>Ga0180016_100301_pt1 | contig 12825 bp, 13 predicted proteins | sample KR46_M_MetaG_FD_129673 | JGI IMG/M metagenome (GOLD analysis project Ga0180016, IMG submission 129673) | Groundwater microbial communities from the Olkiluoto Island deep subsurface site, Finland - KR46_M_MetaG | ecosystem: Environmental > Aquatic > Deep subsurface > Groundwater | place: Finland... | reverse complement strand
TGCCGCTTCTGCCAGGCGGGCATGATCTACCGTCCTGTGCGTGAGCGCGAGGTTGACGTGCTCGGGTCCATCATCAGCCGCGGCCTGGCTGATACGGGCAGCGAGGAGCTGTCTTTTCTGTCGCTGAGCACCGGGGATTTCAGCGCCCTGGAGGCCCTTTTTCTTTCGTCCTACAGCCATTGCCGCCAGGAGCAGGTCTCCATCTCCCTGCCGTCCCTGCGCGTGGGCTCGGTCTCCGAAGACCTCATGCGGCAGATGGGCAGAATCCGGCATACAGGCATGACCCTGGCCCCGGAGGCCGGCACCCAGCGCCTGCGGGACGTCATCAACAAGGGCGTGACCGAGGACGAATTGCTCGACCACACCTCCAAGGCCTTTCGCCATGGCTGGCAGCAGGTTAAACTGTATTTCATGATCGGGCTGCCCACGGAAACCCGCGAGGATCTGCACGGCATCCTGGACCTTTGCCTGAAGGTCGCGGCCAGCGCCGGAAAGAACGTCCGGCGATTGCAGGTCACGGCTGCGGTATCGCCCTTCGTGCCCAAGCCGCACACCCCGTTCCAGTGGGAGCGCCAGATCTCCATGGCGGAGATCGAGGAGAAGATCGGCTACCTGAGAAACATCTTTCGCCCCTACAAAAAGCTCAAGCTCAAATGGCATCATTCGCACATGACTTGGCTCGAAGGGGTTTTTTCGCGCGGTGACCGGCGTCTGGCCCCGGCCCTGGAGGCGGCTTACGCCAAAGGAGCGCTCTTCAGCAGTTGGACCGACCACCTGCGCCTTGAACCGTGGCTGGAAGCTTTCGCTGAGACCGGCGTCGATGCTGAAAGTTACCTGCGCGAGCGTGACCCGGGCCAGCCCTTGCCCTGGGAGCACCTCGCCTCCGGGGTGACCCGCAAATTTCTGCTCGCCGAGCGCCGCCGCGCCCTTGAAGGGGCCGCGACCCCGGACTGCCGCTACGAGGCGTGCCGGTCCTGCGGCGTCTGCACCCTGGACGGGCGAGAGTCCGAGTTGACGCGGCAGGCTGCGGAGCATGAGATCATCCCGGTCATCAACCGCGCCACGCGCGATCAGCAAGACGCAGTGCATGAGCCGCAGGAGCAGCCCGCAGGGTCAACCTCCGACCTGCATCACAAGGAGCAGCGCTTCCGCCTGTGGTATTCCAAGACCGGGCCGGCCATGTACTTGAGCCAGCTCGAACTGCAGCGGATCTTCGAGCGCGCCTTTCGCCGCGCGCGGTTGCCCTTGGCTTTCAGCAGCGGTTTTCATCCCGCGCCGCTGCTGTCCTTTGCCCGGGCCCTGCCCGTGGGTGTGGGCAGCGTGTGCGAGTGGATGGATTTTTTTGTGCGCGAACATCTCGATGTTTCGGATTTGTCCGCACTCCTTGGGCCCGAACTGCCCCAGGGTATGCGCGTGGTGAAGGTGGAGGAGTTGCCGTGCCAGCGCCGGTCCCCCATCGCCAACCGGGAGCGTTTTTCGCTAAGTTTTGCGCGTGCGGAAGATGCCGTGCGTTTCGCGAATCGGTTGCCGGGCTTCCTGGAGGCCGCGCAGTGGCCAGTGCCCAAACTGACCAAAAAAGGCGAACTCGGAGAGGTGGACGTTCGCCCCATGGTGCAGTCCATCGCTGCCGGGGAGGACGGTTTTGTTATTGATTTCGACTGGGAGACTCTCTATGTCAGCCCGATCTTCGCGCTGCAGGCTGTTGATCCGGAATTCACGCTGCTGCAGGGTAGGCTGATCAAGACGGCGCAGTTCTTTTAGCGGCGCAAAAAAAAGGCGAAGCATGGGCTTCGCCTTTCAATCTGGTGCAAGAGGGCAGGGCTACTTCTTGATCCGTTTTTCCCAGAGCTTCATGTCTTGCATCTTCTTGCGGCGGTCACGAGCCAGGGATTTGGCCACCAGAGACGTGCCCTTCTTGTAGCCCCACTTAACCCGGTATTCTTCGGGAGTGAGGCCATGAGTGGCTAGGTGGCGTTTGGTCAGCACTTTGAACGACTTGCCGCATTCCATGCAGATGATGCTTTTTTCGCGAATGGCTTTTTTCGCGTCATCAAGGGACATGACTGCTTCAGGTTCGGGCTGGTTTCCTTCGGCGACATTCTTGATTCCTTCGGTAAGGGAACGAATCATGGACGTCAGCTCTTCCTCGGTCATGTTGCGCACACTGGCTTGTGCTTTGACGATTTCGAGCGCTTGCTTTACATAATCTTCCATGTTCAACCTCCAACTATCGCGTATTTGTACTGTGCAGTGCTAGTTCTGTTCCGCAATTTTGTCAACACACGGCGTAAGTTTATGCCTCTGCATCCACGGTCGTGTGTGGGAATTATTTCAATTTAAGAATGATAATTGATAATTACTCTACAGGGAGAAAAAAATGACAATTCCGCACAATGCCTTGAATGACATGGCCCGGGTTTTTCATTTCGAATTTTGGCTTCGGTATTATTTCATCAAGGAAAAGGACGAAGGTCTTTATATTGAATTAAGCGCTGATCAGGCCAAGCAAATGCAGACTCAGTTCCCCGACTTTTGGGAACTGGCGGACAGCGTCCAAGGCCGACCTCTTTCCCCAGAACTGTCCCAGCAGTCGGTGGTGGAGTTTCTCCAGGTCCATCTCGAAGGCAAGAAATTCCCGGCCAATACTGTGCTCCAGGTTCTGGACAGCAAGGAATTCTCAGTTGAAATGTATCTGTTCAATACGTGGCTGGACCTGCATGAGGAACAACTCATGCAAAAGATCTTCGGCTTCGACTACTGGATGCTCATCTACGACGAGTGGAAGACTACGGAAAAGGCACAGCAATTGACCCACTCCCTCAAACTTCAGATGCAGGGTGAGCACGGCTCTGTGAATTGATGGTTCTGAAGCCATCCGTCCAGTTTTTCAATAGCTCCCGTTGAGGCAAGCGGCCCGCTGTCGGCATGGCCTTGAGACCCGCCGGAACTCCTTCGCCGACCTCGTAGAGTTGAATCGTTGCGTGCCGGGCGGAAAATAGAGGCAGCACGTCAGGCAACGATTCAACAAACGATGCCTGGCTCAGTCAGACAGCCGACGAGCCTCAAGACCATGCCGACAGCGGCCCTTGAGGTGATTTGTCAGGTAGATGGCTGCGTCTACGAGGGGTGAAGGGAGAGTAAAAACGAAAGAAGCCCGCGCAGGTTGTGATGCCTGCGGGGGCTTCTTTGTATGGTGTGAACGAAAAAGGGATGGGCTATTGGAAGAGCGCTCCCTGGCTGGCGAAGAAGACCTGGGAAGTCCCGCTGGCTCCCAGCGTGTTCCGCTCGGCCGTCAGCTCCATGCGGTAGCCAAAAGAGATGTAGAGGGGACCGGAAGTGCCGAGTGACTGGGGAGTCAGGTGGAACTCGAAGGGTACCCCGTTTTCCTGGTCCAGGCTGGTGGGCAGATACAGGCGCAGATCCTTGGCCAGGACGCGGCTGTTGTCATCGCTTAAGTAGATCTGCATCCACAAGTCCTGGATCCAGGTTGCCCACTGTGGGATCGCGCCCTCCACCGGCCGGGCCGTGCCGGAAACAATGAGCCGGTTGTCCTCCAGGCGGCTGGTATAGGAGAATTCCCAGTAACGCATGGCCAGAGTTTCCTGCTGGCCGAGGGTCCAGGGTTTCTTGTCCAAGTGTACGACACTCAGGTGCGCGCAACCGACGATGAAAAGCCCTGTCAGGACAAGGGAAAGTATAAGCCGTGGACGCATGTTCGCCTCCTTGATTCGCATCACAATTTGGGATTTCCCTGCACTATCATTTCGGCCAGGGTCAGATCAACCCGGGGCAGGGTGCGAATCTGCCTGGGGCCCACGAACTGCACTTCGAGTTCCATGAGCCGGGTGTACAGCGCCGTGCGGTCCAGCACGGGGAAGGAATCCGCGGCAGCGCACAGTTCCTGGCTGCGGAAACAGCCCGGAAAGTCCACGGCGCGGCCGTCGGGGTAGCGCAGCCGGTTGGGCACCCCGTGCAATCGGCAGATCATCAGTCTGTGGGCGTAGGCCCCGCAGCGCCCCTCGTCGTTCAGAGGGCACATGATGGCCGGCCTTTCTCCCCGGGTCAGGGCCGCGGTGGCGTCGCGCACATAGAGGCGCGCCCGCTCTTCGTATTCGGCCCGGCGCTCCGCCGGCAACTCGGAGAGCCCGTGCAGCAGGTAGGCCCACTCGATGCGGGTGTGGTGCTGGAAAAAGCTGGTGCAGCAATTCTGGGGGCACCCGTCGCAGGAGAGATCCAGGGCCTGGGCATGCTCGGCGTAACGACTCTGCATGTCGGCATAGAGAACGGCGAGTTTGCGGAAGGCCTGGGCGGGAAGAAGTTTCTTGATCACGGCTGGTCCTGTGCGATTTGAGAGAGGCCATCGATGATGGCGGAGCAGGACTGGTCGGGGGATGTCTGGTCGGTGCTTACCGTCATCTGGGCGAACCGTGCATACAGGGGCACTCGCTCGTCGTAAAGGTCTTTGACTGTCTGGCCGGGGCCGATGGCCAGACCCCGGGAGAGAGGGTTGGTCAGCCTGCCGGCGATGGTGTCGTAGGATGCCTCGGTGTACACGATGCAGCCAAGGCCCTTAAGGTGCGCCATGGCGGCCTCGGAATAGACCACGCTGCCGCCCGTGGCGATGACGCTGCGCTTGAGGTGCAGACGCAGGATCTGCTCGGCCTCGGCCTGCATGAAGGCGTGCAGGCCCAGATGGTCCTTGATGTTCTGCAGGGGCGCACCCCACCAGGACTCCAGAAGCAAATCCGTGTCCACGAAGGCCCAGTCGAGCCGCCGGGCCAATCGCCTGCCCAGGGTGGATTTGCCTGCGGCAGCCATGCCGATGAGGATGATGTTGTCGTAATTCATGGTCTGATCCGGTAAAAAATGAAGCCCAAGCATAACGCCCGGGCTTGCTGGAACACGGAGGGGCTTTTGCCGTCAACCCCCGAGGTAGGCTTTCTTCACGTCGGGGTTGTCCATCAGATCCTTGGCGTTTCCCTGGGCGACGATGGCTCCGGTGTCGAGCACATAGCCCCGGTGCGCGAACTGCAGAGCGATGCGCGCGTTCTGCTCGATGAGAAGCAGCGTCATGCCCTGGGAATTGAGTTCCTTGAGGGCCCGGAACATGTCGTACATAAGGAGCGGCGCCAGGCCCATGGAGGGCTCGTCGAGCATGATGAAGTTGGCTCCGGTCATCAGCGCCCGGCCCACGGCCAGCATCTGCTGCTCGCCGCCAGACAGGGATTCGCTGCGCTGCTTGCGGCGTTCGACCAGCCTTGGAAACAGCTTGTAGACCCGGTCGTAATCCTTTTTGATAGCGTCGTGGTCCTTGCGGGCGTAGGTTGCCAGTTTCAGGTTTTCCTCCACGGTGAGGTTGCCGAAAATGTGGCGTCCTTCGGGAGCCAGGGCCATGCGCATCTTGGTCACTATCTCGTGCGGAGGGACAGAGAGCAGGCTTTGACCGTTGTAGGTGATGTCGCCTTCCACGATCTTGGGACCTTCGGGAGGGCCCAGGCGGGCGATGGACAGGAGGGTCGTGGTTTTGCCCGCGCCGTTGGCGCCGATGAGGGTCACGATCTCCCCCGGTTTCACGGTGAAGGATATGCCGTGCAGGGCCTCTGTATTGCCGTATCGTACTTTCAGATTTGTTATGGACAGCATCTTAGATGTTCTCGTCTCCCAGGTAGGCCCTGATGACCACGGGGTTGTTGCGGATGTCCTCGGGCGTGCCTTCGGCGATGGTCGCGCCGAAATCGATGACCTTGATCCACTGGCACAGGCTCATGACCACCGTCATCTGATGTTCGATCATCCAGATGGCCAGGTCGAATTCCTTGTGAATCCACTCGATGAGTTTGATCAGCTCCACCACGTCGGAAGAGGGCAGTCCGGCAGCGGGTTCATCCAGAAGCAGCAGCTTGGGCTTGATGGACAGGGCGCGGGCTATCTCCACCTTGCGTTGGGTGCCGTACGCCAGGTTGGGAGGGAATTCATTCGCCAGTTCACGCATGCCCAGAAATTCCAGAAGCTCCATGGCCGTGCGGTCGATGGCGGCCTCGCGGTCGATATAGCGGCGGGTGCGCATGAGCGAGTCCATCAGGGAATAGCCTAGGCGGTAGTGCTGGGAGACCTTGATGTTGTCGAGCACGGTCATGTCGTTCCACAGTCGGATGTTCTGGAAGGTGCGAGCCACGCCAAGGGCCGTGACCTGATGCGGCTTCATGCCGCGCGTGTCCACTCCTCCGATTTTGATCGACCCGTCAGAAGGCTGGTAGAAGCCGCTGACGAGGTTGAAGACGGTGGTCTTGCCGGCTCCGCTGGGCCCGATGAGGGCGCAGAGTTCGCGCCCTTCGAGGTGCACGGACAGGTCGTTGACGGCCAGCAGCCCGCCGAAACGTTGGGTCAGATTGGTGATTTCGAGCAGGGCCATGTTATTTGAACCTGTAGAAGCGCTTGAGTTTGGGGAAGATGTCCGAGAGTTCGCGGTTGCCCATCAGCCCTTCGGGGCGGAACTGCATGAGGACGATGAGCAGCATGGGGATGGCCACCCACTTGAGCTGCTCCAGTGGCTTCAGAAATTCCAGCATCAGGGTGAAGATGGCTGCCGCCAGAATGGAGCCGGTCAGAGAGCCCATGCCGCCCAGGTAGACCATGACCAGGCACTCGGTGGAGCGCAGGATGGTGAAGGAGGCCGGGTTCACAAAACCGATCAGGTAGGCGTAGAGGCCGCCCGCCAGACCGGCCAGGCCGGAGGAGAGCATGAAGGCCACGAGCTTCATCTTGTTGGTGTTGACGCTCATGATCTCGGCGGCCACTTCGTCCTGGTGGATGGCCATGACGCCTTTGCCGTAGGTGGAGTAGACGAACCGGCGCAGGATCCAGACGGTGAAGACAACGCCGATGAAGATCCAGATCAGCATCCAAGGTATTGAGATCATTTCCTCCATGCCCATGACCACCTTCTTCATGCCCATGAATCCTCTGGGCCCGCCCACGACGTCAATGTTCTCCAGGGCACTTTTGACGATATAGCCAGCGGCCAGGGTGATGACCGCCAGATAATCGCCGCGCGTCTTGAAGGAGGGGATGGCGACCAGGAGACCGACCAGGGCCGCGGCGACGAACCCTGCGGCCAGGATCAGAGGAAAGGCGAGATACGCCAGGTCCATGGGCAGCAAGGGCTGGCCGAAAAAGGGGTCCGGGACGAAAAGATACACCCCAACCACGGACGAGGTGTATGCCCCCACGGCCATGAAGCCGGCATGGCCGACGCTGAACTCGCCCATGTAGCCGTTGACCAGGTTGAGGCTGGCAGCCAGGATCATGTAGATGCCCATGGTGCTCAGGATGGTTTGTTCATACTGACCCAGGATTCCGGTCTGGGTCAGGGCCATGAGGCCAAGGAGCAGGGCGAAGAGCGCTGCGGGAGTGGTGAGGCGTGGACTCATGATTTAAATCTTCGTGGTTCTGGGCTTGCCGAAAAGCCCGGTTGGTTTCCAGGAAAGAATGCCCAGCAGGATGGTGAACGAGATCAGGTCGCGCAGTTCCGAACTGAAGGTCGCGGCCACGAAGACTTCCAGAAAGGCCAGCAGGAAGCCGCCGATAAAGGCTCCGCGAATGTCCCCGATGCCGCCGACAACTGCTGCGATGAAGGCTTTCCAGCCGACCAGGGCGCCCATGAACGGATCAAGGACCGGGAAATTCATGGCATAGAGCAGTCCGGCCAGTCCGGCCATGGATGAGCCGAGGAAAAATGTGAAGACAATGACGATGTCGAGCGGAATGCCCATCAAGGGCACGGCGAACTTGTCGTAGGACACTGCGCGCATGGCCATGCCGATCTTGGTCCGGGTCACGATCCACTGCAGTAGCCCGAAGACCAGAAAACAGGTCACGATGGAGGCCAGCTTGAGGCTTGTGACCGTCGCTCCGCCGATTTCGAACAGAACTCGCGGCACCAGATTGGGGAACGCTTTGCGTGAGGCTCCGAGCATGGACAGATTGCCGTACTGCAGGATGATGCCCATCATCAGCGCCGTGATGACCACGTACAGCCGGTTCGCACCCTTGAGACGCAGGGGGCGGTAGGCCACGCGTTCTATGAAGATGCCCACCCCGGATGTCAGGAGCATGGTCAGCGGTACGGTCAGGGCCAACACGATCCAGCCGGGCATCCCGGCGTCGATGAGTCCGTAGTGCCCAAGAAAAGCCGTGGCGCAGAAGAAGGCGATGTAGGCCCCGACCATGAAAATGTCGCCATGGGCAAAGTTGATGAGCAGCAGGACCCCGTAAACCAGGCAATAGCCCAGGGCGATGAGGGAGTAATAGCTGCCGAGCTGCAGGGCGTTGACTCCCTGTTGGATGATGGTCTCAAGCATGATCAGATCCCTGTCGGTTGGGAATGGCGAAATGTCGGAGGGCGGTCCGCATGGGCCGCCCTCCGGGAATCAACCAGAACTTACGGGCAGACGGTCTCGTGGTAGGTGAATTCACCCGCATCGTCGATCTTGACGATGACGGCGCACTTGGCAGGGTCGCCGATCGTGCCGTCGAAGCTCATGGTGCCGGTGATGCCTTCGAAGCCGCGCATGGAGGCCATGGCCTCACGCAGGGAGTCGCGGTCCTTGGACAGATCGCCGGACAGGGCGCCCATGTTCTTAATGGCGGCCAGGGCCATGTTGGTGGCGTCCCAGGTCAGGGCGCCGACGTCATCGGGAATCTGGCCGTACTTGGCGTTGAAGGTGTCGATGAATTCCTTGGTCGCGCCCTTGGCACCGGCGGCGGCGTAGTGGGTCACGAAGTACTGGCCCTTGCAGTCATCGCCGCACAGGCCCATGAGTTCGGCGGAGCCCCAGGAGTCGGAACCCAGGATCGGGCCCTTGAAGCCCAGTTCGCGGGCCTGGCGGACGATCAGCGGCACTTCGTTGTAGTACTGGGGAGTGAAGAGGACATCGGGTTTGGTTCTGATGATCTTGGTCAGCTGGGCGGAGAAGTCCACGTCCTTGGTGGTGAAGGTTTCGTAGGCCACGACGGAGCCAGCGCCGTGCAGCTCTTCGAAGCTTTTCTTAAAGAATTCGGACAGGCCCTTGGAATAGTCCTGCGCCACGTCGAAAAGGACGGCGGCGGTCTTGGCGCTCAACTGCTCGGTGGCGAATTTGGCGGCCACGGGGCCCTGGAAATCGTCCAGGAAGCAGGCCCGGAAGACGTAGGGGCGGTCCAGGGTGGTCTTGGGGTTGGTGGACCAGGGGGCGACCATGACAGTTTTCAGATTGTTGGCCACTTCACCGGCGGGCACGGCGCGACCGGAACCCATGGGGCCGACCATGGCCAGAACCTTTTCGCCTTCGATCAGCTTCAGGGCGGCGTTGACGGCGGATTCGGGCTTGGTCTCGTTGTCCACGTAGACGAACTCAAGCATGTACTTCTTGCCGCCGACATCAACGCCACCTGCGGCGTTGATCTGCTCCTTGAGCATTTCGGCGGACTGCTTCGCCATTTCACCCACTTTGGGGATGTCGCCGGTCAGCGGGATGTTGAAACCGATTTTGATGGTCTCTGCCCCAGCGGCCGCGGCAAAGAGCAGCACGCATACCATGGCAAGTAAAACACGGGCGGATTTCTTCACAAACAACCTCCATAAAGTAAGTGTTACAAAGTGATGGTTTTTCTAATGTAAAAAACCAAAAAAAGAAAGTTATTTTAGGGGCGTGCGCGCAATATGACAAAATTGTGCGCCTCGCCAAAGATCGCCGTGATTGCGCACCTTTAGGTCCGGGTTGATTGTGCAATCATCATGCCTTTTTCCGGTCACGGGCGGACGCTGCCGATAATTGGTGGCATGGCGTATGGCAATACCTGATAATCGGTATTTTCCAGTTCTAAAAGTCTGCTTTTCGGTGGGCAGGCTGATGTCGAAATTGTCAAACCGAATCTGGGCGAATGGGAATTATTTAACAAATTTGCAAAAATCGCCTTGCATGGTGCAGGGAAGAAACCCTTGCCAAAGGCCAGGGGGGGACTTAGAAACCATGGTCCTGTTCAACGAGTACGTGGAGGTGGCCATGACGGAGCGAGTGCACAAGATCATCACTGATCATGCCCATGACGGCGCCGAGCTGCGCAAGACCTTTTTCGCGGACCATGCCGCGCAGGTGGCCGAAGTGGCCCGGGCCATGGCCCTTTGCCTTACTGCCGGGGGAAAGATCCTTTTTTGCGGCAATGGTGGCAGCGCTGCCGACGCCCAGCATTTTGCGGCCGAGCTGGTCAACCGCTTCATGATGGAGCGTCCGCCCTTGCCAGCCATCGCCCTGACTACGGACACTTCGGCCCTGACCGCTATCGGCAACGACTATTCGTTCGATCGGATTTTCAGCAAGCAGGTCCAGGCGCTGGGTCGCCCCGGGGACGTGCTGATCGGGATTTCCACGTCGGGCAAGAGCGCCAACGTCAACGAGGCCTTGCGCGTGGGCCTGGAAAACGGGCTGGTCACTGTGGGGCTTGGTGGAGGAAACGGGGGGCCGATGCTCGCCCATTGTCATCATGCCCTGATCGTGGCGGACTCACGCACGCCCCTGATTCAGGAAATTCACGGGGCCATCGGTCACCTTTTGTGCGGCCTGGTGGACTATTATCTGTTTGAAGCGGTTGCCGAGCTCGAACCCTTTCTGGGCTCGGAGCAACCTTAGGAGGAAAAATGCCCATCTTTGAATATGTCTGCAATTCCTGCCACAAGGAATTCGAGGAAATTGTGCTTGGCGGGGAGCAGCCCGTCTGTCCGGCCTGCGGCACCGCCGACACGACCAAGCTTATTTCGCGCGGCGTGTTCCGGACCGGAGGTCCCATCGTCATGGGCTCCCCCAGTGCGAGCGCCATCACCACCAGAGGCAAGAGCGGTTGCGGCCCCTGCACCGGCGGCAATTGTTCCAGCTGCGGCTAAAATGTAAGGACGTATTTTTGATGAACACCATCCGTATCGCCACCCGGGGCAGCAAGCTGGCCCTCTGGCAGGCGCACCACATCTCCGGCCTGCTCCGCGCCCAGTATCCGGGCCTGACCGTCGAGCTCAACATTATCAAGACCAAGGGTGACAAGATCCTGGACGTGCCCCTGGCCAAGATCGGCGGCAAAGGCCTGTTCGTGAAGGAGATCGAAGAGGCTCTCCTGGCGGGCGAGGCCGACATTGCCGTGCATTCCATGAAGGACGTGCCAGCCGAACTGCCCGAAGGCCTGAAGCTCGGTATCATCCCGGAACGCGAGCAGCCCACCGATTCCTTTCTGAGCGTCGCCTATGCCGACGTGGCCTCCCTGCCCGCCGGAGCCCGCGTCGGGACCAGCAGCCTGCGTCGTCAGACCCAGCTCATGGGTATGCGCCGAGACCTGTGCATCCTCTCCCTGCGCGGCAATCTGGACACGCGGGTGGGCAAGCTCATGGCTGGTGAGTTCGACGCCATCATCGTGGCCACCGCGGGCATGAACCGCCTTGGCCTGACCGCCCCGCAGATGCAGGAACTGGCCCCGCCCGTGTTTTACCCGGCCGTGGCCCAGGGCGCCCTGGGCATCGAGTACCGCGTCGACCGCCCGGAGCTGGACGAGATGCTGGCCTTTCTGGATCACGCCTCCTCGCGGATCTGCGTACAGGCGGAGCGCTCCTTCCTGTTTGGCCTGGATGGCGGCTGCCAGGTACCCATCGCCGGGTACGCGACCCTTTCCGGCGACGAGATCACCCTGACCGGCCTGGTGGCCGACCTCTGCGGCGAGCGGGTCATCCGCCGCCAGGCCTCGGCCCCGTCATATGCGGCCGTGGAGCTGGGGGCCGACGTGGCCAGGGCCGTGTTGGCCGACGGTGGCCAGGAAATTCTGGACGAGGTTTACCGGAGCGGTGCGGCCCTCTGACCCGTTTTTTGTTCCGGCCTGAATGCGAAAGGGCAGGCGGTTATCCCGCCCGCCCTTTTTTAACGCTCTGGCCTCGACACATCTATTCCCCGCTGCTCACGCCTGCCGCCGAGAAGGTGGCCATCTCGTTGTAGAGGTTGGCCGCGCTGCGCAGGATGAAGATCGCCATGGCCGCTCCGGTGCCTTCACCCAGGCGCATGCCCAGGTGCAGGAGGGGGCTTGCGTCCAGGCGCTCCATAACGGCTGGGAAGCCCGGCTCGGCCGATGCGTGGGAGAAGAATGCGTATTCGGACACCAGCGGGCAGATGGCTCTGGCTGCAACATAGGCGCTGGTGGAGATGAATCCGTCCACCACCACCGGCTTGCCAAGGCTCGCCCCGCCCAGGATCATCCCGGCCAGGGTGGCGATTTCAAAGCCCCCGAGGGCGGCCAGGATATTTATGGGGTCACCCTTGGCGATGGTCGGCCCGTGCAGGGCCAGGGCTTTTTCGATGACCCCTGCCTTGTGGCGCACCCCGTCGGCTCCAAGCCCCGTGCCGGGTCCGGTGATGTCCTGCGGTGCCAGACCCAGATAGGAGCAGAAAAGGGCCGTGGCCGGGGTTGTGTTGGCAATGCCCATTTCTCCGGTGCCCAGGGTGATGATGCCCTCCGCGTGGGCCTCTTCGGCCAGGGCGATTCCATTTTCAAGGGCGCGCACGCACTCCTCGCGGCTCATGGCCGCCTCTGTGCTCAGGTCCCTGGTTCCGGGCGCGACCTTTCGCTGGACAAGGGCGGGATGATCGGGAAACTTGCCGCCCAGGCAGCCCGCGTCCACGACCTTCAGATCCACCCCGGCGGTACGGGTCAGCACGTTGATGGCCGCGCCGTTCATGACGAAATTGGTGACCATCTGTCGGGTCACTTCCTGGGGGAAGAGACTCACGCCCTGGCGGGCGACCCCGTGGTCCCCGG
>Ga0180016_100298_pt1 | contig 12887 bp, 9 predicted proteins | sample KR46_M_MetaG_FD_129673 | JGI IMG/M metagenome (GOLD analysis project Ga0180016, IMG submission 129673) | Groundwater microbial communities from the Olkiluoto Island deep subsurface site, Finland - KR46_M_MetaG | ecosystem: Environmental > Aquatic > Deep subsurface > Groundwater | place: Finland... | reverse complement strand
GTTCGGCGGCGTCGAGGTCCGCCAAAAGGTCTCGTTTCTGTTGCCGCTTGTCACTCAGCTTAATGGTCCTCATGTAGTCCTTTAACAGTACTTCCCTGTCTCCCTCTGGCAGTTCCCCGGCCATTACCGCTCCAAGGAGGTGTTGGTCATCATCATTCAGGTCGTTGGCCAAAAACGCCGGCTTACAGTCCCCGTTGCTCACCCGACACTGAAACGCATCGAGTATATGTTGGTAGCCATTGTTTACAAAAAACCGCTCACCCAGTTCCGGTCTTACCGCTTCAAGGTACTCCGGGTTCTCTATGACCATTCGCAGCAGGCCGAGTTCCGCCTGTTGCCTGGCGTGGGGTTTATTGGTAACTATATTATGCAGCTTTTTAGCAATTTTATCCGAATTTGGCCATTTCTCTGGCCCACCGGCCCCAAATCTACCTATTTCGGCCTTAACCGTTTGCGGATTCAGCCCTAGTATGGCAGACACCTTAAGGATGCTAATTTCCCGGTCAACCTCACTGTTCATCGCTCGAATATTAGGTACTATTTGCTGTACTATATTCAGGCGATGCTGCGGAGCATCACTGGGCATCTCTGCCAGGACGTGATGCAGTTTGTACTCCAGCAATGGTGTGGCTATGTCTACCAAGTGCTTCCATCCGTCCAGACCCTGCTCCCTAAGGAACTGATCCGGGTCCTGGCCTTCCGGAACAGATACAACCCCCACCCGGCAACCCAGATCCTGCAAGATATCTAAACTTCTAATCGTCGCCTTGATTCCGGCTGGATCCGCATCGAAGGCTACCAGGACATCCATTGTGTGCCGCATCAACAGCCGGCCCTGATCCCTGGTCAGGCTGGTCCCTAGAGCGGCCACCACGTTGCAGACCCCGTACTGGTGCGCCGCAATGACATCCAGATATCCTTCCACGATAACAACCCGGCCTTCCTCCCGGATGCCCTGCTTCGCAAGGTGTAGGCCGTAGAGGTATTTCCCTTTTTGGAAGACCGGAGTCTCCGGGGAATTCAGGTATTTCGGAAGGCTGTCATCCAGCACTCGCCCGCCGAAGCCAACCACCCTGCCCCGAACGTCCCACACCGGGAAGATGATGCGGTTTCGAAACCGGTCGTATACGCCGCCCCGCTCCGATTTTACCGCAATACCCGCACGTACAAGCTCGACATCGGTGAGCCCCTTGCGCCGCATAAACCCCGACAGCGCCTCCCATCCGGATGGGGCATAGCCGATTTGAAACTGATCCTGTACGTCCAACGGAATACCACGCTGTTCAAGGTACATCCGTGCCGTCCGACCCGAATCCTCCTCAGCCAGAGCCCGGCGGTAGAAGTCCCGGGCCAAGGCATTGATCTCAAAGGTCGGATCCAGTCGCTCATCGGCACGTGAGTCCGTATCCGGAATGTGCACTCCAACCCGCTCTGCCAGATAGCGTACACTTTCCGGAAAGCTAAGGTTCTCCTTAAGCATGATGAACCTAAAGACATTGCCTCCGGTACTACACCCGAAACAATAGAACATCTGGCGCTCGGAGGTAACCGTAAACGAGGGTGTCTTTTCCTGGTGAAAAGGACACAGCCCAATGTAGTTGCGCCCTTTGTGCTCCAGCCGGACATAATCGGTGATTACCTCAACGATATCGGACCGGTTCTGGACGTCATCCACCAGTTCTTCGGGAATTCGCCCGCTCACCACGATCACCCTCAACATCCCGGCCAGCAGCCACTTATTAGAATATTCGCTGCGGCCAACTATTTTCCTGCCCTATGTCGACAATTTTTAAGGGTCTTCAAACACCCGAAAACCTCTGGGTACAAACAGTTTCTGAAAAACGGCAACCGCGTAACGGTCTGTCATGCCAGCAATATAGTCACATACGGTCTGGTGTACCCCAAAGTCGTCCATCCGTTTCAAGTATTCGGGCGGCAGAATCCGCACGTTTTCAACGTGGTAGCGGTATAGGCTCTGCACCACGTGCCTGGCTTTTGATTCCTCACGCTTCGCCTCGGAAGCCAGGTACACCTTTTCGAACATGAAGTTTCGCAGATTCTCCACCGCCCTGCGCACACGGGCGGTCATTTGAATCCTGGGTTTTCCAAAACTGGCCTTAATAACGTCGGTCACCATAGTATCTATCCGCTGACGATGCTCCTGACCCAGGACGCTGAGGCATTCCTGCGGCAACTGGCCCAGAGTCAACACGCCGCCCCGAATGGCGTCATCAATATCGTGGTTAATATAGGCGATGCGGTCTGCAAGAGCTACGACCTGTCCCTCGAGCGTCTCCGGCAAGTCCAGGCCGGTATGCTTCCGAATGCCATCCCGTACTTCCCAGGTGAGGTTCAGACCCCCCTCTTCCCCCTCCAGGACTTCGACCACGCGCAGACTCTGCTCATTGTGTTCGAAGCCACCCGGGTGAACCTCGGCCAGAGCCTGCTCCCCGGTATGGCCAAATGGTGTATGGCCAAGATCGTGTCCCAGAGCAATGGCCTCGGTCAGGTCCTCGTTCAGACGTAAGGCCCGGGACACGGTACGGGCGATCTGGGCCACTTCCAAAGTATGAGTCAGGCGGGTCCGATAATGATCCCCCTCCGGAATGATAAATACCTGGGTCTTGTGTTTTAACCTGCGAAAGGCCTTAGAGTGAATGATCCGGTCACGGTCCCGCTGAAAGGCAGTCCGCACCGCACACGCAGGCTCCGGACTCACCCGCCCCCGGCTGTCTCGGCTGCGGCAGGCCTTCGGGGACAGATTTCGGGCTTCGAGTTCTTCCGTCCAGCCACGGAGACTGGATGCATCCATCTAAACCGCCCCCTGACGATAAAAATCCCGGGCCTCGGCCCGGGAGAGAATCCCCACCGCTCACCTGCTGAGGGCTCTAATCTCTCGCGTCGCGTATGCCACCTGGTACACACGTCGGGCCAGTATCTGCACCCGCTGCGCCACCTCGGGGTCGCTGTCTACCGGAGCCTTGGCACAAGCGCCGGAGTGACCGGCGTCATCACCCATATAGCCGTCACCGACCACAGTCATGCCCTGAACCAGCATCATTTCCTGTAGGGCCCGCGTGGTTGACTCTTGACCGCCAAACCGGGAACCGCCGCTGACCACAGATCCTCCCACCACGTTCAGGAGGGCTAGATCTTTACGCAGCCTACGGGTTTTATCCCAGAAGGATTTCAGTTGACCGGACACCGTGCCGAAATATACAGGGCTGCCGAGGATCATTCCGTCGGCCTGACGTAATACTTCTAACATTTCACCGACCAAGGTGCCCTCGTAACAAGTACCTTTGCAGGGTGTGGAACAATGTACACAATACACTTGTTTCAACCCGGCCATGGCCTCTGAAACCTGCAGGAACTCCGTTCTGGCTCCCTGCCGTTCAGCTTCAGCCAACGCGATGCGCAAAAGCTGCGCAGTGTTGCCGTTTTTATGGGGACTACCGTTTAGACCCAGGATCAACATACCTATTCCCTCACTTACGAGAAGTGCTTTAAACCTACTAAATATATACCGAAATGCACTATCCACCCTTTGCACCAACCCTGCGAAGCTTACGGTGTCACCCTTTACACCGACCCATAGCACCCGCGCCGGTCTGCCAAAGGATCCACATCCATGCAGACCAAGCCCAAAGGACGGCAATCCCTTCAGGTTTAACCTTACGGCACCGACCACATCGGGCACCAGGTCCACTTCAACATCTCCTAAGAACTTCACCGTCAGGTGCAGGTTTTCCTGCTCCACCCATTTCGCGTGCACTCTGAATTCTTTAAGTTCGTCCTGGAAGGCGGCGACCGACGCCTTCACGCCGACCGTAAGGTTAACGGCCCAGAATAGACGCAGCATATGCTCCTCCCTTTGAATAATAAAGGGTGACCACTCCGGGCCACCCCCACAAACACCTTCGAACAGTCAGCCTATTGTTCAAGACGGTAGCGCTCGCCCTTGAAGAAGACTTCCAGCACCTTCCCGGATGTCTCCTCCACCGCCTTGTTGGTCACATCGATTATCGAACACCCCAGCCGTTGGTAAATTTCCTTGGCGTACTCCAGTTCTCGAAGGATCCGTTCGTTGTTGGCATAGTCAGCGTTCGGAGGCAGGCCTAACGCTCTGAGCCGTTCCTGTCGAATTCCGGCTAGCTGCCCCGGTTGAATGGTCAAACCGATCAGTTTATGCGGTGCCAGTTGAAACAGTTCATCCGGTGCCTTTACCTCGGGCACAAGTGGGATGTTAGCGGCCTTAATCTGCTTATGCGCCAGGTACATGCATAGTGGGGTCTTTCCGGTGCGCGAAACGCCCATTACCACCATATCCGCTTGCATAATCCCCCGTGGATCCTTGCCGTCGTCATACTTAACGGCAAACTCAATGGCTTCCACTCGCTGAAAGTACTCACGGTCAACCTTACGCATTAGACCCGGTTCAAGGCGCGGCGCCTGGCCGCTGATACCCGTAAGCGCAGAGATTACCGGTGAGATGATGTCCACGGTGGTGATCCCGTGGCGGGACGCTTCCCGGAGCAAGGTCTCCCGAAGCTCAGCAAGGACAATGGTGAATAGGATTACGCTCGGAGAGTGGCTGGCTTCCTCGACCACTTCCCTAATCTCTTCAGCATGGTTCACATAGGGGACGCGTCGAATATCCACGTGCCCTGAGTTAAACTGACTGGCTGCCGCCCGTGCTACCAACTCAGCAGTTTCACCGATAGAATCGGATACGATGTATACAACCGGGCGAATGTCGTCGATCTTACCGTTTATCGTACTCCACCCCTTTACAACCCTTCCCCTAGTTCCACAAACAGGCGGGTCACGTTACTCTTGCTGACGCGGCCGACAACCTCAAATCCCTCGCTGCCGTCATCCATCCGCACCCGACGGACAACCGGCAAGGCATCAATTTCGTGGGTCGCCATCTTTTTGGCCGCCTCCCAGAGGGTCTCCTCCGGTTCCACCGTTACCACGTTAGGCATCCTGGTCATAACCACACCCACCGGAATCGAATTCAGATCCTTTCCACCAAGCGCTGACTTTAGCAGGTCTTTACGCGAGACAACACCTTGGAGAAGGTTGCTGTTCGACACTACAAATAAGGTACCGCAGTCCTCCAGGAACATATTCACGATCGCATTGTGGGCCGAGCAGTCGTCCTTTACCACCACCGGCAATGACTTGATCTCGCCGATCAGCACCCTTTTGATCTTTTGAGCCACCAGCCGGTTGGGGGTCTTGCCGCTGAAGAAATAGCCAACCCGCGGACGGGCATCCAGAAGTCCAGCCATGGTTAAAATGGCCAGATCCGGCCTGAGCGTGGCCCGTGTCAGCGAGAGCCGCTCCGCGATCTGTTCACTGGTAATCGGGCCGTTTCCTTTGACGATGCTCATGATTTCTTCTTGACGCTTGGTCAGTTCCAAATAACCATCACTCCTCCGGAGTAATCTGTCATACTAATTACCCCGTCAAGGCAAATTTCCAGGATCATTTATATCACATTGTAAGTCATTTTCCGATACTATTTCAAGCACTAAGACCTTATTTTAATCCTATACGACCAATTTGGAGATATCGGCCACTTTTTGCACCTGCTCCGCCACACTATTGAGCAGAGCCAGCCTGTTTTCACGGACGTCCTGATCCTCAACCATCACCAGTACGGCGTCGAAGAACACATCGACCGGGGCCCGCAGTTCGGCCAGAGCGTCTAAGGCATCCGGATAATGACGGCCTTTCAAGGCCGCCTGAACCTTCTCCTGTACTCTCCGGCTCTCCGTGTAGAGTGCTCCCTCAGCCTGATCCATAAACCGCTCAGGCCACACGAGCGCGGACGGGTCGGCGTTCTTAGCCAGATTGTAGGCCCGGGTAAAGGCTGTGTAAATGTCCGGAAAAGCCTCCCGCTCACGGAAGGCGGCAACCGCAGAGGCCCGCTCCCAGAGGTCGCGCACATCACCGAAGGGCAGAGCCAGCACTGCGTCCACAACGTCATAGCGCAGGCCCCGCTCCTGGAACACTCCCCGGAGACGCTGGCGGAAAAACTCATTTAGACCGTCGATGACCTCGCCAAGGCCGACCTTGAGTCTGGCACCGTAAAGGGCGTGCGCCTTGGCGAAGAGTTCGCTGAGGTTAAGATACAGCGGTGAGTCTAGACTGATTAGGCAAATAGCCAGGGCCTGGCGCCGAAGTGCATAGGGATCGGCCGATCCGGTCGGATGGTTGCCAAGACCAAATGCGCCCACCAGGTTGTCAATCCGGTCGGCGATCGCCAGAATGCGCCCCGGAATGGTGCTCGGCATTACGTCGCCGGCCCCCCGCGGCAGGTAGTGTTCCAGGATAGCCTCCGCCACCTCCGGTTCTTCACCGGAGCGCAGCGCGTACTCACGACCCATCACTCCCTGTAGCTCTGGAAATTCGTACACCATGTCGGTTACCAGATCGGCCTTGGAGAGCGTTCCGGCCCTGTTCACCCGCCGCCGGGCCTCGTCCGAAGCATCAAGCATCCCGCTGATGACCGCACCCAGAGCTACAATCCGTTCTACCTTCTCGTGCACACTGCCGAGTTCTTCACGAAAGACAATCTTCTTCAAATCCTCCACCCGATCGGAAAGCGGTGATTCCAGGTCTTCCCGGAAGAAGAAGGCCGCGTCCGATAGTCTGGCCCGCAGCACCTTCTCATTTCCGGCGCGCACGGTATCAAGGTGTTCGGTGGTACCGTTGCGTACGGCTACGAACCGGGCAATGAGGCTCCCGTCCTTCCCCCGTACCGGGAAGTAGCGCTGGTGCTCCCGCATTGGGGTTACGAGCACCGGTTCGGGCAACGCCAGGTAGTCTTCAGGAAAACGACCACAGAAGGCAGTCGGGTATTCAAGAATGTTAACGACCTCTTGCAGGAGGTCCGGGTTCTCCTCCACCCTGCCCCCTTCCGCCGTGGCAGCATCCTGCACCTGAGTCCAAATCACTTCCCGCCGCCGAACGGGATCGACCATCACATAATTCCGCTCCAGCACTTCTGCGTAGTCTCCGGCCACGGACAGTTCGATCATCCCGCTACTCAGGAAACGGTGTCCGTAGGTGAACCGGTCGGATGACACTCCGGCAATTTCGAATCGGATCACCTCTTCCCCGTACAGGGCGGTAAGCCACCGGATCGGCCGTGCAAACTTAAAGTCATAGTAGCCCCAACGCATGGGCTTAGGGAAGGACATTCCACCGATGAGCTGCGGACAAATCTCACCGAGGACGGCCATTGCCGCCAATCCTTTATCCTGCTTTACGGCAAAGACGTACTCCACCTGGCCGATCAACCGCGTCACCAGATCCGCAGGATCAACGCCCTGACCTCGGGCAAAACCGGCACCGGCTTTGGTCGGTGATCCCTCGATATCAAAGGCTGCCTTACGCGGTGGTCCCTTCACCTCAACCGTCAGGGGTTCCTGAGCCGCAACCAGCCCCTTTACCAACACCGTCAGTCTCCGAGGCGTACCAAGGGTCTTGATGGCGTCGAAGGTCAGCCGCTTCTCATCCAGAAGGCGGGTGCATTTAGACTCCAGTTCATTGAGGGCCGGAGTAAGGAATCGGGCCGGCATTTCTTCGATCCCGATCTCCAGCAGAAAATCGGACTTCATTTAGGCACCCTCCTTTAGCAGCGGATGGCCCAGCTCTTCCCGTTGCGCCACATAGGCCTGGGCACAACTTCGCGCCAGAGCGCGGACACGCAGGATATACCCGGTGCGCTCGGTTACGCTGATCGCGCCCCTGGCATCCAGGAGGTTAAAGGTATGGGAGCATTTAAGAACGTAGTCGTAGGCCGGGAGGACCAGCTTCTTCTCGACAATCCGCTGGGCCTCTTTCTCGTAGGCATCGAAGAGATCGAGCAGCATATTAACGTCCGCACTTTCAAAGTTATAATGACAATGTTCCACCTCTCCCCGGTGGTGCACATCCCCGTAGGTGATGTTCTTCACCCAAGTAATATCAAAGACGCTGTCACGACCCTGGAGGTACAGTGCGAGGCGCTCAAGCCCATAGGTAATCTCCACTGAGACCGGTTTTAGATCAAATCCGCCGCACTGTTGAAAGTAGGTAAACTGAGTAATCTCCATCCCGTCCAGCCAGACCTCCCAACCGAGGCCCCAGGCACCGAGCGTGGGTGACTCCCAGTTGTCTTCAACGAACCGGATGTCGTGTTCCAGCGGATCAATCCCGATCGCCTTCAGGCTTTCTAGATATAGATCGATGATGTCGTCCGGGGAAGGCTTCATAATCACCTGGTATTGATAGTAATGCTGCAACCGATTCGGGTTTTCACCATAACGACCGTCCGTCGGCCGCCGAGAGGGCTCAACATAACCAACATTCCAGGGCTCCGGACCCAGTACACGCAGGAAGGTGGCCGGGTTCATGGTACCGGCACCCTTTTCAATGTCGTACGGCTGGGCGATGATACAACCCTGTTCACTCCAAAACCGGTTCAAAGTGAGGATCAGTTCTTGGAAGTTCAAAGCTCGGGTCAAAGCTCGGGTCACCTCTTTCGCGGGAATAAAGATGAAAACCCCCCGCCCGGTATCGTTCCGAGAGAAAACGGGAGGTTTTAGTCAAAATTGATGTATATTAAGTAACAAATTTTAGCCATAAAGTCAAGCTTTTGGGTAAGACGTCGTGATCTCAGCCAAGAAAGACAGAGATTTGGGCTGCTTTTCCAGGTGTACGCCGATGGTGCTCCTGAGGATTCGCGTAATGTCCCGGATGGTGTCCGAATCCGGCTTTAGGTTCGAAAGACGGTCAAGAGGCCAGGACCGTAGCGTTTCCAGCGTTCTGATACTCCCCAGCGAAACACTCAGGGCACCGGACTCCCCGTCTCGACAGGATGCACACAGAATCCCTCCCTGAAGAGGACTGAAAGACAATCCGGGCTGATCTGCGGTTGCTCCGCATCCCTGGCAGGTTTCCAGCACGGGGCCAAACCCGGATACATCCAGCAACCTGATCTCGAAGGCTGGCAACAGCAACGGATGGTCCCCCGTCCCACCCAACCGGGCCAGGATTTCAAGCAATAAGGCATACAACTCGATGTTCGGCTGGCCCTCAGCCGCAAATCCTTCAACCAGTTCACAGGTGTAGGTAGCCCGGGTCAGCGATATTAAGTCAGTGTGCAGATGGCCATGGTAGTCCAAGCCGTCCGCCTGACGGACCGAGTCGATCTCTCGGCCTGCGGCAACCATAAATCGGGCACGGCAGAATGGCTGAACCGCCCCGCGCTTTTGACTGCCCGGTTTAGCCACTCCGTGGGCCCACAACCGAAGCAGACCCCGGTCACGGCTGAAACAAACCAGCACCTTGTCCGCTTCCCGAACCACGTAGGTGCGCAGTACCACGCCTTCGGTCCGGTACAGCTTCATGGGGCGAACGCTTCCCTTCAGGCTCGGTTTAGATTAGAATTACACGAGGAGGAGGTCGGCTCAAATGCGTATCGTAGTAGCCATCACCGGTGCTTCAGGTGCCTTGTACGGTATCGAAACGGTCCGTCAGCTTACGGCCCATGGAGTCGAAACGCACCTGGTGATCAGTAATGCCGCCCGCTATATTATCGTCCAGGAAACCGGTCAATCCCCGGACGACCTTTCTGCTATAGCCTCGTTTACCTATGGTGAGGATGACTTCGCCGCACCGATAGCCAGCGGCTCTTTCCGCCACGACGGGATGGTCATTACCCCCTGCAGCATGAAAACCCTGGCGGCCGTAGCTACCGGCTACGCTTCCAATCTGATTCAAAGGGCGGCCGATGTCTCGATCAAGGAGGGGCGAAAGCTTGTCCTCCTGCCCCGAGAGTCTCCGTTCAGCGCCATCCACTTGGAAAACATGCTCAAACTCGCCCGTCTCGGAATTGTGATAATGCCCCCGGTACCCGCCTTTTACACCCAGCCCGAGACCATCGCCGATATCGTCAGGTTCACGGTGGGGCGCATCCTAGATCAGTTTGGCGTTCCCCACAACCTCATCCGCCGGTGGGGTGAGCCGCCGGTCAGCGAAGATAATTGAGCAGCAACACGGAGGCTACGCTGAAATAAATCAGCATGCTGGTAACGTCCATCAGCGTAGTGATGAATGGTCCGGACGCCAGTGCCGGGTCAATGCCAATGCGGTTAATGATTAGTGGACACAGACTTCCTAAGGCCGTGGCCAGGATCATGCTGCAAGCCAGAGAAAGGCCGACCACAACCCCCAAGGTGGCTGAGCCCTGCCAGACAAAGGCAATTAGGGCTAGGACGGAGCCGCACACCACTCCGACAATCAGACCGACACGCATCTCCCTGAGCATTACCATCACAGCCTGATGCGAGGCTACCTCTCCCGTGGCCAGACCGCGCACGACCACAGCCAGGGTCTGCGTCGCCACATTGCCCGGGCCGCCGGCCATCACCGGGAGAAAGAAAGCAAGTGCCACCACAGATTCCAGTGTCCCTTCAAAGAACTGGATCACACTGCCCGCCAAAAGCGCCCCGAAAAGAAGGGCGATCAGCCAAGGCAGGCGTAAAACCGCCCTCTGAATGTCATTCATCTCCAGATACTGCCCTTCCCGGTGGACGTTCGCGAGGCTCAGGAAGTCCTCGGTGGCTTCCGCCTCGATAACATCCAGGACGTCGTCAACGGTTACGATGCCGAGCAGCACCCCGATGTCATCAACAACCGGGATCACCAGGAAGATGTACTTCTGGACGACACGGGCAACTTCTTCCTGGTCAGTGTGTACATTCACACTGATCACGGTGGTGCGCATCACTTCTCTAATGCGGGTCCCGGGTGGGGCAGTGATCAGCTCACGAAGCGAAATCACACCGACCAGCTGTTCCTGATCATTGACTACGTACACGTAGTACACGGTCTCAGCCTGACGAGCGGTACGCCGCAAGACCTCGATCGCCTCTTCGATGGTGATTTCCTTATTAATGGCCACGAATTCAGTGGCCATGATGCCGCCAGCGGTGTCCTCGCCGTATTCCAGCAGCTCCTGGACGTCTTCGGCGTCACTCCGGGACATCAAACTGAGATAGTGTTCTTGCTTATCATCCGGCAGATCGCCGATCAAGTCCGCGGCATCGTCCGTGGACATCTCGCGAAAAATCTGGGCCAAATGCTGCTTGCCCAGACCTTTGATTAATGGCGCGATTTGCTCGCGTTCAAGCTCGAAAAGGACCTGAGCGGCCTTAGCGTTATCGATGATACGGAAAATAGTAAGCTGCTGGTCTAGGTCAAAGGCGACCAGTGCTTCGGCCAGGTCGGCGTAGTGAACGTCAGCCAGATACCCGGCCAGTTGCTCCAGAGCGTCTCCAGCGAGAAAACCACTAATGGTCTCCTGCACTTCGTACACTGCAGCCATGGAGATCCACCCCCCAAAGGTTAGGCGGGCTCTACCCGGGGTAGGCCCTGCCTGCCGGTACTCGGCGGTTGCTCAAACCGTGTTGAGTCAATATCCACGTAGGCCCACCCCCTATAAAAGAGTAGAAAGCCACCTTTGGCACGGGGCTTTGTAAGAATGGATGTAAACCAAAACCAATTTATCAGTTAATCCAGCCAATGTCAACGACAAGAAATTACTTTCCACTGCCCGCGTTTCTTCTGTGTCGCGCCTTTTCCGGGTCTGTAATTCCCAGACGCAACGCTTTCTTACGCACCGCTTCGCGCAGAGCCAACTGATCGTTAGACAGGTCACCGTTTTGAACCCGCTCCAACAGGATGCTCAACATCTGCTTCACCTGCGGCCCACGACCAACCAGTGACGCCACCTCCCCGCCACTGATGGCCAGGTCTTCAGCGTAGAAGGGCACTTTTATCAGGCAGTGCTGAACCATGTTCTCCAGGATTACGTTTTCATGGATTATCTGATCCGGATCAACTTTCCCCCCGCGCAGATCGGCGGCGCGTAGGATCAAGCTTTGCCTGGTAGCCTCCGCCAGCTCCTTGCGGCCCGAAATTCCACCGGATAACCTTTTCAGCCATTTCACCACGGATTCCTCAACAGGCTTGGGATAGTCCATGTGCTCTCGCACTAACCAGGCCACTCGACCCGCAAAAGCCGGCGGCATGCGCAGGCGGTTCATGATCGTGAGGGCGATATCAGCCCCTACCCCTGCGTGTCCGTAGTCAGCCGGAAAGTCATGTTTGTTGAGGCGCCTCACACCGGGCAGGCCTTTCGCCACATCATGCAGCAATGCTGCCCAGCGAAATAATGGCTCCGGAGTAACATTCTCGACCACGCTCAGGGTGTGGTCCCATACGTCAAGACTATGGTATTTTGGATTTTGCTCCACACCGACCAGCCGGTCTAGTTCCGGCAGTACGGGGATTATCTCTTCGCTTCCACAGCTGCGACAGCGGCAGGCCGTGTTGAAAAGCCCGGTTTCCTGCATCAGGCGCAGTCCCTTCACCGCCTGCGGAGCCAGCAGTATCTTCTCAATTTCATCCCGCACCCGTTCCACAGACAAGCCTGCCACTCGCGGTAGGGCATAGACAATGGCCTCCCGGGTATCATCTTCGATGGTGAACCCGTATTCGGCCACAAAGCGGCACGCCCTGAATATGCGCAGGGCATCCTCCTCAAAGCGTTCCTCAGGGTCACCGACCGCACGCAGTACCTTCTCCTCGAGCGCCTTCCTGCCGCCAAAGGGGTCAAAAATCTCTCCCTTAAGATTCATGGCCATGGCGTTAACCGTAAAGTCACGGCGTGCGAGATCGTCCTCAAGAGCCCAGACAAACTCCACCTTCTCGGGACGGTGGGCGTCCTTTCCGTAAATCTCCGTCCGATAGGTGGCGATTTCGATTTCCTCGCCATCAAGAATCCACGCCATTACCCCAAAAGCCGCACCCTTACGGTAGGCCTT
>Ga0180016_100295_pt1 | contig 13001 bp, 9 predicted proteins | sample KR46_M_MetaG_FD_129673 | JGI IMG/M metagenome (GOLD analysis project Ga0180016, IMG submission 129673) | Groundwater microbial communities from the Olkiluoto Island deep subsurface site, Finland - KR46_M_MetaG | ecosystem: Environmental > Aquatic > Deep subsurface > Groundwater | place: Finland... | reverse complement strand
GTGGGTGGCTGCATCGGTTCCGTCTAGGCTTATGGATACGGATCGGTTGGGACATTTGGCGATCTCGGCGGAAATCTCCGGCGTGCACAGCAGGCCATTGGTCTCTACTGTCAGCCTTAAATCTTCGCGCCGCACAATCTCCAGCAGAGTTTTGAAATTGGGATGTAACAACGGCTCGCCGCCGGTGAGTTTTACGCCACTCAGGCCCAGCGGTTTGGCTTCGCGGATGGCCGTTTCGAACAACTCAACCGGCAGAGTAGCATGATGCTTGTCTATGGTTTCAAACCTGGGTCCCATCCAACAATGGCGGCATGCCAGGTTACACCCTTCGGTCAAGTAGAAATATAAAGTGTTGATCGTACGCATCCCCGCCGGTTGCGTATTTTGCTGTTTAATACCACTCATAAGATTGCGCCGCCCTCCTCGAGAAAACGTCGCATACAAGCATCCGGGCTGGGGTGGTCTACCTGGCCGGTCAAGGTGTAAGCCAATCCCGGACAGTTGCCTGTGCAATAGGGGATGTATGAACAACCGGCGCAGAACTCAAACTCGGCCAACGAGATGTGATGGCGGGTACGCAGTTGGTTCAGGTCCGGGCTGTTTTGCCATACCTCTGACAGCGAATCATGGTTGATGCGCCCTAGTTCCATATGGGCCAACATGTTGCAGGGAACGATTGCGCCATCGGCGCGCACGGAGATCTTGTTGCTCGGGCAGCCGCATCCGGTGAGGCGGCCACCATTGTGAAAGGCCGGCTTGTCCTGCGCCCGCGCCTCTTCCATCCGGCGCCACATGCGCCCATCCGTCAAGGGGCCGGCGCTCGATGAGATGCGTCCAGGGTATTGTTCCGTGAGGCGCAGCAAGGTCGCCATGGCTTCTTTCCGTTCCTCTACGTTCAGCAGCACTTCATCGGCATTCACGCAGCATGTGCCCATGTAGCCGGCAGAGTTGGTGCTGAAATCCGGAAGGCCCAGCTCATCCAGGAGAAAATGTGCGATGTTCTCCAGATCATGCACGTTATGTTGATGAATGGTCACCCGCACGGTCACACCGATCCGATGGCGTTGCAGGGTGTGGATGCCGCGAAGTACTTTCTCAAAAGAGCCTTTCCCGCGACAGGAGTCATGTGCTTGCGCGCTAGAGCCATCCACCGACACCTGGACATGTTCGCAACGACCCGTGCCGGCGATGAAAGCGGCGATCTCATCGTCAATCAGAGTGCCATTGGACAGGAAGGCGAAGCGCATCCGGTTGCGGACGATACCCTCCAGGAGTACGGGTAGGTCTTCTCGGATAAACGGCTCTCCCCCTGCCAGGGTGACTGTCATCACGCCTAGCGACCCCAATTCATCGAAAAAGGTGAGCCATTCTCCGGTAGGGAGATCGCGATAAACCACTTCTGGGTTGTTGAAGAAGTAGCAGTAGCGGCAGCGAAGATTGCAGCGCGAGGTGATTTCTATGGTGAGGCTACGCGGGGTGCGCATAAACCTTGGCGTCGTTGGTTCTACCTTGCCCTTTTCCTTAAGTGCCTCATACATCCGTTATTTACTGTCCTGTTCCAGCCCCACAAAACCGTTTTCAGCCAGGATGCCAACAAAGGCGGCGATCTCTTCGCCGACGGCGTCCGGAGTGTCTTCAAAGCGGTTCTTGATCTCCGACACGATACCTTCGATGTCTTTTTTGCCATCCATGAGTTTCCATACTGCTACACCCACAGGATTGGTTCCCACGGCAGCGGCGTTATCGGCATTGAAGAGTACGGCCCAGTCGTCGAACTCCTCGCGGAGCACAACGATGGGATTGGCAATCGGTTTATCGATTTGATTCATGTAGCACTTCTCCCGGTAATTGTATTAGTGCGCCGGTGACAACTCAGTCGCCTGGCATCACGCCAAAAGGGAGAGTTCCATCCATCCATCCATATTGAGGTGTTGTTCCGGAACGACCACCTCTTTGCCTAAATGTGTTCTATATGGAAAGCGGCACAGGGTTGCCTTTGAGTATAAGTTAGGATGTCAGACAAGCCTGATCGCTGTCTCTTTCACCTACTTCCGACCATGCTATCTTTTATCCACTAATTGGAGGTGCCAGCCGTACAAGCACTGGTGGCAGCGGTACCGCCCGTGCAGGCCCGGAGCGCCGCAGTGCCGGCCGTGCAATCCCTCAGAGCCGTGGGCCCCGCGGTGCAATCCTGTGTCGCAGTACTACCCGCCGTGCAATCGGTTGTTCCGCTTCCGTCACTGGCGCCCGCGGCACAGTCCGCGCCGGAGTCAGCCGCGCCCGCACTACAGATCACGGAGACAACTGAACTGCCCGTTGCACACACTCCAGACCCTTTGGCCATCTCCCCTAGAGGTACAAGGATCGGCGATTCGTACTTTTGCTTATCTTTAGGAATTTGGTCTGACATGGGGGCGGCTCCTTTTCCAAAACTGTACTCATTATATGAGCCAGTTCCTTGAATGTGTTCCTTCCAGGGCGAGCATTGTTAATAGCCGTGTAAGCACGGTTGTTGTCAGAGGAAAATGTAGGAACACCTTGTCAACACACACGCTGCATACTGGTTGTGTTGTCCAGTGGGCTCGTCACCTTCGCGTCTTAGATGGCTAATCTCGCATCGGGAAACCTCACAGAAAGTCCCCGCTGAATGCTTTAATAGAAGACTAGCGCCTGCCGACATTTATCAACAATACCAATGTGTGCCTATCGTGACAATCCATGTAGCGGTTTCATAAGGCTCGGGCTCAGTGCGATTTCCTTGTAAGTAATTGGACCGCAGTTGGTGGCGCGCCTTAACACATGCTGGAAGAGATTTGACATCAGAGATCGGCAATTGAAACGGTAGTTCCACTCATCCAGATATGCAGGCATATATTTCTTGCTGACTCCATGGAAGGTGCCTTTTACCCACGCTGCTCGAGCAGCCTTTGCCGCCGTAATAGGTTTCGTCAACCTCGACCACGCCCTTAAGGGGATGCTCACCCGGACTGGCCAGAGCCCGGCGTAGCTTTCGGTGCCGAACCTTTTCTGGAAGCTAACCAAGGATGATTCCCGACCGCGTTCAGACATTGCCAGCCCCCTATGTTAATGCTAAACATCATAGAATATCATTTGGTGGCGGCACACAGATTATCGCGATAGGCCCATACCACTGGATACCTATACGATTACGATAATTGTATGGTACGGCTAAAACAATTGAAAGGTGGTTATCTAGTGGTTTTTTGGCAGGTAAAAGCCACCATTAGGCGAATTCACGCAGTCGTTTGGCCAGACTGGTGTCGGTATCGGTTATTCCAAGCTTTTGGCGGATGTTTCTGCGATGGAAACTCACGGTGTCCGGGGAAAGGTTAAGGGTTTCGGCAATTTCTTTGCTGCTCTGACCTCGATTAATCAGGCTGGCAACCTGTATTTCTCTGGTGGTCAACCCCAGGTTTGGTGCGCTGAGCTTTTGGGCAAAAGAGGAAGTGATCTGCTCCAGGTGATAGATTGCCGCCTCTATCCCCTGGCGTTGGACGGGTTCCAAACTTGTCGTTAAAACATTCGTCAGGAAGGGTAGCAGCAGTTTGTCAACCTGCTGCAAAATATTGCTCTCCATAGACTCCCGATTTTCTTCACTTCGGTGAAGCAATACCCCCACGGCGATGCTGGATTGTTCCAACTCCTTGGCCTTTAACTCCAACTCTGTTTTTTTAGACTCCAACTCTGTTTTATGCTGGCTTAGCTCCCAGACCATCTGTTCACGCTGCTTGATTTCCTCTCGCAAGGCCTGGTTGGTCTCAATCAACTCTGACGTACGAATGCGAACCTCTTCCTCCAGCCTTTCATTGGCCCTGCGAAGTTCACTTTCGGCAGCTTTGAGTCGGCTTATATCCACGAGCACAATGCGCAATCCTAGGGCGCCACCTTCAAAGCCTAGCGGGGAGCTTTCCATCTGGGCATGAAATTCTGTCCCATCCTTTTTCAACAATTTCGTTTCAATATTTTGTTTAGTGCCGGGCTTGGCACCGGACTTAAGATGTTGCAACAATGTGCCGTGGTGTTCGCGGCTCACGAATAGATAGAAGCTTTGGCCTACCAGGTGGGCTCGCGGCAGGGAAAGCATGCTGGCTATGGTCAGGTTGGCCCGGCGGATTATTCCCTTTTCATCGATGGTCAGGTATCCCACCGGGGCTTGGTCATAAAGATCGAAATACTGATCCCTGGTAGCCTCCAATTTGGTTTGGGTCAGGCGCAGTTCTTCGTTCTGGATCTCCAATTCGGCCTGATGGACTTCTAACTCATGGACGAGCTGGGCAAGATCGTGACCGTTGACCTGTGAGGAAGCAGGTCCTTTGTCCCGCAGCAACTCCTCGGCCGTGATGCGTAGTTGCTCGAATTTGACGGAACTTGTCTTTGGTTTGTTCATGGATCGGTCCAACCACGCTTTCAAGAAATGGTCCGGAGCATCAAGCCCTAATCAGGCCCGTCCAGCGCCTCCCGCACCGCCCGGGCGAGGGCGCCCCTGGACAACGGTTTCATGAGCAGTTTACGGATGCCAAGCTCCTTGGCCTTTTCATCATCAAGCTGCTGGCTGAAACCGGTGCAGATGATTATGGGCGTGTCCGGCCGTAGAGCCAATATTTTCTGGGACAGCTTGGCCCCGGTCATCTCGGGCATGGTGTAGTCGGATATCACCAGGTCAAAATCATCGGGCGCGGCCTTGAATTTCTCCAACGCCTCTTGGCTGGAGGTAAAGGCGGTGACTGCATAACCCAAATGCTGCAGAGTGCTGAGGCCGATTTCCGCCAGGGCTTTCTCATCATCCACCAGTATAATGCGCTCGGTCCCTCCCGCGACCTCCAAATATTTTTCGAGCGCATCGGGGATATGCTCAGTCTCCAGGGCAGGCAAAAACACATTGACCGTGGTCCCTTTGCCCACTTCGCTGTAGATGCTTACGTCCCCTCCGTGTTCCTGAACTATGCCTTGCACCACCGCCAGCCCCATTCCCGTACCCTGGCCGGGCTCCTTGGTGGTGAAGAAAGGCTCGAATGCCCGGTCGACAACTCTCCTGGTCATGCCGATGCCGTTGTCGCTTACCGTAATCTTGTGGTATCTGCCAGCCTTGATGGTGGAAAAGGTCTTGATGGTGTCCTCGTCCACGATAATCGTGGACAGCCCTATGGCCAGCACCCCGCCCGCTTCCGCCATGGACTGCGCGGCGTTGGTGCACAGGTTCATGACTATCTGGTGGATATGAACCGGGTCGGCCAGAACTTGGCACCCGTTTTCTGGCAAGTCCATCTGGATTTCAATGGTGGCGGGCAGGGAAGCCCTGAGTAATTTCAGGCTCTCCTTTATCAGGGGGGACAGGGCCAAGGGGCGGTCTTCCTGCTCTCCTATGCGGCTGAAATACAATATCTGGCGCACCAGTTCCGCCGCCCGGTTGCCGGCGATGAGCACCTGGCGGAGTTTCTCGGCCACCGGGCCCTCGCCCTTTAGATCATCCAAGGCAAGCTCGGTGTAGCCCATCATGGCGGCCAAGATGTTGTTGAAGTCGTGGGCGATGCCCCCGGCCAGGGTGCCCACGGCCTCCATCTTTTGAGCTTGGCGTAATTTGGCTTCTAGATTGACCTGGTTTGAAACGTCCTGGATGGTACCGAGCACCTTTACCGGTTGACCGGCTTGGTTTCGGACAAGCTCGGCAATGGAGTGGACGTTTTTTATCTTGCCGTCGGACCCGTGGCGCAATTCGTAAGTTAAGTCATATTCCGAGCCGCTCTCAGTCAGGTCAACTAAGGCTTGATGGACCCTTTCGGAGTCGACTATGTTGCTCTCAAAAATATCCAGGTCAAAATAGGGCGAGGTTCTCTCAAGTCCGAATATCTTGAATGCTTGGTCCGAACCCCAGACTTGATCGGTGCCCAAGTCGAATTCCCAGGTCCCGATCTTGGCTACCTCTTGGGACCTTCTTAACCGAGTCTCGCTCTCCAGAAGCGATTTCTTAATCTTTGTCCGTTCGGTGATATCCTGATTCACTCCGTAGGTTTTTATCGTTCTGCCTTCGGCGTCCTTGACGATGGAAAACTGAACGGACAAAATGCCTACTGTCCCGTCGGCATAAATCATCCGGTGCTCAAATTTTCGCCTGAAATTTGGATCGGATGTTTCGAGCGCTTTTCGAATTTCTTCTCCTACAAGAAATATATCGTCAGGATGGACAAAACGCTGTGCATACTCAGCCGATGACATCGTGTACCCGCCGACTTGCTTGGCAGTGGTATGAAAGATTTTATAGAAATGGTCATTGAAGGTGAAGATGTCACTGGTTACATTGTATTCCCAAGGACCGAGCAGGGCCATTTCCAAGGCGTTGGAGAGCTGCCTCTGGAGCTTGCCTCGATCAGCTTCAGCCTGCTTGCTCTCGGTAATATTAATTAGCGCCGCTCGCCAGCCGGTGAACTTGCCCTTAGCATCTTGCGCGGGGACGCCTTCCAGCCTTGCGAAAAATGGTTCAGCATCTGCCCGGATCATCGCCAGTTCGCAACCCAGGTCAGAGCCTTCTTCCTGCGCCTTTTTCCGGAGGGCGGCGAACCGGGCGTAATGCTTCTGGTCGATGAAACGGCTCAAGCCCCGTTTGATCAGTTCATTGCGGGACAGGCCCAGCATGGCCGCGACGGTGAGGTTGGCCAGCCTGATGATGCCGTGCTCATCGAGCGTGAGGTAGCCCACCGGGGCCAAATCATATAGATCGAAGTACAGGTCGCGTGACTCTTCCAACTCCTCCCGGGTGCGGCGCAACTCCTCGTTTTGGAGCTCCAACTCCACCTGGTGGACCCGCAACTCCTGAAGGATGTCGGGGAAATTTTCCGGCCGCGGCTTGGAGTCATCGGGAGGTCTGCCATGCAGCCGCTTCTCGGCCCGCTTGCGCAATTCCTTGGATCCGGTGTGGTCGGCTGGGGGCTTTTTCATGCTTGGGGCCCGCTCCATCGTTACCCATTAGTATCAGTTCTGATTACAATTATGCCCTAAAACCTCTAGCAGAATCATTTCTTCTTCCCAACTATCAACGCCATCAACATGTTCACCATGCCCGCCGTCTAGCCGTCGGGGCCCTCGATCGGCGACAGGGTATGCCGGGTAGGGAGAGCCTCGCCGCTTTTTTCTTGAGCTGAAACTGAAAACGGGCCGTTTAGCCCCGGGGAAAAACCTTGACTATAGTGGCGGCTAATTACCGGTAGTGCTCCCGATCCGCCGCCCAATGGGCTGTATCTTATCGATCACTCTTTTTCTTGCGCAGCAGATCCCGGGTATGCTTGAGTTCCTTGGTTTGTTCCTTAAAAATCACCTCCCGCTGGAGGCCCGCCTTCTCCAGGGCGTCGCTGAGTTCACGCAGCTCGCTCTGGGCCCGCTTTTGCCGGTTGATATCGCTGAAGGTGATAACCACCCCATCGATGACGTTGTCCATGGTGCGATAGGGAATTATGCGCATCTGGTACCAGTCCCCGCCCTTGGTCCGCACCTCGGATTGCTTGACGCCCAGGGTGTCCAGCACCTCCCTGGCGTCGCCAACCAGATCGGGGTAGTCCAGGTTGGTCACGATGTGGTCCACCGGCCGTCCCACGTCGCCGGCGATGAGGTTGATCAGTTTGGTGGCGGTGGGGGTGAAACGCTTCACGGTCAGGTTGTTGCCCAAGAACAACGTAGCTATTTCGGTGCTGGCCAGCAGGTTTTTTAGGTCGTCCTGGGACTGGGCCAGTTCGTCGATCTTGGCCTGCAGCTCGGCGTTGACCGTGGCCAACTCCTCATTGAGCGACTGTTGCTCCTCCTTGGTGGCCTCCAGCTCTTCGTTGGTGCTCTGCAGCTCCTCGTTGGCCGACTGCATTTCCTCGTTCATGGACTTCAGTTCCTCGTTGGAGGTCTCCAATTCCTCGATGGCCCCCTGGTGCCTCTCCCGGGTGTGTTGCAGTTCCTGCTCCAGATTGGCCAGACGCTTTTCCGCCTCCGCACCAGTCCCTCGCCTGGTTTTGCCCTTGGGTCCCGCCGGAGGCTCCTGCGCCTCCCGCAGGACCACGGCCAGCAGGCCTCGCAGGGCCTTGGGCTGGTCGATGGGCTTGACCGTCAGGTCAACGTACTGATGGCCGCCGTTGACCTTTACCTTGATGCCGGGCGAGTGCACCGCCTGGCCGCTGGCCTGGGCCCGGCGCAAGGCGGCGTCCAGTTCAAGCCGAAGCCCTTCCCTGGCCATGGACGATAATTTTTGGCTGGGCCGCCCCACCGCCGGTTCCAAGAATTTGCCGGTGTGGCCTTGGATGTATTGTATTTCGCCTTTTTGATCCACAAGCACCATTGCCGGGGAAAATTCCGACAGCACTATCTTCTGGGCTTCCCGGGCCAAGTCAGCCTCGCCCAGGACCAGGGCCGCCCGAGGGGCCTTTTCTTCCCCCTCTTCCCTGGTAACCGGCCCGGTGGGGAAGTCGATCATCAGGCGCATGGCCCCGGAGGTCGGCTTGCGGGAGTAGATCTTCCACTTTTTGTCCAGCGTCTGGAACAGGTCGGCGAAGCCCCCGATGGACTCGGAGGAACCCAGAAACAAAATCCCTTGGGGCTTGATGGTGTAGTGAAACAATGGCAAAAGCTTCTTTTGGGCCGCCCCGTCCAGATAGATGAGCAGGTTGCGGCAGCAGAGCAGGTCCAGCTTGGAAAAGGGCGGGTCTTTCATCACGTCCTGCACCGAGAACACCACCGGCTCACGCAGTTCCTTTTTGACGCGATAATAGCCTGGCTCCTCGTTGAAAAACCGTTGGAGCCGCTCGGGGCTGATGTCGGCGGCTACGCTGTCCGGAAACAAACCCTCCCGGGCCTTGTCCACCGCCATCTTGTCTATGTCAGTGCCGAACACCTGCAGGGGCACTTCCTTGCCCGCCTGGGCCAGACATTCCTTGATGATGATTACCAGGGAATACACCTCTTCACCGGTGGAGCAACCGGGCACCCATACCCGCAGGGTTTCTGAGGGCTTCAACTGGTCCAAGAGCTTGGGGATCACCTTTTCCTTGATCAGTTCAAAGGCCTCGGGGTCCCTAAAAAAGTTGGTCACCCCGATCAGAAGGTCCTTGAACAGGGCGTCTAGTTCCCCGGGGTTGGTTTGGACGAAGCGGAGATATTTGCCGAGGTTGGGAATCTGCTGGATGCTCATGCGGCGCTCGATGCGCCTGATGATGGTGCTTTGCTTGTAACAGGAGAAATCATGCCCCACTCGATCCCGCAGCAAGACCAGCACCTTTTGCAATGGAGCTTCCCGGGAGCCGGCCGTGGACTCCGTTTTCGCGGGGATGTCCAGCCCATGCGGGTGCGAGAAATAGTAGATCAACTTCTCGGGCATCTGCCCGGGTGTCAGCACCAGGTCCACCAGCCCGGTGGCCATGGCGCTGGAAGGCATCCCGTCGTACTTGGCCGAGGAAGGCTCCTGGGCGATCACCAGGCCGCCCATGCCCTTTATGTCCCTAAGCCCCATGGAGCCGTCCGAGGCGGTGCCGGACAAGATTATGCAACCCGCCTGATCGCCCCGGTCTTGGGCCAGTTGCCGGAAAAAGAAGTCTATGGGCAGGCGGCGACCCCGGGGCGACTCCGGATCCAGAAGCAAAATCCTACCCTTGAACAGGGCCAGGTCCTTGTTGGGCGGGGCCACGTAGACCCGGTTGGGCCTTACCTCGGTATTATCCCGTGCGGCCTCCACCTTCATGGAGGTGTGCTTCTGGATCAATTCGGGCAGGATGCTGGTGTGGTCGGGATCAAGATGCACCACCACCAGGAAGGCCATGCCCGAGTCGGGGGGCATGGCGTTAAAGAACTGCTGGAATGCTTCCAGGCCGCCCGCCGAAGCGCCTAGACCCACGAAGGGAAACCTACCGTCCTTGGGAACGGCGAAAGTCTTGATGGGCCTCTGAGTGCCTGAGGATGAGGCTTTGTTCGCGGGTAAAGACTTTTTGGCGTCTTTTTTTGCAGTTGCTTGGGAGGCGGTTTGGTTCGCTTTGCCCTTGGCCGAGCCGGGCTTGCCCGTTTTTTTAGGTTTGGCTTTGTCTGGGGGCATGGCGGCCCTCTCAATTTTTTGGTTGGGCACGGATCGGGATGTAGAAGCGATGGGAATTACTTCTGATAGGTAGGGTAGCATAGGGGAATGGCGGTGGGTCGAAGAAAGTATAGGAATCATCGGAATGCCTAGAGATCTTGATTAGGCAATGCAAGCGCAACAAACACGGGAAGCGGTCAATTTCAGCTTGTGCTAAAGCAAGGTTATCAAAATGTGGGGATAATTTAGTCCGCTTCGGCCTGATCTCTAATCGCCCTGGCCTTACCCCGCCGCGCCCATCGAAATGGAGGCGGATCATCACGGTAAGGAGCCTCCTTGGCCACGCGATAGCGAAATCTCCCAACCTCCCGGACCAGGCTTCGCTTCCGCATTTCCTGCAACCACCTTTGAGTCCCCCGCCCGTCAATGCCGGAGACCTGCATGAGGTCCTTGGAGGAAAAGGCGCCCCTCAAGCTCAGTTGATGGGCTGCCCTCCAAAGCACTGCAGGAGTTGATTCCTTGTTTAGCTTTTCCAGCAACCTGCATCGGCAATCCGACAGTAGGACGATCTCCCCCCGCTTTTCCAGATAATCCAGAACTTGGTTCACCTGACGAAGGGTGTGACCAGCCCCATCTATCAGGTGCTCATATAATTCCCCCACCGAGGCCTCGCTTCCAGCATCTCTTAAATAGCTCCGAACCATCACCGGTCGCCACCGGCTAGCGGTCTTGGCAGCCATCACTTCACCCTGCGAAGGCCAGTGCCGCTGGCCCGTAGGCGGCTGCGGGCTACCTCGGTGGTCACCTGCCGGGTCCAGTCCGGATTGATGCGCGAGGAACCCTCCACTCTGGCCAGGGACTCCAGACGGGCAAGGTGCAAAATGGTCTGACGCAAGTTGCCCTTGGTGGCCCGGCGAATCTGCTCGGCTGATTGGTCGTCCAGGGTAAGGCCGGCCAGTTCCGAGGCCAGGCTGATGACCTCCTTCCTGACCAAAGGAGCAAACTCCTCGCTCATGCGGACCCGGTCCCAGAATTGGGGAAATTGACTCAATAGCTTGGCCAGGCCGTTCATGCCCACCAGCAGGATGGGGGCGCCTGAAGCATCATGTAAATCCCGGACCGTATCTAAAAGTGGGGGAGTACGAGGAGGGTGGGTGCCCTTGGCCAGGTAGTCGGCTTCATCGATGATCAAAAGGCCATTGCCCAGGGAGGGCACCCCCAAGCGTTCTGATAGGGCCTCCGCCGCCCTAAGCAGATTACCGGCCCCGGTGTTGGTGGCCGGGCATCCCAGGGCAGCCAGGATGGTTTTGAGCATGGAGTTGGGAGTCCACACTCGGGCAGCGGAGACATAGACGGCCCCGGTCCGGGCGGCCAGGGTGTCCACCGCCCGGGTCTTGCCCCGGCCAGCCGGGCCGTAGATCAGTCCTAGCCGAGGCTCACCCAAAGAGGCACTATGCAGGGACTCCACTACTTCCCAGAGGCGGGCCACGTTGCGGGTCTGGACAAAGGCGGCCCTCATGAATTTTCCTCGTCATAGACCACGCAATCGCGCAGACCCTGTACAAACTCCTCAAACTGCTCCCCGCCCAGCTGTCGCCACATGGGGGTCTTTTTGAATTCCTCCAAGAAGGCCAGATCAGAGGATGAGTTGTCCAAACCCTCTCGTTGACGCACCAGGATCCACACCGCCCGCTCGGAGGACCGTAAAAAGACCGGCCGGTGATGGATATCGATCTCCTGCCCCCAGGGATCCAGGACCTGCTCGCCACCTTGGTCAAAGGAATAATCATCATCTTGCTCGGCCTGTCCCAGCATCTCCTGCCGGGCCTGGGCCGCGGCCTTTAGGGCCGGCAGGTCCAGGTTAGGTGGAGGAAGATCGTCCAAGGGTTTGGTCCTGGCCACTACCTCGTCCAACCGGGCCCTCTCCAGATCATCCAGGTCCACGGCATTGACTCGCTCCCGGGAGGCTTTGCGCTCCAGTCGCCGGATGGACCACCAGCGCTTCTTCCTCTCTCGTATCTGTTTGGGGGTGAGATTCAGGCGATCCAGGTCCGTGGCTATGCAGATGAACTCCCCTCCCTGGTCAAAGACGTAGATCATGCCCGCGTCTTCGGGGTCGGGGCGCACCCACACTCGGTCCGAGGGCTCTAAGTAAAGGAGCTCTTCGGCGGTATAGAGACCACGGTTGAAATGAATCCTCCCCTGGGCCACGCTGCGCGGCTCGGCGGGCTTTAGTAAAAGGAAAAGCTGATCCAAGGGAGCCACCCTGGGCCGCCATCCTTCGTCTATGGCCTTCTCCCAGCGCTCCCGAGGGGTGCAGCCGATGGTGGAAACCACGTGATTGCTCTCAAAGTCTCTCACCCACTTGTCCACCAGATCCTGCAATTCAGCCAGGGTGTATTTGGTTTGGATGACCTCCGGCCGTTTAGCCAGGCGGTTGCCGGTATACCCGGTCAGGGTGCGCAGCAGATCGGAGATCAAGTGAAAGACAATCTCCGCGTGGGGCTTGAGCTCCGGGCTGTAGCCCGGTATCTGGGGCGCCTTGATGCCCAGGTCAAAGAATAATGCCTGCACCTGTTTGCTCTGGTAATCCTTGCCCAGGTCCACGATGACCTCGCGGGGTATGCCCATTTGCTTGAAGGCCTTGAAAAAGGTCTGGGCAATGGGATCTCCTCCCCCTCGTTCCACCACGCCAAACACCGGCCTTCGGGTCCATACGTCCACCACCGCGATCAAGGTGCAGCGCCTACCGTCGGCGGTCATTAAATCCGCCCGGGTGGAGTCTGCCTCCCAGCGCTGGTTGGGCTCGGTAAGGCCGGCATCCGCCCTTCCCAGAGAAGGCTGATACTGACGCTTGAATAAGGACGGATGATGCAGCAGGGAAAGATGGGCCTGCCGGTCCTTGCGCATCTTGGCCACCAAATTACGGACCGTGCCCGAGGCTGGC
>Ga0180016_100292_pt1 | contig 13179 bp, 12 predicted proteins | sample KR46_M_MetaG_FD_129673 | JGI IMG/M metagenome (GOLD analysis project Ga0180016, IMG submission 129673) | Groundwater microbial communities from the Olkiluoto Island deep subsurface site, Finland - KR46_M_MetaG | ecosystem: Environmental > Aquatic > Deep subsurface > Groundwater | place: Finland... | reverse complement strand
TCGATGATTTCCCAATGGGCATCGGTTAGGACACGTCTGGTCAAGGTTGCTCTCCTTCGTTTGCAACCTTGAATCAGAAACTACATCAAATGGGAATCCTGAACGTCAACAGACCCTAGTGATTACTTTCGTGTCCAAGTGCACAGCTAGGCCGGCTTCGTTAGCGAACCTTTGCAATAACGCAACATAGCCCTGCTCGCTCTCCCCTTCACAGCCGATGAAATAGCGCCTCCGGCGGGCGACTTTCAACGTTCTAGACATCAGCCCACAACCGGTACTGCGCCATACTCTCCACCCATATAATTGCCGAAAAAGTTTTCTTTACGCCGGACCTTATCAATGTCAGCCAGATTGTAGACTTCAGTATAACCGCGAGAGTCTTTCTCGCAGAAAATAACTTCCTCCTTTGTAAGCTCAGAAAGAAGACTGACAGAGTGACAAGTTGTCCAAATCTGAGCACTATGCGGATTAAGGGTTCGGTCGCCGAACCATCTCAGGATTTCGGGCAGAAGCAGCGGATGTATTGCCGTATCAAGCTCATCAATGATTGCGATGCCGCCACGCTCCAAGACCATGAAAATGTAAGGAAACACTTTAATGAACTGTCGTGTTCCGTGACTCTCCCTGTGCAACGAAATGATCTGGTCAAGTCCCGAGTGCTGGAACAGTAATCGAGGCTCGGTCATCGTATTGTCGATGTCGATCTTCTCGATGCCAAGATCAATACGATTCGCTATTTCTTGAAGTCTCTGAAGTGCGGCCGGATTTGCCGCATACCAATGCGTCATATCGCGTTCATCGTTGTCAATTCGGTCGATAAATAAGTTGGACACTATCGCCATGACGGAGGATACAAACTCCCCCGCTACCTTATGATTTAGCTGCGCCAGTGTCGAAATTACGCTGGCCTGAGGTCGCAAGACTTCGTTGAGGGCATTTTCGGTGCTCGCAGTCATAAAGCCCTTAGCAGATTTGACAGAAGTTCCGTTGCTCCGTTCGATGATTGTTGTTGCCTTCCCGACGCCCTTTGGTCTGTAACTCAGTCTTTCGAGATCAACACTGTCGGTTCGGGACCCTCTAGGGGAAAGGACGAGTTCGTAGGTATAAGGACACTGTGGGCCTTCTCCAAACGTGCCGGAGAAGTTCGCTGGTCCTGAAAAAGTGAATGACAGTCGGGTTGGCTTGCCTATCTTTTCTTTGCTCCCAAACTTTTCGTACGGAAGATTTTGGTTTGGTTTGTTTTCGAAACTCCTGGTCACAAACCAGACTACAAACGAGATCGCTCGAAGAATGTTTGATTTACCCGCTGCGTTCGGCCCAAACAAAGCTACAACGTTAGGAGCTCGCTCTTCAGAACCAGTGTAGATTGGAGAAAGGCGCCCCAAGGAATCTTCAACTGATTTGCGAGCGCGCAGATCCACAATCTGGGTTTCGCCAATCGAAAAAAAGTTATCAATCTCGATTCTGTACAACATCCGCCACTCTCCAACTGCCGCGGATATATGGCCCGCATATTTCGATAATCAACATAAAAATGCTGAATCAGGCATTATGATCGTCAATTCCGGTAAAAATTTTTCCTCCGCCGCCCCCCTCACCCATACCTCGCCGCCGTCAGCCCCTCGAAATCGATCTCCGGCGTCTTGTCCAGCACCAGGTCCGCCACGGCGCGGCCCGAGCCGCAGGCCATGGTCCAGCCAAGCGTGCCGTGGCCGGTGTTCAGATATAGATTGTCGTAGCGCGAGGGCCCCAGCACCGGCGTGCCGTCGGGCGTCATCGGCCTGAGGCCGGTCCAGCCCTCGGCCCTGGAGATGTCGCCGCCCTTGGGAAACAGGTCGCTGATCACGTGTTTCACCGTGTTGGTCGCGTGCGGGCCGAGACGGTTGGAATAGCCGGCGATCTCGGCGGTGCCGGCCACGCGGATGCGGTCGCCGAGTCGCGTGATCGCCACCTTGTGGGTCTCGTCCATGATGGTCGATTGCGGCGCAAACGCGTCGTCGGTGACCGGCAGCGTCACCGAATAGCCCTTCACCGGATAGACCGGCAGGTTGACCCCGATGGGCTTGAGCACCTTCGGGGCATAGCTGCCGAGCGCGCAGACATATCTGTCGCCCACGATCCGCCCGGCGATCTCGGTGTCGACACCGGCGATGCGGCCGTTCTCGACCGCAATTCCCTTGATCGTCTGGCCGTACTGGAACTCCACCCCCATCTCGGCGCATTTGTCCGCCAGCGCCATGGTGAACATGCGGCAATCGCCGGTGCGGTCGGCGGTGAGCCTTAGCCCGCCGACGAACTTGTTGCGGACCTCGGCCAATGCCGGTTCGACCGCGATACAGGCGTCGCGGCCCAGCACCTCGTAAGGAGAATCATATTCCGCCAGGATCTCCTGGTCGGCCTTGGACCCCTTCATCTGCTTGGCGGTGCGGAACAATTGCAGCGTGCCCTGTTCGCGCCCGTCATAGGCGATGCCGGTCTCGGCGATCAGCTCCGGCAGCACATCGCGGGAATAATTCGAGATCCGCACCATCCGGCCCTTGTTGATCCGGTAGGCCTCGTCATTGCAGTTTTGGAGCATCTGGATGCCCCATTTCCACATGGTCGGGCTGATCAGCGGCCAGATGAACAGCGGCCGGCGCTTCATGAACAGCCATTTGAGCGCCTTCACCGGCACGCCGGGCGCGGCCCATGGCGAAGTCATGCCGTAGCTCAATTCGCCCGCATTGGCGTAGCTGGTTTCGAGCCCCGGCCCGGACTGCCTGTCGAGCACCACAACCTCGGCCCCGCCCTTGGCCAGATAATAGGCCGTGGTGACGCCGATCACGCCCGCTCCCATGACGACAACTCTCATGACTGGCAGTCCTTTCCCTGCTTGAATCACGCAACGCCGTCAAGCCTAGCCCATGCGGGCGCAAACCACCAATCGAACGGGGCGGGAAAGGATGCAGAGATGTCGGGAGGGGCAGGCCTTGTGACGCGACGTCCCTCCTGCTTCCGTCTTCCCGGCCTTGAGCCGGGATCCAGCGACCCGGCGTCTGCCGGGTCAAAGACTCCTTTCAGCCCAAAGACTTGGGCTGGCTGGATGCCGGGTCATGCCCGGCATGACGGATTTAAAGGCATGCGGAAATCAGCCCGTGCGCAGCGGCGGGATCGCCAGCACATCGACGGGCGACATCCGCAGCACCTGTTCGGTCACGCTGCCGATGAACAGTTTGGCCAGTCCGCTCTGGCCCTGGGTCGACATCACGATGAGGTCGGCCTTTTCCTGGTCCGCCGCGTCCAGGATCTCGTGCGGCGCCGTGGTCGCCTCGTGGCGGACCATGGGCGCCACGCCGCCAAACCGTGCCGTTTGCAGGAACGCCGCGAGCTTGCGCGTGGCTTCCGCCTGTTCATCGGCAAGGTACTGCGCCCGCTCGTTCTTGGGCATCGAATGGCTGAAGGCCAGCCGCAGCGCCGGCGCATCGAAGACATAGAGCAGCGAGGTGCGGTGGCTGCCCGACAGACCGAGGGTTGCGAACCGTTCCAGCGCCGCACGCGACGCATCGGACAGATCGGTCGTCTGCATCACATGCCGGTAGTCTCCCGTCGGAAGGGCATTGACCATCAGCACCGGGCAGCGCGCCGAGCGGATCGTCCACTCTGCCGTGGTGCCGACAAAGATGTCCTTGAGCATCTGCCGCCGATGCGGTCCGATCACCAGCAGGTCGGGCGCGGCCTCCTCCACCGCCTGGGGGATGCCGACGAGCGGCACCGCCACGGTGAGCAGCGTTTCGCAGTCCACGCCATCGACATCGCGCAGGGTGGCGCCCATCTGGCGCAGCAGTGTTTCCGCCTGCTCGCGATCGGCCTCCACGGTCCGCCGCGGCTGGTCGTCATTGACCACATGAAACAGGGTCATGGAGGCGCCATGCTGCCGCGCCAGCAGCGTGGCGCGTCGCAGCGCCCGGTCGGAGCGCTCGGAGAAATCCGTGGCCACCATGATCTTCTTCATGTGCTTCTCCCTGCATTCAAGATTCTTTCACTGAACCACAAGACGACGGCGCCAATTTTGATCCAGATCATCCGGGCTGCGCAAAAATACGCTATTCTCCACCAAACAGTGTCAAACAGGCATATCCATGGTACGCGATCAATATCAAACAGTGAAGGAAGTAGCCGACCGGCTGAAGGTCAACGAAGCCACCGTGCGCGGCTGGATCCGTCACGGCGAGTTGAGGGCCATCGACATCGGCAAGGGCTGGCGGATCGCCGACAGCGATCTTGCAGCCTTCCTGAAGGCCCATGCAACCGGGCAACGCCCTGAAGGCCGAGGCGCGACGCAGGATGCGGATCCGGCATCGCGCGACCGGGACGGATCCAACTGATGGAAATGATCGTTCAGTCTCCTTTCGGGGAAGTCGCAGCCCTTCTGGTTCTGGCCGCGGTGATCGGATTTATCGGGATCCTGCTCAGGCAGCCGCTGATCGTCAGTTTCATCGCCGTCGGCCTGATCGCGGGTCCCTCGGCGCTCGACCTGGTGCACTCGGACGAACAGATCAGCCTGCTGTCTGAGCTTGGCATTGCCGTGCTCTTGTTCCTGGTCGGCATCAAGCTCGACGTGAAGCTGATCCGCTCTTTGGGCGCGGTGTCGCTGCTGACCGGCCTCGGCCAGGTCGCCTTCACCTCCTTCTTCGGCTATCTGATCGGGCTGGCGCTGGGCCTGGGCCATGTCACCAGCCTCTATGTCGCCGTGGCGCTCACCTTTTCCTCGACCATCATCATCGTCAAGCTGCTCTCCGACAAGCGCGAGATCGACAGCCTGCACGGGCAGATCGCGCTTGGATTCCTGATCGTCCAGGATCTCGTCGTGGTGCTGGCGATGATCGTCCTGTCGGCCATCGGCATCGGTGCCGCGGCCGAAGGCGGGCATGGCGGCGGCGGTTCGGTGCCGATGGTGCTCGCATCCGGCCTCGCCATGGTGGCACTGGTGGTGGTGTTTGTCCGCTATGTCGCCAACCCGCTGAGCGAGCGGCTGGCGCGCGCACCGGAACTGCTGGTGATCTTCGCCATCGCGATGGCGGCCATGTTCGCCGCGATCGGGGACTTCGCAGGCCTCGGCAAGGAAGTGGGCGGACTGCTGGCGGGCGTGGCGCTGGCCTCCACGCCCTACCGCGAAACCATCGCCGCAAGGCTCGCGCCTTTGCGCGATTTCCTGCTGCTGTTCTTCTTCATCGCGCTCGGCTCGGCGCTCGATCTGTCGCTCCTGGGCGCGCATGTGACCGGCGCCATCATCTTCTCGCTCTTCGTGCTGATCGGCAATCCGCTGATCGTGCTCGCCATCATGGGGGCGATGGGCTACCGCAAGCGCACCGGCTTCCTGGCCGGCCTCACCGTGGCGCAGATCAGCGAATTCTCGCTGATCTTCGTGGCCATGGGCGTCTCGCTCGGCCATGTGCAGGAGGATGCGCTCGGCCTCGTCACCATGGTCGGCCTCGTCACCATCGCCGCCTCCACCTACATGATCACCTATTCGCACCAGCTCTATGCCCTCTGCGAGCCGCTGCTCGGCCCGTTCGAGCGCAAGGGCACCCCGCGCGAAGTCTCCGAAGCCGGCGCCCATGGCGGTGAGGGCTACAAGGTCATCGTCTTCGGGCTGGGTCGCTTCGGCACGGCCATCGGGATGCGGCTCAACAAGCGGGGCGTCAGGGTTCTGGGTGTGGATTTCAATCCCCAGGCCATCCGGCGCTGGCGCGAACTGGGGCTGGAGACCCAGTTCGGTGACGCGAGCGATCCCGAGTTCATCGCCGAATTGCCACTGCCGCGTGCGGAATGGATCGTCTCGACGGTGCCGATCCACGTCACCGGCCTCACCCACGAGGACACCCGCACCACGCTCATACAGCTCACGCGAAGTTCGGGCTTCCGCGGAAGGATCGCGGTGGCCTCCCACCACGCGCGCGACACCGAGGAGCTGTTCGCATCGGGCGCCGACATCGTCCTCGAACCGTTCCAGGATGCCGCCGACCGCGCCGTCGACATCCTGTGCGGCGGCAGGGAGGAGGAACGGACGGATATTCCCAGGATCGAAGCCGAAGAGCGGCAGATGTCATGACCGGCAGCCTCGGTGCAGAAAGACAAGAGACGCTGAACTCGGGAGTTTCGTCATGACCGGACATATTCTGATTGCAACTGATCTCTCCGCGCGCTCGGAACTCGCGCTCCGGCGAGGACTTTCGCTGGCAAAGGCCTGGGCGGCGCCCTGCACGCTTCTCTATGTCGTCGACGACGAGCAGCCTGATGAGATCATCCGGGACAAGCAGGGCAGCGTCAGCCGATATCTGGAGCATCAGATCACCACCCTGTTGCCGGAAGGGGCGCCAAGGCCTGAGGTCCTGATCCGCATCGGCGACATCCACGACGCGATCAACAAGACCGCGCAGGAAATGCGGAGCCGGCTGATCGTCATGGGCGCGCACCGCAGGAACATCCTGCTGGACGTGTTTCGCGGCACGACCATTGAACGGGTGCTGCACACCGGCTCCACCCCGGTTCTGATGGCGGTGCGACCCGTGGAGGAGAACTATGATGCGGTTGTGTTCGGCGTGGCTTCCGATCCCTCCTCCAAACACGCGATCGACACCGCCTGTGCCATGGGGCTTGTCTCCGCGGCCCAGCTCACCGTGGTCCATGCCTATACTGATCTGGCGAAAGTGCAGATGAGTTACGCCGGCATCGACCCGGTTCAGGTCGCGCAGCTATCAGGTGAACATTTCAACATGACGGCCGAGAAACTCTACGAGTTCCTGTCCGACACGATGATCAGTGATCGGAATTACCGGCTGGTGTTCGATGAAGCCGATCCAGCGGAGATCATTCTGAAAGTTGCCGGCGATCTGGACGCCGATCTTGTCGTGGTCGGCACGCACGGCCTGACCGGACTTCGAAAAGTGATGCTGGGCAGCGTTGCGCAATCGGTGTTGAGAAAAGCGCACTGCGATGTCCTGGCGGTTCCGCCCGTGGAGTGACGGGGCACCGAGAGGCCGTCCATGGAAAGCATCAACCTGGTCAGAATGCTCCGTTGGCCTGTGTGGCCGGGCTGCCTTTGAGCTGCCCGGCCCCGGCGGGCTCGCCTCAGCAGGCAAGCCCCATCGCCTCGAGCCGCGCCACGGTGGCGGGCAGCCGCGGCAGGTCGGTGCGCACTTCCAGCATCAGCCGCGGGCTTTCCTTGAGTGCGGCCAGCGCCTCGAACACCGGACGCCAGGCAATGCGGCCGTCGCCGGGGTGCCAGTGGCGGTCGGCGTAGCCGTCGACGTCCTGCAGATGCACATGGCCGAGATGGCCGCTGGCGGCCGCGATGAAATCCACCACATGCGGCGCGTCGTAGCGGCCATGGACGATGTCGGCGTGACCGGTATCGAGCGACACCTTGAGGTTCGCGTGGCCGATCTGGCGCACCATGTCGACGCGGGCGGCCGGATCAGTGTCGTCGCAGTTCTCCAGCATCAGCGTGCAGCCGATCCCCGCCGCCCGGTCGAGCACCGGCGCGAGGCAGTCTGCGGCGCAGTCCATCAGGCTTGGATAGACGGCGGGATAATTGGCGCGGTTGAGCTGATGCCAGTGGGTGAACGGGCTGTGGATCACCATATGCGTGGCCTCGAGCGCCTCGGCCACCTCCAGTGCCTGCATCATCCGCTTCTGCACGATCGCGCGGACTTCCCTGTCGGGCGTCGAGATGTCGAGCCCGAAGAAGGGACCGTGAATGCCGCGCTCGCCGGTGTGCGCGGGCAGCACCGCCTGCCAAGCGGCGATCAGGTCGGAATGGTCGCGCTCGAGCACGCCGATCCCACAGAAATCCTGGATCTCGATGGCGCGGCCGGGGCCGCAGATCCAGTCCTGGATCTGGGTGAAGGTGGGCAGCGTCACGGCGGCGCCGAGCAGCGGAAGGGTCATGACAGGTCCTCTCATTTGATGCCCGCGCGCATGAAACTCTGCACGAACTGGCGTTGGAAAAGCAGAAAGCCGAGCAGCAGCGGCGCCGATGTCATCAGCGTCGCCGCATTGATCACCGCCCATTCGATACCGCTGTCGGTGGTGGCGAATATCGACAGGCCGACGGTCAGGGGCCGCGTCTCCACCGAATTGGTGATGACCAGCGGCCAGAGAAAATTGTTCCAGTGGTGGCTCACCGAGACGAGCCCGAAGGCCAGCATCGCCGGCTTGCCGAGCGGCACATAGACGCGCCAGAGCAGGCCGAGCAGCGAACAGCCCTCCACCCTTGCTGCCTCGTCGAGTTCCCTAGGGATGGTGCGAAAGGTCTGGCGCAGCAGGAAGATGGCGAAACCGGAGGCGAAATAGGGCAGCCCGATCGCCAGGATCGTGTCGACCAGCCCGAGCCGGAACATGGTGCGGTAGTTCTCGACCAGCAGGATGTCGGGCATGATCAGCAGCTGCACCAGCACCAGGCCGAACAGCAGAGACTTGCCCGGAAACTCGAGCCGCGCGAAGGCAAACGCCGCCAGCGTGCACAGCACCAGCTGCACCGTGAGCACCATCGTCACCAGAAGAATGGTGTTGAGGAAATAGCGCGCGAACGGCGCCTTGCCCCAGGCGGTGACGAAATTCTCGAGCGTCAGCGGCGCGGTGAGATCGAACCGCGCCTCGAACGCAGCCGGGTGGAACGCCGACCACAACGCGTAGGCGAGCGGCACGATCCACAGCGCCGCGAGCATCCAGCCGGCGGTGCGCATCAGGATCTTGTCAAGCGGGGTCTCCGTGATCATCGGTAGTGCACCCGGCGGTCGGCGGCGAAGAACTGGCCGATGCCGACAAGCGTCAGGATCGCCACCAGAACCATGGTCAGTGCTGCCGCATAGGCCGTGTCCCAGTAGCGGAAACCGTTCTCGAAAACATAGTAGAGCAGCAGCATCGAGGCATTGTCGGGCCCGCCGCGGGTCATGACGAAGACATGATCGACCAGCCGGAAGGCGTTGATGGTGGCGTTGACCGACACGAACAGCGTCGTCGGCATGATCAGCGGCAGCGTCACCCGGCGAAAGAAAGTGAGCCGCGGGCAGCCCTCGATGGCGGCGGCTTCCCTGAGTGACTGCGGAATGGTCTGCAATGCCGCCAGGCAGAAAATCATGAAGAACCCGGCCTCCTTCCACACCGTCACCGCCGCCACGGCATAGAGTGCCGTGGCCGGCTGGCCGACATAATTGGCCGAGCCGAAGCCAAGGAACATCCGCACCTGGTCGATCAGGCCGAAGCCCGGGGCATAGAAGAACAGCCAGATATTGGCGACCGCGATCAAGGGCAGCACGGTGGGCGTAAAGAAGGCCATGCGCATCAGCGACACGCCTGCAAAGCGGGTGTGCACGAACAGTGCCATGGCGAGCGACAGCACGATCGAGGTCGGGATGGTCAGCGCCGCGTAGAGGGCCGAATTCCACATCGCCTTGGCGAAGACCGGGTCGGCCATCATGCGCGTGTAGTTCTCGGCCCCGACAAACACCGAAGGCCGCCGTCCCTTGGGCGTCGACCAGAAACTGTCGATCAGCGTCTGCACCGCCGGATAATGGGTGAAGGCGATCAGGAACACGAACGCGGGCAGCAGAAGCAGCCAGGCGTGGATCCAGTGACGGCGGGGCATGGGATCGGTCCTTCAGGGAAATGGGTACGGGCCGGGGTTGCCCCGGCCCGTCATGGTCTGTGCCTAGCGGTAGGCGGCGAGGATCGCGTCAGCTTCGGCCTGGGCGGCGTCGAGCGCTTCCTTCGGCGACTTCTGCAGCGTGATCGCTGACTCCAGTGCGGAGTTCAAAAGCTGCGTCACCCGCGGTCCCTCGAACGTCGACAGTTCCGCCACTGCGTGCTCCAGCTGGTCGCGCGCCACCAGCGCCTGCGGGAAGTCGGCCGTCTAGGCCTTCATCTTGTCGGATTCCCAGACATCGGCGCGCGGCGCGACGTAGCCCGTGGCAATTGTCCAGTCGGCGGCCTGCTCGGGCGCGGTCGCCCATTTGACGAAGTCGACCGCGGCCTTGAGTTCCTCGTCCGACGAGCCCTTCATCAGGTAGAAATTGCCGCCGCCGGTGGGGGCGCCCGGCTGCTTCAAGCCAGGCAGCATGCCCACGCCGAAGGCGAACGGCGCATTGGCGCGCACATTGGTCAGGTTGCCGGTCGTGGTCCAGATCATCGCCGCCTGGCCTTCGAAGAAGGCTTTCGGCGTGCCGCCCCAGTCGAGAATGCCGGGCGCCTGCACGCCGTCGGTTTCAGACAGCGCGACCAGCGCTTCGAGCGCGCCGATGGCTTCGGGCGAATTGAAATAGACTTCGGTGCCACTGTCGTTCTGCAGCTTGCCGCCATTGCCGGCAACAATGCCCGACCAGAGCCAGGACGGGAAGCCCGAGGACGGGATATGCACGCCCCACTGGGTGACATTGCCGTTGGCGTCCTTCTTGGTCAGCGTCTTGCCCATCTCGACCATTTCGGCCCAGTTGGCGGGACCCTTTTCAGGATCAAGACCGGCTTCTTCAAACGCGGCCTTGTTCCAGTAGAGCACCGGGGTCGAGCGCTGGAACGGAATACCCCAGGTCTCGCCCTCATACTGGCTGTTGAGCATGAACGAGGGATAGAAGCCGCCGATCCACTCGGCCTTCTCGGCGTCGGTGACGAACCGGTCAAAGGATTCGACCAGCTCCTCGTCGATGAACTTGTACATGTCGGTCGACAGCGAGATCACCAGCTGCGGCGGGTTGCCGCCACGCGCCGCGGTGATCGCCTTGGTGGTCGTGTCGGCATAGGAGCCGGTGTAGATCGCATTGATCTTCACGTCCGGATTGGCCGCCATGTAGGCGTCGGTCAGGGCCTGCACGGTTTCGGCCGGCTTGCCGCCAACGGCGACGGGGAAATAGAATTCAAGGTCGACGGCCTGCGCCGGGGCGGCAAAAGCCACCAGCGCGATCGAGGCAAACAAGGCAGAGCGCAAAGTCATGTCATGTCCTTTCAGGAGGTTGCGACGAGAGACCCCTTGCCCGGAACGGGCTCGGGGGTGGAACCGGACTGCCTGCGGCCCGAGGCGGCATCGAACAGATGCAGCGCCGCGGCCGGCCAGGTGAGATGGAAGCTTTCAGGCAAGGGCTCGGCCGCGGCCGCGAGCCTGAGGATCAGCGTCGACGCCCCGGCGCGCACCGTCACCAGGCGGTCGGCGCCCAGATATTCCTCCGCGACGAAGCGCACCGGCAGCCCGTCCGGGCCGACACGCATGTCCTCCGGGTGCAGCCCGGCCAGGACATCAGACCCCAGCCCAGCCGCAACGCCGGGTTCAAGACCAGGCAGCGCACCCGCGCCACTGAAATCGGAGAGCGGAACCAGGTTCATCGGCGGCGTGCCGATGAAGCGCGCCACAAACGCCGAGGCCGGCGTCGCATAGATCTCGCGCGGCGTGCCCACCTGCTCGATGCGGCCGGCATTCATCACCACGATGCGGTCGGCCATGGTCATCGCCTCGACCTGGTCGTGCGTGACATAGACCACGGTCAGCCCCAGCCGCTGCTGGATCTCGCGCAACTCCACCCGCATCTCGGCGCGCAGCTTGGCGTCGAGATTGGACAAGGGCTCGTCCATCAGGCAGATCGGCCGCTCGGAAATCACCGCGCGGGCCAGCGCCACGCGCTGCTGCTGGCCGCCCGACAATTCATTGGGCTTGCGCTTGAGCAGGCTCTCAAGCCCCATCATCCGCGCCACCCGGTCGAGCCGCGCCACTTGGTCGGCCTTGGCCACGCGGCGCACCGACAGGCCGAACAGGATGTTTTGGGCCACATCGAGATGCGGAAACAGCGCATAGGACTGGAACACCATCGACAGATCGCGGTCCACCGGCGGCAGCCCCGACACATCGCGCCCGCCAATCTCCACCCGGCCCTCCGTCGGCCAGTCGAGCCCGGCGATCAGCCGCAAAAGCGTGGACTTGCCGCAGCCCGAGGGCCCGAGCAGCACGGAAAACTGCCCGGCCGCGAGCGTCACGTCGACCCGGTCGAGCGCGGTCGCCGTGTCGAACCGCCGCGTGAGCCCCGCGCAGTCGATCGCAGGCGCAGGATGCGAAAAGAGGGTGTCAGCTGTCATCATCCGCACCGCTTAGCGCGGCCCGGTGAACCTTTTGCGACAGTGTTGAAAGTGGGGCGGGATCGGTGTGGCCCGTGTTCAGGTCGCGGCAGTTCTGCACCGGGCGAAATGGACTTTTCGTCAGATGCCCCGCTGGATGAAGCCATGAAACCCGGGCATTGCCCGGAGCCCTTCGCATGAGTTAACTTGTTTGCCTGGGGAGAACATGGATGGCTTTGGACAAGAGGCAGATCCTGTGGTTTGGCTCGATCGCGCTGGTCGCCATCGTCGGGTTCTTTCTGGTCAGGATCGTTTTCGAGCCTTCCGAGACGGATGCCAGGGCCTTCCTGTACAAGCTGTTGCGCGCTGACGGCCAGGTGCATGCACTGGGAGCGGACGGGGTGGTGATCCCGCTCGCCGCGGCCCAGGTCAGCCGCATCGATGCCGCACAGTGCCTTCCCGACCGCGCCGACGTCGGTCACAGAGGGCGCTACGAGTTGAGAGTGGCGAGACGCTTCATCTGCCGCTATGCCGTGGTGACGCCCGAAGCAGCGCGTTTCGGGACTGTGCTGCGCGCCACCCGGGAACCGCCGGGAGGCCCCGCCGAGAGCGCCGCCCCGGGATCGCTGGTCGATCCATCACGCTACCGGGTGGGCAGTTTCAGATTGTCGCCGGTCGGACGGAGTGAAGCAGAAGGGCTGCTGGGTTCCGGGCTGATGGGCGAATAGGGAATGCGCGACGCCGGCACCGTCAGGTTTGGGGTGTATGGCGGGGAGGCGGAAGGTTTCACTCCCTCCGCCCAGGCTGCCCTCACCGCGTTCGGCCGGTCGAGCGTGATCGAATGCCATGACAAGCTCGAACAGGTGGTCGAGCCGGACACGGCCTTCATCCTAGGTGACAGGTCGAGCCTGGCCGACGGGCTGTTCATCGGCGTCGCCCGCTGGCTCGACCTCCATGCGGTGGCTGATCGGGCGCGCTGGCCAAAACTCTCGGCCTTGTGGGACAGGCTCGAAGCCGATCCGGCGGTTGTCTTCGCGATTGCACTGGAAAACGGCGAACAGGCGATCGGCAACGGCAGTTGCCGCGGTCATGTCGATCTGGCCG
>Ga0180016_100291_pt1 | contig 13179 bp, 13 predicted proteins | sample KR46_M_MetaG_FD_129673 | JGI IMG/M metagenome (GOLD analysis project Ga0180016, IMG submission 129673) | Groundwater microbial communities from the Olkiluoto Island deep subsurface site, Finland - KR46_M_MetaG | ecosystem: Environmental > Aquatic > Deep subsurface > Groundwater | place: Finland... | reverse complement strand
GCTTCACGCAGAATGCCGACCATCTGCTCTTCGGAAAATCGTCCCTTTTTCATCAGTTCCCTCGTGGTTGAGGGAGAAACCTATCTCAAGTTTCGACTGGTCTGAAAAGAGCCGAGCAGGTCACTTTGCCTGGTCAATTTTCGGTTATCAAAACCAAGCGGTCCCGCAAGTTCCAGCGTTACCAGGCTGCCGCCCCGTATTTGGGCTGGGTCAGGGGTAGAGGCGGGGATGGGAGGGGGATAAAGGCGGGGATGGAGGCGAGGATGGAGGCAGATGTGTTCTTGATCTCAGAGACCCAGGCAATTGAAGATATGGCGTGGTCGTTTATGTGGTTTTCATTCAAGCAGGGCATCGGCTTTGACAGCCGTAACCAATATGGTTACAAATCATGATAAAGACATTCGCACACAAGGGGCTTGAAGCCTTTTTCCGAACCGGAACCACAAAAGGAATTCAGGCCAAACATGCCAGTAAGTTGCAAGACATTCTTGACCTTCTGGATGCTGCGCGGGATCCGCAAGACATGAATTTTCCAGGTTCAGCCCTCCATCCGCTCAAAGGCTCACTGGCGAATCACTGGGCTGTAAAAGTGTCAGGCAATTGGAGGGTTACCTTTCGGTTCGAAGGAAGCGACGTCTACGTCATCAACTATCTCGACTATCACTAGGAGGCCATATGCAGAACAGAACCCGCAAGCCAAGCCATCCCGGAGGCATTTTGCTCCGGATGTACCTGGAACCGTTGAAGCTGACCGTCACGGCAGCAGCTGGACACTTGGGCGTTTCTCGCAAGCATCTTTCCAACCTGGTCAACGAAAAGGTCGGCATCACCCCGGACATGGCCATGAGGCTTTCCCGTGCCTTCGCCACTTCGCCGGACCTGTGGATGAACATGCAGAAGACTCGGGATCTATGGGAAGCGGAACACGAGCGCACCGGCTGGGAAGCGGTGACACCTTTGCCCGGCGTGCAAGATGTTGGCGGCGTTGATGCGGCAGGCGACTAGTGAATGGTGAATGGTGAGTGGTGAATGGAAAAGGCAGCGGGAAAGGCAACGACCGGAGAACGACGGAGGCAGCGACAAAGGCAACGGGAAAGGCAATCCAAATGGGGGTGTCTATCGATGCCTCCGTCGCTGATTCTATCGATGCCTCCGTCGCTGGTTCTATCGATGCCTCCATCGCTGGTTCTATCGATGCCTCCGTCGCTGATTCTATCGATGCCTCCATCGCGGCCTCTACCGTTCCCTGGCGCGAAGCCCTGAACGTATCGCAGCAGGAACTCCCGGGCGCATTTCTTGCCGGGGCCAGGTTTCGGGAAGGGATGACCCAGGAGCAACTGGCCGCCGCAACGGGAATCCCCAGAAGGCATATTTCGGAAATGGAGAACAACAAGCGCCCCATCGGCAAAAAGAACGCCCGCAAGCTGGCCGAAGCGCTCCATGTGGATCCGAGGGTCTTTTTGTTGGTGTGATGGGGGATGATTCTTCTGCCCCCGTGGCCGTACGGCCGCACCACGAAATCGGGCAGACACAAAAACAGGGCAGACACATAGGTCTGCCCCTACGCGACGTATCGCCGTGGTCATGATCGGGCGGGAAATTTCCGTGATTCCGTAGGGGCGAAAAATTTTTCGCCCAAACAGGTATCGCACCGCAATCACATCATCATATCAACGCCACAACGTAGGGGCGGCCCTGCGTGGCCGCCCTCGCAAGCGTCATGACGGACCTTCCGAAGAGTCCCGGAAAACATCCTCAAAGGCTCTGGCGTCAAGGATGCGCTCGGCCCAGAGGTCCAGCTGATCGGGCGTGGCCGTTCGCAGACGCTCCTGGACCCGGATATCCAGCACGTGCTGTCCGAAACGCTTGGCCAGAAGCCGCTCAAGCACCAACAGCCGACCCTCCTGACGTCCTTCCTGACGTCCTACCTGGCGACCTTCCTGCCGACCTTCCTGCCGACCTTCCTGGCGACCTTCCTGTTTTCCTCTGCTGAGCAGGCGTTCGGCAAGCGTCATGAGTGTACCCTTCTTTGTTGATGAGAGAAGCAGTTCAGCCGCATCATGCATAACGTTCTCCTCTATGTCCATGGTCTGGAGCAGGTAACGGAAGATGACCTGCACCCAGCGCAGAGACGTTTCGTCGTCGTCGAGTTCGCTTAGAATCCGATAAATGTCGAGCACATGTCCGACGGTTTTGGGGTCGTTCTTGGCGCGGAAGCAGGTCAACAGCAGACGCACGATGATGGAGCCCTTGATCTGCTCCTCCGAGCCAGGCGAAAAGTCGTGCAAGGCCAGGTCGAAGTCCGGGATGTATGTCTTGAGACACGCGTCCGGTAGTTCCACAAGCTCGCCAAGGCGGACAGCCTTCTGCCGGGTCTTACCGTGGTAAACAACAATGGGAATGATGAGCGGCAAACCCTTGCGGGATCTGTGCTGCTTGCGATCCAGCTCCCAAATTTCGAGCATGTAGCGCAGCACCTGCAGCGCCACGAAACGATCGGGCCTGCTTTTATGCTCAAAGAGGAAGTAGACAAAGGCAGATTTATCGCCGCTCAGTCGGACCTCGTAAAGCAGATCCGAGTGGTGCATTGTCTGGTCCGGGGCCACGAAGGTGTCCTTGCAGATGGCCAGGGTTTCGAGACGAATATGCCTGATGACGGATTCGGGCAGATACTGTCGAAGAAAATCTGCCGCCACGTCGCGGTGACTCATTGTCTCTCGGAAAAGGGCGTCGTGGATGTTGTTGACCATTTGCATGGCGGGACCACTACGACATGCAAGGCAGGGGTAACAACTCTACCTTTTGCGGAGTGGAACAGTAGGGAAGAGAGGAGGTGTGAGGTGTTACGTGTTAGGCGTAAAACTAATAACCATATCCCCGCGCAGCCTGGTTCACGAACTCAACCCCGACACCATAGAACCCGCCGCAGCTTCCGTCCTGGGTTCTGCACCAGCGCACCATGCCAAGGCAGCAGCTCGTGCCATAGAGACTGGCCTCCTCGGCGTCCGGGGCGAAAAAAACCTTGATGCCATCACCGGGACTCAACGGATAATCCAGCTCGAGCATGAGGCCCGTAGCGCTGTAGTTGACCGTACGTGAAGGAATCTTGCCGTTCTCAGAAAAACATTTTTCCACCGTGCACCGTGTCAGGGACGCCCTGCGCGGCGATCTTCTTGAATCCAGCACTGGTTGGCTCCTTTTGATTGGTGATTGGTGATTGGTGATTGGTGATTGGTGATTGGTGATTTGTGAATGGATGGGAGGAGGATGGATGCAGGGACAAGAAAAAATGCCCGCCGCTGTCGCTGCCTCTATCGCTGCTCCGTCGCTGCCTTGTCGCTGCCTCTATCCCCGCCTCTACCCCATTCAACATTCACCAATCACCAATCACCACCTCTTCCTTTACCGCCGCCTTCTACCCCTTCCGCAAATAACAAACCCCGCCACTATAAAGCATCAGCACTCCGCCAAGGGCCACACTGGCTGCGCTGCCGGCCAGGCAGCCGGCCAGGCCCACGGTGCCGACAAAAAGAGGGAATACCCTGTAGATGCAATGGGGAAGCCAGACTCGCATGCCGTACCTCTGTTAGTTGAGCGGCGCTCTTCGGCCAAAGTCGAAAAAAGACCCGGACGTGACATTGGCTACAAAAATATACAGTAATGTTGCATCATGTAGCACAAGCGAGCACACTGTGCAACACAAATTGCCAGTTGAAGGCCAAAAAATATTTTTGTGACGGGAGTTAGACTGAACTGAGTGCAGAATGGAACAAAAATAACGCGGAATGCAGAGAAGAACACGGTGTGAAAGAGAGACCAGACTCTCTTTCACACCGGAATGAAATCAGAATGCGTGCAACCTAGATGATCTCGCGGCGGCGCAGGCCGATAAGACCAAGCAGGCCGGAACCGAGGAGGATGGCGGCACCGGGGAGGGGGGTGGGGGTGAAGCTAACATTGTCAACAGTCAGCGCGCCGGCTTTCAAAGTAAAAACAAGGGAGCTAAGATAAGCACCACTCCAAGTAGAGAAGAATAAATGGTCTTTTCCAACCGTCAATTCTTCAGTTAAACGGCGATTGTCGACAATTCCCGTAACGTCGGCTGATCCGCCTTTAGAAAGAGAGTAATTAAAAGAAAATCCCTCCACTAAATCAACTTTAAAACTTGGAAAATTGATATTCGCAACAATATCTTCTTCAATATCCTCTTCGAAAAAATTCAACGCCAAGAGCCGAGTGTTTCCATCTATCTTGGAAAGATTCCATTCACCTGTGAATTCGACGTTGTGCGTTTGTCCGTATTCACCCAAATCTGTGGCACCCTCAAAATTCAAAGTCACCGCCGCCTGAGCCTGCCCCGCCAGTACCACTAGGCACAGCATCATCCCCAAAAACATTTTCACCGATTTCATATATTCCTCCGAATAGATTTTTGGGGTCCTGCGCCCCGGGACTGCGTTCTTTATGAAAGTTCCGTACCAAGTACAATTTTTTTCATTAAATTTCATGCAATTAGCCGACTACCCGCACTTTCCCCCGACTCTTGAGAACCGGACTGTCCGATGCCGTAGGATAGCATCTGTCGCCCCGAAATCCGTCTTGTCGGCCACATCCTTGCGGGCTCCATCGCGTAACCCCTCAGGATGTCTGAATGGAACTCGCGACCAAGGCTATGCATCCGCTATTTTGTGACCATTTTCGAAGCCTGCGGGCGCCGTAGCCGGTGCCGGGGAGCAGGCCCCCAGTCCAAACCTGCCGGACTCTTTCCTGTCCGGCCCGTCCAGTCTGGCAAGACTGCGTTCCGGCACTGCCAATCCGGACAACTCAGATACCCGCCAGCAGCTCCCTGGCCTGCGCCAGATCCTGGAAATCCTGGGTGCGGGCCAGCAGGGCCGTGAGCAGCCCCCGCGCCTCCTCCGTCTGTCCCACATCGACCAGGACCCTGGCCAGGTGGTAGGTCACGGTCGGGTCTTCGGGCAGGGACTCGTGGGCCTTGCGCAGAAACTCCAGAGCCGCGTCCTTGTCGCCCAGGCGGTAGTGTACCCAGCCAACAGTATCCAGCGCCGACGGGTCGCCGCCTGCGCTGGCCCTCGTGGCCAGGGCCAGGGCCTCGGTCAGCTGCTCCGCAGTGGGTGCCTGCGCCGTGGCCAGCAGGTAGGCCAGATTGTTGGCCGCAGGCAGCAGGTCTGGGTGGCGGGTCAGGAGTCTGCGGTAGATGGCCTCGGCCTCGGCCGATTCCCCGCCGAGCTGCAAGAGCTGACCCAGCAGCACAGCCTCGGGCACGGAATCGGGATTTTTGGCCAGCGCAGCGCGGCATTCAGCCACAGCCGTGTCCTTGCGGCCAGTGGACGCGTACAGCCCGGCCAGCCTGGCCGAGGGCACGGACCATTCCGGGGCACGCCGCTGGGCCTCGCGAAAGGCTTTCTCCGCCTCGTCCACGTCGCCCAGACGCAGGGCCGTACGCCCTTGCAGGTCGGCGGCCAGCGGGTCCGCAGGCCTGGAAGTTGCGCGCTGACCCGCCCAGGCCAGGGCCGCCTCGCCCTGCCCTGCCGCCAGCTTCACCGCGACCACGCCTTCGGCCCCGCCGTGGGCGTCGGGATCGGACTGCAGCAGTTCCTCGAACACGAGCCGCGCCGCGTCCCACTCCTTGCGGCTGCCCTGCATGCCGCCCAGGCGCATCAGGGCGGCGGTCAGCGCCTCGGGCTCCAGCGCAGCCAACCTGTAATGGGCTTCGGCAGCCTGAAAATTTCCCTGCCCGGCCTCGATGTCACCCATGGCCAGGTGGAGCTGGGCTGGCATCTGCCCGTGCACCGCCCCGCCCTGCAGCACGCCCAGCGCAGCGCTGGGCTCCCCGGCGCGCTGATGGTGCGCCGCCAGCTCCAGACGCACTGGCAGGGCGTCTGGCTTCTTGAGCAGGAACGACCGCAGCGCCTCCACCCCGGACAGGGTGTTGCCCAGCGCGAACTGCGCGCGGGCCATGAGCACGACCACGGCCATGTCGTCGGGGGAATCGTGCAGGGCGATGCGCAGCTCGGCCAGGGCCTCCTCGAAGCGATCCTGGAGCATGAAGATGCGGCCGCGCGCGGCGTGGGCGCGGGCGTCGGTGGGGTTGACGCGCAGCACCTCGTCCACCTCGGCCAGAGCCCCGTCGCGGTCGCCCCGGCGCAGCTTGATCTCCGAGACCCGCAGCCGCGCCTCGATGCCCGTCGGTCCCGCATCCTTGTCCGCGGCCAGCTCAGCCAGGACCGTCTCGGCTCCGGGCATGTCCCCGGCGGCAGCGTGCACGGCGGCCAGCGCCAGCCGCAATTTGGGCGTGGGCCCTTTCGGCGTTTGCGCGACCAGGGCCTGGGCTTCCTCAATCTTGCCGTGGCGGGCCAGATACTCCACCAGCCGCAGGCGCGCCTCTTCCGAGGCCGGGTCCGCTTCGAGCATCCCGGTCAGGATCCCTTCCACCCGCGCCGCGTCGCCCATGCGCTCGTACAGGCTGGCCAAGAGGACCATGACCCCGCGATTTTCGGGGTCGAGCTCTTTGAGTCTGAGTAAATGTCTCTCCGCGCCGGGCATGTCGCCGCTGTCCGCCGCCAGATTCGCGGCCCTGAAATGCAGCACGCGGCTGTCCGGCCGGGCCTCTATGCCCCGCCGCACCACGTCCAGGGCCTCCTCCAAACGCCCGGTCTCCGCGTAAATGACGGAAAGCGCGATGAGCGCGTCCTCGTTGTGCGGATCATGGGCAAAAACGACCTCAAGCTGCGCCTCGGCCTCGCCGAAACGCTTGGCGCGGAGCATGGCCCCGGCGCGCAGCAATTTGCCGTCCCTGGAGTCCGGGTCGATGCGCAGGACCTGCCCCGAGAGCTCCTCGGCCTTGGACGTGTCCCCCGAGAGCAGGTAGATCCGCCCCACGCCAAGCAGGGCCTCGATGTTCTCCGGTTCAAGCTCCGCCGCACGCTGAAAGCCAGCGTAGGCCTCGCGCCAGTTCTGGTCCGTGAGGGCGCAGCGGGCCAAAAGCAGGTAGGCCCCGGCATGGTTGGGGTCGATCTTGATGATGTTCTTGGCCTCGACCCGCGCCTCGGCGATGCGGCCAGCCTGTTCGAGCTTCAGGCCGTTCTGGAACAGTTCCGCCTTGCGTTCGTCCTTGGACGCGCACGCGCCAAGCATCAGACCCACCAGTAGAATACAGAAAATCCGCCGCATGCATACTCCTCTTTGACTAGGATGCGCCGTCGCGGGCCAGCACAACCCGCACGGTCTTAAAAAGTATCTCGATGTCGTGCATGAACCGCCAGCCGTCGATATAGGCCAGGTCCAGAGCGACCACGTCCTGAAAATCATTTATCTTGTTGCGCCCCGAGACCTGCCACAGGCCGGTGATGCCCGGCTTCATGGAGATGCGCCTGCGCTGCCAGGGCTCATAGAGACCCACCTCGTCGGGGGTCGGGGGCCGCGTGCCCACGAGGCTCATGTCCCCGCAGAGCACGTTAATGAACTGCGGAAACTCATCAAGGGAGGTCTTGCGCAGAAACCGCCCCACCGGCGTGATGCGCGGGTCGTCCTTAAGCTTGAACATGCAGCCCTGCATCTCGTTGCGACACATGAGCTCCTGCTTGCGGGCCTCTGCGTCCGCGAACATGGTCCTGAACTTGTAGAGTTCGAAATGCCGGTTGTTGCGACCCACGCGGGTCTGCCGGAAAAAGATCGGCCCCGGCGAGTCCAGCCGGATGGCCAGGGCCACGAAGGGCAGCATGACCAGAAAGATCCCGAAGCCCACCGCGCCACCGAAGAGGTCGAGAATACGCTTGTAGAAGAGCCCGGAGGTGCTGATGCGCGAGCCGTACACGGCCAGGGTCGGCACGTTGCCGACGTGCTCCACGGTCAACCCGCGCACCGCCTCGCCCGGGTCGAACATGCCGGGCACGATGCGGGCCGTGATGCCGAGCATGCGGCAGCTCTCGATCTTGTCGAGCAGCTTGACCGGCGCGTCGGGAGGCAGGGCGAAGATGACCTCGTCGAAATCGTCCCGCAGCAGCACCTCGCGCAGGCGGTCGTGGGCACCCAGGTGCGGCACGCAGTCGATCTCCTGCGCGTCGCCGTAGGACAGCCAGCCCTCCAGCCTGTGTCCCCAGCCCTGCTGGGCCAGCAGCGCGTCCTTCACGGCCTGCACGCGGTCGCGGCTGCCGACCAGCAGCACCCGCTCCACCTGCGGACTGTGCAGCGTACGCTGGCGCACGAAGCTGGTCGCCAGCATGCGCACCATGAGCAATCCGCAGAACACGATCCAGCCGTAGATGCCGATGTAGAGGCGGCTTATACCTTCGGGTTCGAGCATGAAGATGCCCAGGGTCAGCACCGAAAAATCCACGACCACGGCCAGCGTGACCTTGCGCAGGCCCTCCAGGCAGCCAACAGCGAAGCGGTCGCTGTAGAAGCCCAGGCGGCCCATGACGAAGCTGTTCAGGAACATGAGCGAGAGCACCATGGTCACGAAAACCCAGTGCGACATGCCGAAATCCCCGCCCGACATCTCCCAGCAGATGTGCCAGGCCGCGTACGCGCCCGTGATGATGACCAGGCCGTCGGCCAGGAGCAGCAGGTTGGTGATGATGAGGATCTGTTCCTTGAACATGTCGCCCTCCTAACCTTTATTCCCGCCGTCGCGGCCCGGTACGTAGTCCGGCAGCAACGGGACGATGCGCGACACCATGTCGTCGACCAGATTCTGGCCGTCATCCACGCTCTGCCCCGGCCGCAGCAGCACCTCGACGCGCACCAGCGCGCCGTCGGTGCGACCCAGGGTCAGGGCATCCCACAACAGCAGCCACTTGTTCAGAAACTCGTTGGTCACGGCACGGCCGCGCTGCTCGAACCAGTAGTTGGCCACGATGCGGTTCCCGCCCTTCTCCAGCAAAATCCGGCCCACGGGGAAATCGCGCACCCCGTCCCTGGGCGGCAGATTGGAGCGCCCGGTCACGCTCCAGCCGCTGCCGAGCATGCAGGAGGTCGGGGCGTGGGCGGAATTGGTCCCGTCCTGGGCTGCGTACCAGGACACGAGCAGGTACAGCGGATTGCCCGACTCGATGTTGCGGAAAGTGGCGTGCACGTAGTCCGATGCGCCAAGACTGCGCTGCACTTCGGGCTCAAGGGTCAGCCGCGAGCCCTCCCAGGGCCCCAGCTCCAGGGGGAACGCGGCAAAGCTCGCGCGCGGCGGCAGGGATGCGCTGCCCGCCGCGCTCATGAAGCTCAGGGCGAAAAGGCACAGCCCGGCCACGAACAGCCCGGCGGGGTGCGGCCGGGGCAAGGTCGGGGCCGCCTTCTCACGCGCCGGAATCGTGTTCTGCTCCCTGTCCCATATGGCCAGCAGACGGCAGCCGGCAAAGAGCACGACCAGCGCCACGACATAGACCAGCCAACTCGAAAAATCGTGGAAAAAGCCCTCGGCCACGGTAGGCCCGAGCAGGCGCGCCAGCACCCCGGTGAGCATGATGCGGAACGCGTTGGCAAAAATGGAAATGGGAAAGGCCAGCAGGAAAAGCACCAGACGCAGCCGGTTCCTGCCGAGAAACATCCAGCCCACGAGGAGGGCCATGAGCAGGGTCGGGATCAGGTAGCGCAGCCCGCTGCAGGCATCGACCACGTCAAGGGTGATGAGCCCAAGGTCGATGATGTTGCCCTCCCGGAACACGGGCACGCCTGCCAGACGCAGCATCCACTCGGCCAGTGCGGACGAGAGCAGACGCAGTTGGAAGCTGATGTTGTTGTAGAGAAACGGAGGCAGCGGGATGGCGAACAGGGCCACGATGACGGGCATGCGCAGGGCTTTCAAACCCCCGTTGCCGACCAGAAACCCGGTGAAGGCCACCAGCGATGCCCAGATGGAGGCAAAAACCAGCATCTTGATGGACCCGAACTTCCCGGCCACGAAGAGCACGGCGGCGGCCACGAGCCAGAGCGCGGCCGCAGAATATCGCTCGTCGGCGAGCCTGCGCAGGCGTTCGCGCAGAGTCCAGCCCAACCAGACGACCACGGCCGGTACGAACCAGGCGTAGGAATGATCCTCGCCCTGCCAGGACCCGACCAGCATGGGCAGATAGGTGCGGTACAGCCAGCCCCAGGCCGCCAGGGCCAGGGCCAGCAGGGACAGGAGCAGCAGGGGGCGCGGGATGATCGGCGCTACGGGGGAGGATGATGCGTGCATGAAGTACCGGGTCGGCTTGTAATGTGTCCGTGGAAAAAAAGAACCACCCCGTGACTGCAATATGAAAGCCAGCCACGGATCAACGGCCGCATCCCCCGGCCCGGGCGCAGAAAAAACGGAACAGAGCCAGGCCCCACCCCGCTTCGCGCCCCACCAGTCCCGGATTACCGGACAAAAGAAACGGCTGAAGGCATTGAGCAATAAGCATTCCCAGTGAGAGTCCGATTGGACAAGACAGGCGGGATTGGTTTTTGGTTTTTGGTTTTTGGTTTTTGGTTTTTGTAGGGGCGGCCCTGCGTGGCCGCCCTTCTTCTGCCCGACGTGGGTGTCTGGCGGCACACCGAAACAGGGTAGACACAAAAACAGGGCAGACACCGAAACAGGGCAGACACATAGGTCTGCCCCTACGGGACGTATCGACGTGGTCATGATCAGGCGGGAAATTTTCGTGATTCCGGAAGGGCGAAAAATTTTTCGCCCCTACAGGTATCGCGCCGCAATCACATCATCACATCAACGGCACAAACGTAGGGGCGGCCCTGCGTGGCCGCCCTTCTTCTGCCCGACGTGGGTGTCTGGCGGCACACCGAAACAGGGCAGAAACCGAAACAGGGCAGTCACAAAAACAGGGCAGACACATAGGTCTGCCCCTACGGGACGTATCGTCGTGATAATGATCAGGCGGGAAATTATCGTGATTGCGGACGGGCGAAAAATTTTTCGCCCAAACAATGTATCGCACCGCAGTCACATCATCATATCAACGCCACAACGTAGGGGCGGCCCTGCGTGGCCGCCCTTCTTCTGCCCGACGTGGGTGTATGGCGGCACACCGAAACAGGGCAGACATCGAAACAGGGCGGCACAAAAACAGGGCAGACACATAGGTCTGCCCCTACGCGACGTATCGTCGTGGTCATGATCGGGCGGGAAATTTCCGTGATTCCGTAAGGGCGAAAAATTTTTCGCCCCAACAGGTATCGCGCCGGAATCACATCTGCCTCTATCGCGGCCTCCGTCCCTGCCATTATCGCTGCCTCCGCCCATTCACCATTCACCAATCACCAATCACCCCCACAGCCACTTCAAAAATCCTCCAGACTTTTCCGGTTTCTTCTCCGCAGGGGCGGGCTGTTCTTCGATGGGCGTTTCGGGAGGGATGAGGGCCTCGGTTTGCGCGGGGGCGGGTTTGATGGCTGCTACTGGCGCGGCCTTGGCCCGCTCCTTCAGGGCCGCGAGTTCCATGGTTAGGAGCTGCGCGTCCGTGCCCCAGGCTGCGAAGCGCTCTTCCATGACCGTGAGGCGGCGTTCCAGGGCCGAAAGGCGCTCGTCAAGGTCCGGCGTGACCTCCATCCCGGCGGAGGGCTCGGTGTCCGCCGAGGTTTTGGTGCCGTTTGAATGCAGCATGGGCGACATCTGCCGGGCCACGTCCTGCACCACCTCGGGACCGATGACGGGCAGTTCGTCGGCGAAGCCGTGCACCAGTGCCGCGTCACAGAGGATGTTGATCAGACGCGGCACCCCGGCCGAAAACGTGTGGATGGCTTCCATGGCTTCGGGCGTAAACAGGAGCGGATTGCCCCCGGCCTGGGCCAGGCGGAAGCAGATGTAGGCCTTGGCCTCGTCGAGTTCCAGGGAAGACAGGTGAAAGGTCGAGGTGATGCGCTGGGCCAACTGGGTCAGGGTCGGGTCGGCCAGCTTGCGGCGCAGCTCCGGCTGTCCGACGAGAACGACCTGCAGGAGCGGACGGCTGTTGCCTTGCAGGTTGGAGAGCAGGCGCACTTCCTCCAGGGCATCGCGGGACAGGTTCTGGGCCTCGTCCACGATGATGATGGCGTGCCGCCCCTGGCTGAAGCGCTCGATGAGATACTCGTTGAGCATGGCCAGGTTCGCGGCCTTGTCGGAACCCGGCTCCCCGGCCTCGAATTCGCGGATGATGAGCCGCAGGAGTTCATCGCCCGTGACGTTGGTATTGAAGACCAGAGCCACGTCCACAGCCTTCTCGATGCGCCCGAGCAGATAGCGGATAAGCGTGGTCTTGCCCGTGCCGATGCCCCCGGTCAGAACCACAAACCCGGTCCCCTCTCCCAAACCATACTTCAAATGCGCAAAAGCCAGCTTGTGCTTCTCGCTCATGTAAAGATAGCCCGGATTAGGCACAATGGTGAAAGGCCGCTCGCGCAGGCCGTAGAAATTTTCGTACATGTTTTTTTTAACAACGCCTTTGGCGTTGTGTTTTACGTTTTACGTTTTAGGTTTTAGGGTTTAATCATAGGTTATAGTACTAAAACAAATTTATTTCAATTTTACATCTTACTCTTTACGCAATTTCTAGTTCTTAAACATAAAACTTAAAACATAACACCTAAAACAAAACCATCACGCATAACGCATTCCTCTTCACTCATGCCCCTAAAACTCTAAAACCCTAAAACCAAGCGAAGCGCCACCCATCACGTCCTATTCACCACCACCCCCAACAAATTCCTTCCTTCGAGCATGCCAAGGGCTGATTTCAGATCGCCTTGCGCCGTTTTGCCTTCGTCGACCACGAGCACGATGCCGTCCACGTATTCGGCGAAGACCAGGGCGTCGGGGATGCCGATGAGGTGCGGGCAGTCGAAGATGACGTAGCGATCCGGATAGCGGCTCTTCATCTCCGCCACAAGGGCCTGCATGCCCGGAGAGCTGATGATGTCCACCGAATCCTCCTGGGAACTGCCAGCAGGCAGGACCACCAGCTTGTCGATCCCCGGGTTCACGAACAGGCTCTCCACGGACATGCCGCGCAGGAAATGGTCTGACAGACCGGGCCGCGATTCCATGCCCAGGCCACAGGAGATGCCGGGCCAGCGTAGGTTCGCGTCCACCAGCAGGGCGGTCTGACTCGCGTCGCGGGCGATGGTGATGGCCAGGTTGGTGGCCACGGTGGTCTTGCCCTCGCCCCGGCCGGGGCTGGTGACCATGATCGTGTTCAATCCCCTGGAGCG
>Ga0180016_100290_pt1 | contig 13189 bp, 7 predicted proteins | sample KR46_M_MetaG_FD_129673 | JGI IMG/M metagenome (GOLD analysis project Ga0180016, IMG submission 129673) | Groundwater microbial communities from the Olkiluoto Island deep subsurface site, Finland - KR46_M_MetaG | ecosystem: Environmental > Aquatic > Deep subsurface > Groundwater | place: Finland... | reverse complement strand
GACAGGTCGCACTGGTACAGGTAATAGGGGCGAACCCGGTTGCGGACCAGTTTGTGGTTGAGGACCTTGATCAGGCGCGGGCAGTCGTTTACCCCGGCCAGCAGCACGCTCTGGTTGCCAAGAGGGATGCCTGCGTCGGCCAGCTTGGCCAGGGCCTGCTTGGACGAGGCCGTGATCTCCGCCGGATGATTGAAATGCGTGTTGATCCAGAGCGGATGATGTTTTTTGAGCATTTCCACCAGTTCGTCGGTGATGCGGTACGGCAGAACCACCGGGGTGCGGGTGCCAATGCGCACGACTTCCACATGCTCGATGCTGCCGATCTCGGTCAGCAGCCAGTCGAGCATCTCATCCGAAAGCATAAACGGATCGCCGCCGGAGAGGAGCACGTCGCGCACCTGCGGGGTGCGTCGGATATATTCGATGCCCTGGCGCAAGTCTTCGCGGCTGGGGATGGAATCACGATCGCCGACCTTGCGCTTGCGGGTGCAGTGGCGGCAGTACATGGCGCAGGTGTTGCTGACATGCAGCAGCACCCGGTCCGGATAGCGGTGGGTCAGGCCGGGAACCGGGGAGTCCTCGTCCTCGTGCAGGGGGTCGATCATGTCGTGATTTTCGATGCGTAGTTCATCGATAGAAGGAAACGCCTGCATGAAGACGGGGTCGTTGCGGTAATCTTTGGCGTCGATAAGAGACAGATAGTACGGCGTGATAGCCATAGGGAATTTTTCCGTGGTGCGCCGCAGCGCCTCCCGTTCCTTATCGGAAAAATGGATGCCAAGCAGGCGCTCTACCCCGTCAATGCTCTTAATGCTGTTGCGGACGTGCCACTTCCAATCCGTCCAGTTAGAACGGGTGGCGTCTTTTTCGATGATGTTTGCCAGACGGCGCTGGTTATCGGAATATATCTGCATGTAATCTCCTTTTCCGCGATCTTTTTTTCTCGATTATTACAAAAAATGTTGCAGTTCAGATCTATTAATCTGAAAAGCTTAAAGCAGAATCAGTCCTTTCGTGAAAGAAAAAGACTAAGTCTTATACATGAGTTGTAATTTTTTCAGAGATGTTTTTTTCGCGGGATTCGTGATGTAGAGCATGGGCTGCATATTGAATCAAGGGGATGCATTGGGTGAGTTTCGGGTAGAGGCGAATACCCGACAGGAGTAAGAACACGCAGGGCCGGTCGCTTGAAACGCGATCGGCCCTGCGTGATGTTCAGACCAGGCCCAGCTTTTTTTCAAGCTCGGCCACGATGAGGGTGGTCTTGATGATTGTGTCCGGGTTCAAGGACATGGATTCGATGCCGCACTCGACAACAAACTCTGCGAATTCCGGGTAGTCGCTCGGGGCCTGGCCACAGATGCCGATGTACTTGCCCTTTTTCACCGCCACCTCGATGACCTGCTTGACGAACCGTTTCACCGCCGGGTTGCGCTCGTCATAGACATGCGCCACCAGGGACGAATCCCGGTCCACGCCGAGGATGAGCTGGGTCAGGTCGTTGGTGCCGATGGAGAAGCCATCGAAGACCTCCAGGAACTCTTCGGCCATGATCACGTTGGACGGGATCTCGCACATGCCGATGATTTTAAGGCCGTTCTCGCCCTGTCTGAGGCCGTATTCGGCCATGGTCTCGATGACCTTTTTCGCCTCCTCCACGGTGCGCGGGAAGGGGATCATGATCTCCACGTTGGTCAGCCCCATCTCCTCGCGGATTTTTTTCATGGCCCGGCATTCAAGGCCAAAGGCCTCCTTGTAGTTCGGAGAATAGTAGCGCGAGGCCCCGCGCCAGCCGATCATGGGATTTTCCTCGTCCGGCTCGAAGAGCTTGCCGCCGATGAGGTTGGCATATTCGTTGGACTTGAAGTCCGAGAGGCGCACGATGACCTGCTTGGGGTAGAATGCGGCCGCGATCATGCCCACCCCTTCGGCCAGCTTGTCCACAAAGTATTCGGCCTTGTCCGCGTAGCCCGAGGTCATGTCCGCGATGGCTCGTTTTATAATCTCGTCCGGCAGGGTCTCGTAGTTCAAAAGGGCCAGGGGGTGGATCTTGATGTAGGAGTTGATGATGAACTCCTCGCGCGCCAGCCCCACGCCGTCGTTGGGGATGAAGCTCTTCTCGAAGGCCTGCTCGGGGCTGGCCAGGTTCATCGTGATCTTGGTTTTCGGCTTGGGCAGGGTGCCGAGGTTCGTCTCCTCTATCTCGAAGGGCACAATGCCCCGGTATACGTTGCCGATGGAACCCTCGGAGCAGTCCACGGTCACGTCCTCGCCCTGGGCAAGTTTTATGGTGGCGCTCCCGGTGCCGACAATGCACGGGATGCCAAGCTCGCGGCTGACGATGGCCGCGTGGCAGGTCCTTCCGCCACGGTTGGTGACGATGGCCGAGGCGATCTTCATGATCGGCTCCCAATCCGGGTCGGTCATGTCCGTGACCAGGACCTCGCCCTTGCGGAAGGTGTGGATCATGCTCGCAGATTTGATGACCTGCACCGGGCCCTGGCCGATGAGTTCGCCCACCGACTGTCCCTGCACCAGAACCTCGCCCTTTTCCTTCAGCACGTATTTCCTCAGCACGGTCAGGTCTTTGAGTGAATGCACGGTTTCGGGGCGCGCCTGTACGATGAAGAGTTCCCCTGTCTGGCCGTCCTTGGCCCATTCGATGTCCATGGGCGTGAACTGGCCGCGATGGGCGCTGTAGTGTTCCTCGATGGTGCAGGCCATGCGAGCCAGGGCCACGACCTCCTCGTCGGAAAGGACCAGGCGGCGGCGGTCTTCTTCGGGCACGGCCACGTTCTTGGTCGGAGCCTTGGCGTCGGTGGTGTAGATCATCTTGATGGCCTTCCCCCCGATCCGCTTCATGATGATGGGCTTGAAGCCCTGCATGAGGGTGGGCTTGAAGATGTACCACTCATCGGGATTGACCGCGCCCTGGACCACGTTCTCGCCCAGGCCCCAGGCCCCGGTCAGGAAGACCGCGTCCTGGAATCCGGTCTCGGTGTCGATGGAGAACATGACACCGCTGGCCGAGAGGTCCGAACGCACCATCTTCTGCACGCCGATGGACAGGGCGATGGAGAAGTGGTCGAAGCCCTTGTCCTGGCGATAGGAGATGGCGCGATTGGTGAAGAGGGAGGCGAAGCAGCGCTGGCAGGCCTCAAGGAGCTCCTCCGCGCCTCTGATGTTCAGATAGGTTTCCTGCTGCCCGGCGAAGCTCGCGTCGGGCAGATCCTCTGCCGTGGCCGAGGAGCGCACGGCCACGTCCACATTGGGACCGTAAGTCTCTTCCAGTTTGCGGTAAGCCTGAATGATGGCGCCCTGCAGGTCCGCAGGTATTTCGAGATTGCGGATCAGCGCGCGGATGCGGCTGCCGCGTTCCATCAGGTTGTCCATGTCATGGGTGTCGAGTCCCTCCATGATGGCCTTGATCTTGTCCATGGCTCCTGAATCCTTGAGCAGATGGCGGTAGGCCTGGGCGGTGACCGCAAAACCGTTCGGGATGGGAACCCCCTTGGGCACAAGGTTGCGGTACATCTCGCCAAGGCTCGCGTTCTTGCCGCCGACCAGCGGCACGTCATCGATTCCGAGCTCGTCAAACCAGAGCACAAAGGCGGTTTGTTTTTCCACGGCAGTCCTCCTTGGGGGGGCAAAATGGGTTTGTCGCGTCTTTTTTTCATCTCACGACAATTGAAATTGTGCAACACGTGATGTGGTTTACAGCGCTGCGCCGAGTCGCCCTTGCGCTGGTCATTGATTCCGAAGCCCCAGTTTTTTACAGCTATTACCCTTAAATAAAAGAAGATAATGCGAATGTTACCGTTCTGTGACAGCTCTGTTTCAGAATCGTAAAAAAACTTTTCTTAACGCCAAAGATGCCCTAAAGAGGTGCGGGTTTCGCATCTTTTGTCATACAATCGTAACAAACATACTCATGGGTACCCTATGCTCAATGTTTTGATTCAGACCCTCGGCGGACTCGGTATTTTCATCCTCGGGATGAAGCTCATGACCGAGGGGCTGCAGATGGCCGCCGGCAATCGCATCCGCAATATCCTCAAAACCGTATCCGACAATCGGGTTGTCGGTTTCGCCACGGGTGCGGCCGTGACGGCCATGGTCCAGTCCTCCTCGGCAACCACGGTCATGCTGATCAGCTTTGTTTCAGCCGGCCTCATGACCCTGACCCAGGCCGTAGGCGTTATCCTGGGCTGTAACGTCGGCACGACCATGACCGCTCAGCTCATTGCCTTCAAACTCTCGGACCTGGCTTTGCCGGCCATAGCCATTGGTGTCCCGCTCAAATACTTCAGCACGCGCAAGAAGTACCGCTACGTGGGCGAGGTCATCCTCGGATTCGGCCTGCTCTTTTTCGGCATGACGGTTATGGGCGATGGTCTCAAACCCATTCGCATGGATCCGCTCTTTATTTCCTTTTTCACCAAATTCGATGCGACAACCATCGGCGGTCTGTTGCTCTGCGTGGCTACGGGAGCAGGTCTGACCATGCTGGTCCAGTCCTCCTCGGCCACCATTGGCTTGACCATGGCCCTGGCCGCCCAGGGGCTGATCGATTTCCCGGCGGCCATGGCCCTGGTTCTGGGTGAGAATATCGGTACGACCATCACGGCTGAACTGGCGACCATCGGGTCGAGCAATATCAATGCGCACCGGGCGGCCAGGGCGCACACCATGTTCAATGTGCTGGGCGTATTCATAATGCTGCTTCTGTTTCCATGGTTTTTACAGATCATCGAATGGGTGACTCAAAATCTCATGGGGGCCGAGTCCTGGAAAGTGCAAACGGGCGAGGAGTACCCCCATGTGGCGCGCTATCTGGCCAACGGGCACACCCTGTTCAACTTCGCCAACGCCATCATTTTTCTCATCTTTCTCCCCATGCTGATCAGGGCGGCCATCTGGCTGTCCCCCGAGGACAAAAGCGAGGGCGACTCGCTGTTCCGAATGCCTGTCTTTGACCAGAACGTGGAGGACAATACGGTCGCGGCCCTGGCCCAGGTCCGGGGCGAGATCCACCGTATGTCCCTCACGGTCCACGCCGCCTATGCCAATGCCTTGGATTGTCTTGAGAAGCGTGATCAGCGCACAATCCGCAAGCGGCAGCGCTTCGAGGATCAGATCAACGAGATGCACAAGGCCATTGCCACGTTCCTCGCCAAAATCATGCAAAGCGAGATCAACGAGGCCCTTTCCACCGACATCGCCGAACAGATGCGGGTCGTGAACAATCTCGAGCGCATCGGGGACGCGGTGGAGGCGCTGGGCCTCCTGTGCGAGGACATCGTCGACAAGGATCTTAAATTCAATGAGGTCGCCATGGGGGACCTGTTCATCCTCGCCGCCCAGGTCGATGAATTTCTGAAAATGATCAGCGAGGCGCTCATCAAGGAGCCGCAAAATCTCATGGAGAAGGCCGAACAGTCCGAACGGACCATCGATTCCATGCGTGAAACCATGCGCGACGCCCACATTGAACGGCTCAAAGTCGGCAAGTGTGGGATCGAGGGCGGCCTCACCTTCATCAACCTGCTGGCGCGGCTCGAAAAGATCGGCGACTACTGCTACTCCATCGCCCGTTCCGTGAACTGTCAGCGGTAACCTGCCTGCGCCTACCAGCATGTTCCCGCAGGACGAGATGTCTTGCGGGAACTGCTTGCCACCGCTGCTTTGCCCCGTTATTCCTCCAATAAAAGCATGTCCGCTTCGCGGTTTTCGGGCGGCCTGCCGGAGGAAGCATGCGATTTCCGTTTTTTCCCTCCATCCGCACGACACTTGTCTTTCTGGTTCTGGTGGCCGTGCTGCCGGCCTTGGGCATCATGCTTTTCTCGGGCTACACCCTGCGCGAGAACATGATTCGCAGCGCCGAGGCAACCTTGCTGCGCCAGATTCAGGTCATGGCCTCCCACCATGAGCAGGTAGTCGATAATGCCCGTCTTCTGCTCGCCACCCTGGCCAAGGCGCGTGAGATGCAGCGTCTCGATCCACTGGGTTCCCAACTTCTGCTGGAGGAAATGCTCTCGCGTAACAGCGCATATGTCGCCCTGGCCCTGTCCGATCCCGATGGGCGCATTGTGGCCGTGTCCCCGGTGGAGTCCTTTTCCTCCATCGCAGACGAGGTCTATTTCCAGGAAGCCCGGCAGAGCCTGCGCTTCGCCATGGGCAGTTACCATCTGCTTCCTGAGACCCGGCATGTGGTCATGGAATTCGCCCAGCCCGTCCTCGACCGAGACGGATCGCTCCGCGGAGTGCTCGTGGCGTCGTTTGATCTGAGCTATTTCGGGCGGATTTTCGCCGATGCCCATCTGCCCGAGGGTTCGGTGTTCACCCTGACCGACTCCGAAGGTGTCCGCCTGACCAGGTTTCCTGAAACCGAGAAGTATACCTGGGTGCCGGATCTGCCCTATATGATAGAAAAAATGTCTGCAGGCGAGGACGAGGGTACTTTTCTGGACAAGGGCGTTGACGGGGTGCGGCGGCTCTATGGCTTCAAGCATCTGCATTTCGAGGACACTCCTTTGCAGCATCTCATGATCCGCCTTGGCCAACCCGAGGATCTGGCCCTGGCGGAGTCGAGGAGGGCGCTGGTGCGCGACCTCGTGCTGCTTGTGCTCGCGACGGCACTGGCCATAGGCACGACCCGTTTTATAGGTGAACTGACCATCATGCGCCGTCTGGGCCGGCTCATGTCTGCGGCTGATCGCCTGGGCACCGGCGATCTGAATACGCGCACGGGCCTTGCTCATGACGAGGGGGAGCTTGGCGTCCTCGCGGCGTCGTTCGACCGCATGGCGGAAAGCCTGCAAATTCACGATTATGATCGGCGCCGGGCGGAGGAAGAGGTCTGCATCCTCAACGAGGATCTGGAGGAGCGGGTCGAGCAACGAACTTCCGAACTGGCCAGAGCCAACGAAGACCTGCAGACGGCTCTGGAGAGTCTGCGCCAGGCCCAGGGACAGCTGGTCATGTCCGAGAAGCTCGCGGCCCTGGGCGGGCTGGTGGCGGGTGTAGCCCACGAAATAAACACCCCGGTGGGCGTAGCCCTGTCCGCCACATCCACGATGGCCGAAAAGAATCGGATCTTGAGCGAATTGTTCACCACGGCAGAGATGAAACGCTCGGACCTGACGGAATATCTGGAGTCCACCCGCGAAGGAGTGGAGATGAGCCTGCTCAACCTGAACCGTGCTTCTGACCTGATCCGCAGCTTCAAGATGGTCGCGGCGGACCAGGTCTCTGAATCCCGGCGCAGCTTCAATGTGCGCGAGTATGTGGGCCAGGTGCTCCTCAGCCTGCGGCCCAAGCTCAAGAAGACGGCGCACCGCGTCGAAGTGGAGTGCGACGAGGATATGGTCGTTGAGAGCTATCCTGGAGCTTTTTCGCAGATTTTGACCAATTTCATCGTCAACTCCTTGACCCATGCCTACAAAGAGGGGCAGTCTGGGTTGATTCGTATTGAAATCGAAAAAATCGAGGGGGCGCTGACCCTGACCTATTCCGATGACGGATGCGGCATCGCACAGGAAATGCAGGGCAGGATTTTCGAACCCTTTTTCACCACGGCGCGGGCCAAAGGGTCAACGGGCCTGGGCCTGCATATCGTCTTCAACATCGTGACCGGAACCCTGGGCGGGACCGTCACTTGCTGCAGCGCTCCGGGCCAGGGCACCACGTTTCAGGTACGCATACCCGTTTAAAGAGAGAACGCATGACCGATAACGACGAAATTCTGTTCAAAGATGAAATCGCCCCGGCCTCCGCTTCGGTCGCGGGTGGTGGCGGCTGGAAGATCCTCATCGTGGATGACGAGGCCGATGTGCACAGCGTTACGGTATACATGCTCTCCGGCCAGAAATATCGGGGTCGCGGGTTTGATTTCCTGCATGCCTACAGCGGCGAGGAAGCCAAGATCGTGCTGGCGCAGCACTCTGACGTGGCCGTGATCCTGCTCGACGTGGTCATGGAGACCGATGACAGCGGGTTGAGACTGGTCAAGTATATCCGCGAAGAGTTGTGCAATAACGTGACGCGCATCATCCTGCGCACCGGACAGCCCGGCAAGGCTCCGGCGGCCCAGGTCATCCTTGATTACGACATCGACGACTACAAGGAGAAGACCGAGCTGACCCTTGAGAAAATGTTGGTCACGCTCATTTCGGCCCTGCGCAGTTACAGCTTTATCACCACCATCGAGAACAACCGTAATGGTCTGCGGCGCATCATCGAGGCCTCGTCGGGCATTTTTGAACGCCAGTCGTTGCAACAGCTCGGGTGCGGAGTTTTGAGCCAGCTGACGTCCATTCTGCAGCTGAAAAAGGATGCTGTTTACACCCAGGCTTCGGGGCTGACTGCGTCTGGATTAAAGGGCGAATCGATGGTCCTGGCCGCGACCGGCGAGTTCGGCAAATATATGGGACGGTCCATTGAAGAGGTTGGGAACGAAACGGTGCGCCGGGCTCTGGACCGGGCCAAAAGCCAGCCTCATGGTTTTTATTGCGAGGAAGATAAGTGCGCTTGGTATTTCCGGAGCAAGACGGGTTCGGAGAATTTTCTGTATTTCGAGTTGTCCAAGGACCTCGATGAAAATGATCAGGATCTGCTGGAACTCTTTTTCACCAACGTATCCCTGGCCTTCGACAATCTGTACCTGAACAAGGGCATCGAAGACACGCAAAAGGAGGTCATCTTCCATATCGCCGAAACCATGGAATGCCGCTCGGCGGAGACGGGCAGCCATGTGCGCCGCGTCTCGGAATATGTGCGCTTGCTGGCCCTCAAATACGGACTTGGAGAGGAGCAGGCGGAGATGCTCAAGCTCGCCTCCACGGCTCACGACCTGGGAAAGATCGGCATCCCCGATTCCATCCTGAACAAGCCAGGCCCGCTTACGTCGGAAGAATACGAGATCATCAAGAGCCACGTGCAGCGCGGCCACAACCTGCTCATGCGCTCATCGAGTCCCATTATTCAGACTGCGGCGCGCATCATTCTCCTGCATCATGAACGCTGGGACGGGCAGGGCTATCCCCAGGGGCTTGAGGGTGAAGAGACGCATGTCCACGGCCGCATCGTGGCCGTAGCCGATGTGTTCGACGCCCTGTCGAACAGGAGGGTCTACCATGAGGCCTGGACCTGGGAAGCCGTGTTCGCCCATTTTCTGGAGGAGAGCGGCAAGCATTTTGATCCGTGCCTGGTGGATATTTTGCTGGAAAACAAGGACGAGTTCATGGCCATCTGGGAGCAATATCACGATGAGTGCGGGGCCTGTTCCGCAAGCCGGGAAGCGGCCCCGGCGGATTCTGACAGCTCCGCATGAAGCGGTTAATTTTTGGTTTGCCTGTCGTTTCGTCGTCAGACGCCGGTATTAAACAGATCTGTCTTCACTGCGTATGACAGAATTCAACGTGCCGCATCGGAAGTATTCGAATGAGTTGCTGGGCATATTGCGAAGCTCTTTCATATCAATACTAAATGATCTTGGTGACGCAATCAGATAAAATACTGATTGCTACCCATGTCTTACAATCATTCCCTCCTTGCTCAAATCAACATTTATTGCTAACCGACCATAGCCCATTCAACCGAATGCTTGGCTCTGCCTTGCATTATAGCGCTTAGTGGTCGGCTCAATGAAATACGCACTTCTCCTCTTCGTCCTGCTCACACTCTGGACGCCCCGCGCCTGGTCCGAAGGCCCGTGGCATGTCAACGGCCATGTCTTCACGAATGTGAACACCATGCAAAAGGGAAGAGAGGTAACGGTCAGCGGTCGGGTCAGCAGCGGGCCGATGAAGAATCCGCTCCAGATCGGACTCTACGTCTCAAACGACGAAGGAAAGACATACAAGACCTACGCCATGGTCAGGAATTTCTGTGGCAAGGGCGAGCTGTTCGAGTCGAAGTTCACTGCGTGGGAAAGGGCCAAGTGGTGGAAAGTGGTGGCGATCGAGTCGAAATGAAGAAAAAGATGTCTATTAAATAAGGATGATAACTTAGGAAAGACAAAGCAAGCTTGATCCCTTTTCTTCCTTTTGACCTCTTTTCTTCCTTTTCATCCGGAAAGGAATGCTCTAAAAACCTGTGCATGGTTTCATGGCCTTCACCGTTGCATTTTTCGATGAATTCATGCGGCCAACCATGGCCTCGTTATCAATCTGAATTGTTGGAACACCTGGACGAATGATCGCTTATTAATTCATGGTTGGAGCGATTGAATGGTGTAATCGCTATTAACTATTTGTTATAAAATAACACATTGTATTAGAAAAATATTTGTCATATCTTATAAAAATTAATTCAAATAGACAAATAGGTGTTTATAATAAAACAAGTAATCTTTTTTATAAACTAGATAAAACGCAATTAATGTTATCCATGGTGCTTACAGAAATCTAAAAATCTTTGTAAGAAACTAATTCTTGCTTGTTTGTGTTCGTAAAAAACTATCACTAAAATACATTGGTTGATTAAAAGGCAAGGCAATATTGTCTAATTCTGTTATTATGAATAAAAAATACAGATATATAAGTCTTTTTTGTGGATGCGGTGGATTTGACCTCGGGATGGAGATAGACGAATTTGAATGCATCGGAGCATTTGACATCAATAAGCTAGTTGTTTCTGTTTACAATAAGAATATTGCGAATGTTGCGCAAGTGTTTGATTTGTCGAGAGACTTTAATTTTAAACATAGCGACTTAGATGTAATACTATCTGGGGCGCCCTGCCAAGGGTTTTCAACGGCGGGGAAAAGAAATCTTCATGATCCGCGAAACAGTCTTTTTCTCCGCGCTGTAGAGATTGTACTTCAGCAAAAGCCAAAAGTATTTATTGCAGAAAATGTATCTGGAATTCTTTCAGGTCAGCATAAAATAAAGTATATGGATGTTGCGATATCATTGTTAGAAAGTTCTGGTTATAAAACATCTCTTTCAGTAGTAGATTGTCGGAACCTTGGGATGGCGCAAATGCGCAAGCGAGCAATTTTAATCGCATGGAATACAGGAAAAAAATTCAATTTGCCGGATCCTGTTGGACGTCCAATGACAATTAGAGAAGCGATAGGCGATATTTCAGGTGGAATTGATAACCATGAGCCTTCAACATGTAGAGCAATCGGTGTTCAAAGTGTAATTGCGAAGCGTATCAGGCCAGGACAAAAATTGAGTAATGTTCGTTCTGGCAAGAGATCTGTCCATACTTGGGATATACCTGAGGTTTACGGAAAAACATGCAAAAAAGAGCGTGATGTTCTTGAAGCGATACTTAGAATTAGACGAAAAGAACGGATAAGAGATTGGGGTGATGCAGATCCAGTTTCACTCGAAAGTCTGAAACAATACCTAGGCTATGATCCAATCAAAACTGTTTGTAAATTGAAAGAAAAAGGTTTCATAAAGAATAAAGACGAAAAAATTGATCTAACAAACACATTCAACGGAAAGTATCGACGTTTATGTTGGGATGAACAGTCTTTAACAGTTGATACTCGATTTGGTTCGCCTATATTATTTTTGCATCCAACAGAAGATAGAGCTTATACTGTTAGAGAAGCGGCACGTTTGCAGGGTTTTCCAGATTGTTTTACATTTGAAGGTCCTCTTAAGGCGCAGTACGAGATGGTCGGAAACGCAGTCCCTCCTCCGTTAGCAGCCTTCATTTGTCGTTGTATCGTTAACTTGCTGTCATAATGGAGAAAATCAATCAAAAGATGGTCTTCTTCGTTTGATGTGTATTTTATGAACCTACCACGGCCTGAATCGGGGGCGCAATCAGGTAGACCATGGTGATGAAATACTCCACGTTTCGATATCCCCGGGCTTTGGCCCTTGCCGCCTGAAACAGCCCTTTGAACCTTAGAACCACGCATCGGTGTGTAAAGAATTGTCAACGAAGAAGGATTCGCGGTAGGTGCCTTTCAAAGCTGGCTAGCGCACTCTTCATGGGTTCCATGAGTGGGCAGTCGGCGGCATACTCCGCAGTATGTTTGAGAAAATGAGTGATGCGCCACTTGGCGGCCAGCTTCGATTCGGCTCGTCGAGCCCAGCGCAAAAGTTCTTTGGCACGGTAGGCCTTGGCGGTTGCAATGCCTTGCTCGGCAAGCTCCAGGAGAGCATTTCCCTGATTCTTCCTGCGTTTTTTTTTGGGCGCCCTTGAGCGCGGCCTAACGGGAGTGGTTCGGCAGCTTTGACTGCCAGGTATCAAGCTTTCTGACGTCATCGACGGCTTTGGTGAGGAGTTGGGCGACAGTGAGTCAGTCGACTGTCACCGAGGCGGGCTTGAACTTTTGTTCTACGGAGACAGGAAAGCAAGCGACATGTCGCAGAATGCCTCGCTAATGTTTTCAGAACGACCTTTATGGGTTTCAAAGAACGCGCAGGACTTAGTCAGGCATTCCTTACCCATGCCAGAAGTCGCGAAGATAACAGGCTTGTAGGGACGGTCCAGGTAGATGAAGACGGTGATGTAGTTGTGTCCACGCTTGGATGCGGTCTCATCCAAACTGATGACCATGAGACTTTTCAGGTTCAGCGCAGTGATGGCTTTAAACACATAGTGGTGGACGATGCGCCATAAGCGGGTATCCGTGACCTCGACGTGACGCGCGACGGCATTGACCGGCATCTCTCAGGCAAGGCTCATGACCAATGCTGAAAAAGCAGGGTAAAACGGCTGCCTTCCGTGGCCCAAGGGGTTTCGACAAGTCGGTTTCTATGTTCAGGGCAATTAATCCTCGGTAGTCGTGCTGTGAGGTAGCAACGCGCAAGGCGGGGGTCAGATCTTGATTCTTGATTCATCTCAGGTTATCTCACCCTCATGGCCAGACCACTCCGCATAGAATTTCCGGGAGCCGTCTATCACGTGACGTCCCGCGGCAACGCCCAGGCCGCCATCTTTGTCGATGGCGTCGACAGGAATACATTCCTGGCCGTCCTTCGGCAGACGTTGCGCCGGTTCAATGTGCTTTGCCATGCCTACTGCCTGATGACCAATCACTTCCACCTGCTTCTCGAAACCCCAGACGCCAATCTGTCCAAAGCCATGCGCCAATTAAACAGTGTCTATACGCAGGCTTTCAACCGGCGGCATGGTCGGGTAGGGCATGTGCTGCAAGGGCGGTTCAAGGCCATTGTGGTGGACCGGGATGCGTATCTACTCGAATTGTGCCGGTACG
>Ga0180016_100289_pt1 | contig 13228 bp, 15 predicted proteins | sample KR46_M_MetaG_FD_129673 | JGI IMG/M metagenome (GOLD analysis project Ga0180016, IMG submission 129673) | Groundwater microbial communities from the Olkiluoto Island deep subsurface site, Finland - KR46_M_MetaG | ecosystem: Environmental > Aquatic > Deep subsurface > Groundwater | place: Finland... | reverse complement strand
GTCTGGCCGACGACCTCTTGTCCACCATCATGCTGGCCACCACCGCCCCGGTGCTCATCGCCCCGGCCATGAACCCCCAGATGTACGCCCACCCTACGGTGGGTGAGAACCTGGACCGGCTGAGCGAGCGCGGAGTGCGCCTGGTGGGCCCGGCCGCCGGGCACACCGCCTGCGGCGAGGAGGGGCCGGGCCGCATGGTGGAGCCGGCGCTCATCGCCGAGCACGTAATGGAACTGTTGGCTGACCGCGACCTGGAAGGGGTGCCCATCCTGGTCACCGCCGGTCCCACCCGCGAACACCTGGACCCGGTGCGCTACCTTTCCAACCCCAGCAGCGGGCGCATGGGCCTGGAAATAGCCCGCATGGCCCGGCGCAGGGGAGCCAAGGTAACCCTGGTGTTGGGCCCCACCCACCTGGAGCCGCCCTTTGGGGTGGAGGTGGTGCGGGTCGTTTCGGCCCAGGACATGGCCGAGGCGGTGATCTATAGGGCCGCGGACCAAAAGGTGATCGTCAAGGCGGCGGCGGTGGGTGATTTCCGTCCGGAACAGTGCCACCCCACCAAGGTCAAGAAGACCGGCCAGGGCGAAACCTGCAACCTGGTGGCCACCACCGACATCCTGGCCTCCCTGGGCCGGGACAAGGGCGAGCGCATCCTGGTGGGCTTCGCGGCCGAGACCGACGAGGTTTTGGCCCACGCCGGGGCCAAGCTCGCGGCCAAGAACCTGGACCTCATGGTGGCCAACGACGTCAGCGCCCCTGACAGCGGTTTCGCGGTGGAGACCAACCGGGTGCATTTCCTCACCCCGGACGGCGAGGTGGAAACCCTGCCGCTTCTGAGCAAACAGGAAGTGGCCCAGCGCCTGCTGGACCGGGTGGCCCGCCTGCTGGGCCAGGACTAGGCTCGTGGCCGATTCCCGCTGCCTGGCGGATTTGGCCGACAACCTGGCCTGCCGCTCCCGCCTGGGCCTGACCAAGGTGGCCGGCAGCCGGGGCGAGATGGAGCAGCTCATGGAGGCGGTGATGCCCACCGCCCCCACCCCCCGCCTAAGCAGCCTTGCCCAGGTGCGCCAGTGGATGGGAGAATGTAGTAGATGCTCCCTCAGCCAAGGGCGTAATAAGATCGTTTTCGGCAGCGGCCCCGAGGACGCCCGCATCATGTTCATCGGCGAGGGGCCGGGGGAGCAGGAGGACCGCCAGGGGCTGCCTTTCGTGGGCCCGGCGGGCAAACTCTTGGACGCCATGCTGGCCGCGGTGGGCCTGAGGCGCGAGCAGGTGTACATCGCCAACATCGTAAAGTGCCGTCCGCCCCACAACCGCGACCCCCAGGCCGACGAAGTGGCCGCCTGCCGCCCCTTTTTGGAGGCCCAGGTTAAGGTCATCGCGCCCCAGGCCATCTGCACCCTGGGCCGTCCGGCGGCGCAATCCCTGCTGGCCAGCGACGCGCCCATGGGGCGCTTGCGGGGCAGATGGAGCCTGGCCCTGGGAGTGCCGGTGCTGCCCACCTATCACCCGGCCTACCTGCTGCGCACCCCGGAGGCAAAGGCCCTGGCCTACGCCGATTTGAAGGCCCTGGTAAAGGGCCCCACAACCTAATCCTGGAGGGGCCATGCCCCGCTGCCTAACCCTGCTGCTTCTGGCCTTGCTCCTGGCCCTGGCCGCGCCCGGCCCGGCGACGGCCCAGGGAGCGGGCGGCCAGGTGTGGGTGATCGAGCTCAGCGACACCATAAACCCCGGCAGCTCCGAGTTTTTGGTGGACGGCCTGGCAAAGGCCGCCGCCGACTCGGCCTCCCTGGTGGTGATCCGCCTGGACACCCCCGGCGGCCTGGTCACCTCCATGCGCGAGATGGTCAAGGCCATCCTGGCCTGCCCGGTGCCGGTGGTGGTCTACGTGGCCCCGGCCGGGGCCCGGGCCACCAGCGCGGGGGCCTTCATCATGCTGGCCGCGCCGGTGGCGGCCATGGCTCCGGCCACCCACGTGGGCGCGGCCCACCCGGTGGGAGGCCAGGGCCAGGATATCAAGGGCACCATGGGCGAGAAGGCGGTGAGTGACCTCAAGGCCCTGGCCGCCAGCCTGGCCAAGCGCCGCGGCCGCGACCCCAAGCTGGCCGAGGAGATGGTGGTGAAATCCACCAGCTTCGATGCCGTCAAGGCCAAGGAACTGGGCCTGGCCGACATCGTGGCTCGGGACCTGGGGGACCTGTTGCAGGCCCTGCAAGGGCGCAAGGTGCCCACCGCCGCCGGGGACAAGGTGATCGACACCAAGGGACAGACCATCCGCTTCCACCAGCCGGGCTGGCGGGACAAGTTGCTGAGCCTTTTGGCCAGCCCCAACCTGGCCTACATCCTGCTCATGATCGGCCTGGCCGGGCTCTACTTCGAGTTTAGCCATCCTGGGGTGGTTTTCCCGGGCGTGGTGGGGGGCCTGGCCCTGATCCTGGCCTTTTTCGCCATGAGCACCCTGCCGGTGAGCTACGCCGGGCTGGCCCTCATTGGGTTGGCCGTGGTGCTTTTCTTCGCGGAGATTAAGATAACCAGCTACGGTATGCTGTCCCTGGCCGGGGCGGCCTCGCTCATCCTGGGCTCGGTGATGCTGTTCAAGTCAGGGGAGACGGTGGTGGCCGTGTCCCTGGCCGTTTTGATTCCCACCGCCCTGGCCATGATCCTGTTTTTCGGCGGGGTGGCCTATGTGGCCGGGCGGGCCCAGTTGGCCAAGTCTGTCACCGGGCGGGAAGGCTTGTTGGGTTCGGCCGGGGTGGTGGTGGACGCCGGGCGGGTGCGCCTGTTGGGCGAACTGTGGCGCTACACCAGCGACCGGCCCCTGGAGCCGGGCCAGAAAATTGAAGTGACCGGGGTAAGCGGCCTGGAGGTCGAAGTACGGCCCCTGCCGCCCAAAGAGCATCAAGCCTAAAAGGAGGCAAGGGTAATGGGCATCGTATCGGGCATAGTTACTCTGCTGGGCGGCCTGCTGCCGGTGGTGATCCTGCTCATCCTGTTTTTGGCGGTGTCGCTGCGGGTGCTCAAGGAGTACGAGCGCGGGGTCATTTTCCGCCTGGGCCGGGTCATCGCCGCCAAGGGTCCGGGGCTGATCATCCTAATTCCGGTGATCGACCGCATGACCAAGGTGAGCCTTCGCACCGTGGCCATGGACGTGCCGCCCCAGGACGTAATCACTCGGGACAACGTGTCGGTGAAGGTCAACGCGGTGCTTTATTTCCGGGTCATGGACCCGGTCAACGCGATTGTACAGGTGGAGGATTACCTCTTCGCCACAAGCCAGTTGGCCCAGACCACCCTGCGTAGCGTGTGCGGCCAGGTGGAGATGGACGATCTTTTGTCCGAGCGCGAAAAGATCAACAGCGAGTTGCAGCAGATCCTGGACCAGCACACCGACGTTTGGGGCATCAAGGTGAGCACCGTGGAGGTCAAGCACATCGACCTTCCCCAGGAGATGCAGCGGGCCATGGCCAAGCAGGCCGAGGCCGAGCGCGAGCGACGGGCCAAGGTGATCAACGCCGAGGGCGAGTACCAGGCGGCCGAAAAGCTGGCCCAGGCGGCGGAGATAATCAGCCACCACCCCCAAGCCCTGCAACTGCGTTATTTGCAGACCCTGAGGGAGGTGGCCAGCGAAAACAACAGCACCACCTTGTTCCCGCTACCCATTGATCTGTTTACGCCGTTTCTTAAAATGGTTGAAAAGAATAGCTCCAGCGAGTAAACTCCCCCATTCAACGGTGGGGGCCGAACGCCCCCTTCGCATAGCAAAATCAGGAGAGTAGGCAAGACATGGCTGACGAGGAAACCCTGCAAACCCAGACCAGTGAAGAGCCCGCCGCCGCGGCCGAGAGCAAATTTATCGAGGTCGAGGTCCCCGATCCCCCCAAGCCCCTGGAGAAAATGACCGCCAAGGAGCTTCGGGAGTACGGCCTGGTGCTGGGCAACATCGTGGGCGTGCACAGCATGAACAAGGAAGAGTTGCTCAAGGCCATCAAAGAGGCCATCGGCATCACCGACGAGTCGGGCGACAAGCTCTTTGCCAAGGAAATCGCCAAGGTCAAGGTCGAGATCAGAAGCCTTAAGGCCGGACGCGACAAGGCACGCGAAGACGGCGACAAGAAGCAGGTCGAGATTCTGCGCAAGCGTATCGGCCGCCTGAAGAAGAAGACCCGGCGTCTGTCAGCGGCTGGCTAGTCATGGACTACGCCGCCGGCCTGGACCTTCTCAAGAGTCAGGTTGACGACGAGCGAATACGCATGCACAGCCTGGCCTCGGCCGTGGTTTTGCGCGCTCTGGCCCGCAAGTTGGGTCAGGACGAGGAAACCTGGGCGTTGGCCGGGCTGTTGCACGATCTGGACTACGGCGAGACCGCCGAGGATATGCACCGCCACGGCTTGGTGACCGCCGAGCTGTTGGCGGGGCGTGACGTGCCCGAAGAGGTGGTCAGCTCCATCAAGGCCCACAACGCCGAGAACCTGGGCCTCACCCGGAGCACCCCCCTGGACCTGGCCCTCACCGCCGGGGAGACCATCACCGGCCTGGTGGTGGCCACCACCCTGGTGTACCCGGACAAGAAGCTGGCCAGCGTAAAGCCCAAGAGCGTGACCAAGCGCATGAAGGAAAAAGCCTTCGCCGCCAGCGTCAACCGCGACCACATCCTGCTCTGCGAGCAGTTGGGCATCCCCCTGCCCGAATTTGCCGCCTTGGCCGTGGAGGCCATGCGCGAAATCAGCGACGACCTGGGCCTGTAATCTCTGCACAACCCGGCTTCGCCAGGAAGCGCCATGCGGCGTTGGCGGCGTCGCATAGACCTCGGCGTATTAACAATACGCCTGCGGTCTGCGCTTACCGCCGCCTTGCCTTACACTCCCTGACTGTGCCGGAGGTTATTCGGCATGGAGTGCGGGTGCTGGTTTTTAATTAGAAAATAATATTAATAAACGAACAATTATGTATTTTATTAATAAATTAGATTAAATATAGAGATACCAAAGAAACGGCCCGGAGCAGGTTGAATTGCTCCGGGCCGTGGTGCTTTCAGCAGGCCTCGGGGAGGCGCAACAGGCTTGTTAGAAGCCCAGGTCGGCCAGGGTCTTGACCAGGCCACGCACCGCGTCGGCGCTCTTGTCCAGAGCGGTCTTCTCGTCGGCGGTCAGCTTGATCTCGATGACCTCTTCGGCTCCGCCCACGCCCAATTTCACCGGCACGCCGATGTACAGGTCCTTGTAGCCGTACTGGCCGTTGAGGTACACCGCGCAGGGCAGGATCTTCTTTTTGTCTTTGAGGATGGCCTCAGCCATCTCCACGGCCGAGGAGGCCGGGGCGTAGTAGGCGCTGCCGGTTTTCAAGAGGCCCACGATCTCCGCGCCGCCCTGGGCGGTGCGCTGGCACATGGCCGCGATCTTGTCGGCGGGCAGCAACTCGGTGATGGGAATGCCCGACACGGTGGAGAAGCGCGGCAGGGGCACCATGGTGTCGCCGTGGCCGCCCAGCACGAAGGCGTGGGTGTTTTCCACGGACACGTTCAGGGCCTCGGCGATGAAGAAGCGGAAGCGGGCCGAGTCCAGAACGCCGGCCATGCCGATGACCCGCTCGCTGGGGTAGCCGGAGGCCTTCAGGGCCACGTGGCACATGGCGTCCAAGGGGTTGCTGACGATGATCATGACCGCCTTGGGGGAGCGCTTGGCCGCTTCCTTGCACACCGTGTTCACGATGCCCGCGTTGGTCTTGATCAGGTCGTCGCGGCTCATGCCGGGCTTGCGGGCGATGCCCGCGGTGACGATAATGATGTCAGAGTCGGCGGTGGCGTCGTAGTCGTTGGTTCCGGTGATCAGAGCGTCGTGTTTTTCCACCGGGGCGGCCTCGCAAAGGTCCAGGCCTTTGCCCTGGGGCATACCTTCGACAACATCAACCAGAACCACATCGGCCAGTTCTTTTTCGGCGGCGCGCTGGGCGCAGGTGGCCCCCACGTTGCCGGCGCCGATGACGGTAATCTTCTGGAGCATCTTGCTTTCTCCTTACTGAGCTTTGTGCTAGGTTTAAGGAACGAAAAAAACATACTACCGTAGTTCATCCGGAGTCAACGCCAGCGGCCGGAATTTTCAACATGCGGCCCTAAGAGGAGTGTTATGAGTACGTTACCGGTGCATGAAACCCATCTGGAAGGGGTGCCCTTGGTCGCCAGGGGCAAGGTTCGCGATATCTACGACCTGGGCGATCACTTGCTCATCGTGGCCACCGACCGCCTGAGCGCCTTTGACGTGGTGTTGCCGGACCCCATCCCTGACAAGGGCAAGGTGCTTACCCAGATCTCGCTGTTCTGGTTCCAACTGATGGCCGACATCACCCCCAACCACCTGGTGGCTTGGGAAGTGGCCGATTTTCCCCAGGAACTACAAAAATACGGCGAGGTGCTCCAGGGACGCTCCATGCTGGTGAAAAAAGCCAAGCCCCTGGCCATCGAGGCCATCGTGCGCGGCTACCTTTCCGGCACCGGATGGAAGGACTACCAGGCCACGGGCAAGGTCTGCGGCTACAACCTGCCCGCCGGCCTGAGAGAAAGCGACAAGCTGCCCCAGCCGCTGTTCACCCCCAGCACCAAGGCCGAGATCGGCGAGCACGACCTGAACATCGACCTGGCCCAGGCCGAGAAGATCGTGGGCGCGGATCTGGCCCAGGAAGTGGCCAAAAGGGCCCTGGCCATCTACGGTCGGGCGCGGGACTTCGCCGCCACCAAGGGCATCATCATCGCGGACACCAAGTTCGAGTTCGGCACCATCGGCGGCGAGCTGATCCTCATCGACGAGGTGCTCACTCCGGATTCCAGCCGTTTCTGGCCCGAGGACAAGTACGAGCCCGGCCGGGGCCAGGAGAGCTATGACAAGCAGTTCGTGCGGGACTACCTGGAGAGCATCGGCTTCAACAAGAAGCCCCCGGCTCCCAAGCTGCCCGCCGAGGTGATCGAGGGCACCCGCCAGCGCTATCTGGAGGCTCTTACCCGGCTCACAGGCCACGGCTTGGCCTGACCCAGCACCCAACCGGGGCCCCGCCCCGGCCACATAGGGAGTACGCAAATTGAGAGAAAAGGTTGAGCAGGCCCTGGAGAAAATCCGCCCGGCCCTGCAACGCGACGGCGGCAACGTGGAACTGGTGGACGTGACCGACGACGGCATCGTCAAGGTCAAGCTCACCGGCGCCTGCGGCGGCTGCCCCATGAGCCAGATGACCCTCAAGATGGGCATCGAAAAGGTGGTCAAGCAGGCGATTCCCGAGATTCAGAGCGTGGAGTCGGTCTAGGCCGCCGGGACACCGGCCCGCATATACAGACCAGCGCCCGCTCCCGGCGCAATGCACTAGCCGGGAGCGGGCGCCCAATCATCCAGACCATACTGCCAATTTGGCGCCGCCGGGGGGCGGTTCCGGGGGGAGCGGCGGCATGGGGCAACCCAAGGACAAACTAAGCTTCAAGGTGCTTCTGGCCTCGAGCCGGGAGCGAGACGCGGCCGCTTTGGGCCGCTGCTTGGCCGCCCTGGGCCACCAGGTGGCCGCCTTGGCCGGGGAGGGCCGCTCGGCCTGCCTGCTGCACCATGAGCTGCGCCCGGACCTGGCCATCCTGGACGAGGACCTGCCGGGCCTGAACGCGGTGGAGGCTGCCCGGCGCATGAACGCCCGCGGCCCCCTGCCGGTCGTGATCATCAGCAACAACGGCCGCACCCGCCCCAGACTGGGGGCGGAACCCGCCTATGTCAGCGCCTACATATCCCCGCCCTGGGAGCCCAGCCTCATCGGACCGGCCCTGGCCATGGCCTGGCAAAACCACCACCGCCTGCGCCGCCTGGAGGGCAGGGTGGCGGAGCTGAACCTGGCCCTGGACAGCCGCAAGAACATGGAACGGGCCAAGGGGGTGCTCATGAAGCTGCGCGGCCTGAGCCTGGAGCAGGCCCAGGAGGCCCTGGAGGACGAAGCCCGGCGGCGCGGGGTCAGCGTGGATCAGATGGCTAGGGACGTGGTGGCCGCTCAGGAGCTGATGGCCAAATAGGCTCAGGCGCGGTGATAGGGTAGGCCCGCCAGGATGGTGCAGGCGCGGTAGAGCTGCTCGGCGGCCACCAGGGCGGCCAACTCGTGGGCCATGGTGGGCGGCCCGAAGCTCACCAACTGGTCGGCCCGCCGGGTCACCGCCGGGTCCAGTCCCAGGGCTCCCCCCACCACCAGCACCAAACGGCTCTTGCCGCTCAGGCGCGCCCGGTCCAGGGCCTTGGCCCACTGCATGCTGCTCCAGGCCTTGCCCTTTATCTCCAAAGCCCACACCACGTCACCATGGTCCAGGCGGGCCAACAGGCGCTGGCCTTCCTCGGCCTTGGCCAGGTCGTCCGGCGTCTTGGGGCCCAGCTTAGCGGGCCGCACTCCCACCAGGGAGCCGCCGCCGTAGGGCTTCAGGCGGGCCAGGTAGTCGTCGATGCCCTGGGCCAGGTAGGCGGCCTTGGGCTTGCCCACGGTGAGCAGCAGATGCTTCACCGCTGGGCGTCCAGCCAGGCCGCCCCGTCCATGGGCTTGCCGTCCGGCCCCAGTTTGATGATCCAGCGGGAGCTGGCCTCGGCCAAAAGGGTGTCTTCCCCGGCCAGGTAGATGCGGCCCTCGGCGGTGGCCAGGCGGCTGCGGTGGCCGGTGACCCGGCCCACCGCCTTGAGCGGCACGCCCAGGGGCACCGATTTGCGGTAGGTTAGTTCCATGCGGGTGGTCAGCCCCTGGCCCACGTAGTTGATCACCGCGTAGGCCATGATCTCGTCCAGCACCGTGGAGACGATGCCCCCGTGGGCGATCTTGTCCCAGCCCTGATACTGGCGGCCCAGGGTGAGGCGGCATACCGCCGCTTCGTCCTCGTAGCCCACCCGCATGCGCAGGCCGTAGACGTTGCGCGCCCCGCAGGCGAAGCAGTAACCGTTGCTGGTCAGGCCGTTTTCATCGAGCGCGCCCACTAGCGCTTCTCCAGGCCCAGGCGCGCTGCCACCTCCAGGGCGGTGGCCTTCACGAACTTGTCGAACGCTTCGCCGCTCAGGGGCCGCCCCGGACCGGGCATTTCCTGCTCGGACAGGGCCAGCACCTCCTCGGGCCGGTTGACCAACTCCGGGCGGGGAGTCACGCCATAGTCAGGCGGGAAGGCATTGTCGAAATACATCTGCTGGAAGCCCACGAACTTCAGGTGATGGGCCGTGGCGTCGCAGATGGCTTTTTCACCGGCTTCCACGATGCCCGCCGCCTTGGCCCGTAAGAGCCCGGCCAGGGACTCACCGCCCTGGGTGCACACCACGTGGCCGTGGCGATTGGCCAGGATCATGTGGTCCATGATCTCCTGCTCGCTCACCTGCACCACGAACACCCTTGGTTTGCCCGCCTTGGCCTCGTAGCGCCGGGCCAACTCCACCACCCGGGGCATGGACACCGGGTTGCCGATCATGGCCGCCTGGGCCACCGAGGGCTGCACGGTAACCGGGCGCCACACCCGCTTGCCGGGGTCGGACTCCTGATAGTAACGGAACACCGGGTCCGCGTGCTCGCTCTGCACCCCGATGACCTTGGGCAACTCACTGATGATGCCCAGTTCCATGAGCTTCATGAAGCCGCTCATGATGGCGCTGATGTTGCCCGCGTTGCCGATGGGCACCAGCACCACCCGGCCGCTCAGGTCCCAATCCAGGTCCTGGGCCACCTCGTAGGCGTAGGACTCCTGGCCCAGGATGCGCCAGGCGTTCTTGGAGTTCAAAAGGGCCACCTGATAGTGGTCGGCCAGGTGCTCCACCACCTTCATGCAGTCGTCGAACACGCCGGGGATTTCCAGCACCCGCGCGCCCGCCCCCAGGGGCTGGCTGAGCTGGGCCGGGGTCACCTTGCCCTTGGGCAGAAGCACCGCGCTTTTCACCTCCGGGGCCAGGTAGGAGGCGTACAGCGCTGCCGCGGCCGAGGTGTCACCGGTGGAGGCGCACACGCTCAGTATTTCGCCCGCTCCCTGGTGCTTGACCAGGTAGTTGATGTAGCTGAGCGCCACGGACATGCCCCGGTCCTTGAAGGAGGCCGAGGGGTTCTGGCCGTCGTTCTTGAAGCAGAAGTCCGCGCCCAACTCGTCCTTTAGCAGGTCGCTGGCCTCCACCAGGGGGGTATGGCCCTCGCCCAGGTAGAGCACGCTGTCCAGGGGAATCACCGGGGCCAATAGCTCGGCGTAGCGGAAGATGCCCTTGAGGGCCGGGATGTTGAGCATGCGCCGCAGGTCGAAAACCCGCCGCCACTCAGCGCCCGAGAGCTTCTTGAGCTGGTCGAAGCCCTTGTCCTCGATGAGCAGCACCGCCCCACAGGAGGGGCAGGTGTAGAGCAGTTCGGCGATGGAGTGCTCGGAGCCGCAGTCCAGGCAGCGGTAAACCAGGTCCCCGCCGGGCTGGGGCAGCAGATTTTTTTGGTCCTTGGGCGCGAATTCTTCGGGGCGCATTTGTCTAGCCTCCCTGGCTGATTATGGGGCCAAGCTTAAGCCAGGGGGGCACAGGTGTCAAACCCGGTTAAGGCTCCGCTTCAGCGGGGGATGCGGACCAGGTCGTCGTCGTATTGGCCTTGCTCGGCCGTGGGGTGGCAGGCCTTGCAGTTGCCCCGGGACCCCACCGCCTTGCGCTCGAAAGCGCCCGCCGGGATGTCGTCGTCTTCGTGCTTGTGCAGGATGTAGGGCAACTGGCTTATGCGCAGGGGGACGCCGCCCCCCAAGCTCTTTAGAATCTTGCGCGATATCTTGCAGCCGCAGCTTTCCGCCGCGTTGGCCGTCAGATAGGCGTTCAGGGCGGCCCGGTCCTGGGGGCTCAGGTCCACCTGATCGCCGAAATGCTCCGGCAACAGGGCTAATATCTTGCCCCAGGAGGCTGCGGGGAGCAGGGCAGGCTGGTAGGCCATGTGGCAGGCGCCGCATTGCTCTTTGTACAGGGGGTTGTTCACCGTGGGCACCTGGTACTCTCCCAGGCCCCGGCCCTCCTGGTGGCGCTCACGTTTGCGGTCCTTGTCGCCGTGGTCGGAAAAGGCCGCGCCCGCGCCCAGGCACAGCACCAACAGGATCAAGGGAAAAATAGCTGCGCGCCGCATGGTTGGGCCTCCGTAGCGGGGAATGTGCAATACATACGCCGAATATGGGGGCCGCGCGGCCTCCTTGGCCGCAGTCTACAAAAAAGCATATCTGTTGGCTAGGATTTTTGGGCGGCCGAACCGGCTGCCTCGCGCAGCCATTCCTCTATCTGGCCGTCCGGAGGGATGGAGCCCACCGCCTTTACCGCTCCGTTGACCACCAGGGCCGGGGTGCCCCTGAGGCCCAGGGCAGCTATCTCTAGGGCGTCGCTCACCCGCTCCACCTCGCCGGTGATTCCCAGGCGCGAAAGGGCGTCGTACACCGCCTGGATCAGGCGGTCGCCCCCGGCGCAGCCCCCGCAGGCCACCTGGATGCTCAGGCCGCCCGTTGCCTGGGCCAGGGGCTCCAAACCCACCGCCTTGCGCAGCAGGTCCCGCAGGGCCTCGGCATAGGCCTGGCGCGCCGGGCCGGGGATGTAGTTCTCGCGGCGCACCCTGGTCAGCAATCGCTCGGCCAGCTCTTGTTCGCGTTCCGGGGCGTAGGCCGGGGCTATCTCCTCCAGGGCCTGATCCAGGCCCCTGATGCCCACCTGGTGGCCGTTCACCTTGATTTGCTTGACGTCCTTCATGCACGGGCCTCCTGGTGTTGCCTATAGCCCGGCTGGAATTTTTCCGCAAGGGGGGCTTGCGCTAAAAGAAGATGGTGGTATATATAAACATATGTTCAAGTATGGAGATGGTCCGTGGTAGCAAAAAAAAGCAAATTGATCGAGGAAGATGGTTGCCAGGTGAAGATGGTGCACCTGAACCGGGTGCGCCAGGCCCGCGAGGACGAGCCGCCCTCCGCTGAGCTGGGCCGTTTGGCCGACCTTTACAAGGCCATGGGCGACCCCAACCGTCTGCGCATTCTCCTGGCCCTGAGGGGAGGGGAGATGTGCGTATGCGACCTGGCCGCCCTCGCCGGGGTCAGCGACTCGGCGGTCAGCCATGCCCTGCGCCGCCTCAAGGACCTGGCCCTGGTCAAGAACCGCCGCGACGGCCAGATGCTTTACTACTCCCTGGACGACCATCACGTAAGCCAACTCTTGGCCGCCAGCCTGGAGCACTTGCACCACTGATAGACTGCGAGGCGATTCGTGCAAATCATCCTGAACATCCTGGCCGAGTGCTGGCGTCTGCTGGCCGAGGCCTCCATCTACATAATCTTCGGCCTGCTGGTGGCGGGCCTCTTGAAGGCCTTTCTTAGCCCCAACTTTGTTTCCCGCAACCTGGGCTCGGGCAAGGTGGGGCCGGTGTTCAAGGCCGCCCTCTTGGGCCTGCCCCTTCCCCTGTGCTCCTGCGGGGTGCTGCCCGCCGCCGCGGGCCTTAAGCGCCAAGGCGCGGGCCGGGGGGCGGTGGCCTCCTTCCTGGTTTCCACGCCCGAGACCGGGGTGGACTCCATCGCCCTCACCTACGCCCTCCTGGGCCCGGTCATGGCAATCGCCCGGCCCCTGGCCGCTTTGGTCACGGCCCTGGTCACCGGCCTGGGCATGGGAGTGCTGAAGGACCAGCGCGAGCAGGCCGCCGCCCCGCCGGACCTCACCTGCCCGGTGGACGGCTGCTGCGACGGGATGGACTGCGCCCCGGGGGCGCACGCCCATCACCACACCATGTTCCAGCGCTTGCGGGCCGGGCTTTCCTATGCCCGCGGCGAGCTTTGGGAAGACCTGGCCGCCTGGTTCTGGCTGGGCATCGTCCTGGCGGGGGTCATCGCCGCCTTGGTCCCGGCGGAGTTCCTCACCCGCTACCTGGGCGGGGGCATAAGCTCCATGCTGATCATGCTGGCCGTGGGCATACCGCTGTACATCTGCGCCAGCGCCTCCACCCCCATCGCCGCCGCTCTGATCCTCAAGGGGGTCAGCCCCGGCGCGACCCTGGTGTTCCTCCTGGCCGGTCCGGCCACCAACGTCACCTCCCTCACCGTGCTGGTGGGGGTGTTGGGCAAGCGGGGCACCGCCCTGTACCTGGCGGGCATCGCCTTGGGCGCGGTGGCCTCGGGCCTGCTGCTGGACCAGTTCTTCGCGCTCAGCGGCTTGAGCCCCTTGGCTGTGGTGGGCGCGGCAGGCGAGATCCTGCCCGATTGGCTGCGCCAGGCCGGGGCCGG
>Ga0180016_100288_pt1 | contig 13253 bp, 28 predicted proteins | sample KR46_M_MetaG_FD_129673 | JGI IMG/M metagenome (GOLD analysis project Ga0180016, IMG submission 129673) | Groundwater microbial communities from the Olkiluoto Island deep subsurface site, Finland - KR46_M_MetaG | ecosystem: Environmental > Aquatic > Deep subsurface > Groundwater | place: Finland... | reverse complement strand
GAGCTTCGCTTCGCCATCCGTGAAGGCGGTCGTACCGTCGGCGCGGGCGTGGTCAGCGAAATCATCGAGTAGGGAGACTTTCAGTCCGCCGCTAGGGCGCGCGAGATAGAGTTAGCCGAGGAGTTGGCCTCATGATCCAGAACCAGAAGATCCGCATTAGGCTCAAGGCCTATGATCACAAGCTGCTGGACCAGTCCGCAGCCGAGATCGTGGAGACCGCGCGCCGCACCGGGGCCAAGGTGGCCGGGCCTATCCCGCTGCCCACGGTGATAAACAAGTTCTGCGTACTGCGTTCCCCGCACATCGACAAGAAGAGCCGGGAGCAGTTCGAGATCCGCACCCACAAGCGCCTGCTTGATATCTTGGAGCCCACCCAGCAAACGGTGGACGCCTTGATGAAGCTGGACTTGAGCGCCGGTGTGGATGTGGAAATCAAGCTGTAAGCGTCGCGAGGCGACTCATGCTCAAGGGACTAATAGGAAAAAAGATCGGGATGACCCGCCTGTTCCTCAACGAGGGGAAAGCGGTTCCCGTAACGGTGCTCCAGGTGGGCCCCTGCACTGTGGTGCAGGTGAAAACCTCGGACAAAGAGCAGTACAACGCCCTGCAACTGGGCTTTGGCGAGAAAAAGGCCAGCCGGGCGAACAAGCCCGCCGGCGGCCACTTTGCCAAGGCCGGGGTTGACCCCAAGGCGGTGCTCAAAGAGTTCAAGGTGGATGACACCGCCGAATTTGAGGTGGGCCAGGAAATCACCGCGGCTATGTTCAGCCGCGGCGAGAAGGTCAATGTGACCGGGCGCACCAAGGGACGTGGTTTCTCCGGTGTAGTCAAGCGCCACGGCTTCAGCGGCGGTCGTAAGACTCACGGTTGCACCACCCACGACTTGCCCGGCTCCATCGGCCAAAGCGCCGATCCCGCCCGGGTGGTCAAAGGACGTCGCATGCCAGGCCACTACGGTTACGAACGCATGCAGGTTCGCAATCTCAGTGTGGTGGATGTTCGCCCCGAGGACAACCTGGTCTTGGTCAAGGGCGCAGTGCCCGGGGCCAGGGGCGGTATCGTCTTCATCGAAAAGGCTTAAGCACTCTTAGGTGATCAAGATGCCTACGTTGGATGTATTAGACCGAAATAACCAAAAGGTCGGCCAGGTCGAGCTGTCCGAGGCCGTCTTTGGGGCCGAGGTCAAACCGCACCTGCTGCATGAGGTGGTGGTGTGGCAGCTGGCCAAGCGCCGCGCCGGAACCGCCTGCACCAAAATCCGCAAGGAGGTTCGCGGCGGTGGCCGCAAACCCTGGCGGCAAAAAGGCACCGGCCGCGCCCGCTCGGGCAGCCGGCGCAGCCCCCTGTGGCGTGGCGGCGGCACCACCTTTGGTCCCAAGCCCCGCGACTACAACTACAACGTGCCCAAGAAGGTCAAAAAGGCCGCTCTGCGTTCGGCTCTCTCCAGCAAGCTGGGTGAGGAAAAGCTGACCGTGCTGAGAGGCTTCGACCTGGAGTCCATCAAGACCAAGGACTTTGTGGCCGTGCTGAGCAACCTGGCCGCCGGCGATTGCCTGGTGGTCATCCCCTCCGCCGACGAGATGGTGGAGAAGAGCGGGCGCAACGTGCCCCGGGTGAAGGTGCTCAGGGCCGAGGGGCTAAACGTCTACGACATCCTCAAACACGACCGGCTCCTGCTGCTCGAGGGCGCGGTGGCCGGAATTGAGGAGGCCCTGTCGTGAAAAATTTGAGAGAAGTGATTCGTCGGCCTCTGGTCACTGAAAAAGGGACCATTGTAAAGGAGTTGGGCAACCAGCTTTTGTTCGAGGTCGATAAACGGGCCACCAAGGTGGAAATTCGCCAGGCGGTGGAGAAGCTCTTCGAGGTCAAGGTGCTCAAGGTGCGTACCACCAATTGCACCGGTAAAAACAAGCGCATGGGCAAGATCTTGGGCCGGCGCAGCGACTGGAAGAAGGCCTACGTCACCCTGGCCCCCGGCCACAGCGTGGAGTTCTTCGAGGGGGCGTAAGAGCCCGTCAGCCGAGAGAGGACCTGGACCATGGCCATTAAGAAATACAAACCGACTTCGCCGGGGCGGCGCTTTAGGACCTACCTGGAGCGTGAGGAAATCACCCGGACCGAACCGGAAAAGAGCTTGTTGGAGCCCATCCAAAAAACCGGTGGGCGCAACAACTACGGGCGGGTTACCTCCCGTCACCGGGGCGGCGGACACAAGCGGCGTTATCGGCGCATCGACTTTAAGCGGGACAAGTTCGGCGTGCCGGCCAAGGTGGCCAGCATCGAATACGATCCCAACCGCAGCTCCAACATCGCCCTGCTGCACTACCTGGACGGCGAGAAGCGCTACATCCTGGCCCCCAAGGGCCTGACCGTAGGCACCACGGTGGTCAGCGGCGACAAGGCAGACATCATGCCGGGCAACGCCATGCCCCTGGCCAACATCCCCTTGGGCACCCACTTGCACAACGTGGAACTCAAGATCGGGGGGGCGGTCAGATAGTGCGCTCGGCCGGAACCTATGCCCAACTGATGGCCAAGGAATCCGGCTACGCCACCTTGAAGCTGCCTTCCGGCGAGATGCGGCGCGTCCACCTGAACTGCCGGGCTACCATCGGTGAGGTGGGCAACGAGCAGCACGAGAATTTCAACTGGGGCAAAGCCGGCCGCACCCGGTGGTTGGGCAAGCGGCCCAAGGTCCGTGGCGTGGCCATGAACCCGGTCGATCACCCCATGGGCGGCGGCGAGGGACGCAGCAGCGGTGGTCGTCACCCCTGCAGCCCCTGGGGCCAGCCCTCCAAGGGCTACCGCACCCGCAAGAAGAAGCCTTCGGACAACTTCATCGTCCGCCGGCGCTATCAGTAGTAGGAGCCAGCCATGTCGCGTAGCCTTAAAAAAGGTCCCTTCGTGGACGGACATTTGGCCGGGAAGGTCGACCAAACCCAGGCATCGGGCAGCCGCAAGGTCATCAAGACCTGGAGCCGCCGCTCAACCATCATGCCTGACTTCGTTGGCTTGACCTTTGCGGTGCACAACGGCAAAAAGTTCATTCCGGTGTTCGTGACCGAGAACATGGTGGGGCACAAGTTGGGCGAGTTTTCTCCCACCCGCACCTACTATGGTCACGCTTCGGACAAGAAGGGTAAGAAGAGGTAGGCCCATGGAAGCGGTGGCCAAAGCCAAATTCGTGCGCATATCCCCCCGCAAGGCCCGTCTGGTGGCCGACGCGGTGCGGGGAATGAAGGTGGGCGAAGCGCTTAACAAGCTCAAGTTCACCCCCAAAAAAGCGGCCGGTTTGTTCAGCAAGGTGATCAGTTCCGCGGTGGCCAACGCCACCAACGACAGCAATGTGGACGCCGACAACCTCTACATTAAGCAAGCCTTCGTAGACGGCGGCCCCACTTTGAAGCGTTGGCGCCCCCGGGCCATGGGCCGGGCCTATATCATTCGCAAACGGACCAGCCACATTACCGTGGTGCTGGACGAGCGCTAGGCAAGGAGAGCTGGTTTTGGGTCAGAAGGTACATCCCGTAGGATTTAGGCTGGGCATCATCCGCACCTGGGATTCCCGCTGGTTCGCGAACAAGGACTACGCAGCCCTGGTCTACGAGGACTGGCAGATCCGCACCTTCGTAAAGAAGAAGCTCGCTCACGCCGGCGTAAGCCGGATCGAGATCGAGCGTGCGGCGGACAAGGCCAAGATACGCATCCACACCGCGCGGCCGGGCATCGTCATCGGCAAAAAGGGCTCGGAGATCGAGAACCTCAAGCGCGAGTTGGAAAAGCGGGTCAAGCGCGACGTGATGGTGGACATCCACGAAGTGCGCAAGCCCGAGATCGACGCCCAGTTGGTGGCCGAGAACGTGGCGGGCCAGTTGCTTCGGCGCATCGCCTTCCGCCGGGCCATGAAGCGGGCGGTCATGAGCGCCATGAAGTTCGGCGCCCAGGGCATCCGCATCCAGTGCGCCGGCCGTTTGGGCGGCGCGGAGATGGCGCGCCGCGAGTGGTACCGTGAGGGCCGGGTGCCGTTGCACACCCTCAGGGCGGACATCGACGTCGGCTTCACCCAGGCGCAGACCACCTACGGCATCATCGGAGTGCAGGTGTTGGTGTTTAAGGGCGAGGTCCTCGACGACAGCGACCGCGAGATCAACGCCTAGGGCGAGTTCCGACGGAGATCTAAGGAAAGGCATAGCAGACCATGCTGGCGCCAAAGAGAGTAAGACATCGCAAGGTCCAAAAAGGCCGCATGCGAGGCAAAGCCCAAAAGGGCAACCGGGTGAGCTTCGGCCAGTTTGGGCTGCAGGCCCTGGACCGGGCGTGGATGGACAACCACCAGATCGAGTCCGGCCGTGTCGCCATCACCCGCCACATCAAGCGCGGTGGGCAGGTGTTCATCCGGGTGTTCCCGGATAAGCCCTTTACCTCCAAGCCGGCGGAAACCCGCATGGGTAAAGGTAAAGGCGCTCCCGAAGGTTGGGTGGCGGTCATCCGTCCCGGGCGCATGATTTTTGAAATTGACGGTGTGACCCGCGAGGTCGCCCTTGAGGCCCTGAGGTTGGCAAGCCACAAGCTGCCCTTCAAGTGCCGGATCGTGGAGAGGAGCTGACGCCATGAAGGCCGCTGAGCTCACAGAACTCTCGCTGGAGGAGTTGGCCCAGAAGCTGGAGGATTTACGGCAAGAGCTGTTCAACCTCAAGTTTCAGCATTCAACCGGCCAGCTGGAGAACCCCATGCGGGTGAATCTGACCAAAAAAGACATCGCCAGGGTGCTGACCTTTATCAATCAGCGCCAGGCCCAGGCGCTTTAGGGAGTATAATTCCATGGCCGATAAGGAACGCGGAAACTCCAAGGCTCTGGCCGGGGTGGTGGTAAGCGACAAAATGGACAAGACGGTGGTGGTCCAGGTAGAGCGCCTGGTAAAACATCCCGTCTATAAGAAATACGTGCGCCGCCGGGCCAAGTTCATGGCCCACGACGAGAGCAACGATTGCCAGGTGGGCGACACCGTACTCATTCGTCAGAGCCGCCCCTTGAGCCGTCATAAACGTTGGCGCGTCAGCAAGGTGCTGGAGAGGGTGGCCTAAGGGCCCCTGCTAGGAGCGATACGCCATGATCCAGCCTGAAACAAATCTCCTGGCCGCCGACAACTCCGGCGCCAAGAGGCTCTATTGCATCAAGGTGTTGGGCGGTTCCAAGCGCCGCTATGCCTCGGTGGGTGACATCATCGTGGTTTCGGTGAAGGAAGCCCTGCCCAACTCCAAGGTGAAAAAGGGCGATGTGATGAAAGCGGTGGTGGTGCGCACGGCCAAGGAAGTACACCGGCCCGACGGCACCTTCATCAAGTTTGACGACAACTCGGCGGTCCTGATCAACCAGGCTCGCGAGCCCATCGGAACCCGTATCTTCGGGCCGGTGGCCAGGGAACTTAGGGCTAAGAACTTCATGAAGATCGTTTCCCTGGCTCCCGAGGTCCTGTAGGTTTGGCCATGAAGCAAAAGTTCAGCATCAAAAAGGACGACAAGGTCCTGGTGATAGCCGGCCGCGAAAAGGGCAAAGTGGGCAAGGTGCTCAAGGTTATCCCGGACAAGGATCGGGCGGTGGTGGAAAAGGTCAACATGATCAAGCGCCACACCCGGGCCGGACAGACCAGCCAGGGCGGCATCGTCGAGCGCGAGGCCCCGCTGAATCTGAGCAACTTGTCTCTCTTGTGCCCCAAGTGCAACCAACCGGTGCGCGTGGGCCGCAAGGAATTGGAAAACGGTAAGTCCGCCCGCTTTTGTGCAAAGTGCGGCGAATTCATGGATAACTAGACGCGCTGCCAACGCAGGGCGTCCGGCCCCTGGGACGAGCCGGGACGATACCGGCTTCAACAGAGGAGCTAGAGGAAGATGGAAGCAAAAGCCAAACCCAGGCTGCGTGGGTACTACGAAGAGCAGGTAGTGCCTCAGCTTATGGAAAACTTCGCCTACGACAACATCATGCGCGTGCCGCGCGTGGTGAAGACGGTGCTCAACATGGGTGTGGGCGAGGCGATCCAGAACATTAAGGTGCTCGATGCCGCCGCCGTGGAGCTTACCCAGATCGCGGGCCAAAAAGCCCTGATCAACCGGGCCAAGCGCTCCATCGCCTCCTTCAAATTGAGGGAAGGCATGCCGGTGGGTACTTCGGTGACTCTGCGCAACGAGACCATGTGGTACTTCTTGGACAAGCTGATGCACATTGCTCTCCCCCGGGTGCGTGACTTCCGCGGAGTCAGCCCCAAGGCTTTTGACGGCCGGGGTAACTACACCCTGGGCATCAAGGAGCACATCATCTTTCCCGAGATCGAGTACGACAAGATCGACAAGGTCAAGGGAATGAACATCACTATCGTAACCACCGCCCCTACCGATGAGGAGGGCCGGGCCCTGCTGAAGTTGCTGGGCATGCCCTTCAGGGCAAATTAGCGGGAGGCGAGTAAGTTGGCCAAAACAGCATTGAGAAATAAGGCCAAGAGTAAGCCCAAATTCAAGGTGCGGGCCTACAACCGCTGCCCCATTTGCGGCCGGCCCAGGGCCTTTTTACGCAAGTTCGGCATTTGCCGTATCTGCTTCCGCGATATGTCGCTTCGGGGCGAGATCCCCGGCGTGATCAAGTCGAGCTGGTAGGAGAGTCGCCATGTCTATGCAAGATCCCGTGGCCGACCTGCTCACTCGCGTGCGTAACGCGATGATGGCCCATCAAGACGAGGTGACCATTCCTTCCTCCAAGCTCAAGGCCGCTGTGGCCCGCGTGCTCAAGGAAGAGGGTTACGTCGCCGACCTTTCGGTACAGGCCGATGACAAGCAGGGGCTTTTGACCATCAAGCTGCGTTACCTGGCCGGCGAGCCGGTCATCGAGGGCATCAAGCGCATCAGCAAGCCCAGCTGCCGGGTGTACGTGGGCTACGACCAGATCCCCAAGGTGCGCAGCGGCTTGGGCATCAACATCCTCTCCACCCCCAAGGGCGTCATGAGCGACAAAGCCGCTCGGATCGCCAAGGTGGGCGGTGAACTCATTTGCGCCGTCTGGTAGGGGATGGGAGTTAAGCAATGTCTCGCGTAGGTAAACAACCGGTGGTCCTGCCCTCGGGCGTTCAGGTGACCATCGAAGAAATGAAGATCGAGGTCAAGGGGCCCAAAGGCGCTCTCAGCCGTGAGCTGCACCCCTTGGTGAAGGTCAGCCAGGAAGACGACAAGATCGTCGTGACCCCGGCCGACGGCTCCCTCAAGGCTCGCGGTCTGTGGGGCCTGTTCCGCTCCCTGGTCGCCAACATGGTGGACGGAGTCAGCAAGGGCTTCACCAAGGTGTTGGAGATCAACGGCGTGGGCTACCGGGCCGAGGCCGCCGGCGACACCCTGAAGCTGACCTTGGGCTTCAGCCATCCGGTGGAATTCAAGCTTCCCGAGGGCATCAGCGCTTCGGTGGAGAAAAACACCGTAATCACCCTGGGCGGCATCGACAAAGAGCTCCTGGGTCAAACCGCGGCCACCATCCGAGCCTTCCGGCCTCCCGAGCCCTACAAGGGCAAAGGCATCAAGTATGCCGAGGAGACCATACGGCGCAAGGTCGGCAAGGCCGGCGTGAAGTAACCGGGGCACAGGGGTATATAACCATGGGTAAGACCTCAAAGAGAAAAGTCGCCTGGGCCAAGCGCAAGGTGCGGGTGCGCCGTAAGGTGCGCGGCACCAGCGAGCGCCCCCGGCTGTGCGTGTTCCGCTCCTTGGACAACATCTATGTACAGATCATAGACGATGAGAACGGCAACACCCTGGTCGCGGCCAGCAGCCTGCCTCAGGACCTGAGCGGACACCAGGGACACCGCGGCAACGTGGAAACCGCCAAAAAGGTGGGCGCGGCCATAGCGGCCAAGGCCCAGACCAAGGGCATCAAGCAGGTGGTTTTCGACCGCAATGGATTTTTGTACCACGGCCGAGTGAAAGCTCTGGCCGAGGCGGCCCGCGAAGCGGGTCTGGATTTCTAAGAAGCGCCTAGGCGTTTCTTGATAAGAGGAAAAAGGCCTTGCTGGACAGACGCAGACGAAGAGAAGTGAGCGAGGAAGAAAACCAGCTCATTGATAAGGTGGTGCACATCAACCGCGTGGCCAAGGTGGTCAAGGGCGGGCGCCGCTTCTCCTTCGCGGCCGTGGTCGTGGTGGGAGATGGACAGGGGAGCGTGGGTTTCGGCCTGGGCAAGGCCAACGAAGTGCCTGAGGCCATCCGCAAGGGCGTGGAAAAAGCCAAACGCGACATGACCCCCATACCTCTGGCCGAGGGGACCATTCCCCACGAGATCATCGGCCGCTTCGGGGCGGGCAAGGTGCTCTTGAAGCCCGCTCGTCCCGGAACCGGGGTTATCGCCGGCGGCGCGGTGCGCGCGGTCTTGGAGGCTGCCGGGGTCACCGACATCCTCACCAAGGTGTTGGGCACCCACAACCCCCACAACGTGATCAAAGCCACCATGGAGGGACTGCGCTCCCTCAAGAGCCCCGAGGACATGGCCAAGCGCCGCGCCCTGCCGGTGGACCAGGTGGTGGCCTAAGGGCCGGAGAGGTGCGACATGGCAGATAAAACCTTTCAGGTCAAGCTGGTAAGAAGCGGTATTGGCCGCCCCAAACGGCACCGGGACACCCTCAAGGGTCTGGGCCTGACCAAGATGAACAAGGTCATGACCCTCAACGACACCCCGGCCATCAGGGGCATGGTCAAAAAGGTCGAGCACCTGGTCCTGGTGCTGGCCGACGAGAAGTAGAGGAAGCACCATGAAGCTCAATGAACTCAAGCCCCCGGCTGGGGCCAAAAAAAGCCGCAAGCGCATCGGGCGCGGCCAGGGCTCGGGCACCGCGCAGACCGCGGGCAAGGGCCACAAGGGCCAGAACTCGCGCAGCGGCGGCGGAGTGCGGCCCGGCTTCGAGGGCGGCCAGATGCCCCTGCAGCGGCGTCTGCCCAAACGGGGCTTCTCCAACTACCACTTCCGCAAGAATATTGCCGAGGTGAACTTGCGCGACTTGGCCGCTTTCGAGGCCGGCAGCGTGGTGGACGCCCAGGCCCTGGCCGAGGCCGGCCTCATCAAGGGCACCTTCGACGCCATTAAGCTGTTGGGCGATGGCGACATTCAAGTAGCTCTTACCGTCAAGGTTGACAAGATCAGCGCGGGCGCCAAGACCAAGGTCGAGGCGGCAGGCGGATCGGTGGAGTTGGTGTAAGGTGGCAGTCGCTGGCGTCGGCAATATGCTCAGGATTCCGGAGCTCAAGCGCCGGATTTTCTTCACGCTGATCATGCTGGCCGTGTATCGGGTGGGCTGCGCCATCCCCACGCCCGGCATTGACGCCGACGCGCTCAGCGCCTTCTTTGCCCGTTACCAGGGCACCCTGCTGGGGCTGTTCGACATGTTCAGCGGCGGGGCCCTGGAGCGCATGAGCATCTTCGCTCTGGGCATCATGCCCTACATCAGCGCCAGCATCATCCTGGAGCTGCTGACCGTGGTGGTCCCCCACCTGGCCCAACTGAAGAAGGAAGGCCAGGAGGGACGCAAGAAGATCACCCAGTACGCCCGCTACGGCACCGTGGTGTTGGCCCTGGTCCAGGGCTTCGGCATCGCGGTGGGCCTGGAATCCATGACCAGCCCCGGTGGGGCCATGGTCGTGCCCGACCCCGGTTGGGCCTTCCGGGTAATGACCATGATCACCCTGGCCGCGGGCACCGCCTTCATTATGTGGCTGGGTGAGCAGATCACCGAGCGCGGCATCGGCAACGGCATCAGCCTGATCATCTTCGCGGGCATCGTGGCCCGCATGCCCAGCGCCATCCACAGCACCTTCCGCATGATGAGCCTTGGCGAGATCAACATCTTCATGGTGGTGATCCTGGTCGTCATGATGATCGGGGTCATCGCGGCCATCGTTTTCGTGGAGCAGGGCCAGCGGCGGCTGCCGGTGCAGTACGCCAAGCGAGTGGTGGGACGGCGCATGTACGGCGGCCAGACCACTCACCTGCCGTTGAAGATAAACACCTCGGGCGTTATTCCGCCCATCTTCGCCAGCTCGATCATCATGTTCCCGGCCACCATCGCCCAGTTCATCCAGATCAGCTGGGTGCAGCAGGCGGCTTCGGCCATCACCCCAGGCGGGTGGATCTACAGCCTGCTGTTCGTGGTGCTCATTTTCTTCTTCTGCTACTTCTACACGGCGGTGACCTTCAACCCCGAGGACGTGGCGGACAACATGAAGAAGTACGGCGGCTTTATTCCGGGCATCCGCCCCGGCAAGCGCACCGCCGAATACATCGACCGGGTGCTGACCCGCATCACCCTGGGCGGCGCGGTGTACGTAAGCGCGGTCTGCGTGCTGCCCACCATCCTCATCAGCCAGTTCAACGTGCCCTTCTACTTTGGCGGCACGGCCCTGCTGATCGTGGTGGGCGTGGCCATGGACACCATGGCCCAGATCGAGAGCCATCTCTTGCAGCGCAACTACGAAGGCTTCATGAAAAAAGGCGTGGTCAAGGGGCGGCGGTAGCAAGCGATTGGGAGGCTTCTCTTCGGAGAAGGTTTTGTGGGGATATAAGGTTGGAGAGGGAGTGAGATAATGAACCTGATTCTGTTGGGCCCTCCGGGGGCGGGCAAAGGGACCCAGGCCAAGATGCTTATCGACGCCTATGGGATACCTCAGATCAGCACCGGCGACATGCTGCGCGAGGCGGTGAAGAACCAGACCGCGCTGGGCATGGAGGCCAAAAAGTACATGGACTCCGGTCAGCTGGTGCCTGACGAGGTGGTCATCGGCCTGGCCAAGGACCGCCTCGCCAAGCCCGACTGCGAAAAAGGTTTCATGCTCGACGGCTTCCCGCGCACCGTGCCCCAGGCCGAGGCTCTGGACAAGGTCCTGGCCGGCATGGGCAGAAGATCGACCACGTGATCAGCATCGAGGTGCCCAACAGCGAGTTGATGGGCCGCCTGACCGGCCGCCGCACCTGCAAGGCCTGCGGCCAGGGCTTCCACGTGATGTTCGATCCGCCCAAGGTTGAGGGCGTGTGCGACAAGTGCGGCGGCGAGCTGTACCAGCGCGATGATGATAACGAAGAGACGGTGGGCAACCGGCTGAAGGTCTACGGATCCCAGACCGAGCCGCTCATCGACTACTACAAGGCCAAAGGCCTGCTGCGCCCCATCGACGGTGTGGGCGGCATGGGCGAGATCCTGGATCGCATAAAGGCGGTTTTGGGTTAAACCGCGGCCGGAGCGGGACAAAGAGCGGCATGATCGTTCTTAAAACTCCGGTCGAGATCGAGCTGATGGCCCAGGCCAACCGTTTGGTGGCCGAGGTGCTCGGAGCGGTCAAGGCGGAGGTAAAGCCCGGGGTGACCACGGCTCACCTGGACGCAATGGCCGAGGCCATGTGCCGGGACGCCGGGGCGAAACCCGGATTCAAGGGCTACCACGGGTATAAGTACAGCCTGTGCTGCTCGGTGAATAGCGAGGTCGTGCACGGCTTCCCGCGCTCGGATCCTCTCAGGGAGGGAGACATCCTCTCGGTGGATTTCGGGGCGGTTTTGAACGGCTTCAACGGCGACGCGGCCATGACCATCGCCGTGGGCCGCATAAGCGAAGAGGCCCAAAAGCTGATGGACGCCACCGAGCGATCCCTGGCCGCGGGAATCGAGCTGATGAGGCCGGGTAACCGCCTGGGTGATGTCTCGGCGGCGGTGCAGAAGGTGGTGGAAGACGCCGGATTCAGCGTGGTCCGCCAGTTCGTGGGCCACGGCATCGGGCGGGCCCTGCACGAAGACCCCCAAGTGCCCAATTTCGGCAAGGCCGGGCGCGGGGTGGAGCTTAAACCCGGATTGGTGTTGGCCATAGAGCCTATGGTCAACGTTGGCGGGTACGAAGTGAAAATATTGGCCGATGGCTGGACGGCGGTCACCGCTGACGGTAAACTTTCGGCCCACTTTGAACACACCGTGGCCGTCACCGAGGACGGTCCGCGAATACTGAGCCTGCCCTAACGGGCAGGGATAACTGGAGGCCGGAGGCAGGATCAGGGGTTGGCAAGGCCCTTGAGCAGCCGGCATGGCTTGTAAAGAGAGATGGTCCCATGAAGGTTCGGGCATCGGTCAAGCGCATCTGCAAGGACTGCAAGATCATCAAGCGTGCTGGAGTGGTGCGGGTGATTTGCAAGAAGAATCCGCGTCACAAGCAGCGTCAAGGTTAGGGAGGATAGGCGTGGCCAGAATTTCAGGCATCGACCTACCGCGCAATAAGCGCATCGAGATCGCGCTGACCTACATTTATGGTATAGGCCACACCTCGGCTGCCAAGATCTTGGCTGAGAGTGGGGTTGATCCCGCCACCAGGGCCGGAGAGCTGACCGACGAAGAGATAAACAACATTCGTCTGGTTATCGACCACGCCTATAAGGTGGAGGGCGACCTGCGGCGCGAGATCTCCATGAACATCAAGCGCCTAATGGACTTGGGCTGCTACCGGGGCCTTAGGCACCGCCGCGGTCTGCCGGTCAACGGCCAACGCACCCGGACCAACGCCCGCACCCGTAAGGGCCCCAGCCGGGCGGTCATGGGCAAGAGGAAGAAGTAAATGGCCAAAGCGGTGAAAAAAGGCGTCCGCAAGCGCAAGGAAAAAAAGAACATCCCCAACGGGGTGGTTCATATCCAATCCACTTTCAACAACACGGTGATCACCATTACCGATCCCCAGGGGAACACCGTGGCGTGGTCCAGCAGTGGTGTGCAGGGCTTCAAGGGCTCGCGCAAGTCCACTCCCTTCGCGGCCCAGCTGGCCGCCGAGGATGCCGGCAAGAAAGCCATGGACAACGGCATGCGTACTGTTGAGGTGGAGGTCAAGGGGCCTGGTTCGGGGCGCGAGGCCGCGCTTCGGGCTCTGGGCAACGTTGGCTTCAACGTAACTGTCATCCGCGACGTAACCCCCGTTCCCCACAACGGCTGCCGCCCCCCCAAACGGCGCCGGGTGTAGTGGGTCTGGGTCACCGCTAGCGACACGGAGGAGCTATTTTGGCTCGATACCGAGGTTCAGTGTGCCGGCTTTGCCGCCGCGAGGTTCAAAAGCTCTATCTTAAGGGCGACCGCTGCTTCAGCGATAAATGCGCCGTGGAGCGCCGCGCCTTCCCTCCGGGGCAGCACGGCCAGCGCCGCAGCAAGACCAGCGACTACGGTCTGCAGCTGAGGGAGAAGCAAAAGGTCCGCCGCATGTACGGCCTGG
>Ga0180016_100287_pt1 | contig 13283 bp, 13 predicted proteins | sample KR46_M_MetaG_FD_129673 | JGI IMG/M metagenome (GOLD analysis project Ga0180016, IMG submission 129673) | Groundwater microbial communities from the Olkiluoto Island deep subsurface site, Finland - KR46_M_MetaG | ecosystem: Environmental > Aquatic > Deep subsurface > Groundwater | place: Finland... | reverse complement strand
TACGGCGACAACCCCCAGACCGGCAGCGACATGGGCAACGAGTGGCTGCTGGGCGTGCAGTTCCGCTTCGTCTTCTAAGACGAATCTGAACGTCTGAAAAATCACCCCAAGGAGGCCGGGGCCTAGCGCCCCGGCCTCCTTTCTTTTGGTGGCGCGCCACCTTTGGCGGTGGTAGCTTAATGACTTTGGATACAATAATCTTGACAGCCCAGGTTTTTTGGGCTTAATAAATTGAATCCGGAACAATAGCCGGACCGGCTCGCGCCATAGGACGGGGCGGTATTTCACCAGTTTTCGTGGGGCGTTGCGTTCCCGGAACAGGTGAACTAGTTTTTGTGATCGGCTGGATTAATATACCGGTTAATCGTAGGACATCGGGCCCGCCCGCCTTCGGCCTGTGGCACCCCGAGGTCTATTCATCGGAGGAAGGAGCTCGCTGATGAAAAAAGTCTCCCTTTTGGCACCGGGGCCCACGCCGGTTCCTCCTCGCACCCTGCTGGCCATGGCCCAGCCCCTGATCCATCATCGCTCCAGCGATTTCCTGGAGATATTCGGACGGGTGCGAGAAGGTCTGAAGAAAATTTTCAAGACCAACAATGAAGTGCTGGTCTTCTGCAGCAGCGGCACCGGCGCCATGGAGAGCTCGGTTGCCAACCTGCTCTCTCCCGGCGACAAGGCCATCGCCATCCGCGGCGGTAAATTCGGTGAGCGTTGGACCGAGATATTAGAGGCTTACGGCTGCCAGGCCGTGAACCTGGACGTGGAATGGGGCTACGCCGTAAAGCCCGAGGACGTGGCCGCCCTGCTCAAGGCCGACCCCTCCATCAAGGCGGTCTACGTGCAGGCCCTGGAGACCTCCACCGGCGTGGCCCATCCCATCAAGGAGCTGGCCCAGGTGACCAAGGGCACCGGCGCGGTGCTGGTGGTCGACGCGGTCAGCGCCCTGGGCGTCTACGACATCCCCACCGACGAGTGGGGACTGGACGTGGTCATCTCCGGCTCCCAAAAGGCCATGATGCTGCCTCCGGGCCTGGCCTTCGCCAGCATCGGCCCCAAGGCCCTGGATATGATGAAGACCTCCAAGTGCCCCAAATTCTACTTTTCCTGGGCCAAGGAGCTCAAGAACCAGGGCATCAACAAGGGCACCTTCACCTCGCCGGTGACCCTGTTCATGGGCCTGCTGGACATCTTCGAACTCATCGACGAGATGGGCCTGGACAACATCTATAAAGAGACCGAGATCAAGTCCAAGGCCTTCAAGGCCGCCATGGCCGCCTTGGGCCTGGAGCTCTACTCCAAGGAAAACGCCTCCACCGGCCTTAGCGCCGTGGAAGCCCCGGCGGGCATCGACGCCCAGGACGTGGTGGGCTGGCTCAAGAACAAGTACGCCATCTTCATCGCCGGCGGTCAGGCCCAGGCCAAGGGCAAGATTTTCCGGGTGGCGCACATGGGCTATATCAGCGAGTTCGACACCCTGCAGGCCATCAGCGCCATCGAGATGGCCCTGGCCGGGCTGGGGTACAAGTTTGAGATGGGCTCCGGCGTGGCCGCGGCCCAGAAGATTTTCGGGGAGGCCTGATCATGAAGATACTCGTCTCCGATCCCTTGCACGAGAAGGGAATCCAGATTTTCAAGGACCAGGGCTTTGAGGTGGAGGTCAAAACCGGCCTGTCCCCCGAAGACCTGCACAAAGCCATCAAGGGGGTGGACGGGTTGGTTATCCGCTCGGCCACCCAGGTGGACAAGGACCTGCTCGAGGCCGCCGACCAGCTCAAGGTGGTGGGCCGGGCCGGCACCGGCCTGGACAACGTGGACATCCCCGAAGCCACGGCCCACGGCGTGGTGGTCATGAACACCCCCGGCCAGAACTCCAACGCCGCCGCCGAGCTGGCCATGGGCCACATCTTCGCGCTGAGCCGCCACATCGCCCGGGGCAACCGGGGCATCAAGGATGGCAAGTGGGAGAAGAAGCAGCTCCGGGGCCGCGAGCTAAAGGGCAAGACCCTGGGCATCGTGGGCATGGGCAACATCGGCCGCATCCTGGCCGAGTTGGGCACCGGCGTCAAGATGAAGGTCATCGGCTTCGACCCCTTCCTGGGCGATGCCGACATCAAGGCCCGCGGCGCCCTGCCGGTGAGCTTCGAGGACATGCTGGTCCAGGCGGACTACATCTCCATCCACGTGCCCAAGACCGCCGAGACCACCAACCTGTTCAGCGAGGCCAACCTGGCCAAGATGAAGGACGGGGCCTATCTGATCAACTGCGCCCGGGGCGGCATCGTGGACGAGGTGGCCCTGTGCGACGCCCTGTCCGCCGGCAAGCTGGCCGGCGCGGCCCTGGACGTGTTCGAGGTGGAGCCTCTTCCGGCGGACAGCCGTCTGGTATACGCCGACGAGTTGACCTGCACCCCGCACCTGGGGGCCAACACCTTCGAGGCCCAGGAAAACGTGGCCGTGGCCGTGGCCAACCAGATGAGCGCCTACCTGAAGGGCGGACCGGCCGAGTTCGCGGTGAACGACCCCAAAAAGTAGGTTCTTGCTTGCCAGAATTTGCCAGGTCCGGCCGCAAAAGCGGCCGGACCTTTTTTTGCCCGGTTGCGCCGGGCCTTTAGGGTACTTATAGTTAGATATATTAAATCCGGTTAGGTGCGTCCCGGTGGAATTATTCATGAAAGGCTAGTCAATGAGCGAACAAGAAAAGGGCTTTACGGTAAAAGATCGGCGCAGGTTCGACTCCAGCGGCGAAGCCCGCGGCGAGGCCGAACCCGAGCAGGTAAAAGCCCAGGAGCCAAAGCCCAAACCCGAGCCCCAAGCTCCGCCACAGGAGCCGGCCCCCAAGGCCGAGCCCCAGGAGCAGGCTAAGGGCGGCCCCGGCCCCCAGGGCGGACGGCGTCATCAGCTTCCCCCGGTCGATTTCAGCGGTCTGATCCTATCCCTGGCTCATGCGACCATGATGCATTTGGGACAGATTCCCGGCCCGGGCGGTCAGCCCATGCCCCCGGAATTGGATTTGGCCCGCCACACCATCGACACCATCGCCATGCTTCAGGAAAAGACCAAGGGCAATCTCGATCCCGAGGAGAAAAAGCTGATAGACACGGCGCTCGTCGAGTTGCGTATGGCTTTTGTCCAGATCGCCGGCTAGCCTCCTTTTTCCACTAGGAGGAAAAAAGTGACCCTTAGCAAAGCAAGACTCGCGGCCAAACCCGCGCTGGTTCTTCTGGCGCTGATTATGGCCCTGGCCCTGGCCGTTCCGGCCGGCGCCAATTACGTTCCCGACTCCTTCGCCGACCTGGCCAGCAAAGTAAGCCCGGCGGTGGTGAACATCCGCATCGTCAAGACGATCAAGCAAGGCCCCATGACCGGCGTCATGCCTTTCCCCGGCCAGCAGCAAGGCCCGGACCAGGAAGGCCCCCAGGGCCAGCCCCCGGACCTGCATGAATTCTTCCGCCGCTTCTTCGGCCAGGGCGGTCCCGGCGGCAACGCCCAGCCCCGCGAGTTCAAGCAGCGGGCCCTGGGCTCCGGCGTGATCGTGGACCCCAAGGGCTACGTCATCACCAACAACCACGTGGTGGCCGAAGCCGACGAGATCCTGGTGCGCCTCAAGGGCGGCGAGGAGTGGCCGGCCAAGATAATCGGCCGCGACCCCAAGACCGACCTGGCCCTCATCAAGATAGACGCCAAGCATGAACTGCCATTTTTGCCCCTGGGCGACAGCGACAAGGTCCGGGTGGGCGACTGGGTGCTGGCCGTGGGCAACCCCTTCGGCCTGGAGCACACCGTCACCGCGGGCATCATCAGCGCCAAGGGCCGCATCATCGGGGCCGGCCCATATGACAACTTCCTGCAGACCGACGCCAGCATCAACCCCGGCAACTCCGGCGGCCCGCTGATCAACTTGCAGGGCCAAGTGGTGGGCATCAACACCGCCATCGCGCCCCAAGGCCAGGGCATCGGCTTCGCCATTCCGGTCAACACCACCAAGACCATCATGGCCCAGCTCAGAGACAAGGGCCGGGTGATCCGCGGCTGGCTGGGCGTGACCATCCAGCCGGTGACCAAGGAACTGGCCAAGAAGTTCGGCCTGGACGAGCCCATCGGGGCTCTGGTGGCCGACGTGGTGCCGGGCAGCCCGGCGGACAAGGCGGGCATCAAGCGAGGCGACGTGGTCATCGGCTACGAGGGCAAGACGGTCAAGGACATGCACGCCCTGCCTCGGCTGGTGGCCGAGACCAAGGTGGGCAGCGAGGTCAGCCTGGAAGTGGTGCGCGACGGCAAGAAGCGCCCCTTGCAGGTGACCATCGGCGAGCTCAAGGCCGAGGCCCCCACCTCTCCCCAGGCCGCGCCCGAGAGCGAGGTCAAGCTGGGCATGGGCCTGCAAGAGCTTACCCCGGACCTGGCCAAGCAAATGGGCATGGCCGGCAAAAAGGGCCTGATCGTCACCTCGGTGGAGCAAGGCGGACCGGCGGCCGAAGCCGGCCTCATGCGCGGCGACGTGATCTTGGAAGCGGCCCAGAAGCCGGTGACCAAGGTGTCCCAGTTCAAGGACATCGCCGGCAAGATGAAAGCGGGCGAAGGCCTGCTGTTGCTTATCCAGAGGCGCGACTCCACCCTGTTCGTGGTGATCAAATCGCCGGATAAGAAGTAAACCCAAACCTTGATGGGGGCCCTTCGGGGCCCCCATTTTCTATGGGTGGCGCGTCGATGCAACTGACCATTCAAGCCCCGGCCAAGGTGAATCTGCTGCTCAAGGTGCTTGGCCGCAGGCCCGACGGCTACCACGAGCTGGCCACCCTGATGCAGCCCCTGGACCTGGCCGACACCCTCACCGTGCGCTTGGGCGAGCCCGGCCTGCGCCTTAGCTGCGACAAACCGGAGCTTTCAGGCGAGAACAACCTGGTGATCGCCGCGGCCAGGGCCTATTACGCCGCCCTGGGCCAGGAGCCCGCCGCCGCCTTCGAGCTTATCAAGCGCATTCCCGTGGCCGCCGGATTGGGCGGGGGCAGCTCCGACGCCGCCGCCGCCCTGTTGGCCCTCAACGCCCTGCACCATGGCGCCCTGGAGCCCCAGCGCCTGGCCGCCTTGGCCGCCGGGCTGGGCGCGGACGTGCCCTTTTTCCTGGCCGGGTGCACCGCCTGGTGCACCGGCATAGGCGAGCGGGTGGAGCCTTGGCCGGATTTCCCATTGCTGAACTTGGTGCTGGTCAATCCCCGCTTTGCCCTCTCCACGGCGCATGTATATCAACAATTTGATTTCTATTGGACAAACCCCCCTCAAACAATTAGAATAAAGCGCCCCTTAAGGAAGACTCCATCAATCGAACACCTGCTGGTGAACGATCTGGAGGAGGTTTCGTTGCGGGAGCACCCCATCCTGGGTCAGATCAAGGAGACGCTGAGCAAGACCGGCGCCAGGGGGTGTTTGATGAGCGGAAGCGGACCTACCGTTTTCGGGGTGTTCGCGGACGCCGCCCAGGCGGGGAAAGCGGCCCAGAGTTTGCGGACCCAGGGCCGCTGGTGGGTCAGGTCTTGCCGAGGCGTCAGAGCTTGAGCTACGAGGAGGGGGCTGAGCATGGACGTGACCGAGGTAAGGGTCTTCCCGGTAGAGGAAGAGCGACTTAAGGCCTATGCAACCATCACCCTAGATCATTGCTTCCTGGTTAGAGACCTCAAGATCATTTACGGCAACAAAGGTCTTTTCGTGGCCATGCCCAGTAAGAAGCGCAAGGATGGCACCTACCAGGACACCGCCCATCCCCTGAACAGGGATACCCGGCGGATGATCGAAGAAGCGGTTCTAGGCGAATACGAACGCGTGCGGACCGAAGGTCAGGAGGTCAGCGAGGCCAGCGGCTAGGGCCTAGCGGCCCATACGCCCGCCGCGGGCGCAGAGCTCGGCCGGTCCGGGTTCCTACCGCCATGGAGCGCAAGGCTCCGATGTGGTGGTGTGGACTGGATTGGCTTTTTGGCTCAAACCTGTTAAATAAGAAAAAGTCCTGGGCGCGCTGGCCGGACCTTGGTGGTCCGGTGCGCGACGTTCCAGGTGTGGCCGTATGAGCGGTCTCCCGTTGGAGACCGGCGACAGGGCCTTTGGGCCCGGGGAATCTTTTGTGAGCCATGTTTAATAAGCTCAAGGTTTTCACCGGCAACAGCAACCCCCACTTGGTGGAGGAGATCTGTCACTACCTGCACCTGCCGCTTTCCCAGGCCGTGGTGCGCCGCTTCAGCGACGGCGAGGTCTTCGTGGAGGTGGGCGAGAACGTGCGCGGCTCGGACGTGTTCGTGGTGCAGTCCACCAGCCCGCCGGTGAACGATCACCTGATGGAGCTTCTGATCATGCTCGACGCCTTCAGGCGCAGCAGCGCCAGGCGCATCACCGCGGTGGTCCCCTACTACGGCTACGCCCGCCAGGACCGCAAGGTGGCTCCCCGGGTGCCCATCACCGCCAAGTTGGTGGCCGACCTGATCACCACCGCCGGAGCGGGCCGGGTGCTGTGCATGGATTTGCACGCCGGGCAGATCGGCGGCTTTTTTAACATCCCGGTGGACCACCTATACTCCGCGCCGATCATGCTGGAGTACCTGCGCAAGCACCTCACCGGCGAGGCGGTCATCGTCAGCCCCGACGCCGGCGGCGTGGAGCGCGCCCGGGCCATCGCCAAGCGCCTGCAGGCGGGCCTGGCCATCATCGACAAGCGCCGCGAGGCGGCCAACGTGGCCGAGGCCATGAACATCATCGGCGACGTCAAGGGCAAGCTGGCGGTAATCCTGGACGACATGATCGACACCGCGGGCACCCTGACCGAAGCGGCCAGGGCGCTCACCGAGCACGGGGCCAGGGAGGTGTGGGCCTGCGCCGCCCACCCGGTTTTGTCCGGCCCGGCCCTGGGCAGGCTGGCCGAAAGCTCCATCAGCCGGGTGGTGGTGACCAACACCATTCCCCTGGCCGAAGAGGCGGCGGCCAACCCCAAGATCCACAGCCTGTCCGTGGCCCAGCTTTTGGGCGAAGCGGTCCGGCGCATACACATGGAAGACTCGGTAAGCTCCCTTTTTGTGTAGCTAAACCCATCCCCTAAAAAGGGTCGGGAGATAACATAACGTGATCTATGCTGATTGCCGCGCGGCTCCGCCGGCAATCAGCTTGTTGAAGGCCAGGCAATATCCGCCCTGGGGCTAACCCCCCGGTGGGAGGAAAACATTTGCCTTTTGTGAAAAATCGCATTATAGTCACTTGACTCAGCGGGCGGACCCTGTAAACATGGGCCGGCCGGAGGAAGTTAGCAGCCATGGAACAAATACCCCTTACGGCAATCCGCCGCGAAAGCACTGGAAAAGGCCCCGCCAAGCAGATGCGGGCCAAGGGACAGGTGCCCGCCGTCTTTTACGCGGGCGGCCAGGAAGCAGCCAAACTCACCATCGAGCAGGCTGAGATCGAGCGCCTGTTGCGCGGCACTTCCGGAGGCAACGCCTTCCTGTCGCTGACCATCGCGGGCGAAGCCCCGCGCATGGCGGTGATCAAGGACCTCCAGTTCGACTACTTGGGTAAAAGCATCCTGCATGCCGACTTCTACGAAGTCCGGGCCGATCAGGAGCTGACTTTGGAAGTGTCCATCGAGCTCGTCGGCGAGCCCAAGGGCATGACCACCGGCGCCCTGATCAGCCAAAGCGCCTACACCGCCTCGGTGACCGGTTTGGTCGCCGACATCCCCGATTCCATTTCCCTGGACATCAGCGAAATGGAAATGGGCGACGCCCTCCACGCTGAAAACCTCCCGCTGCCCGAGGGCGTGAAGTTGTCCGGCGATGACAACTACATGGTTGTCTCCCTGTCCGAGGCTATTTTGGCCACCGAGGACGAAGAGGCAGAGGGCGAAGAGGACGAAGAAGGCGAAGAGGGCGACGAGGAAAAGACCGAGGAACGCGGCGAGTAAGACGCTTTGTTCGATTACTGGGACCAGGGACCGCTTTTGGTTCTGGGACTGGGCAATCCGGGATCTCAATACCAGGGAACCCGGCACAACGTGGGATACGCGGTCACCAGCGAGCTGGCCCAGCGCCATGGACTGTCTATGGGGCGCAGCGGGCACCGCAGCCTCTGGGGACAGGGCCGGGTGGCTGGCCGCACGGTGATAATGGCCCAGCCGCAGACCTTCATGAACCTGAGCGGCGAGGCGGCCCAGAGCCTGCTTGGCTACTTCGATTTGCAGCCCGGCCGGCTCATCGCGGTGCACGACGATTTGGATTTGCCCTTGGGGAGGCTCAAGGTCTCTCTGGGAGGAGGGGCGGGAGGTCACAAGGGTGTGGCCTCGATCATCCAGCGGACCGGCAGCCCGGATTTCGTCCGCCTAAAGGTGGGCATCGGGCGCCCCCGCTACGAGGAGCCGATCGAAAAGTTTGTGCTGAGCGGTTTTTACGCCGACCAGCGGCAGTTGGCAGAAGATATGGTGCTGGCCGCGGTGGATTGCCTGGAGGTGATTCTATCCGAAGGGCCCCCGGCGGCCATGCAGAGATTCCACCGACCTTTAAGCAATGAGGAGGTAGAGGGGTAATGCTTCAACTAACCGTAGCAGCGCCATTTTTGGCCCTGTTCGGGCTGTTGGTGGCCTTCCTGTTGTATGGCTACGTAAAGAAACAGCCTAACGGAAACGAGCTTATGCAGAAGCTCGAGGGCCAGATCCACGAAGGGGCCATGGCCTTTTTGAAAAAGGAATACTCGATTCTGGCGATCTTTATCGTCATCGTGTTCCTGCTTCTGGGCTTCGGCATCGCTTGGCCCACGGCCATCGCTTTTGTGACTGGTGCCATGTGCTCCATCGCAGCCGGCTACTCTGGCATGACCGCGGCTACCCGCGGCAACAGCCGTACCGCCGAGGCGGCCAACAAATTCGGTCAGGCCCGTGCCCTGAACGTCAGCTATTTCAGCGGTTCGGTCATGGGCCTGTCGGTGGCCAGCCTGGGTCTGCTGGGCGTGGGCTTCTGGTTCTGGTATTACGGCGGTGATCCGAAAACCGCTCTGTACATCAACGGCTTCGCCATGGGCGCCAGCTCCATCGCGCTGTTCGCGCGCGTGGGCGGCGGCGTCTACACCAAGGCCGCCGACGTCGGCGCCGACTTGGTGGGCAAGGTCGAAGCGGGCATCCCCGAGGACGACCCCCGCAACCCCGGCGTCATCGCCGACAACGTGGGCGACAACGTGGGTGACATCGCGGGCATGGGCGCGGACATCTTCGAGTCCTACGTGGGCTCCGTCATCGCCACCATGGCCATCGCCGCCACCGCCGGCCTGACCCTGGTCGCCGACCTGGGCCTCATCGAGGTCAAGGCGGTCGCCGAGACGGTGGCCGTAGCCGGCGCCAAGGTTGCCGAGGCCGTGGCCATGGAAAAGGTCACCGTGGTCTCCGGCGATCCCCTCATGGGCCGCATCGCCATGATGGCCTGCCCCCTGCTGGTGGTCATGGCCGGCCTGCTTTCGTCCTTCGTGGGCGTGTTCTCCATCAAGGTGTTCGAGAAGGGCAGCCCCGCCGGAGCCCTGCGCTACACCACCTTCGTGGCCGCGATCATCTTCGCGATCCTTTCCTTCTTCGTGGTCAAGGGCCTGGGCATGACCACCGGTCCCTGGTGGGCCATCGTCAGCGGTCTGCTCTGCGGCATCGCCATCGGTCTGCTGGCTGAGTACTACACCAGCGGCGCCCCGGTGAAGCACATCGCCGATAACACCGCGACCGGACCGGCCACCGTCATCATCACCGGCCTGGCCGTGGGCATGCGCTCGACCTACCTGCCCATTCTGGGCATCTGCGTGGCCACCTTCGTGGGCTACAAGGTCGCGGGTATCTACGGCATCGGCCTGAGCGCCGTGGGCATGCTGGCCACCGTGGGCGCGACCATGACCGTGGACGCTTACGGCCCCATCGCCGACAACGCCGGCGGCATCAGCGAGATGGCTGGTCTTGGGCCTGAGACCCGTAAGATCACCGACTCACTGGACGCCCTGGGCAACACCACCGCGGCCATCGGCAAGGGCTTCGCTATCGGTAGCGCCGCCCTGACCGCCCTGGCTCTGTTCGTGGCCTTCACCCAGGCCGCCGGACTGACCACCGTCAACATCACCGATCCCATGGTGGTCATCGGCGTGCTGCTCGGCGCCATCGTTCCCATGCTGGCCGCGGCCATGACCATGGAGAGCGTGGGCAAGGCCGCCTTCATGATGGTGGAGGAAATCCGCCGTCAGTTCCGCGAGATCCCCGGCCTGCTGGAAGGCAAGCCCGGCGTAGAGCCTGATTCCGCCACCTGCGTGAGCATCGCCACCGGCGCCGCTCTCAAAGAGATGATGGCTCCGGGTCTCATGGCGGTCCTGACCCCCGTGGCCGTGGGCTTCATCCTTGGCCCCACCGCTCTGGCCGGCACCCTGTTGGGCGCCACGGTCATGGGCGCCTTCTTGGCCCTGTTCATGTCCAACGGCGGCGGCGCCTGGGACAACGCCAAGAAGTACATCGAGGAAGGCCACCTTGGCGGCAAGGGCTCCGACAACCACAAGGCCGCGGTCGTGGGCGACACCGTGGGTGACCCCTTCAAGGACACCTCGGGTCCGGCCATGAACATTCTCATCAAGCTGATGAGCGTGGTCTCCCTGGTGCTGGCTCCGGTGCTGCTGGGCTTCAGCGGCCTCCTGAACTAAGCGCCAAGCGTTCCCAAAAAATCGGGACCGGCCCCTTGGGGCCGGTCCCTTTTTTTGCCCTTTGCCCGCATAGTTGGAGCCCCCACCCCTCCCGAATAAGCTTGACAGAAAGGCGCAGCCTGATATAATAACAATTCGTACAGGTTACACAACCTACCGCATTCTACCGATCCTCAGGAGCGCATTTTGTTCAAAAAGGGACAACTAGCGGTCTACCCCGCCCATGGGGTAGGGGTCATCGAGTCCGAGGAAGAGAAACATATCGGCGGTCTGGCGCAACGTTTTTATATCCTGCGCATCCTGGAAAACGACATGATTATCATGATCCCCACCGACAACGCCGATACGGTGGGACTGAGGCCGGTGATCGACCAGCACCAAGTTTCCCAGGTTTACTCCATCCTCAAGGACCGCGACGTCATAATCGAAAACCAGACCTGGAACCGCCGCTACCGCGACTACATGAAGAAGATCAAGACCGGTTCGGTCTTTGAAGTGGCCGAGGTGCTCAGGGACCTTTTTCTGCTCAAGCTGGACAAGGAGCTCTCCTTTGGCGAGCGCAAGATGCTCGACACCGCGCGCGGCCTCTTGGTGAAGGAGCTTTCCATAGCCCGCCAAGCCAAGGAAGAGGATATCGAAGCCGAGGTGGAGAAGATCTTCCACGCCTGATGGCCCCTCCCGCTCAAAAACTTTGCGCCCCGGCCGCTCCGTTGGCGGCGGGGGTTTTTTGATCGCCATGAAACAACACCTCCTAGAAGTGCCTTCCAACTCCGCGGGCCAACGCCTGGACGCCCTGGTGGCCGAGCTTTTGGGCCCCGAGCTGTCCCGGGCCCAGGTGCAGCGTCTGCTCAAGGAGGGCCGGGTCACCCTGGAGGGCCGTCCGGTGCGGGCCTCGGCCAAGGTGCAGCCAGGCCAAGCCATCCTGGTGCAGGTGCCCGAGCCCGCGCCCCTGGAGCTGGCCCCCGAGGACCAGGGCCTGTGGGTGCTCTACGAGGACGCGGACCTCATCGTGGTCAACAAGGCTCCGGGCGTGGTGGTGCACCCGGCGGCGGGGCACACCGACGGCACCCTGGTGGCCGGTCTACTGCATCACTGCGGCGACCTCAGCGGCATCGGGGGCAAACTCAGGCCGGGCATCGTGCACCGCCTGGACAAGGACACCTCCGGGGCCCTGGTTGCCGCCAAGAGCGAGGCCGCCCACCGGGGGCTGGTGGCCGCCTTTGCCTCGGGCCGGGTGGACAAGACCTACCTGGCCCTGGTGCACGGCCGCCCTCCCCTCAGCGGCGAGGCCTCCAGCCCCATCGGCCGCCACCCGGTGGACCGCAAGCGCATGTCCACCCACGCCCTTCACGGCAAAAGCGCCCTCAGCCGTTGGCGGGTCACCCGGCGCTTCGGCCAGGAGGCCAGCCTGCTCAGGGTGAATATCCTCACCGGACGCACCCACCAGATCAGGGTGCATTTGTTCGAGTCCGGCTTCCCGGTGTGCGGCGACCGCACCTACGGCGGACGCCGGGCCCGCTCCGGGCTGCCGGGCCAAGCGGGCCAGGCCCTCAAGGCCGCCGGACGCCAGATGCTGCACGCCACCCAGTTGGCTTTCGACCACCCGGTGACCGGAACGCGGGTGGAGGTGACCGCGCCCCTGCCGGGCGACTTCCGGGCGGTGCTCCGGGCCTTGGAGGCGGATTATGCTTAAAGTGGGACTGACCGGGGGCATTGCCAGCGGCAAATCCACGGTGGACCGCATGCTGGTGGAGCTTGGGGCCCATCTGGTGGACACCGACCAGCTGGCCCGCCGGGTGGTGGAGCCCGGCTCCCCGGCCCTGGCCGAGATCGCCCAGGCCTTCGGCCCGGAGATGATCGCCGCCGACGGCAGCCTGGACCGGCCGCGCATGCGCGCCCTGGCCTTTGGCGACGAGCAGGCCAGGAACAGGCTCAACGCCATCGTGCACCCGCGCATCAACCAGCTGGTGGCCGCCGAGCTGACCCGCCTGGCCGAGGGCGCCCCCCAGGGAGTGGCCATCGTGGATGTGCCCCTGTTGTTCGAGACCGGCGGGGAGAAGCGTTTCGACTGCACCGTGCTGGTCTACGTGCCCGAAGCGGTGCAAATGCGGCGGCTCATGGCCAGGGACCATTGCGAGGCCCAAGCCGCCCAAGAGGCTCTTAAGGCCCAGATGCCCTTGGAAAATAAGAAGAAAAAGGCCGATTTTTTAGTTGACAACTCCGGTGGGCTGGACGAAACTCTCAAACAGGTGCAGCGCCTTTGGCAAGATTTGTTGGGCAAAGCCCGCTCCACCCAACCCCGGTCATAATCGACTCCCGGAAAGATTTCACCCTACCTGCGAGTCCTTAAGTCATGAAGGTGTGCGGTGCGTCCGGGGCTCAGCGTCAAAAGCCCATAGCCCGAGCACGCAACCGGCATAGCAAGTAAAAACAGATAACGCCCTTAGCGGCATAGATCTCCGGCGTACAGTCCTGTCTCTGCGCCCACCGCTCAAGGGCCGCCCCAGGCGGCTTCCCCGCCGAGGCAATCAAACTCAAGCAGCGAAAGATCAATGAGCGAGAACAAGACCCCAAGAAACACCGAGCGCCGCCCGGTTCGCGGCCGC
>Ga0180016_100286_pt1 | contig 13398 bp, 14 predicted proteins | sample KR46_M_MetaG_FD_129673 | JGI IMG/M metagenome (GOLD analysis project Ga0180016, IMG submission 129673) | Groundwater microbial communities from the Olkiluoto Island deep subsurface site, Finland - KR46_M_MetaG | ecosystem: Environmental > Aquatic > Deep subsurface > Groundwater | place: Finland... | reverse complement strand
CCTAGCCTCAACTTTTGATCGTTTTTGGTTCCCCTATAAGCGGTTTAATTCCCGCTTAACGCACTCGCTTTTATGAGTGCTTATGTTTTATCTTTTTCGGGACATTTTCAAAAATGCTTGACACCTCTGAAATGTTTATATTTAAACATTTCAGAGCAGCTGACCTATCCCGGTCTTGCATTGCCTACATTTTTATAACCAAAATCTACGAAATCTACGCTTTGCGACCTTTTATTTTTTCAATATTTGATTGTTGTTTTTCTTATTAATTGCCGACCACTTGATTCACAAAAAGCGCCGCAATAGCCGGGTCAAACTGGCTGCCGGAGCCCTGGATGATCGCTGCGATTGCCGCGGCTTTTGTCAGCGCCGGCTGGTAGGGGCGGTCGGTCAACATTGCATCATAGGCCTCGGCAATCGCGATAATCCGGGCGCTCAGGGGGATTTTTCGGCCTGCTAAATGCTTGGGATAACCACTACCATCCCACCACTCGTGATGACCCAGAATCGCCAGCGCAATTTCGGCCATGTCTGCCGAGGTGTTGACAATATGATAGCCAATTTCGGGATGACGTTTGATCGCCACCCACTGATCGTTTGTTAAGGTCGTCTTTTCTTTGAGAACCCCCGCTGCAAGGGTAACCTTGCCGATGTCGTGAAGCAAGGCCGCCCAATGCAGGGTCTCCATTTCCGGTTCAGTAAGATCCATTGCCTGGCCAATTTGCTGGGCATAACGACGGACATTCTCGCTATGACTTTTTTCAATTTCGCATTTTTCGTAGAGCGACGCCATAATGATGCGAATGGTATCCTCGCGAACCTGCGGTTTCATCTGCAGTTTGTGCTTGTACATATAGTTTTCGGCATTTTTAAAGACTGCCTGGATATCTTCGGAGAGATTTCTTTTGGTGTCCCAACCAAAGGCGATTGACAGCATCCCCTGATCAACCGGCGCCAGGGCGACCGACTGGTTCATTCGCGTGACAATTTTTTCGGTAGTCGCCTCATCGGTATTAGGCAGCATCAGGACAAATTCATCGCCACCCCAGCGGGCGATGACATCGTTTGGTCGACAGAATTTCTTTAGCGTTTTGCCGGCCGCATAAATCACTTCATCGCCAGCCAGGTGGCCAAAAGAATCATTAATCATTTTGAGATTGTTGATATCGCCCATAATAATCGATAGCGGGAAATGACGGCGACCGTCGATCCGTTTAAGTTCTTTCTCAAAATAACGACGGTTATAAAGGCCGGTCAGGTGGTCGTGGTAGCTCAGGTATTCAATTTGTTCGTTCTGCGCCCGCTGTGCGGTAATATCCCGAAAAATCAACACCACCCCGGTGGTAATGCCCTCAGCGTCCTTTACTGGCGTGGCGCTGTCTTCAATATTGAAGCGGTTGCCTTGGCGATCAGTGATCACGGCATGTTTGGTAGAGCCGGTCGGCAAATCGGTTTTTAAGACCGCATCAACTGGATTGGGCACCTGATATTCGGGGTTTTCATGGGACAGTTTAAAGACCTGCGCAAAGCTTTCGCCGCGAGCCTCATCACTCGACCAGCCAGTCAGTTCTTCGGCGACGCGATTCAGCATTGTCACCCGCTGGTCCAGATCCACGACGATAATGCCATCGCCGACGCTTTTCATCACCTGATCGAGATTTTTATGGCTGCATTCCAGCTGATTGATCAGAAGATAGATCCCCGAGGCGACAAACAGCAAAATGCTGGCGCGTAGCAGAGGCGGCATTAAAAAGGCACCATTGCTGAGATAGTCCATCACGATATGGAATAGTCCCAGAAATATCGCCAGCTGGATCACATAACGCTTGTACCACAAACCCACCATCACAATCACGACATAAAAGAGATGGGTATAAACCACATCAATGCCCTTAAAGTAATTAAAATAAACCGCGACAAAAATCGTCGCCAGCAAACACAGGCCGACGATGGTGATGCGAATCTGATGATTGACAGTTACTAGAAATCTTTCCATTGCTAAATCCTCATTTCGTTGATGTCATTTTAGGCAGTAAGGCAATTGCTTCAATGCTGGCTTAATCTGGCTGAATCGGACTGCCGCAGTGGGGACAGAAATTTCCATCAAGAGCCAGCGCTTCACCGCAGTTATGACAGAATTTCGGACGATCATTTAGCACCGTGAAGGCCTGAGATTCTGGAGATTCCTGGGACGCTGGTGTTTCGCGGACTCCAATCAGGGTGGTTTCTGCTAAAATTTCGGGTTCAATAAAGCGTTCCGTCTCTAATTCCAGGGCGATCATCTCGGTCAGCGGCTGTTGGGGATCACCCCAGTCATCATCATCCCGCCAGCACAGCCAGGCCGCCGCGTCGTAATCGGCTGCCCGACCGATCGGGTGCTGTTGTCGCATCGTTTTGATATATTCCTGAACCGCCTCGCGATTGTCCGGATCAAAACACAAATTGATCGTGTCCTGGCGATTTCCCGAGATGGTCAGGCAACTCTCCCCGGCTTCTTGGATGCGGGTGATCTTGTGCCAGAGAATCGCATTGCGATCGAGCGGCGCGGCGCGGTAGTCGGTTCCGGGAACGGCTGCATAGCCGATCCGAAAACCGGTCAGGGCGGTAAACTTGGCTTTCTTGGGCATCCGTTTTTCACGCTTGACAAAAATGCCCAGCTCATTGAGTACATATTCCGAAACGATCACCGGGCTTGCACCCACCGGGCTAGTTGGTCGTGACCAAGTCATTATTTCCATGAGATCTTCTCCTTTATTTTTTATTGAGAAATTTAAAGATATCCTCCAGCAGATCCTCCACAGTCTGAAGAACCTTCTCTTCATCCTGATCTGTTATTACGGCAAACAGTTTTTCGATGTCGACATCACCATAGTTATCTTTTAACCGTTTATTTAAATAGGCGTTCATAAAACCATCAACGACACTGCGAAGTATTTTTATATTTTTTTCGAGGGTTTTAATCAGATTGGCGGTTTCGCCATGATTAATCAAAAAATCCAGTTGCATAATATTCATCATGTAGGGTGAACTGTGAAAAGTCAACCATTCTCTAACCTGTTGGTTGAATCCTTGCTGATCTTCAATTGTTTTCGAAAGCTTGTCTTGGGTCAAATCTTTGAAATCGATGTTATCCAGCAACAATAATTTAAAATCAATGGTCAGCTTTCTGGCATTGTTCCAAATTTCAGCAATCAGCCGTCTTCGCTCAGTGGCATAACCTACCACCGCAACGATAAAACTGACCAGCGAACCAGTAAAAATACCAAATAGAAAGGCATTGTAGTTATCCATATTATCAAGGATATGGTCTTTCATTGGACCGTTTAAGATATTTGGAACCACATCATCAATGGCGAAAATAGCAATGGCTGATAATAGCGTCAGGATTAGGGTCACAATGGTACTGTACTTAAATGTTTTCATCGCTTCCTCCACTTATTCGAATCTCTTGATTTTAGTCTATCTTTCAATCAAAGGATTGATGTAGTTTTTAACCACCGACTCCCAGGAGTAGTTGTCAACACTGATCTTTCTGGCCCGTTCCCGAATCAGCTGTCTTTCCTGGCTACTCATCGCCTGATAGTCACTTAGCAAAACAGAAATATTACTGGCCAGATTTAAGGCCAATTGATCATCTAAAAGCAGTTGTTTCAAGCTGTGTCGATCAAAAACATCATCAAATTCATCGATGTATCGTTTAATGACCTCAGAGAAGCCACTGTGATCGGTTTGTACCGGAATAATCCCCGATGATAGGGCTTCGGCGGCCACCAGACCGAAGGCTTCGGGAAAGATTGAGGTTGCAACGGTAATATCGGCACAGGCGATCAGGCTTTTTAGTTGATTATGGCCTAAAAAACCGGTCAGGACAAAGGCTTCTGCAATTTTATCTTTGGCCTCCGCAAAATAAGCGCTGGCAAAATCCGGATCATCCAGTTTTTTGAGTAAGGCTGTAAAGAACCGGGCTGAACTCGGGTCGATTTCGCCATCAGCGGTTTCCGGGTGGCTAATCAGCTTGATAAAGGCAGCTTGATCAGCTTGGTCCAAAGCCGCAATCATCGCTTCGAAATAGGATCGGGATGACCCAAACCCGACCAGCAAAAAGCGCAGCTGATGGTGATCCATCATAATCAGCGGCGCGGCTGCAATGATCAGCTGGACGCCTTTTGTCCATAAATATTTGCCATAATACAAAACGATTTGTTCATTGCTAAAGTCAATTTTTTCAAGCTTAGCAATAATATCGGGATCGGTTTTCCAGAGCCCGTCATCGAGATTCGGCTTATTGCCCAACTGCTGGGCGGCAATTTTCAGTTCACTCACAAGGCTGTCAATGACCGCTTGTTTTTGACTGCTGTCCGTGAGGGTGATAAACTTTTGCAGATCCACGCCGCCTGGGATGGCGATTGATTTTTCTTTGATCTCAAGATCATTGTCAAAAAATTCGAGAAACTCATTTTCTGAAAAATGACTGACAAAGGCAATTCGGTCGGCGTTGGCAATCGCTTCGCGGGCGTAATCCTGAAGCAGGACACTGTTTCTGACCGAGAAATTCAAACAGCTGCCATGAACCGTCATGACATGATGACATAGACCCAGACCCAAGTGACTTCGGGCGACATAAACCGGCTGCATAATCGTGTGGTTGGTCCAAACCATATCGGTTTGGCTGCTGATCAGCGCCGTATCGATCGCTCGACGGTTGTTTTCAAGATAGGACTCAATTTCTGCTTTGCTGCAGTTAGTATAAGTTTTGACCTGATAGCCTTGATAGTCATCATAAACATAAACCGGTAAAAAACCGTTCAGGTTGGGACGATACAGGTGGCACTTGCCCGGATAGGGGGTCTCGTTCTGGTAAACGATCCAACTTTGACTGTTTTGGTTATTAAAATCGAATGCTTTTTCGATAAAGTCAAATTGATCAGGATCATTTTCCTGACAGAAAAGATTCACCTGATGGCCCATTTTGCATAATTCCCGACAGCTATTCTCGACAAAAAGGTTGCTGCCGGTTCCCTTTAAAAAGTAGCCATGTACCATAACAATCTGCATCATATCTCCTCGCTTACTGACCTTAGTTACCGTTAGTTAATCTTTTATAATTAAGATGCTAGCTGGTTTGCAATTGCTGGCTAAAGATTATTTATGCTGCGAAATATTGGTTCTCTTTCAATTAATTTTTTGCTAATAACAATGACTTTATAATAACACAAATTTAACCTGAAATAAAGGAAAGTTGCCGTCAAGGAGATACTATTATTTCTGGATCATTCACAAGGCGGTCAGCCACTAGCCCTCTAGACCGCTAGGCGGACATAGTGGAGCCGGTGACTGGGAAACTCTAATCCCAGCCAATCGCCGGCTCCGGTAATCACGATGTTGAGCGGCCGATCGGCAGCTTCTAAGGCTTCCTTCAGGCCGATTAAATTGCCTAAGGGTTTGATCATCTGGGCAAACTCCTGGGCGCCCGGAATGTTTTTTCCGGCCAGTTCTGATCCGGTATCCAGGGACAGGATATCAAAGGCGACCCGTAAACCGGCGGCGGTTTGCAGGCTGTTGGCGACTGGGTCGATGGCCGTAACGGTATCTTCAATAAAGCTAATCCCGCTGTGGGCGCATAGTCGCGGTAAATCAAAGGAAAAGTCAGCCTCGCTATAAAGGCCTTCGAGATAGGCCGAGGCCATTCCCGAATAATACTGTTTTTTATTGGTCGAAATCAAAATCACCGCAACATCGGTTATTGGTGCTTTGGCCAACAGCTTGATGACGTGAACATGGGCATGTCCGCCACCCACTAAAACAAGTGTTTTCATTGCTTTTAACCCTCCGCTTGATTTTTACTGGCCGGCGATCTGCTCAACCCAGAGATTTTTGATCCACTCCAGATAGACGGCCTTCATTTCCGGTCGCCGTTTGGCGGTCAGTTCTTGTAGACTCAGGGCGCCCGATTCCGCTTCGACCGCCCTTAAGGACGCCTGCTGGGGCGGACTGAGCTGAGCGACCGCCACCGCCGGCATATCCCCCCAGACAGCCGGCTTCATTTTTTCGATTTGGGCTTCCGGACTTTGCAAAAAATCGATCACCAGCAAGGCGCCGGCGGGATTGGGGGCATTAAAGGGAATCCCCAGATAATGGGCATTGCCAATGGTGCCGCTATCAAAAACATAAGTCTTGACGGTCTCCGGATAAACCTGTGCGGCCACTAAACCGGCAGTCTTACCGACTTCAAAGCCAATCGTCATGTCGACCTCGCCATTTTTAAAGAGGGCATCCAATTGTTCCTGGCTGGCCGGAAATGATTGCCCCTGATTCCAGAGATAGGGGTTTAATTCTTTGAAATAGGCGACCACCGGTTGGGCCAATTCCTCAAATTCGGCGGCACTGAGATCACCCTGAAAGAGGTCCGACTGGCCGGTTAATTCATAAAAAGCGTTTCGGACAAAGGCACTGCCGACAAAATCATCGGGCAAGCGGGGGTAGGTAAACTTGCCGGGATTGGCTTTGGCCCAAGCCAGCAGTTCGGCATAGGTTCTGGGCGGGTTGGGCACCACCGCCGCATCATAACTGATGACCAGCTGGGCGCGCCCCCAGATCGCTTCATAACCGTCAATCGGGATGCCCGCATCGTAATTTAAATCGGCGGCGTTCAAATCATAATAGCGGTTTAGATTGGGTAACAAGGGCGTTATCGGCCCGGCCAGTAAGCCCGCCGCCTTGGCGGTGGCAAAGTTTTCGGCATTGATCCAGACCAAATCGGCGCTGCCTGCCTCGAGCTTACTTTTTTCTCGTTGAGCAGCTTGGTAATATAATCGGGTGCATTCATGGGCACCCTTTTTAAGCTAATCCCATAGGCTTCTTTGACATGGTCGGCAACATACTGATCGATGTACTGATTGACACTTTCATTTCCGCCCCACATTAAAATGGTGACTGGCTGATCTTGACCAGCGCTTGTGACCTCATCCCAGGACTTGAAATCAGCCACTGTTTTAGGCGGCTGGGCTGACTGGCTACAGGCTCCCAATCCGAGGACGCCAATCACGATCATTAGGCTTACCGCCAGCCTTTTGATTAAACGATTGCTGTTACGCTTTGTATTCATCATTTTTTTCCTAACTGAAATTTTTTTATAAGTTTGGCACCGATCAAAGCCACGACAGTGGCAATCAGGACAAGCAGCGTAATCCCGACAGAATATCGGCTTAAGGCTAATATTTGATTACCCAAAAGGACATAGGCAATGGTTCCCGGGATCATCCCAAGGCCGGTGGCAATAAAGAAATGCAAGGCTTTGATATTACTTAAACCGGCTGCATAACTGATAAAGTCAAAGGAAATAAAAGGCAGCAAGCGGGCCAGCAGGACCACTTTAGTCCCATATCGGCCGCTGATCTCATCAACTTTTTTGATCAATCCCCCACTTTTTTGAATTTTTCTGACGAATGCCAGTCCCAGATAACGGGCCAAATAAAAGGTTCCGGCAGCCCCCAGCATGGCGCCCAACCAGGAGATCATAATCCCCCCCAAGACCCCAAAGATGACCCCGTTAGCGGCGGTGATCAGAAATGAGGGAATCGGTGCAATAAAAGCCTGCAAAATCATCAGCAGAATACTGATCACCGGCCCCCATAAACCAAAGGAAGCGATCAAAGTAACCACATCATCCAATGATCCCGCCGACAGCAGGCCGATCAGCCGGCTTAAATCATCACGATAATCGTAAGCGCCTCCGATGAGCAGCAACAGTAGTAATAGCAGCAAGATGTTTTTCACGGCTTTTTTTTGCGGGCCGGTCAGGCGGATCCGCTGGTCATCTTGGTTTTTAAGAAAAGTCATCAGCAGCGCTCCTGATAATCCGCAAAAAACGGAGACCTCCGGTTAAAAAGATCAGGCCATTAAAAATCATTAAGATTAGGCCGGCAAAGGGTTGAAACAAGAGCATCAGCGTGAAAACAATAAAGGTCTCGGTTCTTTCGGCGATGCCGATATCATAATGCATGCTTTTGCTACTGTTATTTTTAAAAAGTGCGCCCGCAACGATAAATGTGGTAAAATTAAATAAGACCGCCACAAAAAATAAGAGGTAGGCCAGCGCATATTGGGGTAATAAAAAAAAGCAAGCCAAAATCACGGCCGACTCGACCATCCGATCAAAAATCAGATCCAGATAGGCGCCGAGCGGTGATGCGGTCGCCGTCAAACGGGCGACGCTGCCATCTAAAACATCCAACAAGCCAGACAGCCATAACAAGATCAGGGCTGGCACAAGATGCCCCATGGCAATTGATAAGCTGGCTCCAAGCCCCACGCCAAAGGCCGCCAGAGAAATGGTATTCGAGCTTAGCTTCAATTTAATTAAGCCCCGCGCCAGGCCATTAAAAAGCGGCTGAAAGACGCCTCGCAGTTTTGTATCGATCACAGTAGCCCACCCCCCTCGTTTATGTATTACACCTATATGTGTTACTCATTTTTTTCTTATCAGAATCAACCTGCTGGCAGGATATTTGTGTGCCGGTGACTCCCCTTAAGAATAACAGAATAGTTGGTCTTTATCAATGATTATCATGATCCGATCATGCTCGACAGGCATATTGTATGCCTGAACCCGATTTTATTAACGAAAGAGGTAGATACCATGAAAAAACAAGTTGATCTTGTTGTTATCGGCGCCGGCAGCGGCGGACTTGTTGTAGCGGCTGGTGCGGCCGCATTGGGCGCCCGGGTGGTGCTGGTCGAAAGCGAAAAAATGGGCGGCGATTGTCTCAATACCGGCTGTGTCCCCAGCAAAAGTTTTTTAAAAGGGGCTCATCTGGCCAAAGAGATTGCTAATGCCCAAAGCTTTGGGATTCATGCCACCATTGATGCGGTCAAGATTGATGAACTGATGAGCCGTGTTCAAGCGGTCATTGCCACCATTGCACCCCATGATTCAGTCGAACGATTTGAAGCTTTAGGGGTTACCGTGGTGGTTGGCCAAGCGCAGCTGCGAGACCGCCACACGGTCGCGGTTAACGACCAGCTGATTACTAGTAAAGCGATCGCCATTGCCACTGGCTCGACGGCAGCCGTCCCGCCAATCAAAGGCTTAGACACCGTTGCTTACCTGACCAACCAGAATATCTTTAATCTGAAAACACGGCCAGACCATTTGATTGTATTAGGCGGCGGGCCGATCGGCCTGGAACTGGGACAGGGTTTTTGCCATCTTGGTTCAGCCGTCACGATCATCGATTTCAGCCCCGCCTTATTTACCAAAGATGATCAGGAGGTCGGGCCGCTGATGGAGAAAATCTTCCGCGCCGAAAAGATCAACCTGAAATTATCGACCAAAATCCTGGCCGTCTCAAAAAAAGCCGATGGGATTGCGGTGCTGATCGAAAAAGATGGCGTCAGCCAAGAAATCAATGGCGACCAACTGCTGGTTTCACTGGGGCGCGCGCCGGTTACCGCCGGTCTGGGTCTTGATCAGCTGGGCATTGCCGTTGATAAGCGGGGTTATATTATCACCAATAAGAAAATGCAAACCAACATTAAAAATATCTATGCCTGCGGTGATGTCACCGGCCCCTATCAGTTCACCCATATGGCCAGCTACCAGGCCGGCATTGTCATCAAAAACAGTCTTTTCCACTTAGGCGCCAAAGCCAACTACGCAGCGGTTCCCTGGACAACCTACACCAAACCCGAGGTTGCCCATGTCGGTTATACCGAAGCCATGGCCCGGGAAGCCAAGTGCTTTAAAAGTGCCATTCTGGTGCCGCTAGCTGACAATGATCGGGCCCAGGCTGAAAATGATACCCAGGGATTTTTAAAACTGATTGTCGGCAACCGCAATAAATTAATCGGCGCTACCCTGGTCGGTGACAAAGCCGGCGAAATCATGCCCCTTGCCAGCCTGGCGATTCAACAAAAGCTTAGCCCCGGCGCCTTTCTAAAGTTTATCTTTGCCTATCCAAGTCAAGCCGAAATCTTTCAGGCAGCTTCACGACAGGCCCTGCGTTCTTCCTTTAAGCCCTGGCAGGCCAAGCTGATTAAAGCGCTTTTCTTTCGCTAGTCTAAGCGCCCCTTAAAAAACTAGCCTTGCGGTCACGCTACACCCTAAAAATAGCCCAATGTCGCTTTTGATCCCGGGGGGATTGCTGGCGAAATTGGGCTATTTTTATTTTACAATAAAATTTTAAGCTGATGACACGATTGTCAGGGGCAGGACGGGCTTAAATTGATGGTTAATTATTTTGATAGGCGGCCGCAATGGCTTGATATCGGGCTCTGTTTAAGCCGCCGTCAGAATAGCCGGCCCGTGATGCTGACCGGTACTGGACGCGGTTGTTGTCCTGATCAAAGTAGATTTCAATATCATCGTGAAATTTGAGGGTGGCGGTGGTGGCAACGGCATAGATATAGCTGTCGGTTTCGGTTTTTATTTCGATGCCGCCATAGGCCGCCAACGCCGCTTTCATGGCCGCTTTTGAGGCCGCTAATGTTTGCTTGAATGGCAGTGCTTTAATTAACTTGTCCGCTTGCACCGTTTCCGTCGAAACGGCGTTGGGTGTAGTGGGTATTTCACGAAGCTTGTTGTGCGCCACCCCCAATTCAATTTGCGGTTTCTGGTTTTTGACAACTAAAGTGCCCACCGCCAGCACAATCAATACTGCTGTGATTCCGGTAATAAATTTAATCATTATTCCACTCCTTTTTTTGCTTAATTATAATCATTATAGCCGATCAGCGGGGTCAATTAACAGTGCGTGATCTGAATGATAATGAGTTATGTTTTTTGATCTGTTGATAATATGATATAATATCCGTAACGAAATGCGCACCCCGCATCAAAATGGAGGAACTGATGGAAGCTCACAATGACATTGGCTTGCTGGATAAAAGTAAATTGCTGGAAATATTTGACTACCTGAATCAGCAGCTCAAGGAAAATGCCATGCAGCTAGAACTGACCATTTACGGTGGTTGTATTATGACCATGGTGTTTGACAATCGCCCGGCCACCAAAGATATCGACTGCGTGTTCAGTTTGGCTAATGACAAACTGCTAGAACACATCCTGAAAAATACCCAGTTTGTTTTTGGTCTTTCCGATGGCTGGATCAATGACGAAATAAAAGAGCCTTTAAAATCGATTATCTCAGAAGAACTGGAAACCTTCAAAACCTATACCAATCTGAAGATTCTTAAACCTAAAGCCGAACAACTGCTAGCCATGAAGATTCTAGCCGCTCGACCCGAACCGGCCAAAGATTTTACCGATGCCGCCCTGCTGTGTAAAACCCTGAAGATCACCAGTAAAGCTCAGCTGCTGGCGATTGTTAAGGTCTTTGTCCCCGTGGGACTGCTGGGGGAGCGACAAATTAATTTTATTAAATACCTGGGGGAGGATCTCGGCTATGATTGGCAATAAATATCTCAAAAATCTTTACGACTATCCCGATCTGGACACCAGTATCAACCAGCTGCTGACGCTGCTGATATCCGGTGATATGGCCTTTATCAGCAGCCTTGACACGCCTCTGGAGCTGGATGCCCTGGATCATGACGAACAACATTTTATGACCATTATTGCCGCGGTGATTGATTATCAGCTGCAGCAGGATGAGCGGCTTGTGCCCCGATGGTTGCGATCCGATAGCCTGTGTTTTGATGAACCCTATTTTCATTCGCAGCGTCTCAGCGACTTCGAAAAGTTCAAGATCCAGTACACCGTCCCCGGCCCCTTCCGGGCTCGACAGGTTTACATTGATCCCGATGGCCTGAAACGGGTTTAATAAACTTCACCGAAATGGGGGGTGTCGTAAGTTTGTAACTCAAACTTCGCACATTAAAAACACTCTAAAACGTTGCTGCAAAGGACTTTTCCTGAAAAACATCCATTCAGGCGCAAGGTTTCAGGCTACTTTTTATCATTGCCGGCAAATTCTGAAGGAACTGATTGAGCAACACGTCCATTTTTTCATCACTGAGGTGAAGAATATCCTGACAAACACTCAGCATCAGCTCAATCAGCAGAATATAAGACTCCTGATAAGTGATATCAGCCAGTTCATCACATGTCCAGTAGAACAATTCCCCGATGCTGCGCACATCAAGGTTAAACCGATTTTCCAGTGACAGCATTGTGTAGCGGGTAAAGACAATGGCAACATGAGCCGTCTGGGCATCAAAAGACAGTCCTCTGAAGGATTTTGTCAGTTTCAGATAGGATTTGCATACTTTGAAAAAAACCTCAATTGCCCAGCGTTTTCCGTAAAGGCGAATGATGTCATCTTCGGAAAGAGTGAGATCGGTTGTAATCAGAACCAGGTAATCATTGCGTTTATTTCGGTTTCTGACAAAAACAAGTCTGACCGGTATGGTGATGTCATCTTTTTGAATCGCGGCGTCCACTGAAAGCAGGTATCGTGATCGCCCCCGGCGTTTTTTGCAGGCTGAATAGATGGCTTTGACAGATTTCTTTTCGCCATCAAAAAGATAGTGAATTTTGGGTGTCTTCTTTGCCATGGCAATGACGTCAATCCCCGTTTTTTTAACGGCAATCAGGGAGGATGGACTGCAAAACCAGGTGTCAAACAGCACATAGCTGGCGCTGATCCCCGATTTCAGGGCAGATCGGATCAACTCAAGCATCACTTCCGTCGCTTTGCGTCCCGATTGGCTTCGTCGTCTGGCTGCAATGCTGCGTTTATCCAGACTGTCATCCGCCTTGATCAGAAGATTTTTATCATCGGAAGATGACAACAGTGTACCGGAAACCGGAATGAAAGTGTTCCCGTCAGACCACCCCAGCGTCAACAGGCGAAATCCTTTTGTATAGCGATGCTTCACATGGTCGAAGACGCGGGACAACAGCTCCACATTTTTCGAGCGGTCTCGCTCAAACAGGGTATCATCAACAATCAGAACATTTTCCCGGGATTCATTGGTAAGACGGGTAAGACTCTGATTGGTCACCCGGGCGGCCAGCAACGTGGTAAACTTCTGCCAATGGATTTTGGGGGAGTTCATGAAGCGATAGATCGTATCTTTCCCAAACTCCGGACAATGGTGACTGGTCACATAATTCATGTACATCGATCGGTTGGTAAAAATCACACTTAACAGATACTCAAAAACCGAAATCACTGAAAAGCCTCTGGTTTTATAGGCGTTGCATTGCTTCAAAAGCAGGCTAACCTGATAATTTCTTAAAAAACGGGTGACAAGTTTGAAATTGGAATTTAAGTCTGCACAGGTTTGTGTTATAATTTTCATAGCATGAGCCTCCAGCTTGTTTGTTTGTTTTTAGCAACTCAATTATAACAAATCTGGTGTTCTCATGCTATTTTTATGTTTGCAACATCGGATTTACGATGATTTTGCTCGATTATTATGTGCGAAGTTTGAGTT
>Ga0180016_100285_pt1 | contig 13410 bp, 12 predicted proteins | sample KR46_M_MetaG_FD_129673 | JGI IMG/M metagenome (GOLD analysis project Ga0180016, IMG submission 129673) | Groundwater microbial communities from the Olkiluoto Island deep subsurface site, Finland - KR46_M_MetaG | ecosystem: Environmental > Aquatic > Deep subsurface > Groundwater | place: Finland... | reverse complement strand
GCGCAGCAGGTTGGCGCGTCCGATGGTTTCATTTCTGCCGATGAAATCCATGAGTTTCAGGAGCTTGAAATAGTCGTACCCGCCCAGGATTTCGTCGGCCCCGTCTCCGGAGAGGACCACTTTGAATCCCATCTCTCTGATTTGTTTCGACAAAAGGTACAGCGGGAGGTTTAAAAGGGTGACCAGGGGGCTTTCAAGATGCCAGACCAGCTTTTCGATTTCCTCCGCCGCGATGGAGCACAGAAATTCGTGATGGTTGGTGCCGAAGGAGTCTGACACCAGCCGCGCGAAATGGCGTTCGTCGTAGCCCGCATCCTCAAAAGCGATGGACAGGGTGTGCACGGGGGCACCTGAGAGATGCGCATACAGGCCGGTCACGCTGCTGGAGTCGATGCCGCCGCTTAAATAAGAGGCCACGGGCACGTCGGCCACCAGCCGGTCGCGCACGGCCTCCGCCAGATGGTGGCGCAGGCCTTCGGCTGCTTCGTCTGCGGATAAATTCGAGACAGGAACGTCCATGGGGATGTCCCAGTAAGGGGCGGTGCGCTCACCGTTTTCGTCCGCGCGCAGGGTGTGCGCGGGCAATACCTGGTGGATTCCTTGCAGAAAGGTGTCCGGGGCCAGGTTGAAGCCGTAGTCCAGCAACCGGTCCATGGCCAGGAGGTTCATGCGGCGCGGCACGCCGGGGTACTGCAGGATGGCCTTGATTTCCGAAGCGAAGATCAGGGTTTTGTCGGGCAGGCGCGTGTAAAAAAGAGGCTTCTTGCCCATGCGGTCCCGGGCCAGGAACAGGGATCGCCGCCTAGGCTCCCAGACCGCAAAGGCGAACATGCCGACCAGGCGGCGCAGGCATTTTTCCCCCCACTGCAGGTAGGCGGCAAGCAGGACCTCGGAGTCGGAATGGGTGCGAAAAACGTGGCCGAGGCTTGCGAGTTCGGCCCGAAGCAAGCGGTAATTGTAAATCTCGCCATTGAAGACCATGACCGCGCCGGAAGGTTCATGGCGCACAGGCTGATTGCCCCCCGCCAAATCAATGACGGACAGGCGCCTGGAGGCCAGGGCGCAGCAATGGTCCTGGTACAGGCCCTGATGGTCCGGCCCGCGATGGGCCAGGGCCTGGGCCATGGCTGTCAGGACGTTGGCGTGAGGTGAGATTCCGCTGGGGTTGAAAAATCCGGCTATGCCGCACATGTGCGCTTTCCCTGTTGAAGTGTGGTCTGGGAAAGCGTTTGCAGAATGCGTGCCCTTAAGTCCTGCGCAAAAGAGGGAAGATTCGGAAAGGCTCCCTTATCGAGCGTAATAGGCGGCTGCCTTGGGCGCAGAGGGATGAGGCTGCTTTGATATTTCGGAAAAGGCGGACCTGAAGGAGGACAGTATCCCGATCACCTCGTCCACCAGTCCGGTGTCCATCTTGAGATTGGCCTGCAGCAGGCGCGTGTTGCAGTACATGTAGAGCTTGTGCAGGTTCCTGGCGATCTCGCCGCCTTTTTCCGTATTCAGGGACCCGTCAAGTTCCGCGATGATGTCGAGGGCCTGGGAGATGAGAATTCCTTTCTTGGCGTAATTCTTGGCCTGGATTTCCTCTTTGGCCTGCTCCAGAAAGGTGATGGCCCCGTCGTAGAGCATGACCACCAGGTGTCCGGGGGTCGTGGTGGTGACCTGGGTCTGCATGTAGGCGTTGGCGGCTTTGTGCACGGTTGCGAACTCCTTACTTTGAAGAGCCGGACAGGCTCTGTATTTGTGAGCTGAGTTGGTTGGCGATGTTGTCGTAAGTGCCGAGAACCGCTTCCAGATTGGCGAAGCGCAGGCGAAGGTTTCGTTCAAGCAGCTCTAAGCGTCGTTTTTCGTAGGCGATCTTGTCGTCGATGGAATCCATGATGTCCTGATAGTTGTCCTTCAGGATCTCCAGGGTGCCGGTTTGGCGGGCGGTCAATATTGTGAGCTCCTGGATCAGTTCCTCGGTTTTGCCGGCTTTGATCTGGGCCGCTCCGGTATAGGTTCCCTCCGTGAAGTTGATGACTTCAAGGGCGAGACCGCGCGCGGGGTTTCCGTCCCCGGTGGCGATGATCTTGGTGCCGTCGATGCTGGCCGGGTATCCGTTGATGCTGGCTGAGGTGATGTTTCCGCCCGCGCCTACCGTGTACTTGACAGCGTATTCCCCTGATCCGGTGATGCCCTTGATGGCGGAGTCGAACTTGAAGTTCGAGGACTCCACCGCGACTCCATCCACGATTTCCTTGGTCGAGGGAAAGTAGTCGGCGCTGAACAGGCGCGCCACGGCGTCTGGGTCGGTGTTCAGGGCCGCAGAAAACGCTCTCTTGTCGAAAACCAGCAGGCCGAAGGTCGGCGAGCCCTGGCTCGAGTCCGTGGTGATGCCTACGCTGCCCAGAGACACAATGGGGTCCAGATCGTAGTCGAAACCGACACCCTTTGATGCCAGGATATTTTTGAGTTTCTGCTGAATCATCTGCAGGCCGTAGTTGCCGGTCAGCAGGGATCCGGAAACGCTGGATCCGACGGTGGTGACCTGGGTCTGATTCTTTATTTCCTGCAGCACGGAGTTCACCGCATCGACAAAGGTCTGCACCTTGTCCGTGACCGCCTGCGGGTCCAGGCTGGTGGTGATGGTGGTGCTGCCGATGCTGGCCAGGTTCATGGTCACACCGGGAATGATGTCGGAAATGGAGTTGGTTTTGCGCTCGAAATAGCCGTCGGTGGCCCCTTGCAGTTGCGTGAACCGGCCTGGCTGCAGGGCCGTGACCGTGGTTCCGGGGGAGTGGATGACGGAAATCTGTTTGTGGGATCCCGTGCCCCCCGTCAGGGTCAATTCCATGTTTCCGGACACCTCTGCCGCCGAGGCGGTGATGACTCCGAGGGCATTGATCTTGCCAGCCAGGTCTTCCCACGTGTCCGTCGGCGCTATGGCAACGGAATACAGGCTGCCATCGTAGGCGAATTTGAAGGTGCCGTCGACGGTGGAGACTGTGTCCGTTATTGTCTTGCCGCTTATGGTCGCCTTGAGGATATTCTCGGTCGCGACGGGGGGATCAAGGGGAAATCCATCGACCCGCAGCTGCGCATTGCCGGCGTTCTGGGTCTCGATAAACTGGGCTTTCCCAAAATTGGGCAGCAGGTTGGCCGAGGTTGCGCTGTCGTCAACGATGAAATCATTGCCCGCCCCGAGATCCATGCCCCGGATCTGCAGGCGGTAGCCGCTGCCGTCGTTGACCACGCTGGCGCGGACGTAGTTGCGGTTGTCCGCGTCGGAGTTGATCAGGCTCGCGAACTGCGACAGGGTCGTGGTGCTGGTGACGCTGACGGAGACTTGGCGTTCTCCGATGGAAAAGGCGAAAGTCCCAGCCGTGCCACCGCTTATGACATCGTCCTGGGAGGAAAATATTACCGCCCCCATGTGCATGTCGTTGGTCGCCAGGGCGAGCACATCGACCTTGTGGGTACTTTCTTCCGCGCTGCTGCCTGCTTTGCTGGTCAATGCGGTAGGGTTGGACGAGATCGAATTCTTGACCAGAAATTCGTCCGTGGTGTTCATTGTGTCCAGGGTGCCTTTGAGGGACAGCATGGACGCGGTGAGCGTGTCGAAGGCCTCGCTCTTTGCCTCCCAGCTTGAACGCCAGATCTGCAAGCGCTTGGTCCGGATCTGTTCCACTTCGACAAGCTTGGAGATCATGGAGTCGAAGTCCGTGCCGGAGCCGAGGCCCGTGAAACGGATGGAGCCGGAAACAAGCGAACTGGTCAGTTCATCAGCCATGGTATTCCTCTGGAGCTTTGGATTGTACGAATCTCTTCATGCTTCGAGCAAGCCTGGTGCCAGAATCAATATTCTCCGGTCAAAAAAGCCGGGCCGCTTCCGCGACCCGGCCGGGAGAAAGGTTTTAGTTGGTGATCACTATCCCTGCATGAGCTGCAATGCCATCTGCGGCAGGGTGTTGGCCTGGGACAGCATGGCCACAGCAGACTGGGTCAGAATCTGGTTGCGCACGAACTTAGTCATTTCAATGGCGATGTCCGCATCGGAGATCCGGGATTCAGCGGCCTGCAGGTTTTCAGCCTGGATCTGCAGGTTGGTGATGGTGTTCTCGAGCCTGTTCTGCAAGGCACCGAGGCTGGCCCGGATGTTGTCCTTGGAGGTGATGGCTGCATTGAGGGCCGCCAGAGCTTCCTGGGCGCCCTGCTGGGTGGAGATGCTGTAACCGCCGGATTTCACGCCGTGCGTGCCGTTCGCCACGGTCCGGTCGGACTGGTTGCCGACACCCAGGGCCGATGCCGTGGAGTTGCCGATGGCGATGTAGTAGTAGTCTTCCGCGGAATCGTTGCCCGTTCCGAAGTGGATCTTGAGCGGGCCCGTCGAGGCCAAGCCGCTGCCACTGTGACTACTCGCCCAAGTGGATACGCCGGTGGACGACGAAGACAGGTTGCCATTCAACAGGTAAATGCCGTTGAAGTCCGTGGCATTGGCGATTCGGGTGATTTCCGAGGCCATCTGCTGGTACTCCGAGTCGATGATCAGGCGCTGATCGGAAGCATAGGTGCCGGTGGCTGCCTGGGTGGCCAGTTCCTTCATGCGGATCAGCTTTTCGTCGATGACGCCCAGCGCTCCGTCTGCGGTCTGGATCATGGAGATGGCGTCATTGGCGTTTCTGACGCCCTGGTTCAGGGATGCGATGTCCGCACGCATGAGCTCGCGAATGGCCAGACCCGCTGCGTCGTCGGCAGCGGTGGTGATGCGCAGGCCCGAAGACAGGCGGTTTACGGACGTGGCCAGGTTGCCATACGCGTTTGAAAGGTTGCGGGTCGCGGTCATGGCCATGAGGTTGTTGTTGATAACGAGAGACATAAAAATTCCTCCTTGAAAGATTGGCGGCTTCCTTGCCTTTGGACTGAACAGGGTGCGCCCTGCTCATTGTTCTTGATGAGTGAATCGGCAGGAAGAGGATTTTCTTTAGGAGAATTTTGTCCGACGTGAAATGTCAGACGGGATTATTCAAAGTCGGGAATGTGTCTGCGCGCTTCGTTGGCATCGATGCCGCGCGAGGTGGCGATGGCCTCAAGGTTGTCTTCGGCGTCGGACTTGCGCAGATAAAGGGGCTGGGGCGGAAGGCCCGAGTATGCGGCCGCGCATGCGGCGGCGAGCAGGGCGGCGGGCGTGGGGGTGTCGAGAGTCTGCGGCAGAGCAGTGCTGCCCGGCAGGGTAAGCAGATCCGGGTTTTTGTGCAGCCCGCTGCCCAGCACGAAGATGCCGGCGGGCCTGTTCTCGAGCACGGCCCGCGCTGCGGCCACGGGCAGCGGGCGCACGGGGCCAAGGGCGGCGCCAGCCGCGAAACCCTGGATGTAGACCTGGCCTTTGCGGGCGTAGGTCAGAGCCCAGAGCTCCCTGTCCTGCACGAAAGGCGTTGCCTGCGCCGCGAGTATTTCCAGGTACTCCAGTCCGGCCATGGGGATGGCGTGGGGGCGCGACAGGCCGTGCATGGCCGCGTGGGCGATGCGCAGGCCCGTGAACGATCCTGGTCCGCGCACGCAGGCGATGCCCGCCAGGTCCTTAACGTCCAGGGCCCGTACGCGCAGGGCGCGGTCAATGGCCGTGGGCAGATGACGGATGGACTGGCCCGGACAGAGAATCTCCTCGCTGAACATGACTTGCCCGGAGGCGCCGAGCACGACCTGGATGCGCTCCTCGGCGCAGTTCAGCGCGAGGTAGGGGCTACTTGAAGTGGCGGAGGATGTCATTGAATGTGGCCACGATCATGAGCATGAGCAGGAGCAGCATGCCGATCTTCAGGGCCGCCTGCTGCACTTGCTGGCTCAAGGGGCGGCCGGTGACGGTTTCCAGAAAGTAGAAGAGGATGTGCCCGCCGTCCAGGACCGGAATGGGCAAGAGGTTCAAAATGCCCAGGTTGATGCTGATCAGCGCGGTCAAGGCCAGCAGGTTGACGATGCCGTTCTGCGCCTCCTTGTGGATCAACTCGGTGATGAGGATGACCCCGCCCATGTCCGTCCAGGGGATGACCCGTTCGATGAGCTTGACGATACCCATAACCATGAGCCCGCTGATTTCCCAGATCTGGTGGCCACCCTGGACCGCTGCGGCGAAAAAGCCGAGTTCGCGGCTCAGGAGCTCGCCCTTGGGCGCGATACCGAGCATGGGCATGGTCTTGACTTCGCCGAACAGGTTGCGTTTTTCCTGCAGCCGCGGGGTGACCGAAAGGGAAAAGAGCTCCGAACCACGCTGCACGGTCAGAAACATGGGGCTGCCCTGATTGGTCTCGATGCGATTGACCAGGTCATCCCAGACCGCGATCTGCACGCCGTCGATTTCGATGATCCGGTCTCCAGTCTGGATGCCAGCTTCCTCGGCGGCGCTGGAGTTGGTCACCTGGCCGATGACCGGCAGCAGATCCTGTGCGCCCTGAGTGTAGGCCAGGCCCCAGAAGATGAGCCAGGCCAGCAGGAAGTTGAACACCGGACCGGCCAGCACGACGAGCATGCGCTGCCAGGGCGGCCGCCGGGAGAAGGATTCCTCCGGGGTGAAGCCTTCTGGCATCTCGGCGTCAGGGGATTCGCCGACGAGTTGCACGTATCCGCCCAGGGGGAAGGCGCAGACGCGGTAATCGGTTTTGCCCCGCTTGAAGCCGAAGAGCCTGGTCCCGAACCCCAGGGAAAAGACGCTCACGCCCATACCCATTCCGCGCGCGACCACGAAGTGACCCAGCTCATGAAAAAAGATCAGCCCACCCAGGACTACAACCACCGCCACAATACTGGTCAGCATTCGCCTCTTCCTATGGCCTCTTGGGACCGGGTTCGTGTTTGCCTGTCGAGTTCCAGTATGTCCCCCAGATCGTGCATGGAGGTCAAGGAATGTTTGGCGAGCATCCCTTCTATGAGCCGTGCGATGCCTGGAAAGTTGATGCGATCGTCAAGAAAGGCCTGCACTGCGACCTCGTTGGCGGCGTTGAGCACCACCGGATGGCTGGGGCTTGCGGCCAGAGCCTGCCTTGCCAGATCCAGGCAGGGAAAGCGAACGGGGTCCGGATTCTCGAAGGTCAGAGTGCCGATTTTGGCCAGATCCAGGCGTTCAAGGTCGATGCGCAACCGCTTGGGGTAGCCCAGGCAGTAGCCGATGGGGATCTCCATGTCCGGCATGCCCAGGTGGGCCAGCTGCGAGCCGTCCGTGTATTCGACCAGAGAGTGGACGATGGACTGGGGGTGAACCACCACGTCCACCTCGTTCAGCGACGCGCCATAGAGGTGCACGGCCTCGATGATTTCGAGACCCTTGTTCATCATGGTCGCGGAGTCGATGGAAATTTTCGCGCCCATGGACCAGTTGGGATGCTTCAAGGCCTGGGCCGGGGTGACGGTCTCTATTTCGCGCAGGCTTTTGGTGCGAAACGGCCCGCCCGAGGCGGTCAGAATCAGGCGGCAGGCCTGCCTGCCATCGTGACCGGCAAAGGCCTGGAACAGGGCGTTGTGCTCCGAGTCCACGGGCAGGATGACGGCGCCGCTCTCGCGGCACGCCTGGCGGAAAAGGTCTCCGGCCAGGACGAGGGCTTCCTTGTTGGCCAGACAGAGCACCTTGCCGGCGCGTGCTGCGGCCAGGGCCGGGACCAGCCCGGCCGCGCCGACCTGGGCGGCCAGAATGAGGTCCGCCTCGGGCAGGGTGGCCATGGCCGTGTATCCTTCCTGACCGACCAGGATCCGTGGGGAATATCCCGGCGGCAACAGGCCGCGCAGTTCACGGGCCCTTTCCTCGTCCAGGACTCCCAGATAGGCCGGTCGCAATTGTTCGGCCTGCCTGGCCAGAAGTGTCATGTTCCTGGCTCCGGCCAGGGCCACGACCTCAAGGTCTCCCCTGTTCTTGGCCACCACCTTGAGGGCGCTCACGCCGATGGAGCCGGTGCTGCCCAGGATGGCGAGGGAGCGTGGGCCGGGGCGGTCGAAAACCGGGGATGAGAGTCCTGAGATGTATTTCATTGCTGGGTCTTAGACGAAAAAGGAGAACAGGGCCGCGAGCCCGCAGTAAAGGGGAAGGGTGAAAAGCAGGCTGTCGATGCGGTCCAGAATGCCTCCATGTCCGGGAAGAATCTTGCCCGAATCCTTGACTCCGCGCCAGCGTTTCAGGGCGGATTCAAAAAAATCCCCGAACTGCGCGGCGATGTTCAGGCCCGCTCCGAGCAGAGCGAAGCTTGTCCAGTGCGCGGCGCCAAAAGCAACGCCTATGGCGGTGCAGACAATGACACTCAGGCACAGGCCGCCCAGGCTGCCGGCCCATGTTTTCTTGGGGCTCACCGACGGCCATATCTTGGGGCCGCCGATATGGCTTCCCGCGTAATAGGCCCCGGTGTCGGCAGCGAAGGTGGTCAAGAGGACGAGCCCGATCTCCGGTGCGGACATGGTTCGGAACAGGCGCAGGATGAAGGGCAGGTAGAGCAGGCCGAAGAGAAGGATCTGGCAGTCCTTGAACGCATCGGGGGATTTGCCTCGGTCATGGGCGATGAGAAAGGCAAGGGCCGCAACCAGCATGGCCAGACAGACAAGGGCCGTTCCAGACCAGCTGAGCGGTGCCCAGATCATGCCCAGGGCCAGGAGCAGACCCATGGTTTTCCATACGGGCTTGTCGCGGCCGGGCCAGAACATGGCGTAGAATTCCATGAGCCCCAGGCCCGCCACGGCCGTGATGGCCAAACTCAGGACCGGGTCGCCGCTGTAGATGGCCCAGCCCAGCAAGGGCAGGAGCAGCAGGGAGGTCAGGACGCGCTGAACATGGGGGCTCATCATGCGGGCTTCTCTCCGGTGGTCCCGAAGCGGCGCTGGCGGGACGCATAGTCTTCAAGGGCCGCGTGCAGCTCGGGAACATGAAAGTCCGGCCAGGCCACATCGGTGAAATAGAACTCGCTGTAGGCGCTCTGGAAGAGCAGGTAATTGCTCAGCCTGAGCTCGCCGCTGGTACGCAGAATCAGGTCCGGATCGGGCATGCCCGCAGTGTAGAGCTGGTCCGCGAACATCTCTTCGGTCAGGCTTTCCGGTTTGACCTGCTTGCGCAGCAGGGCCTGGCAGGCGCGCAGGATCTCATGCCTGCCCGAGTAGTTGAGGGCCAGGTTCAGGTTCATGGCCGAGCAGCCGGAGGTCTTGTCCATGGCGTGACGCAGCACCTGCCGGGTGGCCAGGGGCAGCTCGCCGATATCCCCGAGCACGTTCAGACGGATGGACTGCTCCAGCAGCGAGGGTAGCTCCTGTCCCAGGAAATCCTTGAGCAGGGTGAACAGAAAGCCGACCTCCTGCTTGGGACGTGACCAGTTTTCCTTGGAGAAGGTGTAGAAAGTCAGATAGGGAATGCCGATCTTTCGGCACTCCCTGACAATTTCGCGGGCGGTTTCGGTGCCGGCCCTGTGTCCGGCGCTGCGGTCAAGGCCCCGGGCGCGGGCCCAGCGACCATTGCCGTCCATGATGATGGCGAGGTGTTTGAGTGGTGGCATGGATTGAATCTAGATCTCCATGATTTCCTTTTCTTTCTCGACCAGGGCGGCGTCGGCCTTTTTCACGAACAGGTCGGTGGTCTTCTGCACCTCGTCCTGGGATTTGTGCAGATCGTCCTCGCTGATCTCCTTGGCGGTGTGCATCTTCTTCAGGACGTCGTTGACGTCCCGGCGCACGTTGCGGATGGCGACCTTGGCCTCTTCAGTGTATTTTTTGGCCATTTTGACCAAGTCTTTGCGGCGCTCTTCGGTCAGGACCGGAATGTTGATGCGGATGGCGCGACCGTCGTTGATGGGGGTCAGGCCCAGGTCCGACTTCATGATGGCTTTTTCAATGCTGTTGAAAGCGTTGCGATCCCACGGAGCGATGGAGATGGTGCGGCTGTCGGGGATGGAAACGGACGCGACCTGATTGAGCGGGGTCGGGGTGCCGTAGTACTCGACCCGGATGCTGTCCACCAGGGCTGTGGAGGCCCGTCCGGTGCGCAGCTTAGAGAAATCCTTTTCCAGACTGTCGATGCTTTTCTGCATCCTGTTCGTGCAATCCTGAGTTTGCTTTTCCATGTCATTCTCCTTGAACGATTGTTCCGATTTCTTCGCCCCTGACCATCCGCTGGATGTTGCCGGGCACAAAGAGATTGAAGACCCCGATGGGGAGTTTGTTGTCCATGCACAGGGATATGGCCGCCGAGTCCATGACCCGCAGGCGCCGCTGCAGCACGTCCAGATAGGTCAACTTGGTGAACATGACCGCGTCGGGGTGCTTTTCGGGATCCTTGTCGTAGACGCCGTTGACCCTGGTAGCCTTGAGGATGGCCTCGCACTTGAGTTCCATGGCCCGCAGCGCCGCCGCCGTGTCCGTGGTGAAATAGGGGATGCCCGTGCCGGCGGCGCAGATGACTACGCGGCCCTTTTCCAGGTGCCGGATGGCGCGGCGGCGGATGTAGGGTTCGGCGACTTCCTTCATGTCGATGGCGGTCATGACGCGGGTCGTGATGCCAAGTTTCTCCAGGGCGTCCTGCACGGCCAGGGCGTTCATGACCGTGGCAAGCATGCCCATGTAGTCGGCCGAGGCGCGGTCCATGCCTTTGGAAGAGACGGAAATGCCGCGAAAAATGTTGCCGCCGCCGATGACCATGCTGAGCTGCACGCCCATGGAAGCCGCTTCGGCCAGTTCGCGACAGATGGACTGGATGGTCTGGGGCTCGATGCCGAAGCCCTGCTCTCCGGCCAGGGCCTCTCCGCTCAGCTTGAGCATCACTCTGCCGTATCGGAGTTTTTCCATTGGGTACCTCTGGGTAAGCGGTGAACGAAAAGGAGGCCGGGATGCCCTGACCTCCTTCTCGGATGATCCTATATCCATTTCGCGCATCCGCTGCAACAGGGTGCGTTTCGCGGTGCCGATGCGAACTCCGGCGATCTTTGGGCCAAAAAAAAGGGCCTTGCGGCCCTTTGCTTATGCGCCGATGGAGAACCGGAAGAACCGGGCTATGTCAGCGTTTTTCCCAAGAAGATCCTTGATGGTCTTCTTGTCGTCCTTGATGAAGACCTGCTCGCGCAGGCAGACTTCCTGATAGAACTTGCGGATGCGGCCTTCGACGACCTTTTCGGCGATCTGGGCCGGCTTGCCCTCTTCCTTGGCCTGGTTCAGGTAGATTTCCTTTTCCTGGGCCAGCGTTTCGGCCGGAATCTGGTCCGGGCCCACGCACAGGGGGTTGGCGGCTGCGATCTGCATGGCGATGTCTTTGGCAAGTTCGGGGGTCGCGGCGCCGGTCAGTTCAACCAGGACGCCCAGCTTCTTGGTGGAGTGGACATAGGTGCCGATGGCGCCTTCCCCGGACAGGGACACATAGGCTAGGCGGCCGACCTGCATGTTCTCGCCGATCTTGCCGATAAGCCCGGTCAGGTCGGAGGCTTCCGCAGGAAGCGCTTCCACGTTGTCGGTCTTCTTTTCCAGGGCGACTGCGGCCAGACCTTCGGCCAGGGCGATGAATTCTTCGTTCTTGGACACAAAGTCGGTCTCGCACCGGACTTCGCTCATGGCTGCGGACTTGCCGTCAGCGGCGACAAAGACGGTGACCAGACCTTCGGAAGTGGCCCGGCCTGCCTTTTTGGCGGCCTTGGACAGCCCCTTTTCGCGCAGCCAGGCAATGGCCTTTTCTTCATCGCCGTCACATTCGGTCAGCGCCTTCTTGCAATCCATCATGCCAACGCCAGTGCGTTCGCGCAGGTCTTTAACCATTGCTGCAGAGATGCTCATCGTATTATACCTCTTCGTCTGTATCTACGGATTCAGGCTCGGCGGAACCGGCCGGAAGCTCCACTTCGGGAACCTTGTTGGTCTGGGGTTCGGGGGCGACGTCCTTGGAGCTGGCGGCACCTTCGGCGCATGCGTCAGCCATGGCACCGGCAAAGAGCTTGATGGCGCGGATAGCGTCATCATTGCCCGGGATGATATAGTCGATCAGGTCGGGGTCGCAGTTGGTGTCGACCACGGCCACGATCGGGATGCCGAGTTTGCGGCATTCCTTGACCGCGATTTCTTCGCGGTGGGGATCGATGATAAAGGCCGCCGCAGGCGGTTCTTCCATGTCCTTGATGCCGCCGAGGGTCAGGTTCAGCTTGGTGACTTCGCGTTCCATGCGCACGATTTCCTTTTTCAGGAAGCGGTTCACGGAGCCGTCCTCGAACATGGTTTCGAGTTTCTTCAGGCGGGTGATGCTGGTGCGGATGGTCTGGTAGTTGGTCAGGGTGCCGCCGAGCCAGCGGTTGGTCACGTGGTACATGCCGCAGCGTTCGGCTTCGGTCTTGATCACGTCCTGGGCCTGGCGCTTGGTGCCGACGAAAATGATCTTTCCGCCACGGGCAACTGTGTCGGCGATGAAGTCATGGGCCTTGCGATACAGCTTCACGGTCTGCTGCAGGTCGATGATGTGAATTCCCTTGCGAGCGCCGAAAATGAAAGGGCGCATCTTGGGATTCCAGCGGCGGGTCTGGTGGCCGAAATGGACTCCGGTCTCCAGCATCTGCTTCATGGTTACATAAGGCATGTCAAATCTCCTTGGTTTTTTTCCTCCGACCGCGGGAGCCCGTATGGGCCAAACCAACAGCGCGGGCGTGTGGAGTGATTGGGAACTGCAGTGCGTACGCGAGAGATTTTTGCTTGGCAAGAAAAAAATCAGACTCTGGCGACAAGCGGAATGACAATGGGGTCGCGCTCCAGGACCTTGCGGAAGAAGCGGCGCAGGGAGGAGCGGATTTTTTCCTCCAGCTTGTAGGCTTCACTGCCGGGGTTGCCTTCGATGATATCAAGGATGATGCATTTGGCGTCTTCCAAAATGTGGGCGAAATGCTGCTCGAAGATGAAACCCTTAGACTGGATGCTCGGACCAAAGACGATGGTGCCAAGTTCGTCCTGCACCAGCAGCACGATGACAAGGCCTTCCCCGCCAAGGATCTGACGTTCCTTGAGCACGCTTTGCCCCACGTCGCCCACGCCCTTGCCGTCGACCAGGATCGACTCGGCGAAAACGTGCTCCTCCAGGCGGATGCCGGTGGGAAAGAGGGTCACCGGGTGGCCGTTCTCCAGGATCAGCGCCCGCTCCGGGGCGATGCCCCGGGACACGGCCAGCTCGGCGTGTTTGAAGAGATGGCGGTATTCGCCGTGCACGGGCACGAAGAATTTGGGGCGCACCGTGTCGAGCATGATCGCCAGTTCTTCCTGATGGGCGTGGCCGGAGGCGTGGATGGCCTGCACCTTTTCGTACAGGACCGTGGCCCCATGGCGGTAGAGGTCGTTGATGACCCTGGTGATGGCCTTGGTATTGCCCGGGATGAAGCGCGAGGACATGATCACCGTGTCGCCCTTGTGGATGTTGATCTGGCGGTGTTCGCTCCTGGCCACGCGGCTTAAGGC
>Ga0180016_100281_pt1 | contig 13565 bp, 14 predicted proteins | sample KR46_M_MetaG_FD_129673 | JGI IMG/M metagenome (GOLD analysis project Ga0180016, IMG submission 129673) | Groundwater microbial communities from the Olkiluoto Island deep subsurface site, Finland - KR46_M_MetaG | ecosystem: Environmental > Aquatic > Deep subsurface > Groundwater | place: Finland... | reverse complement strand
TGGTGCAGGGCAGTGACCGCCGCTTCGGCCTGGGGCTGGTCGCTGAACACGGTGGCCACCGTTTCCGGGAACAGCTCCACCAGGCGCTCCAGGAAGGGCCCGGTGGACTTGCTCCCCAGGCGGTCGGCCAGGAGCACCAGGTCGAAATAGCTCTGGTCGGCCAGGGCCAGGGCCTGGTCCGGGTCGGCGGCCACGCTCACCGCGAACCCCCGCCCTTCCAGCCATTTCTGGAACGCCTTGCCCTGGGCCTTGGTGCGGGCCACCAGCAAGATGGATATGGGGGCGGTGGAGGCCATGGGGTTCCTTTCCGGAAAAGCGCGGCTCTCACCCTGGAACGCGCCGCCACCATTGTGGGTTATGGGCGTCCGGTTTGCAAGAGGTCGACTTGGCGGGGAACCCCGGCTGGATTTTCAGCGGCCTAGCTCTTGGACTTGGCCGCCTTCACGCTCTGGAACCAGGCATTGGACTCGGCCGAGAACAGCATCACCAGGGCCACCAGCTGGATTATCACCTGCACTATGTCCATGAGCGCGGCCGCGCCGAAGGGCGCGCCCGAGACCAGGCCGACGACCATCATGACCGTGCCGATGATATACAGCACCAAAAAGGTGATGCGGGCCCAGTTGCGGCCCTTGCCGATCATGAAGATAAAGAAGAGCATGATCGCGAAGATGACCACCACGATGGCCACGGCGGCTCCGGCCTGGCCCTCGCTTCCCAGGTGAGAAATGGCGGGCGCACCCAAAAAGGCGCGCAGCACTCCCAAGGCCCAAGCGACGTAGAGCAATATGATGGCGGTGTTGGACTTGCTGGGCCGAGTGGTTGGCGAAGCGGTCATGAGTGTCCTCCCTGAATTGGGCGCAGATATAAAACCCGCGGGGCAGGGCGGAGCGATGTTTCATCCTATGTACCGGCGGTGCGGGAGTCAACGATTATGAGCCCGCCTTGACAGCCCCATTTTACTGCTTATCATTAATATCAATGACAAACCGGAGGAAACGCCGTGCCCATCTATGAGTATAAGTGCCAAAAATGCGACCACGAGTACGAGGCCCTGGTGATGGGCAGCGCGGACGCGGTGGAGTGCCCCAAATGCGGCTCCAAGAAGAAGGAGCGCCTGATGAGTTGCTTCAGCTCCACCGGCAAGGGGCTGGACTCCCTGGCCGGCGCGGCGGCGGCCTCCAGCTCCGGCTGCGGCGGTTCGGGATTTTCCTGAGCGGGCTAAGCCGGGCGGCGCGGTTCGCGCCGAGAGCACACACGCCCCCCTCCACCCGGAGGGGGTTTGTTATTGGAACAGAGCCCCGGCTCCGGATAGCGACAGGGCCAGGGAAAAGACCACCGGGATGAGGTTGGCCACCAGGGACAGGCGCACCGGGGCGCGGTGCACCGCGGCCAGGCCGTAGACCAGGATCACCAGGTTCCACACCGCGAAGGCGGCCATGCCCGCGTAGGGGATCATGGTGAGCAGAACCGGGCCTTGGGCGTAGCAGGCCACCCGGAAGGTGTCGCCCAGGTTCCTGCCCGCCGCGCCCAGGGTCATGAACATCACATGGATGATGGCCGCGTTGAGCGGCATGAAGCCCAAGAGCACCAGCCAGGGAACCGGCCCGGCCGGGGAGAGCCCCAGGGGCCACATCACCGCCATGGGGATCAGGGTGCACAGCACCGCGAAGACGGCGGCGCGCAGCAGGCTACCCCTGCGGGCGGCGTCGAAGCTGGCCCAGGGGTGGCTGGCCACGGCCCACCAGGTGGCGGGCAGGCCCCAGAGGGGACCGGCGGCCCGTTCCCAGGCCAGGGGGCGGGAGGCCTCGCTCACCCCCTAGACCCCCGCCATGCCCAGGCCCGCCAGCATGACCCCCAGCAGGAAAAAGCCGATCATGGGCAGCACCACCGCCAGGATGGCGTTGCGCTTGTCTTGGCCCAGGCCAACGCTAAGGGCGATGGCCAGCACGTAGATGTTCCACAGCAGGTGCACGAAGATGCCCACCATGGGCAGCAGCAGGGCGGCGGTGGTCACCTGGCTGTAGCACACCAGGCGCAGCACCAGGGCGAAGGGCGGGGACGGGCGGCCCTTGCCCAGGACGCGCAGGGTCAGGTGCACCGCCCCGCTGTAGATGGGCAGGAAGATCGCCGCCTGGATGAGCATGCCCAAAATGCCGAACAACAGCACCGACATGCCGCCCGAGGACTCCACGCTCCAGGCGATGGTGAACAGGTAGCGGGCGAAAAACACCAGCAGCCACATGCCCACCGCGAAGCCCACCCAGCGGGGCCAGGAGGCGGCGGGCATGGCCGAAAGGGCCCAGCGGGGCTTGGCCATGATGCCGTACATGGTGGCGAAAAAGGCCTTGGGACCGGCTCCGGGCACCTCCCAGGGCATCATGATGCCCGGCGGGGGAGGGGGCGGCGGTGGCGGGGTCTCGGGGGCCTGCGGGTCTATATGAGGGCTCTCAGGCAAACTCGGGCTTCCTTTTTTCGAAGAAGGCGGCGATCCCCTCGGCGAAGTCGGGCTGGTCGCCCAGGCGGGACAGGCTCTGGCGCTCGTTCTCCATCACCGTTTCCAGATCGCCGAACATGGCTTGGTTGAGCAGGGCCTTGGTCTGGGCCAGGGCGGTGGCCGGTCCCTTGGCCAGGCGCTGGGCCACGGCCAGGGCCTCGTCCATGAGCGCCTCGGGGGCCACCACCCGGTTGACCAGGCCCCAGGCCTGGGCGGTGGGGGCGTCGATGGCCTCCGACAGCATGAAGAAGGCGCTGGCCCGTTGCAGGCCCAGAACCCGGGTGATCAGGGCGGTGCTGCCGCCGTCGGGGCTCAGGGCGATGCGGATGTAGCCGGGGTCGAAGCGGGCCTTGTCGCTGGCCACCACGACGTCGCAGGACAGGGCCCAGCCGATGCCCCCGCCGCTGACCACCCCGTTGAGGGCGCAGACCACCGGCTTGGGCAGGCGGCGCAGGGCGCTGACCGAACGGTGGAGCATCGCGGCCAGCTCGGAGAAGAAGATGCTGGGCTTTTCGCCGCTTTTTAGAGCCTTGGCCATTTCGCGCACGTTGCCCCCGCCGCTGAAGGCCGGGCCCGCGCCGGTGAGCACCAGCACCCGCACCGCCGGGTCGACTCCCGCCTCTTCCAGGGCCTGGATGATCTCCGGTCCGCTGCCGTAATCAATGGGATTGAAGATTTGGGGCTGGTTCAGGGTGATCAGGCGCACCGGCCCGCGGTCCTCGATCAACAACGTTTTGTATTCGGCCATGGCCTCTCCTCAAGCTATACTCTTTAAGGCCTCCAGCATAGGCCGAGCGTCCGGGGCCGTCAAGCTAAGGCGGCCTTGCTAAAGCCGCCCACCTTTGTTAGTTTTGGGCCACCTATAACTTAGCGAGATGACTCATGCCCAAGGTGCTTTCCAGCCCCAAGCTGCCCACCGGCAAAGGGGGCGGCCGCCGCAGTTTCCGCCTTTCGCCCCTGGAGATAGGGGTGGCCATCCTGGTGGCCATGGGTGGGGTGTATCTGATCTACGTGCTCTTGAGCGGCCTGTTCGGGGGAGGGGCCGAGGCCCCCGCGCCCACCGGAGGCCCCATGGGCCAGGGCATCAACCCCGCCCGCCTGGACAAGGTGCTTAGCACCGCCGAGGCCGCCAACCAGCGTATCAAGGACCTGGACAAGCGCCTTAATGAAACCGAGAAGCGTCTGAAGCAACTCGGGGAGCAGGGCGGGGCCCCAGCCGCCGGTGGCGCTGGCAATGTCAACGGCAAGCTGGCCGCCCGGGTGAGCGCCCTGGAGAAGCAGCTGGCTGAGTTGCCCGCCACCCCGGCGGCGGCGGGCAAGGGCAAGGCCGCCAATCCCAAGTTGGCCGCCCGGGTGGACAAGCTGGAAAAGAGCCTGGCCGCCCTGGACAAGCAGAACCAGGAGCTGACCAAGTCCCTGGACGCCGCACAGGGCAAGCTGGCCCCCCGCGTGGCCCAGATGGAAAAATCCCTGGCCGAGATGGACAAGCAGAACCAGGCCGTGGCCAAGGACCTCAAGAAGCTGGCCCCGGCCAAGGGCGAGGAAAAGCTGGCCGCCAAGGTGGCCGAGCTGGAGAAGCGCTTGGAGGCCAAGAGCGCCCCCGCCCCCGACAAGCTCGACGCGCGCCTGGCCTCCCTGGAAAAGCAGGTCAAGGATCTGGCCCAGCGTCCCCCGGCCAAGGGCGGGACCGCCGCCGCCGTCTCGCCTGACTTGCTCCAGCGGGTGGAGGGCCAAGGCAGTGTCTTGGGCGGGCTTACCTCCACCATGGGGCGGTTGCAGCGCAGCCAGGAGCGCCTGGAAAAGCAGGTTGGGGCTTTGGCCGTGGCCGCGCCCGTGGTCAAGGGCGCGCCCTTGGCCTCGCCTGTGCTGGCCCAGCGCCTGAGCGGCCTGGAAAAGCAGATCGCCGCCCTGAACCAGTCCCAAGCCCGGCCGTCGCGCCAGGAGCTGGACGCGGCCAAGCGCATCGCCTCCTTGGAAAAGGAGCTGGCCCAGGTGAAGAAGCAGGCCGCCGCCGCGGTGCAGGCCGACCCCAAGATGAGCGCCCGCCTGCGCTCCCTGGAGAAGCAGCTGGCCGCCGACAACAAGGATGAGAAGGTCATAGACCGGCGCTTGGACCTGTTGGAGAAGAAGGTCTCCAGCGTGGCCGCCCAGGCCCAGGCTCGCCCGGCTCCGGCGGCGGTGAGGCCCGCCGCTCCGGCGGCCGAGGCCAAGCCGGTGCGCATCATCCACGTGGTGCGCCCCGGGCAGACCCTCTACGGCCTGGCCCGCAGCTACGGGGTGAAGATGAAGCAGATCAAGGAGTGGAACCCCCAGTTGGGCGCCCGCGACAAGCTCTACATCGGGGAAAAGCTGACGATCGTGATCAGGAAGTAGCCTTGACCGGCGGGGAGCTATGGCGCGAGGTCAGGGGCCACCCAGCCCTGCGCGCCCTGACGGACCTGGCCGGGGAGAGCGGCCAGGACCTCTGGCTCTGCGGCGGCACCCTGCGCGACCTGCTGCTTGGGCGACGCCCCCCCGATCTGGACCTGGCCGTGGACGGCGACGCCATGGCCCTGGGCCGGGCCCTGGCCCAGCGCACCGGGTCGCGCTTCGTGCCCTTGGGCCGCGAGTTCGCCACCTGCCGGGTGGTGACCGGTCGCGGCGAGCTGGACCTGGCCGGTCTGCGCGCCCCCACCCTGACCGCCGACCTGGCCGCCCGCGACTTCACCGTGAACGCCCTGGCCCTGCCCCTGGATAAACTTTGCTCCGATGATCCCGAGGCCCATCTGGTGGACCCCACCGGCGGGCGGGCCGACCTGGCCGCCGGGCTGCTCAGGCCCGCCGGGCCGGGGGTGCTGTGCGCCGACCCCCTCAGGGTGCTGCGTGCCTTTCGCTTCATGGCCACCCACGCCCTGGCCCCGGCACCAGGCCTGGAATACCGCTTGGCCGGGGCCGCGCCGGGGCTTTTCCGGGTGGCCGCCGAACGCATAGGGGCCGAGTGGCTCAAGCTCATGGCCGGCCCCCAAGCAGTGCGGGCGGTGGAGGCCATGGAAGACTGCGGGGTGCTCACCCGCCTGGCCCCGGAGCTGGCCGCCGGGCGGGGCTTGCCCCAAAACCCCTACCACCACCTGGACGTGCTGGGCCACAGCCTGGCCTGCGCGCGCGCCGCCGGGCTGCTAACGGCCGGGCGGGGGCCCTTGGCCGGCACCTTGGCCCAGGAAGGGCCGGGCTACCTGCGCGAGCCGCGCCGCCGGGCCCTGTTCATGACCGCCGCCCTGCTGCACGACCTGGGCAAGCCCCCCACCCGCCAGGCCAAGGACGAGGTCTGGGCCACCTTTTACCGCCATGAAATCATGGGGGCCAAGCTGGCCTCGGGGCGCTGCCGGGCCCTGGGGCTGTCCAAGGCCGATGCGTCCTGGGTGGGCCGCCTGGTGGCCGAGCACATGCGGCCCTTCCACCTGCTGGGGGCCCAGGGGCGCGGCCAGCTGACCCGCCGGGGGGTGCGCCGCATGCTGGCCGCCCTGGGGCCGGACCTGCCCGCCCTGTTCATGCTGGCCATGGCCGACACCATCGCCGGGCGGGGGCCCTTGCGCCCCCCGGAGGCGGAAGGTAGGCTTTTGGCCCTGTACCAGGAGGTGGCCAGGCTGCGCGACCGTGAGTTGGCTGCCGCCCTGGCCGCCCCGCCCCTGTTGGACGGCCACGAATTGATGCAGGTCCTGGGCTTGCCCACGGGCAAGGAGGTGGGCCGCCTGCTGACCCTGGTGCGCGAGGCTCAGTTGGACGGCGAGATAAGCAGCAAGGACGAGGCGCTGGCCCTGGCCAGAGAGGCGCATTCGCAGAGCTTTTCTTGACGCTAACCTGCGCCGATGATAGTTTTTGCCCATATCGGAAGTGGAAACGTCACTGGTGGGCGTCCCGGACTTCAAATCCGGTGTACCGTCTGAGTAAGGCGGTAGGTGGGTTCGATTCCCATGCACTTCCGCCACAATGATTTCAAGGGCTTAGCTGTCATGGCTAGCCCTTTACTATTTTCAGGGCTGGCCGAACAGCTCGGTTTGGGTGTGGATTTGGGTGTGGATTTGAGTGGGAGTGAGTCACACCCATCTCACTAGCCTGCTCATATGCAGCCATTGCCTCGCGCTCGGAACCGTCAAGGCTGTGCAAGTATATCTCTGTCGTGGCCCGGTTCTCGTGGCCTAGAATTTTCTGGATGGTGCCGAGGGGCACCCTCTGTTGATCAAGGAGCGACGCTCCGGCATGTCTTAGGGCGTGGAAAGCAAAAGGTTTGACACCAGCCCTCTCACACAACTTTCGCATGAGATTGTGCCGGCTGCTGTACGTTCCTTCGACCCACCCACCCTTTTTGTGGCTCCAGTACTGATGCCAGAAGACCCATGGCTTGGAACAATCCCTCACACTGTGCCGTCTGGTCATAATTTCATGCAGCCTATGAGTCATCGGAACAACTCTGGGAGTGCGATGTCCCCCCCTCTTCTTTCGGGTATATAGGGTGATGGTTTGGGCCTTCAGGTCTACATCATCCCATGTGAGTTGGTTGATTTCACTGATACGACCCATGGTATCTCTAACTACCCACAAGTAATCCCACACATCACAATTAGCTACCTTTAAGACTTTCTCGATGTCTTGCGGTGGTGGTACGTACTTTATCTTTTTATCCACCGGAAGAAAGCTGAGGCCTGTAACTGGATTTTGAGACACCAGTTTCTTCTTCAGACCAAAGTTAAAGGTTGCCTTCAAATACCGTATCTCTTTGTTTGCGGTGTAGGCAGAAACACGGCTCCTCTCAAGCACGAATTTCTCGATCATAGGCTGATCGATTTCGCTGCAATTCAAATCACCCCACCTCTTGATCCACCGGCTGGCGACGTACACGTATTCCTCATAATGTCTCTCCGAGTTGTACGCCTTCACATGATCAAGCCGCCTATTAGCCAGCTCCAAGAAGTCCATGTCGGTTGGGGTCTTCTGGCTGGTCTGAGTCGGTGTGGGGTTCAGCAACTCCTCCCTTCTCGCGGCCTCGGCCCTTTTGGCTTCGGCCTTGGTCTTGAAGTAACCGCTTGTGTACCTTTGTTTTCTTAGGGTGAAGTCGTGCTTCCAACCCCGCCCCTCGCAAAAATAGACGCTCATAAAGGTCCTCCTTACTTGGAAACCGAAGGACCCCCCTGAGCTTCCTACCGCCGATGGCCTCCGAATTTTTGTAAACCCAACTCAGGCTTACCTGGAGGAAATCTGCGGCCTCCTCAGGGGTCATTATTTCATGGGAGTTGCCCATGGTCAAACCTTCGGTTCAGAGTCCTGCCCTTACTTCCCGCCCCGCTTCCCAAAGCCGTTGACCAGCAGTTTGATCACCCCGACGGCGAAGATCAGCCACATGCCCAAACTGACCACACCCCGCACAGAGGTCTGGCCGCCGGAGAAGAGCGTTCCCACCTGGTGGTCCACGCCGTGCCGCAAGCTCTCGTAGGCAGAGCCGGCCAAGTCAGCCGAGATACTGACCAGGATATGCACCACCGGGATGGCGATGGCGATAGCCAGCAGGATCCAGACCCAACGTCCCATTGCACACCTCCCCTGTTTCTTTGCCCGGTGTTCATCACCGGGCATAGGTATGGTCGTGCAAAAGGCTGAAGTGTTAAGCGGGAGTGATAGAAAAGTCGCTGATCGTCATATAGTCAACCTTATTGAGGTGCGCTTCCAGCTCCGGTGCCTGGTCGACCAGCTCATTGGCCTGCTGCTGCTCTTTAAGGCCGCGCGTGACGATGATTACGTCATCCACCCCTGCCATTAGGTCCTGGGTGATGTTGTCGATGAGGTTCCTGAAGTTCAGAGTGATCTCGTAGGCGGTTTGCTCACCATCTGCTGTACGGGCCAGCACGTCTATGGCCTTGGTACTGCCCCTGGTGCGGCCTTCGACAGCGGCCTGCATACCCATCTCTGTACACCATTGGGCAACCAGGTGCTGAAAGAGCCGGTGCTCATAAGAGCCGCAGCCCGGAGGGCCAGGATCATTCAGAAACTGCAGGGCCTTTTCCGTCAGCACCAGGTAAACGGCAGGCTTGGTGCCCCGGGTGCGATAGGGCTTCAGCAATACCAGGTTGTTGGTGGCCAATTCTTCCAAAGCTCGCTCTCCCTCGGCGGCGCTGGCAAACTTGCCAATCTCGACCAGCTCAGAGCGCCGGGTGAAAGGGCTCCTGCCTAACATGTACAGCAGGTGGGTGGCGGCAGGAGAAAGTGGGGTGGCCGGCGGAACTTTCTCTCCTGCTTCAACCAACGGCTCAGCTAAATACTGATCCAGCTCCTCCCAGAATTCTGCCGAGTGCTTTTTCAGGGTCTGATCATCGGGTTGATCCTCGATATCCCGGTTGGGTACAGCCAGGATAAAGGGCTTGGGGCAGCCACCATAACGGACAATGGCCTGGCCATGGGGAGGCAGCTCAAACATGTAGTCACGCTGCTCATCGGTCAGCCTCCAGCTTTCCTGTACGAAGTCCACGTCAGCACCATCATTGAGTGGAAAGGCTATTTTGGTGAAAGCCAGACTGCGCACCGTGGGGCTCACCGATTTCGGCTCCTGCGTGGTGATAATGGTGCCAATGCCAGCCGCTCGGATACGGCTCAGGTCCTTGTTAAAGGCGCTTTCGCCAAAGTCACTCACATTGCGGCTCGCCTGCAACAGATCTCGGGCTTCCTCCAAGAGAAAAAGATGTCGGAGTTTGCCACTGATTTGACCCTGCCGGACATTGGCCAGGTAGAGCGATCGGGTGATGAAGGCGATGATGAAGTTGACCACCATCTCCTGATGGCCATCCAACTCCAAGACCACATCGCGGTGTTGAAAGATGTCCAAAGGAATGCCCCGGCTACAATCAAATACCCCGCTTTCCAGCATGGCTTGTAGCCGGTTTTCTATGGACAAGAAGATGTCGTACATACGGTAGGTCTTGGTCTTGGCCCTGATGCTCTGGACCCCCTTGAGCAGAGTGAGCAAGGTAGGATTCTTTACCTGCTTATAGAGCTCACCCGCCAGCCAAAGGATGAAGTTGCGGGAGGTGGCCCCCAGATAGGCCTCCGAGACCAGCACGTCAGTCACTAGGATTATGTGCTGCCGCTGATCCAGGAAGGGGTGGATCACGAACGGATTTAGACGAAGCTTTTCCGGAGGGATTATCTGGAGAGTAGGGCAACTCTTTATCAGTCCACGATACTCACGCTTCTGGGGGTCACAGACAATGAGGTTGAAGGCCCTGTTAGGGAGGTTGCAAATTTCCTTGGTGAGCAACTTGTCATAAAAAGATTTGCCTGACCCCGTCCGTCCTAAAACGATCTTAATCTTGCACAGGTCGTCGGGATGCAGTCCCAGCTGTCCGTCGTGCTCATTGACATAGCCCACCTTGAGCGGGCCGTTCATGTACTTGGCGACGTCCTTTTGGCTGGGATAGGGCCGGAAGGGGTTTTTCATCTGCTGGTAGGCGGCGACCTTGGTGTTACGACGTGCTTTGGCCAAAATCACCGGGTTGTTTAGCAGGAAGGTGCGCAGGCCAGCCTCATCCCCTGTTTCTATGTCCCTATAAAGAAATTGTTTGACCCCTGGGTGGGTCAACATTTTGCCACTATCCAGGAGTTCCATGAGTTCCTGGAAACTCAGATCGTTTATCTCCAAATCGTTCATTGGAGGCTCCTAGAAGAAAACGGCTTTATAAATGCCGGCCAAAATGGCCAGTCCCGCGATGTAGGAGGCAAGCTTGTAATAAGAAGCTTTGCGCCCACAGTTGGTACAGATGCCCCTGCCAGACCAGCTAAGGCTTCCGTCGTGTCCCAGCTTGATTCTGGTTCGCGTCCCTGGGGGGTGAAATCTGGATTGGCAGTAGGCCACCTCGTCACCCTTATGAATAAATAGGCCGGTGCAGGAACGGCCATCGAAGGCCTTTTCGTCATATTTGGTACCGTTTAAATCCTCGGGAAAGTTGATATACTCAATTTCTTCCCAAGAACCATCGGGTCTTCGACGGCTAGTTCGTCCTCCTGCGTTGATTTCTATTTGGTCGCCAGCCATGCTCCCCATGCCGATGATTTTTTTCTTGATGATGTTAAGCAGGGTTTCCGGCTCGGTCTGGGTCGGCTCCTGGGCGTCTTCGCGGAGGGGGTTGTCATGGGCCATGGTCTGCTCCTCTCTTGGTAGTGGGATAAAACAGGACGTAGGGTTCCCCCTGATCCCATGGTTCAGGTCAAGAAAGGCAGTGGTTTATTGGCGAGGTATTTTTAGGCCGGGGTTAGCCTTGATAAACTTGAGGCTGATTCATTTTGTAAATTTGTTACGATTAACGTTGAAAATTTTAGTTGTTCCTCGAGTAAAGCCTGATCAGCTCTTCCCGCTCCTGGGGCGAAAAGTCCGCCAGGCTTTCCTTCGGTGGGGCCAGGGAATCTCTGGGAGTGGCTTCTGCGGTCTTCTCCTTGGCCTGGCGAGGCTGATTCTTCGATTGGCTGGAGCTGGCCTGGGAGCAGTTCTCACCTCCCTTCCTAATGGCATTGTAAAGGTACTCATTAGCTTTGCTGATCCGTATCTTGGCGTCCTTTTCCGAAACCCCCAGACGCTTCATCAAGCAAGGGGTCAACTCCACCCCCTCCAGCTGGAGGGCAACCAATTCGTAATAGATCTCGGCCAGCGAACTTTTGCCCTCCAAAACTTTTTCGGCGTAGCAGATCGCCTTCTCTCGCCAGGAGGGGTCCCGGTAGGCCTGTTCCCAGTCGGCCGGCTGCCCCTTTAATTGGTTAAAGGTGGATTTGCGACCCTTATAGCCCCCGTTACGGATGACATCATTGATGTATTGGTTAGCATTGTTGATCCATTTATTCTGATTCTTCTTTGCGATCCCTAGGCGCTTCATTTGGCAGGGGGTCAGTTCCCAGCCCTCCACCTGGAGCGCAACCAATTCGTAATAAGTCTCTGCCAGCTTGCTGTTCATTTTCAAAATTTCTTCGGCGTAGTAGATCGCCTTCTTTCGCCAAGATGGGTCCCCATAGGTCTGCTCCCAGGCGGTCCGCTTCCTCTTAGGGCGCGCTACCTCCAGCATCGCGCAGATTTTTTCTTTGGTCTGGTATACCCAGGAGTTGACTTTCTTGGGGTCATCTTTGGTGTCGAGCAGCTCAGCCTGCGCTTGGCCGATCTTGGTCCCCTCCAACATCATGGAGATGATCGCGTGGTATCTCCAGCCGTTCTCAGAGCCATCCAAAAATTTCTGCATCACCCGGCAGACGGCGGCCCGGCTATTCTTAGATTCCACGATCTGCTCGGGCGTCCACTGGTACTGCGGTACATAATCCACAGCGTCGAAGTCGGCGAAGGATTCCTCGTTCTCTACTTCACCGTCATCATTAAAGGTGGTGAAGGTCTTGTGGTGGCCGTAGGCGGCTGCCTTGATGTTAGTGTTGGAGTCCTTTTCCACGTAGTCGGGGTTGCGGATGGAGTGTATGGCGTAGGAGCGCTTCTGGACCTGCTTCACCAGGGACTTGATGCTCCGGATGTGGGAAGCGCACCCACTTTCGATGAAATGGCGGAACCGCTCCTCGCTGTACTTCTTGTCCAAGGCATAGGCCTTGGAGACGTGATCTTTGCCGATGGTGTCGCATACCACCAGCGTGACCAGCTCGGGCAGGACTACTGGATCCACTGCCTCACCTCCTCCACCAAGTCAGGCAAGAGCAACAGGAAGATGTTCTCGGCCTGGCGGTTCACCAACCTTTCGATACCGAGGACACGACCGCAGCCGCTTTCTATCACTACCTGCCACACCTTAGCCTCCACCACCCAGTAGAAGGGCCAAATCAGCTCCTTCTCCACCTCGGAGAGGCCGCTCAAGGCCTCTTTCAGCCGCTCTTTTTCTCGGGATTTCTTTGCCATGGTTCGCCTCCTCGTGTGGTTGACACCAGCGCGGTGTCGGTTAGTTAGGATCTTGGGAGAACAACTCAGACGCTTCCATGCCAGAGCTCGTGCATGCTATGATGGCTACGCTTTGCATTCGGGAGCAGTCGCTATTACCAAGGCCCTGTATCCAGTGAGGTTGAAGCTTTGAGTGGTTTGCCTTTTCAAATCTCTTGGTATGAAAGTAAGGCAAAATTGCGGGTCTGTAAAGGTATGTGGTTGATATAGCTAGACATTTAGGACATTTTGGACAAATTGGACAAAATTTGGTGGGTTACTTGTACTGCTGTCGATTGGAGGTGTTATGAAGGAATATAATTCGAATATTGTTTTGGGGTTATTCCCTGAATTAATCTTAAAGAATAGTCAAATAAAAAAATTAAAAGAGGCCCCAGAGCTATCAAATATATTGGATTATATTGCCAATCGTACTCTTCCTAAGAAAGCAAAAGCGGTTTATTTTGTCCTTAGAGAATGCCACAATACCCTGGAAGAGGCTGTAAATATATATAAAGACGTTTATAATGAAATAGAAGAAGAAAGTCTTAGACGTTCTGGTAGCAGGGCAAGAGAAAGGGTAATTAGGGAGGCACTAAAAAGTCCGGAAATTCAAGAATGGAAGGCAGCCTGGCTAGAGAAAAACAACAACTTAAAGGCAGCAGGACAGTAATTTTGACTAATAATGATAAAAGATACTGGGGCAAATTAATCGGGGGTGGCGTTGAAGCTTCAATGCTCCTGTCTATAGAAGAGTTAATAGACGAAAAAGAGTGGGTAGAAGCGGCTAAACTTTTGAGAGTATTCTTGGCTATGTATCCCTTTCAATATGACCTTATTGAAAAATATATTAGTGCGAGTGGACTATATGATACTTGTAAGGGAGTATTAAGTGACGCATGGGTTTTGGATTGCGATAAAAACAAAATTATTACAAGTGCTGACATGGAAAAAATATCAGAGACGGTTGGGGCCGAAATAGAGAGGCAATATGATTATGGAGGAAACACCTGCCAATCTATATGCTATAGTTTTTTGACCGGTTATAATAACGCGCTTGCCAAAAAGTTAAATGCCAAAGAAGTGATAGAAGATATAAAAGAAATATCTGAAGAAGTTATTTCCATAATCAGGCAATATCAGCGCCCG
>Ga0180016_100280_pt1 | contig 13586 bp, 11 predicted proteins | sample KR46_M_MetaG_FD_129673 | JGI IMG/M metagenome (GOLD analysis project Ga0180016, IMG submission 129673) | Groundwater microbial communities from the Olkiluoto Island deep subsurface site, Finland - KR46_M_MetaG | ecosystem: Environmental > Aquatic > Deep subsurface > Groundwater | place: Finland... | reverse complement strand
GAGGCCGCAAAAAGAGGCAAAATCGACCTCGACATCGACTACGGCAACGCCCGCGCCGTCGCCCGGCTCATCGAACAGATCGCCCGACGCGAAGGCATCGGCGCGGTCCTGGCCGACGGCATCGTGCCTGCCGCCAAGGCCTGGGGTCTGGAAGACCTGGCCGTGCACGTCAAGGGCATGGAACCGGCCGGATACGACCCGCGCGTCTTGAAGGGTATGGGGCTGACCTACGCCATCTCCGACCGTGGGGCCTGCCACCTGCGCACCACCTTCTACAAGCCCGAGCTGGCGAAAATGATCCCGGCCGACATCGTGGAAGGCAAGGCCGCCATGCTCATCGATTTCGAGGACCGTCTGACCATTTTCGACACGCTGGTGCTCTGCCGCTTCTACCGCGACATGTACGACTGGCAGACCTTAAGCCAGGGCATGACCGAGATGATCGGCGCGGGCTGCTCCGTTGACGAACTTCGAGACGCGGCAGGCCGCATCCGCGACCTCGTGCGTGAATTCAACATCCGGGAGGGCCAGACGCCAGGCGAGGACCACCTGCCAAGGCGCCTGCTGGAAGAGGCTCTGCCCAGCGGCCACAGCCTCTCATCCGAAGAAATGGCCTACATGCTGGCCGACTATTACGCCTTGCGCGGCTGGAACGAATCCGGCGTGCCGAGCTAAGCCCATGTCCCTTTGCCTGGAAACCCCCACGCGTCAGCCAAGGCCCGGCAGACACGTGGGGTTTTCCTTTTTTTCGGGACACCCTGCGCGCTTCACAGCAAATGAGGATCACCATGCACGCACCTGTATTCCTCGCTGATCTGGTTGACTCCCTGACTCACGGACTTGTGGCCGTGAACCCTGACGGGGTCGTCATGCACGTCAACCGCACCACGCGCGAGCTCTTCGGGCTGGACCGGAATCTGACCGGCAGACCCTGCGCCGAGTTTTTTCCGGCCCTGGCGCCGCTTCTGGCCCAATGCCTAGAAAGCAAGGATGCCGAGCACAATCACAGCCTTGTGGAGCACGGGTTCCGCCTCTTCTGCGACCTCGCCCCCTTGACTTCCGGTGGCCGGGTCATCGGAGCCACGGCCTGCCTGTACCAGCGCTGGCAACTGGAAAAGGCGGCCAGTGATCTCAACTCCACGGAGCTGTTGCTGCGCCAGCTTCAGGCCATGTTCGACTCCTCCAGCGACGGCATCTGGACCTGCGACGCGGACGGTGTGGTCCTGGACATGAACAGCGCTTCGGAAAGATTCAAGGGCATCAAGGCCGGGCATGTGGTCGGCAGGCCCGTGGACGATCTCGTGGCGCTGGGCCTCATCAACCATCCCCTCACGACCGAGGTGCTGCAACGGCGGGAGCAGGTCTCGGCGGTGCAGCACGTCCCGGCCACGGGCAAGAAATTGCTGGTCACGGGCACTCCGGCCTTTGACCCCACGGGCCAGATCTTCATGGTTGTGGTCAATGAGCGCGACGTCACGGACCTGAATCGCCTGCAGGAGCAACTGCTGCGCGAGGAGCGGGTCCGGGAAAAGGCCCAGAATGAACTCAAAGATCTGGCCATGCTGGAACTGGAGAGCAAGGGCATCGTGGCCGAATCCCCGGCCATGCGCAGACTCCTGGCCATGGCCCTCAAAATGGCCACTCTCGACACCCTGGAGGCCCTCATTCTGGGCGAATCAGGCACGGGCAAGGGCTTGCTCGCCTCCTTCATCCACAAGCACAGCCCGCGCCGCGACAAGCCTTTCATCCCGGTCAACTGCGCGGCCCTGCCGGAGAACCTGTTCGAGGCCGAGCTCTTCGGCTACGAGGAAGGGGCCTTCACCGGAGCCAGGCGAGGCGGCAAGCCGGGTCTCTTCGAGCTGGCTGGCCAGGGCACCATCTTTCTGGACGAGGTCGGCGAACTGCCCATCACCGTGCAGGCCAAGCTTTTGAAATGCCTCGATGACCGCTCCTACCTGCCCCTTGGCGGCGAAGTTGCCAAGAAAGTACACTGTGCGGTCATAACCGCCACCAACCGCAATCTGGAAAGGCTGGTTCAGGCCAAGAAGTTCCGCAAAGACCTCTTCTACCGGCTGAACACCTTCACCCTCAAAATACCCCCGCTCCGTGAACGCGGAGAGGACATCTTCGAGCTGGCCACTCTTTATCTGCGCCGTTTCAACGACGAGTTCGGGACCGCAAAACGCATGACCCACTCCGGCATGAAACGCCTGCTGAGTCACAGCTTTCCGGGCAATGTGCGTGAACTCATCGGCCTTGTGAAAAAGGCGGTCATCATGAGCGAAGGCGACCAGCTCGACGACTATCTGGCGCAGAGCCTGGGCTCGTCCAAGAGCCAGGACAAGGCTGCCGCGGCCGAAGAGCCTCTGCGAAGCCTTGAGGAGGAACTGCTCATTCACGAACGCGGACTCCTGGCCCGAGGCATGAGCGTCTGCTCCAGCCAACGCCTCCTGGCCGAATACCTCGGCGTGAGCCAGCCGACCATCGCCCGCAGATTGCAGAAGCACGGCTTGAGCTGGGATTGATTCAGTTCTGAATATTCGATCATTCCTGGCTCAATTCGATTTACATTTTTGGAAAATAAAAACCGAACTTTCCTTTGTCTTCACGACCCCTTGCTGTTTGCCACTTTGCAGGACATTTTTCCTGGTTCAATACACGCCTTACTCCAAATGAACCCTGCAAGCTCTCTGGCCTTCTGTATATTTTGACATAATTGACAAAATCATATATTCAATCATGAATCAAAACTCATTAAATCACCAAAATTGAATATGTTAGCATCTGTATTGATTCAATTCTGAATAAAACCGGCTCGGCCATGTCAAAGACTGACATTTCCAACAGCCCGGTTTTTCAACATATTCCATAGTTTTTTGCGTCTGGCACATCGGTTGCTCAAGGGACATCACGTCGCAAGCGTGGCGAACGTGCCGCAACGCCCAAGACCCAAGCGCATCTCAAGGAGACCCCATGGAGTACAGTCTGGAGGCCTATGCCATCTACAAGAACTATGGTTCCGTCACCGCGCTGACCAATGTGGACGTGCGGGTGCGGCCAGGGGAGTTCTTCACTTTGCTGGGCCCGTCGGGATGCGGCAAGACCACGCTGCTGCGCATCATCGCCGGGCTTGAGATGCCTGATTCCGGAACGATCATGCTGCGGGGCAATAACCTGACCTCCCTGCCGGCCCGGGAGCGCAATGTGAACACAGTTTTCCAGAACTACGCTCTGTTCCCGCACCTGAGCGTGACCGACAACGTGGCCTTCGGGCTGCGCTCCCGCAAATTTCCCGAAGAGGTGATCGTCTCCAAGGTCCATGCGGCCCTCGACATGGTGCACATGACCGAGTTCGCCGCGCGCATGCCCGACCAGCTCTCTGGAGGCCAGCAGCAGCGCGTGGCCATGGCCCGCGCCCTGGTCAACGAGCCCGAGATCCTGCTCCTCGACGAGCCCATGTCCGCCCTCGACGCCAAGCTGCGCACCACCGTGCAGGAAGAGCTGCGCCAGCTGCAGCAGCGCCTGGGCATCACCTCCATCCTTGTCACCCACGACCAGGACGAAGCCCTGACCGTGTCCGACCGCATCGCGGTCATGAACAACGGGCAGTTCGTGCAGGTCGGCACGCCCATGGAGATTTACGAGCGCCCCCGCAACCGCTTCGTGGCCAATTTCCTGGGCAAAGCCAACATCATCGAAGCCACTCGCGCACCGGGCGGGGTCCAGTCAGAACTGGGCTTCCTGCAGGTCAATGGCGTGGACTGGGAGACGGGCTATCTGGCCATTCGCCCTGAACGTGTCCGCCTGCGCGACGAGGCCCCGAGCGTCAACGGCGTACAAAGCCGGGTGCGGGAAGCCTTCTATCGCGGTGACCACCTGGACATCTGGCTCGAAGCGGCAAACCTGCGCCTGCGCACGGCCCCGCACCGGGCCATATCCAGCGGCGACACGGTCTGGGTGGAGCTACCGGCCGAGGCCCTGGTGGTGCTCCATGAGTGATCCCGTCATCTGGTACGGCGAGCTGACCACCTCCCGCAGCCTACTGCGGCGGGGGCTGGCCCATCTCTCGCCGGGCATCGCCTGGACCCTCGTCTTCCTGGCCATCCCCATGCTGGCCCTCATCCCCGTCGGCTTCGCCTCGCGCGGGAGCTACGGCCAGATCGTGTGGGAATTCACCTGGAACAATTTTTACCGTCTGCTCGGTTACGGCACCTTCGGCTGGTCCCCGGATTACCTGATCATCCTCGGGCGCAGCTGCATGGTCGCGGCCGTGACCACGATCATCTGCGTACTCCTGTCCTACCCCCTGTGTTTCTTCATTGCCTGCAAACCGGCCCACAAGCGCTACTTCTGGCTGACCCTGGTCATCATCCCGTTCTGGACTAACCTGGTCATCCGCACTTACGCGTGGCTGCTGGTCCTCGCGCCGCAGATGCCCCTGGCCAGATTGGCCTCATTCCTGGGTTTCATCGCCCCCGACGCGCCGCTCTACCCCACGCCGTTCGCCGTGTATCTCGGCATGGTCAGCACATTCCTGCCCTTCGTGACCATGCCGCTCTACGCCAGCGTGGAGAAGCTGGACTGGTCCCTGGTCGAGGCGGCCCGCGACCTCTACTCCAGCTCTTGGCGCGTGTTCCGGCACGCCATCCTGCCCCAGACCACGCCGGGTCTGGCCGTGGGAGTGACCCTGACCTTCATCCCGGCCATGGGCATGTTCCTGGTCCCGGATTTCCTGGGTGGGGCCAAATACATGCTGGTCGGCAACCTCATCCAGCAGCAGTTCGGCACCAGCCGCGACTGGCCCTTTGGCGCAGCCGTGAGCCTCGGGCTCATGCTGCTGACCTTCGTTGGCATCTGGGTGCTGCGCAAGACCGGCGGCAAGGAGGCGGTGCATTGAAAATCCATCCCTTCTTCCGCCTGATAGCCATTGGAGCCTTGTGCTTTCTCTACATCCCGCTCTTCGCCGTGGCCGTGTTCTCCATCAATGCGTCGCGCTTCGGCTTGACCTGGAAGGGTTTCACCCTGGACTGGTATTTCCAGCTGGCCAGCAACTCCCTGGTCCTGGAAGCTGCCCGCAACACCCTGTTTCTGGCCGTGGTCTCGACCATGGTCTCCACGGTCCTGGGCACGGCCGTGGCCATCGGCATCAAGCGCCACCCGTGGGGCAAGCGCTGGGCCGGTTTTTTCGATCTGATCCTGCATCTGCCCGTGGTCACGCCTGAGATCGTCTTCGCCGCCGCCCTGGTCATCGCCTTCGCCCTGCTGCGCTACGTCTCGAGTGTCTTTGATCCGGGCATGCTGAACATGGTCATCGGCCACATCACCTTTCAGATCGCCTTTGTGGCCCTGGTTGTAGGCAGTCGCCTGGCCGCCATCTCCACAAAAATCGAGGAGGCCGCCCGCGATCTGTATGCCGACAACCTCTTCCTCTTGCGCCACGTGACCCTGCCGCTCCTGCGCCCCGGCATCGTGGCCGGGGCCATGCTGGCCTTCACCATGTCGCTCGATGACTTCGTCATCAGCTTCTTCACGGCCGGACCATCATCCATGACCCTGCCGCTGTACATCTATGCCCAGGTCCGCCGGGGAGTGACCCCGGACATCCACGCCCTGTCCACCATCGTTCTGCTGATCACCATTCTGGCCGTGGTCATCGCCGAACGTTTTTCACGCACTTCCACCAAGGAGAAAAAACATGCGTAAGATCCTGCTCACTCTCGCCTTCGTGCTGCTGACCACCGCTTCGGCCTGGTCCGCCCAGGAACTGAACCTGTACATCTGGTCCGAATACATGGGGCCGGAGATCGTTCCCAATTTCGAAAAAGAGACCGGGATCAAGGTCCGCGTGGACTACTACGAGACCATGGAAGACATGATGGCCAAGCTTCAGGCCGGAGGCGCCAGCCAGTATGACCTGGTCGTGCCCACGGACTACGGGGTACCGGCCATGATCGAGCTGGGCCTTTTGCAGAAGCTGGACCACTCCAAAATCCCGAACATGAAGAACCTCAACGCCAAGTTCATCGACGTTCCCTACGATCCGGGAAACGCCCACACCGTAGCCTATCAATGGGGCACCCTGGGCATGCTCTACAACAAGAATAAGATTACCGAACCCATCTCCTGGGCGACCATGTTCGACGCGGACAAACACGCCGGATCGTTCGTACTGCTCGATTCGGTGCGCGAAATGCTGGGCATCGCCCAGTGCTACCTCGGCATGAGCGTGAACACCACGGACACCGAAGAGCTCAAGAAAGTGATCGAACTGATGCTCGCGACCAAGAAGAGCCCGAATTTCCAGGGTTTCGAGGGCGGAGTCGGCGGCAGGGCCAAAGTCCTGTCCGGCGGGGCCGTGGCCGCAGTCACCTATAATGGCGACGGACTGCGCGGCGTGGAGGAAGACCCCGAAAATGTGGCCTTCGCCAACCCGATCGAAGGCACGGTCATCTGGGTGGACAACATGGCCATCCCGTCCAAAGCTCCCCATCCGGAAGCCGCCTACGCATTCATCAACTACATCCTGGACGCCAAGGTCGGGGCCGGCCTGTCCAACTGGACCCGCTATCCCTCCCCCAACGACGCGGCCAAACCGTTCATCACCCCCGAAGACCTTCAGAATGAAGCCATCTATCCTTCGGAAGAGTACATGGGCAAACTGCAGTTCATCAATGATCTGGGCGACGGGGCGCGCATCTACGACGAGATGTGGACCATGATCAAAACCCGCTAGCTCTTTCGACAACGTCACAAGCGCGGACGGCACCCCCGTCCGCGAACAACCCGCCGCACCGGAAACTCCGTCGCCCGGGCAGGACGAGTGCGGCCCGTACGCAAATTTTTTGGAGAACATCATGCATCGCGACATCTCAAAGGCCCGGGCCGAAGCCCGTTACATGCTCGAAGCCATCCACACCCCCGACGACCAGTTGACCCTGGAGCAAAGGCAGGACATCGCCAGGAAAACCGTCGATAACTTCCGCGATCACATCAACAAAGGGTTCCTCAGCTACCGCAAGTCCGTGACTCAGGCACAGGATTTTGCCTACGCCGAATGGCAGGGCCAGGGTTCGGTCATGTGCGACGTGCTGGGCCGCGAGTTCATCGACATCCTTGGCGGTTTCGGACTCTACAGCCCCGGCATCCGGCACCCGAAGATCGTGGCCGCGGTCAAGGCACAGCTCGACCGCTCTCCGCAATACAGCCAGGAGATGCTCGACCCTCTGCGCGCACAACTGGCACGCGTCATCGCCCTTTTGACCCCCGGCGACATCCAGAACGGGTTCTTCGCCAACAGCGGCACCGAGGCCGTGGACGGGGCCATGAAGCTGGCCAAGATGTACACGGGCAAGGCCGGGTTCATCTCCACCGTGAAGGGTTTCCACGGCAAGTCCCTGGGAGCGCTCTCGCTCCTGGGCAAGGCCGTGTTTCGCGAGCCGGCCATGCCGCTCCTGGAAAACGTGACCCACGTTGAGTTCGGCGACGCCGAGCAGGTCGAACGAACCCTGTCCATCGCGAAGGCCGTGGGCCAAGGCGTGGCCGCTGTGGTGGCCGAGCCCATCCAGGGCGAGGCCGGGGCCGTGGTGCCACCGGATGACTACTGGCCGCGCCTACGCGAGATCTGCGACCACTACGGCGTGCTGCTGATCGCCGACGAAGTCCAGACGGGCTTCGGGCGCACGGGCACAATCTTCGGGGTGGACCACTGGGACGTGACCCCGGACATCATGTGCTTCGGCAAGGCCCTGGGCGGCGGCGTGGTGGCCATGAGCGCCTTTTTCGCCAAGGCCAAAGTCTGGGAATGCCTGACCCCCAATCCGTTCATGCACACCACGACCACGGGCGGCAACCCCCTGGCCTGCGCGGCGGCTCTGGCCCACATCGAGGTCATGCTGGACGAAGACACCCCCGGCCAGGCCAGAGATAAGGGCACATATGTCATGGGCAAGCTGAGCGAGCTGAAAGACCGGTATCCGGGCATCCTGGAGAGCGTCACAGGCAAGGGCCTGCTCATCGGCATGCACTTCGTGGACGACGAGATCGGCTACAAGGTCGCGGCAGGACTCTTCGCCCGCCGGGTGCTGACCGCCGGAACCCTGACCAACGCGAAGGTCATCCGCTTCGAGCCAGCCCTGACCATTTCATATGAACAGATCGACGAAGTCTTGAACCGTCTGGAAGACACCTTCAAAAGCATCGCCGTGTAAGGAGGAGACATGAATCTGTACACCGGCTCCGTTCTGCATGTGGATCTGACCGCGGGAACAGCTACAGCCATGCCACTGCGCCAGGATTGGCTGCGCGAGTACTGGGGTGGATGGGGTCTGGCGGCGCGGTATTTTCAGGAATACTCCGCGCCCGGTACCGATCCCCTGTCCCCGGACAATCCGGTGATCATCATGACCGGCCCGCTCTGCGGCACCCTCGTGCCCTTGAGCGCCCGCTTCTGCTTCATGTCCAGGAGCCCGCACACCGGCACGGTCTTCGAGTCCAACGCGGGCGGGGCCTTCGGGCCCGAACTGAAATTTGCCGGGTTCGACGGGATGGTCATCACCGGCAGGTCCGAGCAGCCGGTGTACCTCTTCATCCAGGATGGCCGGGCCGAGCTGCGCGACGCCTCGAAACTCTGGGGCCTGGGCATCTTTGAGACCGAGGAAAAACTGCAACAGCTGACCGGTGGGGCCAAGACCCTGTCCATTGGCCCGGCTGGGGAAAACCTCGTCTCCTTCTCGTGCATCGGGACCGAGGCTTACCGCCAACTCGGCCGAGGCGGGACGGGGGCGCTGTTCGGCTCCAAGAACCTCAAAGCAGTGGCCTGCCGGGGCACGGGCGCGGTGCGCGTAGCCGACATGAAAGGCTTTTTGTCCATCATGACCCAGGCCAAGACCGAGTCCCTTTTGACCGCCGACAACCTGTGGGCCAAGACCGACGGCACCCCGGTGCTGGTCGACCTGACCAACGAGATGGGCATCCATCCGACCCGCAATTTCAGCTTCGGCGTGAACACGGACAAATCCGGTCTGGACAGCGACGCCATGAAGGCGGCACGCGCCGGAGAGCGGGCCTGCTGGTCCTGCCCCATGGCCTGCGGCAAGTTCACCCGCATTGACGGGGTGGAGATCGAAGGCCCGGAATACGAGACCCTGTGCCTTGGCGGTTCCAACTGCGGCGTGAACGATCTGGCCAGCATCGCCCGCTTCAACCGCCTCTGCGACGACCTGGGCCTGGACACCATCTCAAGCGGCGCGACCATCGGCCTTGCCATGGACATGGCCGAACAGGGACTACACGACTTCGGGCTGCGGTTTGGCGAGGTGCCCGAGTATTTGGCCGTGGTGGAGGAGATGGCCCGTCTGTCCACGGACCGGGGCCGCGATCTGGCCCTGGGAGTGAAACGGCTGGCCGCAAAATACGCGGCCGAAGACCTGGCGGTCGAATCCAAGGGCATGGAGTTCCCGGCCTACGAGCCGCGCGGCAACCACGGCATGGGCCTGGCCTACGCCACCAGCGAGCGCGGGGCCTGCCATCTTCGCGCCTTCACCATCTTCGCCGAAAACCCCTTTGACGGCGTGCAATTGGTTAAGGACGTGGTCGCAGCCCAGAACCTCAACGCCATCAAGTGGGCCATGTGCATCTGCGATTTCTGGGGCACGATCACCACCGAGTACCTGGCCCGGCAGCTCTCGGCGGGTCTGGGCGAAACCGTCACCCCTGACGAGTTGGACCGGGCCGGGGAACGAATCTGGAATCTGCTGCGTCTGCTGAACAATCGCGAAGGGCTCACGGCCGCCGATGACAGCCTGCCCAGAAAGATCCTTACCCAGGCCTTGCGCGGCGGTCCGCACGAAGGCCGTACCCTGAACATTGATGAATTGGAAGCCATGAAATCGCTGTACTATGCGGCGCGAGGCTGGGATGCGAACGCAGTGCCGACGCCCGCGACCCTGGCCGCCCTGGGCCTTCTGCCATTGACGAACGCGGAGGTGCGACATGCCTAGAATATTGGTGGCTCTGCCGGAAAAATGCACGGGCTGCGACCGCTGTCAGGCCGCCTGCTCGGCCGCTCACGACGGCGTCTTCGCCCCGTCCCTGGCCCGCCTCGGGATGGACAACTTTCCACTCCTGGGCCGATCGGTGCCCAGCGTCTGCTTCCAGTGCGCCAACCCCGACTGCCTGGCTGCCTGCCCCGAAGGGGCGATCCGCCACGACGAATCCGGCACCGTGCTGGTGTACCCAGACAAATGCACAGGCTGCGGTGCCTGCGTGGACGCCTGCCCTTGGGGACAGATACGGATGGGTGCGAAAAATGTGGCCGTCAAATGCGATTTGTGCGCAGGCGAGCCTAGCTGCGTGGCCGAATGCTCCGCAGAAGCCCTGGTCTTCACCGAACCGGACAAGGACCTGCGCAAACGGCGTGGGATGCAGATGAAAGAAAGGTGTGCGGCTGGATCGCCGGAGGGAAAAAGGGCGGAACTGGCGCGACGCCTGATTGCGGTCGAGAAGTAATTTCAGACTGCGCAGTCAAAGAGGAAGGAGGTCCCCCTTTGGCTGCGCAACCATGATGAATAATGCGTTTTGCTTGCACCCCAGGCTCCCTTCAAAGTGGCCAGTCCATGCACATTTGCACTAGCGTTTCCTGGCTTCAATCCCCGGCCAGGACGTTTCTTTGATTGCGCTCCATCAATCTTCGTCTTGATATTCATTCTTCACCTAGATACATTTTGGGTTGTACAAATCCTAACCCACGATGGAGCCCCATGCCGGACCGCAAATACAGATTTTCCTGGGATCTAATCGGTGACATAGAACTGGGTCGCCCCAACCTTGGGCCCCTGATGCGCATCGAGGTCTACCGTCTCATGCAGTTCGCCTTCCGGGATGTGCTGGAAAGTCATTACGGCACCGCACAGACCGACGCCCTCTTCTATGAGGCAGGCAAACTTGCGGGCACTGCGTTTTACAACCGATTTTGCTCAGGGATCACGGACCTGAACGAATTCGTGCGAACCCTGCAGGAAATCCTGCGTGAACTGGGCATCGGCATCATGCGCGTGGAATCGGCGGACGAGGAGAAGGGTTCCTTCGTCATCACCATGTCCGAAGATCTGGACTGCTCGGGGCTGCCGGAACTGGACTACGAAGTGTGCGTCTATGACGAAGGGTTCATCGCCGGACTCATGGAGGGCTTCACGGGGAGAAAATTCAAGGTCAAGGAAGTGGACTGCTGGTGCACCGGAGACAGAACCTGCCGCTTCACCGCCCAGGCCGAGGAAAAGGCGTGAACTCCGAACTCGACCAGGCCTGCGCACTGCTACGCAAGACCCTGACGGCGAAAGCGCCTCCGGGGATGCACGCAGACCTCGCTGCCAAAGCCGAGTTTGCGCGTCTGCATGAAGAACTGCTTGAGTTGCGCCGTTTCATCATGAACATCGCCAGCGGAGACCTGGCCACGAGTACCAGCATCAAGGGTTACACGGCAGGGATATTGAAGACGCTGCAGGCGAACCTCAAGCACATGACCTGGCAGACGCAAATGATCGCGTCCGGAGATTTCAGCCAGCGCCTTGATTTCATGGGTGATTTTTCCAAGGCGTTCAACGCCATGACCGCCAGGCTTGAAGCTTCTCTACAGACCATAAGAAAAAAAGAAGAGAAGCTGAACCGGATCAATGCCGGACTGCGACGGCAAGTCGAGCGCCGTAAACGCGCCCAGGCTGCCCTGACTAAAAGCGAGGCCCATTACCGCAACCTGACCGAAACCATGAAGGATGTCGTCTGGATTCTTGATACCGAGACCTTGCACTTCTCCTATGTCAGCCCCTCGGTTGAGCGCCTGCGCGGATTCACTCCCGAAGAAATCATGACTCAGCCTCTTGATGCAGCCCTGACTCCGTCAGAAGCCGTGCGTCTGAAGCGCACAATCGAGGACAACCGCGAAAAATTTCTGTCCGGAACACTGGACTCGGATACGTATCTGACAAGCGAAATCGAACAAGTGCACAAGGATGGATCTTCCGTCTGGACCGAGGCCATCACACGCTACGTCAAGAACGACAAAACCGGAGTCGTGGAAGTTCACGGCGTAACCCGGGACATTTCCGAGCGCAGGACGTTGCGCCTGGAACTTGAACGCCAGGCCACCACCGACAGCCTTACCGGCATTGCCAATCGCCGCCATTTCCTGACCACCGGGCAGAAGGAAATCGACCGCTGCAAGCGCCATGGCTGTACGTTGAGTCTGCTCATGCTCGACATCGACCATTTCAAGGCGGTCAACGACACCTTCGGCCACGCCACGGGCGACCGCGCCATCCAGGCCGTAGCCCAAACCTGTTGCAAGGAGATGCGCAGCACAGACCTCGGCGCCCGCATCGGCGGCGAAGAGTTTGCGTTGCTCCTCGTGGAAACGGACCTGAACAAGGCGTGCAGCGTCGCCGAAAGGCTCCTCGCCCAGGTGGAAGCGATAGAACTCTTCACCGAAAATGGCCGGTCAGTGCGTTTTACGACAAGCATTGGCGTGGCGGAATGTCGGCCACAAACGGAAACCCTGTCCGACTTGATGGTTCGTGCAGATCAGGCACTGTACAAAGCAAAAAACATGGGGCGCAATCGATTTGAATGCTTCGAATGAAGCTCTGACATGACGCCACTGCAAAAAGTCGCGAAAGAACCTGAGTGTCATTCCCGCGAACGTATGCCCAGCAGGGGTAGGCGGGCCATGTCGGGCAACGGCGCGAAATCCATTTTTTTCAGGTAGTTAAAAGGCGTAAATCCCCGTCTTCAAGGGGATGACGACTTTTTGCAGTGCCGTCTTACATGATAAAGGGGAGTTTTCTCCCCTTTATCCGCGTAGCCGCGGGTGCTGCAGACAGTTTCCGGCGGCACAGGCAAAACCGGATACTGTCGTTGAAGTGAGCTCAGATCAAACTTTCTTCACCTGCTTATCCTGTTTTTCCTTTTTCTTGTCGGCTTCTTTGTGCGCTTTCTGCTTCTGCTGCTTGTCCTTGTCCTTCTTTCCGCCTTTGTCGCCCATGATCCACTCCTTGGTGTAAAAGATCCTGTTCATACAATGGCTCCAGATTTCAGGCCGCAATGCGAACGTACGTGAATCGGAGCTGCCATAAAGGAAATTTGATCTCTGATTAGCATGTTGGCTACCGCGCGGCAATGTCTTCGTAGGGTTTCGAAATACGGGATTACATGTCGCGCAGCAGGGCGCCATCTCCGGCATCTTCGCAGAGTGGACACGTTCACCGGAACTGACTAGATAATGATTTGCGAACATCGTCGTCAGGCTCTTGCCCCTTTTTCTGACTTGATCCAATCCCCGGAAATCCCGGTTCGCCCACACGCTTTTATATCACCAGAATTTTGAAGGAATATTATGTCATTTGATCAACTTGGCCTGCGGGTCGAACTGCTGAAAGCTATAAAAAACAAGGGATACGACGCTCCCACCGCCATCCAGGCCCAGGCCATACCCGTCATTCTTGCCGGTCGCGACATCCTGGCCCGCGCCCAGACCGGCACCGGCAAGACCGATGCCTTCGGGCTGCCTATTGTCCAAATTCTGGGTTTAACGCGAG
>Ga0180016_100279_pt1 | contig 13588 bp, 10 predicted proteins | sample KR46_M_MetaG_FD_129673 | JGI IMG/M metagenome (GOLD analysis project Ga0180016, IMG submission 129673) | Groundwater microbial communities from the Olkiluoto Island deep subsurface site, Finland - KR46_M_MetaG | ecosystem: Environmental > Aquatic > Deep subsurface > Groundwater | place: Finland... | reverse complement strand
GCGCATGCGCTTGGCGCTGAATTCGCCTGCGCTGACCGCATCGAGAACCGTGGTGATCCCGGCCCCGACCATGTGCGTGTCGTGGGCCATGATGGAGGTGAGGCTGGTTGGCCAGCGCACCCCGGAGCGGGGGAGGAAGTGCTTTTCGATATTGTCGGTGTGGATCTCCACAAGACCCGGCAGCAGGTAGTCACCCTTGAAATCGAGAGCTTCGGGGATGGCTCCTGGCGCATCGATGCCCGTTATGAGCCCGCCCCCGGAGGTCAGAGAGCCGTGGACGACACCGTCTGGCGTGACCAGACGGGCATTGGTGCAGCGTAGGGATGGCATGGCGGTGTCCGGTTTCAGACAAAGAGTTTGCGCAGACGCTGGGAAACCAGATCGATAAGGGTTACGGAGATAATGATGAGAATCATGATGGCGCAGGTCTGGGCGAAGTAGAATCCACGGATCATCTCCCAGAGCACTACCCCGATTCCGCCCGCCCCGACGATACCGAGTACCGTGGCCGAGCGCACGTTGGATTCGAAGCGGTACAGGGAATAGGATATCCATAGCGGGAGCACCTGCGGGATGACGCCGAAGATGACCTCCTCGATCACGGTCGCGCCCGTCGAGCGGATGCCTTCCACAGGTTGGGGGTCGATGGCCTCCACGGCCTCGGAGAAGAGCTTGGCCAGAACGCCGGTGGTGTGCACCCACAAGGCCAGGACGCCGGCAAAAGGCCCAAGTCCCACTGAGACCACGAAGAGCATGGCGAAGACCACCTCGTTGATGGCCCGGCAGGCGTCCATGACACGGCGGATGGGCTGGTAGACCCACCAGGGCGCGATGTTTTCAGAGCTGAGTATGCCGAAGGGCACTGCGCAGACCACCGCCAGGAATGTGCCCCAGACCGCGAGGTGGAAAGTTACGATGATCTCATCGAGGTAGAATTTCCAGTCGGAAAAATTGGGAGGAAAAAAATCGGCTGCCAGGGTTGCCATGTTGCCGGAGTCCTTGATCAGGTCCAAGGGCCGCATGTCCGCCCCCTCCCATGACCAGGCCAGCGCGGCCAGGACCAGAGCCCAGCCCAGCAGGTTCAGGATGGATGATTTGAGGGATCGTGGCGGCTGTGTGGAAACGAGAAGGGTGCTCTGGGCGGTCATAATGCTTCCTTGGATGCGGCCGACCGTTGGGCGCCGGCCGCAGGATGTGGAGGAGAGTCTTAAAGTTTGGAGCTGATGGCGTCGAGCTTGGCATCGATTTCAGCCAGTTTCTTGGATCTTTCTTCAGCCGGCATGGCTTCGTCGGATTCGACCTTCATGCGGCTTTTGAACAGTTCGAGCTGGCGGATGGGCAGGAGCTGGTCATTGTTTGACTCCTTGAAAGGTGCCCAGGTCAGGTTGGTCAGGACGGCCTTTTCGTTATCCTTGCCCGTGGTGCCGTAAGTCATGATGAAATCTCTGATCTTGGCTTTTGTCTCTTCGGGCAGATCCTTGCGCCAGACCAGCGGATCGCTGGGGATGAGCGGGGAGGTCCACACGACCTTGATCAGATCGGCCTTGCCCGGGTGGGTCTTTTTCAGCCTGGCCAGGTTTTCGCTGTTGTTGGTGGCCACATCGACCTGCTTGTTGGCTACGCTCAGGGCATTGGTCTCATGGTTGGCGCTGACCGTGTTTTTGAAAATCTTCTTGGGGTCGAGGTTGTTCTTGGCGAAAACGTAGTAGCTGGGGACAAGGAAACCGGAGGTTGAGTTGGGGTCGCCGTTGCCGAAGGAGATGTCGGCGGCTTTCTTGAGCACGTCTTCCAGAGAATTGAGCGGGGAGTCCCTGTGCACGATGAGGTGGGAATAGTAACCGGCCAGGCCGTCGGCCGGCACGGTCTGGGCGAAGATCTCGCCATCGGCGCGGTCCACGGCCTCCATGGCGCTCTTGTTGCCGTACCATGCGATCTGCACCTTGTTGAAGCGCATGCCTTCGATGATTCCGGCATAGTCGGAGGCGAAGAAGGCGTTAATCTTGAGACCAGTGGCCTTTTCCATGTCGGCCAGGAAGGGGTCCCACATGGTCTTGAGGTTCATGGAAGCTTCGGTGGAAATGATGCCGAAGTTGATTTCCTTGAGCTGAGCCGCAGCGGGCTGAACACTCAAGAATGCCAGGATGACCAGAAATCCGCAAAGCTTGCGAAACATGTTTCTCTCCTTTTAATACAATTGGTTAGGCTGCGGCGGGAGCCGTGGCTGATTTACGCTGGAGTTCGTTCTTCTGCTGTCGCATCGCGTTGTCCATCGCGGGCGAAAAGAGTTCTTCACTTTCCGACCCGTAGATATCTTTGAGAAAGGATGGGGTCAGGGCGGAGCTCGGACCGTCGTAGACGATGCGACCGTGGCGCAGTGCGATGGTGCGGGGGCAGTAGCGGATGGCGTACTCGACCTGGTGCAGGGAGACCACGACGGTGATTTTGTCCTCGCGGTGAATTTGCGCCAGAATGTCCATGACGATGCGGGATGACTCGGGGTCCAGAGAGGCGATGGGTTCGTCGGCCAGCAGAACCTTGGCCCGCTGGGTCAGGGCCCTGGCGATGGCCACGCGTTGCTGCTGACCGCCAGACAAGGTCGAGGCCCGCTGCCAGGCTTTGTCGGCCATGCCGACGCGGGCCAGGGACTCCATGCCCAGACGGCGCTCCACCGGAGGGAAGAGGTTTGACACGGCCCGCCACGTCGGCACTCGACCCAGGGCTCCCATGAGCACGTTGGTCATAACCGAGAGGCGGTCAACCAGGTTGAACTGCTGAAAAATAACTCCCACCTCGGTGCGCACCTGGCGGGCATTCCGGGACAGGCGCCCGTCACGCTGCATGATGCGGCTCAAGACTTCGATCTGTCCCCCGCTGTCCGCATCACAGCACATGAGGCCACAGATGTGACGCATGAGCGTCGACTTGCCCGAACCGGAAGATCCGATGAGGGCGACCATCTCACCACTCTCGATGGTGGCATTGATGTCGTCGAGTCCCTTGGTGTTCTTGAATGTCTTGGTCAATTGCTTGATCTGGATCATGGCTTTTCCTCGCGTTTTGCTTTGACTAAAAGACATCTGTGACGCGAGCGTGTCTGGCCGATGACAAATTGCCACAAGTCGTATAGACAAATTTTTAATTCATCACATGTTTTTGGGTGCTGGTGGTGGCGAAGCCAATTCCTGAGGTGAATGATTTCCGGGGCTGGGGGCTTGCTCCGTTCGTCGAGGGCAGACGGCAAGAACGCTGCAGCTTGAACATCCTGAAATATTTGACGAAGGGTTCAGGCTTGCCCGCTTGCGCATATTGTCTTACTTTTCAGAGTTGGTTTGATTTACGCGCGCCTTTCCGATTTTTTGATTTCGTTGTTTTGAACTCAACGCGTCCGATTCACATATTCATTCTTCCGAGGCCTTGGCATGTCGCATAAGCTTATACGTAAAGATGTCGCACCGATTTATGACCGAATAGTCGCCAATTTTCTGCAAAATCAGAAGGGTGCATTTTTCCTTGTTACCAACGACGATATCTTCATACGTACAATGCGTGGCGCATTGCGGACCATGGGGTTGAATTACGACTCTTTGTCCACAGCTCACGTTTCTTCCGATATATGGAAGAAGTGCAGAGATATTCTGGAGAACAATTCGCAGTTGGTCATGTTCATCGAGTCGAAAATTAATGGAAGGTCAAATGTTTTTGACTTTAAATCTTTGAAGGACAGTTTCGGAAACAGCTTGAAGATAATATGCATCACTCCGGAGGTTTCCGAGGAGCATGTTTCATTTATCGCTGAGAACGATGTCGATTCAATTATCGTCAAGCCTATTTCCATCAATAACATAATCCAAAAAATAGCATTTGTAATCAAGCCTTCAAATTTATTTCATACAGAAGTAGAAAATATTAAGAACTTGATAGATAATGGTTATTTTGATCAGGCAAATCTTAAAATAGATATGTTGCTGGAAGAAAAGCCGGGAAGTTCTATTTGCATGATCTTCAAGGGTGACATATCCAGAAAAAATGGTGATATAAAGGGAGCAGAGGTTTTTTATAAAGAGGCTGTAAAGGAATCACGGCTTAATTTGAAACCGCTGCAGAAGCTCGCAGACCTGTATGCCGAGGCTGAAGAGGCTAAAGAACACCTCAAGTGCCTGCTTCTCATGGATAAGATTTCTCCTTTGAACCACAAACGCAAAATCAACATCGGTGAACAGTACAGCAAGACCGGCGAAGACGAGAAGGCGAAGAAATTCTATTCTGACGCGGTCAATATCGTGCGCACGCAGGCCAACGATCTGCTGGCCTCCACGCTCATGGATATCGGCGTGAAACTGCGCGAGGTGAACCCCGAGCAGAGTATCCATTTCATGAACCAGGCCCTTGAAACAAAGGGCGGCGACATGACTCGCGAAGATCTGTGGATGGTCAACGAGATGGGGGTGTCGCTGCGCAAGAAGGGTGACTGGAAGGGCGCGGTCGAGACCTATCAACAGGCCTTGAACGTGATCCCCAACGAAGCGGGATTGCATTACAACATGGGCATGGCCTATGCTCAGGGAAAAGAGCATTACAAGGCCGTCTGCGAGTTCGACAAGGCCATCGCCGCTTCCGCGGACATTCTTCAGGAATCGCCGCTTATCCCGTTCAATATCGGGATGGTCTATTTTCAGATGAATCGTCTGCAGGAAGTGGAGCGTTACATGAAAGTCGCCCTGAAGGTCGACCCCGGTTTCGAACGTGCCAGGGCGATGATTGAAAAAATCGGATCGAAAGCGGATTGACACCGGTTTTCCGGCGAGTCGTGCTGAGGCACTTCTGCCGTCGATGGCAATGAGTTGCTCAAAACAAGTCACAACGAAAGGATTAATTTTTTGCCATAACTGCGTCTTGAGACTTCCTGACTTGCACATACTGCGGTATCTTGTAAGAAAATTCATCCACCACGAATGGTTTCCGGAACAATTTTGCCGGATCTTCGTCGCCAAACCGTCATCCTCCATGGTCTTTTAGGACCTAAGCGGTGCACATGCCATTATTACCATCGAGCTTTGAAGACCCCCATGACCTTTTGATGGGCGCCCCTATAGGCATATTCACGTCTTCGCCAGAGGGCCGTTACCTGTCCGCGAATCCGGCCATGGCCCGGATCTTTGGCTACGAGTCGCCCCAGTCCTTGATTGATGCATCCTCAGAGATTGGAATGGGCATCCAATCCGACCCTGCCGAAGGAGCCAGATTTCTACGGCTTCTGGACATGCAGGACGAAATTTTCGACTGGGAAACCGTTCTCCTTCGCCGGGACGGTTCCGAGGTCTGGGTGTCCATCAGCGCACGGGCTGTGCGTGACAAGTACGAAAAAACGCTGCATTTTTTGGGTTTCGTCACCGAGATCACGCACCGCAAGCGGGTCGAGGCGATCCTGGCTCACGAACGGAACCTGTACCGCGATCTCGTCGCCTCGCAGCCCTCCGGAGTGTACCGGCTGCGCGTCCTGGCTCAAGAGCCATGGGGGCCGGAAGAGTGGGTCGAAAAGGTGGGATCAAACTACGTGCTCGAAATGGTCAGCGACCGGTTCTGCGATATCCTGGGCGTGACTCGGGAAGAGTGTGAAGCGAGCGCGACCATCGTGATCGAGCGCATGCATCCCGAAGACAAGGCGGATTTCGTGGCCAGGAACGTTCTCGCCGTGAACTCGCTGGTTCGTTTAACCTGGGAGGGACGGATCATCCACGCCGACGGAGACCGCTGGGTGCACTTCGAATCCGTGCCCAGATCCCTGGATAATGGGGATGTGCTCTGGACCGGCATTCTGCTGGACATCTCCGGGTTCAAACAGGCCGAGCGGGCATCGGATCAGAGGGCCCGTGAACTGGCCGCCCTGCATGAGCTGAGCTTGGTCGTCAGCTCCTCGTTGGCCCTGGACCAGATCGTGGCGGCCTCGGTGCGCGTGGTCCGGGAGACCACGGGCTGCGACATGGTCTATCTGTTCTTAAGGCAGGGGGAGCGTCTATTGCTCCAGGCCGTGTGTCCGCAGGACTCGCAGATGCTGCTGAATGACATCTCCGAACACCGGAGGGGGGAGTGCTTGTGCGGGCTGGCGGTGCTGGATGGCGAGCCGCAGTATTCCGGCGACATTCTCAGTGATGACCGTTGCACCCGGCAGGAATGCAAGGAGTCAGGTATCCTGTCCTTCGCGGCCTTGCCGCTTCGCGACGGCCGGGACGTCATCGGCGTCATGGGACTGGCTTCCCGGACGGCCAGGGATTTCCATCCCCAGTCCGGATTCCTCGAGACCCAGGCTCATCAGGTTTCCATCGCCCTGGTCAACGCCCGTCTCTATGAAAAGGCCAACCAGGAACTGGACAGCCGCATCCAGGCCGAAAAGACCTTGCGCGAGCGTGAGGAATTCATCCGCACCGTGCTGGACAGTCTGCCCGTAGGCGTGGCCGTGAATACGGTCTCTCCGGACGTCAGATTCGAGTACATGAATGAGCTTTTCCCCAGGCTTTACGGAACCACCAGGGAGGCCATGGTGGCTCCCGAGGGGTTCTGGGAGGCCGCTTATCCCGAACCGGAATTTCGGGGAAAGATCCGCAGCATGGTCACGGCAGGCTGCGCCAGCGGGAGACTGGAAAGCATGTGCTGGGCTGACGTGCCCATCATCCGGCAGGACCAGGAGACCCGTTTCGTCACCGCTCGCAACATCCCGCTGCCAGGTAAGAGTCTGATGATTTCGACAGTGTGGGACGTGACCGAACGCAAAAGGGCCGAGGAGGAATTGCGCAAAAGCAACGAACTGCTCTCACTTTTCATCCGCAACTCTCCCATCTACGCTTTCATTAAAGAGGTGACCCCGGATGAAAGCCGGGTCCTGGCGGCCAGTGAGAACTATCTGGACATGGTCGGCATCCCGGGGTCGAGTCTGACCGGCAAGACCATGGCGGACCTCTTTCCGGCCGATTTCGCGGCCAAGATCACTGCCGATGACTGGGACGTGGTCTCCCGTGGGGAGATCTTGCACCTGGACGAAGATCTGCACGGCCGTCACTTTACGACCATCAAGTTTCCGGTTCAGCTCGGCGAGAAAAAACTTCTGGCCGGCTACACCATCGACATCACCGAGCGTAAGCAGGCGGAGCAGGCCATGGCCAGGGCCAAGGAGGCGGCCGAATCCGCCAACCAGGCCAAAAACGAATTTCTGGCCAACATGAGCCATGAGCTGCGCACTCCATTAAACGGCGTCATGGCGATGATGCAGCTCTTGGAGGTGACGCCGTTGAACGGCGAGCAGACGGAATACGTGCACCTGGCCATTAAATCGTCCGAGCGGCTGACCCGCCTGCTGAGCGATCTGCTGGACATCTCGCGCATCGAGGTCGGCAAGGTCGAGATCCGCGAGGAGGCGTTTGCGATTCAGGAACTGCTCCAGTCCGTTTCCGAACTGTTCAATACCAGTGCACAGAGCAAAGGCGTGTCACTGGAGCTGTTGACGGACCCTTCCGTGCCGCCCAGGCTCAAGGGTGACGAGGCCAGGCTCAGACAGGTGCTCTTTAACCTGGTGGGTAACGCCCTGAAATTCACGGACCAGGGCTTCGTGCGCGTGGAGCTAACGACGCTTCCTCCTCGGGGCCAGGAACATTGCCGCATCCTGTTTTCCGTCGTGGACACGGGCATCGGAATCCCTTTGGAAAAACAGCAAGATCTGTTTACCCCTTTTTTCCAGGTGGAAGGCACTTACAACCGTAGATACCAGGGCGCCGGGCTGGGCCTGGCCATAGTCAGGCGGCTGGTCGAACTCATGGACGGACACATCATTCTGGACAGTGTTTACGGAGAGGGGACGGCGGTCCACGTCGTGCTGCCGCTGGATTTGTCCCAGAGCGAGGTGGACGCCCCGACGAGCGCCGAGGATTCAGAATTTCTGCCCGCCATGCGTGTGCTGCTGGCCGAGGATGAGCCAATCAACGCTCTGGCCGCGAGCAGGATGATCGAGCGGGAGGGGCATGAAGTGGTTGTGGCCGAGAACGGGCTGCAGGTCCTGGCTCTGCTTGAAGAACGGGAGTTTGACTGCATCCTGATGGACATCCAGATGCCGGTCATGGACGGTGAGGAGACAACCATGGAAATTCGAACCTCCGGCAAGCCCTACGCCGATATCCCCATCATCGCCCTGACCGCCTATTCCATGAGCGGAGACCGCGAGAAGTTCCTGGCGACAGGAATGAACGACTACCTGTCCAAACCATTCAGAATCGAGGATTTGCGCAAAACCTTCAGGCGTTGCGCTGGCAGGGCAAGCCGAGCAAACGGCTAAACCTCGGCATGACGCCGTGCTCAGGGCCCGGAATTCCTGGTCACCTGGGCGTGAGCGCGTTTGTATCTTCTGGGTGTTGGTCTTCAGCAGACCCCGCCGTCCAGGCATTCCTTATGTTTGGCCAGGGCCTGCACCTCGCCCTGACTTAAGGGGCGGCCTGTGCGCTGGGCGCGGTCGCGGATGGTGTCCACCAGGCTGCCGAGGGAATGCAGTGGTCCTTCGAGGCCTACCTGTCGCAGCATGGTCCTGACCGCTCCCCGTCCGGCCTTGGCACCCAGGGCCAGAATGCGTTTGGCTCCGGTCCGGGCCGGGTCGTAGGGTTCGAACAGGGCCGGGTTTTTGAGGATGCCGTCCACGTGCAGGCCCGACTCGGCCGCGAAGATGTCCCCGCCTGCCACCGGCCGGTTGCGGGCCACCGGGATGCGGGCGTAATCGGCCACCAGTTCGCACAGTCCGCGCACCAAATTCATGTCGTATATTTCGTAGCCTTGCACCAGTCGCAGGTGTCCGGCCACTTCCTCCAGGGCCGAGATGCCCGAACGCTCGCCAATCCCCAGCACCGAGACATCCGCCCAATGCGCGCCCGCCTCCAGGGCCGTGATGGCGTTGGCTGTGGCCATGCCGAAATCGTTGTGGCAGTGGATGGCGATCTCCATGTCCACTCCCTCGGCAAAGAAGCGCACCAGTTCCGCGATGCGGGTCGGGGTCATGACTCCTAAAGTGTCGGCCAGGCGGATGCGCACGGCCCCCAGTTCCCTGGCCATGCGGGCCATGGACAGGGCGAAGTCCTGATCGGCCCGGGTCACGTCCTCAAGGCCAATGCTGATGCGCCGGATGCCGCAGGAGTGGGCCAGACCCACGGTCTCGCGCAGCATGCGGGTCAGGCCGTCGCGGTCAGTGCGCAGGCGCTCGGCGATATGCAGGTCGGAGACGGGCAGCCCGATATTGATCGTGTCGATGCACAGGCCCGCAGCCCGGTACACGTCCACTGTGCGGCACGGCGACCAGACGCTCAGATCGCAGGTCACGCGCTTGTCTCGAAGGGTCCGCACCAATTCCTCAAGCCCCTCTTGCCCCATCCATCCGATCTCTATTTCCTCAACGCCCATGTCCGCGATGCGGCTGGCGATCTCTGTGCGTGCATTCGCCGGGATGCTGGTCCCGAACATCTGCGCCCCTTCCCTGAGTGTGGTGTCGATCAGCATGCGTCCTCCAGTGTTTGCTTCTGTAATGCATGCTCGATGCCACGGCTTGCTTCTCCTCCATTTGTCTGGATTTTAATGCTTAATCCGTAGCGCAAGTGCCCGGTTACGGGTTGACGTTAGTGTCGCGGCCTACATTTTTGTCTTGGTGGATTGTGTAGGTTGGGGAAGGCTAGGTCCGGGCCGTGTTTTTGATTTAATCTTATATTTCAATAGAATATGACTGGATGCGGGTTTTGGCACGAGCGTTGCCCTAGGGAGGTTCAGGTACGGCTCACAACTACACCAAAAACTCTCACATAAAGGAGCACACGTCATGAGGAAGATCGCAATTTACGGAAAGGGCGGTATCGGCAAATCCACCACCACCCAGAACACGGTCGCGGGCCTGGCTGAAATGAACAAGAAGATCATGGTCGTCGGCTGTGACCCCAAGGCGGACTCCACCCGTCTGCTCCTTGGCGGTCTGGCCCAGAAGTCAGTGCTGGATACCCTGCGCGACGAAGGCGAGGACGTGGAATTGGCCGACATCCGCAAGGCCGGTTTCAACGGCACCTGGTGTGTCGAATCCGGCGGTCCGGAGCCGGGCGTAGGTTGCGCAGGACGCGGCATCATCACTTCCATCAACATGCTTGAATCGCTTGGCGCCTACCATGAATCCGAAGCCCTGGATTACGCGTTTTATGACGTTCTTGGCGACGTTGTGTGTGGCGGCTTCGCCATGCCCATCCGCGACGGCAAGGCCGAAGAGATCTATATCGTCTGTTCCGGCGAGATGATGGCCATGTATGCGGCCAACAACATCTGTAAAGGCATCATGAAATACGCCGAATCCGGCGGAGTGCGTCTGGGCGGTCTGATTTGCAACTCCCGCAACGTCGATAACGAACGCGAGATGATCGAAGAGCTGGCCAAGAAAATCGGCACGCAGATGATTTACTTCGTACCCCGCGACAACGACGTGCAGCGTGCAGAGATCAACCGCATGACCGTCATCGAATGGAATGCCAAGGCTCCTCAGGCCGACCACTACCGCAATCTGGCCAAGGCCATCGATCAGAACACGAATTTCGTTGTCCCGAAGCCCCTGGAAATCGAGGAACTGGAGCAGCTCCTGATGGACTTCGGCCTTCTCGAAGCCGTCTAGGCGGCTGCCCAAAATCTTCCGCTGACTTCGTTGCTGCGCGAATTTCAAGCCCTCATGTATTGGGATACACTTCGGTCTTGAAATCCGCTTGCGCCTCGCCAGCGAAATTTTTGAACAGCCTTTCAGAAAAATTCAATAAAAACACTATATTAGAACAAAACGAAGGAGAGAAAACATATGATCATGGTCAGAGCAATCGTACGCCCCGAAAAGTCAGATGATGTCCTCGCAGCCCTCATGGATGCAGGTTTTCCGGCGGTGACCAAGTATTCCGTGGCCGGTCGCGGCAAACAGCGCGGCATCAAGATCGGCGAAGTGACCTATGACGAAATCCCCAAGACCATGCTCATGAGCGTGATCAACGCGGCGGACAAGGATTACGTCATCAGCGTGATCATGAAGGCTGCGCGCAGCGGCGCCAAGGGCGCATTCGGTGACGGCAAGATTTTCGTGAGCGAGGTGGGCGATGTGTACACCATCAGCTCCGGCATCTGTGACAGCGCCCTCGCAGGAAGCGCCCCCGCAGGAGTATAGCCATGAAAGAAGTGATCGCGGTCATCCGCATGAACATGATGAACAAGACCAAGAAGGCGTTGCAGGACGCGGGCGTGGTCGCTTTCTTCGCCCACGAAGCTTTCGGTCGCGGCAAGGGTCTGGTGGACGTGAAGCCTCTCGAAGGAGCCAGGAATGGCATCGAGGAAGCGGTGGCCGTGCTGGGAGAAAAGGGCAAGCTCTACCCCAAACGTATGCTGACCGTCGTGGTCACCGATGATCTAGTGCCCGAAGTGGTCAAGGTCATCACCGACACCAACAAGACCGGCCAGCCCGGCGACGGCAAGATTTTCGTCCTGCCCATGATCGACGCGGTGCGGGTCAGAACCGGAGAAAAGGGCGTCAAGTCCATTGAATAGAGCCGGTTTCATCCAGTGAAACCAGGACACACGAAGGAGAATATCATGCCATCATCTGCCAAGAAGCTCGTCAACTGGACGCCCACCGACGTAAAAGCGGACATGCTCGCCAAGTATCCGCCCAAGGTGGCCAGAAAGCGCGCCTCCCAGATCCTCGTCAACGAGGCCCTGGGCAACGAGACCCCTGAAATATCCGCCAACGTGCGTACCATTCCAGGCATAATCACCATGCGCGGCTGCACCTACGCCGGCTGTAAGGGCGTCATTCTGGGGCCCACCCGCGACATCGTCAACATCACCCACGGCCCCATCGGCTGCGGTTTCTACTCCTGGCTGACCCGCCGCAACCAGACCGATGCATCGGGCGAGGGCGACGAGAACTTCATTCCGTACTGCTTTTCCACGGACATGCAGGACCAGGACATCATCTTCGGCGGCGAGAAGAAGCTGCAGGCCGCCATCCAGGAAGCCTACGACCTCTTCCACCCCAAGGCCATCGCCATCTTCGCCACCTGTCCCGTGGGACTCATCGGCGACGACATTCACGCCGTGGCCCGCAAGATGAAGGCCAAGTTCGGCGACTGCAACGTCTTCGCCTTCAGCTGCGAAGGCTACAAGGGCGTCAGTCAGTCCGCCGGTCACCACATCGCCAACAACAAGGTTTTCAGCGAGGTCGTGGGCGAGAATGATGCCGAGAAGCCCGGCCAGTTCAAGATCAATCTTTTGGGCGAATACAACATCGGCGGCGACGGATTCGAGATCGATCGCATCCTCAAAAAATGCGGCATCACCAATATCGCCACCTTTTCCGGCAACTCGACTTACGACCAGTTCGCCTCCGCCCACAAGGCCGACCTGTCTGCGGTCATGTGTCACCGTTCCATCAACTACGTGGCCGACATGCTCGAAACCAAGTTCGGCATCCCGTGGATCAAGGTCAACTTCATCGGCGCCAAGTCCACGGCCAAGTCCCTGCGCAAGATCGCGGAGTACTTCGGTGATCCGGGCCTGACCGCCCGCGTGGAAGAAGTCATTGCCGAAGAAATGCCCGCCGTTGAAGCCGTCATAGGCGACGTGCTGCCCCGCACCAAGGGCAAGACGGCCATGCTCTTCGTTGGCGGGTCCCGCGCCCACCATTATCAGGACCTCTTTGCCGAGATGGGCATGAAGACCCTGGCCGCTGGCTACGAGTTCGCTCACCGCGACGACTACGAAGGCCGCCATGTCATCCCTGGTCTGAAGGTCGACGCCGACAGCCGCAACATCGAGGAGATCGAGGTCAAGGCGGACGAGAAGCGTTACGCCCCGCGCAAGAGCTCCGAAGAGATGGCCAAACTCGAAGCCGCCGGACTGAAGTTCAAGGAATACGACGGCCTGATCCCGGACATGGATCACCAGACTCTCGTTATCGACGACCTCAACCAGTACGAGGCCGAAAAGCTGGTCGAAATCATCAAACCCGATGTTTTCTGCGCGGGCATCAAGGAAAAGTTCTCCATCCAGAAGCTGGGCATCCCCATGAAGCAGCTGCACAGCTACGATTCCGGCGGCCCCTATGCCGGTTTTCAGGGCGCGGTCAACTTCTATCATGAGATCGATCGCCTCGTGAACAGCAGGGTCTGGAGTTACATGAAGGCCCCCTGGCAGGAAAACCCGGAACTGTCCGCCACGTACGTCTGGGAATAAGAGGAAATAATCATGCTACTTAGACATACCCCCAAAGAAATCAAGGAACGCAGCGCCCTGTCCATCAACCCGGCCAAGACCTGCCAGCCCATCGGAGCCATGTACGCAGCGCTGGGCATTCACGGCTGCCTGCCGCACTCTCACGGCTCCCAGGGTTGCTGCGCCTACCACCGCAGCGCCCTGACCCGGCACTACAAGGAGCCCGTCTCGGCGGCGACCAGCTCTTTCACCGAAGGCGCTTCGGTCTTCGGCGGCGGCGCGAACCTGGTCTCGGCCATCGAGAACATCTTCACCGTCTATGAGCCCGACGTCATCGCCGTGC
>Ga0180016_100278_pt1 | contig 13618 bp, 10 predicted proteins | sample KR46_M_MetaG_FD_129673 | JGI IMG/M metagenome (GOLD analysis project Ga0180016, IMG submission 129673) | Groundwater microbial communities from the Olkiluoto Island deep subsurface site, Finland - KR46_M_MetaG | ecosystem: Environmental > Aquatic > Deep subsurface > Groundwater | place: Finland... | reverse complement strand
GGCTCGATGATTTCCCAATGGGCATCGGTTAGGACACGTCTGGTCAAGGTTGCTCTCCTTCGTTTGCAACCTTGAATCAGAAACTACATCAAATGGGAATCCTGAACGTCAACAGACCCTAGTATTTTGTCCTCACGAATGAGCCAATCGTCCCGTAGCATTCGTAGCCCGTCCGCTTGTTTTTATGCTTATTCAGTGTCGCATCGTAGCTCTCTTTGTTGAAGCTTTTTCCGCAGACGGTGCATTTGAAGACGTACGTCGGGCCGCTTGCTGTTCCGAAACCGGTGCTTCGGGTCGATTTGCGTGCAGGTGAGCGCCGAATTGTCGGTGTGCGGCCGATTCCGAAAGCACCTCCCGAACCAGACCTGGCGGTGCTCGGAATGCTCTGTGGGCCTGATGGCGTTAGTTCGATTGGATACCGCGGAGCGAATGATATCTGGGTCGCTTTGACCCCAAGGATGCTGTCGACCAAATAGCTGCGCGGTTGGCCGTCGTCCGCACGTACGGCCATGAGCAACACATCGCCGGCCTGCGAGAGCCGAAGTGAGTAGGCTTCGATCGCGCGCGTCGAACGATTGCCTTGCTTGTCTCGGTAATCGAGTTCGACAAGGAGGCGGTTGGCAGCGGCGAACCGGATCATTTCGATAAAGCTCTGTCCCCTGCTACCAGTTGGCAGGTTGACTACGCGCTCGCGAATGAGCGCGTTACCGGCGCCCATAGGCATCGCCGCAAGAGGTGGCGGGACGGCGCCTGCGAGCCAACTGAAGATTTCTGGCAACGCGTCCCAAAAAGTTGCGACAGGGAGCAACGCGGGAAGCTGGTGCTCCAGCATGTGAATCCAACCGGCCTCGAGGTCCGCGCGGTGCGGCTCAAGGTCGGCTATGCGTGGCAGGTTGATGCCCTTGAATTCACACTTGGCGCGCAAGACTTCCATGAAGCGCTGCGGCTCGGGACGTGCGTCGGTGTTCCTGTAGAGATGGACGACGTCGTAGAGATCGCGGGGCCGAGTTCGTTCCGCGAGAGCTCTGAATTTTTCAGCGAACGCTTCGATGTAGTCGTAGGCCAGGACCTCGATGCCATCTTCTGGAGCATCGCTATATGGATGGAAGATTTGCGCGCGGACCGGAGGCAGAACGACCCGCTCGTCGGCCGTCAGGTCAAGTTTGATGCGCGGAAGGGCGTGCGTTGATGAGACCGGGCCTTTGTAGCTGATCTTGCCCTGGCAGGAAATTTGCCCTCGCGGGTTCTGGTAGACATCGAATTCTTGCTTGTCGGCCGGAACCTCAATGCCGGTTTGGTCATAGATCCATTCGCCGATCTCAGAAAATGCGGCTTTCAAAAAGTCGGCGTCGAGGTGTTCGGGCTTGCGGAGCGTGAAGTCGAGATCTTCGGAAAACCGATAGGTCTCGAAGAAGCATTTCTTCAGGCACGTGCCGCCTTTGAATATCCAGTTCTCTGCAAGATCCTCGTGCCCGTAGATGCCGGCGAGCATCCAGCCGAGAACATAGTCTTTCTCCACGACGTGCGGTGTGAGCGACGTCTGCTGCGCTATCGCGAGGATTTCGCGCTTATCGATCATATAATTCCTCGCGCGCCCAACGCTCAGGCACGCGCAACCGCCATTTTGTTACGACGCGTGGCCCATCTTGGGCAGGATCGAGTTTCGCATGGCCGCCACTCAGATGCTGCTCGCAGAGGCGTGCCAGTTCGCTATTGCCAGGTGAACGCTCTGCCAAAAATCCAAGGCGCTTGAATACCGCACCGTTGCCAAGACGCACCGCGTAATCGATCAGCTTCTTGTCGTCGCGATCGTCGCGCCGCAGATAGACGGCGAGGCAGTCGGTGACATGCTGGATGCCACCGCCGATCGCTGGGTCGTCGAGAATATCGATGATCGTACGGTGCACGTCAGAGACCGGCACTCGAGTGTGGTGGCGCCAGATATTCTTCGTGCCGAAAATCTTCCTTTCATCGATGTGCTTCAGCGAAAATAGCGTGCCGTGCCGCTCCTGGCGCTTCTGGCGCACAGACTGTGAGGTCATCACGAAGATGTCCTTGAAAATCTGTTCGGTCAGATCCCAATGCTCGGCTGCTGTGCGTCCTCCGATGTAGGCTGGGTCGAAGAGTGCGGGAACGAGGACCCACGGGTCATCGAGGAAGCGATCCGAGCCCATGGTGTCGAGGGAGGCCGCAATGTAGGCGCCGCGCCCCACGCGTCTCAGCCATCCCTGTTCAACCCAGCGGGACAAGCGCTGGGCGGCGCCTGTACGGTCGAGTTGCAGGGTACTCACCACGTCATCGACGTGGATCACGTCGCCGGCTGCTGACAGCACCCGTACAAGCTGCGCGCGTCCGTGGGGAAGGCGGGTTGCGTGTTCGTCCATAGTGCTAACTTAGCATAAAGTGCGAATTATCGCAATCACAATAACAGCCCGCATCCTTCGCCTAATGTCAGTAATTCGCATAAAGCGCGAATTACAGCAAGTATAATAATTATGCTCAGAGCTGCGAATTCGGCACACCAGTTCGGGATTACCGCCAGCGAAAGCCGGCTGCATTGGCTATGGTGAAGCCCTCTGGCGCGCAATTTGTCCCGGGAATAAGCGGATCTAGAATGGATCGCGCCGCTTTCGTCTGTCATCGAGGCCGTAGAGCGGCATCGAGCCGATGAGCTGGCCGGGATTCGTGAGTTGCTTCTTCCGTTCTTCGACGCCAATCGCAAAGGATACGTAGAATAGTGCGGATCGCGCCATCTGCATGACGCGGATCGCCTTGGCTTCGAGTTCGTCGCTGCCGATCGCGGTGCCGAAACTATTGTTGCTCACCCCCTTGATCATGAATGGCTTTGCCCAGCCTTCGCTCACACGCAGATAGGTGTGCTCCAGCGCATTGCGAATGGCGTGTAGTTCACGAGCGTCGGCTGCCGTAGTCTGCTTGAGTTGGTCGTCGAACAGCTCCTTCGACAACCAGAACAGGCCGCGCAGTGGCAGGTTGACCCGCTTCTCGAACAGTGGCAGCAGGCGCCCCTTGTTCTCGACCATCCACACATTCTTGAAGCTAATCCTGTCCGGTACCTTGCCTAAGGCCCAGTAGCGATCAACGAGAAAGGCCACCTTGTCGAGCAGCGAATAGGCGATGCGGAAGGCGGTGCGGACCCGCTCACTGGCCAGCGAATAGAGTGGATAGTCGAGCGTGTCGGTGAGCGCGACTCCGCGATCAGAGAAATGGACCCGCGTGCTGTTCATTCCCTCGAACAGCGTGAAGCGCGCGGAGGCATATTCCTGCTTCATCTGACTGAAGAAGCCGACGATCGGAGGAGGCAGATGGCCATCGGGGCGTTCGCTGAATTTTTCGGTTAGCGGCGGCAGCATCAAGTCGTCGGTGGCGGCTGCCAGATGCGGTCCAAGATCGTTCAGTGGGCACAGAAAGAGACGGTGCTCAAGGCACCAGCGACGATAAGCGCGTTCGGGCTTCGACCGCCTTTCATTTCCTTGGTCGAGGTTGAGCATCGCCCGGACGGCGTCAATGTTGACGGCGCCAGCGAGGTCGGTCGCCTGGCTGGAGAAATAGGTGAGTGCGGCTCGCGGATCGGCGGATTCGTGGAGTGCGTCCTCGGCCATCGTCGAACGAAGACCGTCGAAGGCATGCAAAGCTAAGATCGCGCGCTCGCGATCATCAACTACCAAGCCGGCATAGTTTTTGAGTCCACAGCCACGGTTGCCCCGCGCCATCGCGAAGCTCGGGATGATCCTCAGAGCTGCGTCCCAGACGGCGATCGCATCGATCGAGCGGCCGACCATGTTAAGGAGGTTTGCGTGGTTAGTGAGGATCTGGCATCGACGGACCTTGTCCAGATTCGCAAAGCCAGGATGGTTTGAAGCACGCGACAGCGCGAGCAGTTCCTCTTGTCGCTCGGGAGCCTCCCAGGACCAGGATCGTCGAATGTTCGCTATATGCGACAGCGCCGCCCAAGCATTAGCCCGGAAATACTCGACGAGCGCGCCGTCTGTGTCCACGAGTTGCCGATTGGACAATTTATCGAGCAGATAGAGAGCACGCTTCGCACCACGCTCGAAGGACGCGTCGAAGGCATCGTCGACCAACTGGCCGATATGTGCGAGCGCCTCGGCATCGCTCATTTTCGCGATGCTGCGCTCGCACTGCTTGTTGAGTTCTTCGAAGTTAGGATTCGTGGTCATCGACTTCACCGTTTTATCGACGAGCGCGGCGGGCTCGCACTTAGGCTGAGAGCACGACCCGGAATTTCGCCTGAGTGGTCTTGAGCAGGTAGAGTTCGGTAGTGGCCAGCAGTCGCAAGGCGTCATCGGTGATGGAAGCAATCGAGCCACCTGGCTGGACAAGGATCATCTCGAACTCGAGTCTGGCGCGACGCGACTTTTCCTTGAAGTAGGCGAGGTCCTTGATGTCGCCCTTCAGGAAGCGATTGTGACCTTCGCGGACCCAGGTCTCCTGTCGCCTTTTGAGGTCATGATAGAGCGTCGGAAGGCCGGCATGCTTTGCTACGATGCTCTTCTGCGCCTGGCCACAGACAATGTAGAAGTTCCGGATATCTTGTGACACCCGCGCTTCATGGGCCCCCTTACAGTGGACGAGGCATAGCCGGATTGTGGTGTCGTCGACGTCCTTTAAGCACACGAGGTCAGCGGCCTCGCCGCGACCGTCATCATTGAAGATGACGTCGAACTCGCCCTTGAGTTGTTCGAACGTTCGGAACTGAATAGTGTTCTGGTCGCCTTCCTTGTGCATCGACTCCTTGTTCAGCTCGATGCCATCCCAGCTCCACGCTTCCAGCTTGTCACGCTCGTAGAGACCAGCGTCCATCTTCACCGGAATGTGGTAGCAGTTGTAAGAGAAAGTCCCGTCCGCATAGCGAACGATGAACGGATCCTTCTGGAGGTACTCCTCCAACGGCACTGCGGGCAGTGTACCGTGCCGGAACATGATAGCAGGACCGGACACGTGGTCGTGGCGGTATCCGCCTGGGATCTTTTCATCGATGATGAGGGCGTATTCGGATATCGCGCCGTCACTTTCGACACGGAATACGATTTCGCCGTTCGGTCCGACATCACCGAGATTCAGATCGACAGCGAATACAGGGACCTCTGACGAACCGAAGATAACGAACTGTCGATCGTTGAAGCGCATTTGTGCCTGCTCGCCCCATTGGGCCGATATCGGCCATGCGGTGTGCGGCTTCCGCAGTCTCTCCGGGCGAAGGAAATCGCGGACAATGTTGCTCTCGCTCTCAACTTCGGACGAAACCTTCGCCCAAGTCGCGCCGGTCCACTCGATCCAGTCCGATATAGTCCCAGATTTTTGCTGCCAGACTTTGCCGCGGCGCTGGGTTCCTCCCCAGAGGACACGCTCTCCGTTCTCGTATCCAAGGCAGGCAAGGTTGTTGAGCGCGGACTCGGCCTTTTCGATACTGGCGAGTCCTTCGGTGACGTTAGGCCCGAAATAGGACGTGAAGCTAATCGCACCGATACGCGAGGAACCAAGGCTCTTCACCAGTGGCAGTTCGACATTGTTGAGAATGTTGAAGATAGGGGTGCCCGATACCAACGTGGTGTCGTCATCCGTGATCGCTTTGGCGAGCTTCTCGGACCGCAACGCATCGTAGTCGCTCGCAAAGAGGCAAAGCGCACCGGCGGCTTTGTCCCACCTGACGATCAGGAGGTCGTAAATCGTGTCGTACACATTTTGGTAGTTGCCCCAGGTCACATTGCTGGAACGGCACACTACTGCGACCAAAACATTGTCTTGATCACTGAGCGCGTACCAACTTTCTGAGTCTTTCTGAAGCACCGATTCGAAGGCTAATGGGTTCCAATCCTTGCTTTTTGTTCGGAAGAGCTGCGCTGACAGTGCTGGTCGGAGGTTCCAAAGCGATAGGTTCGCATGGAGGTCGCCGACCTCTTTGAGGGCAATCACCACGTCCTGCAGCCGTAGTTCCTGCGCGATTCTTTCCTCGCTCAAGCGCTTGATCAGAAGATCCCAGTCGGCTCCTTCCGCGTAAAGGTCGGCGAGCTTCGCCTCGGCATCGGGATCGGCTATGTTGGTCACGACTGTGGCCTCGCCGATTTTGTTGGCGGGGCCTTTGCGGGTGAAGCGGCCGATGAACTGGAGTGTCACGGCCAGCGACTTATGCGTGTCGTGAAGGGCCGCGACCTTAAGGTACGGGAGGTCGAATCCTTCGCCCAGCATGTCAACGCAGATGACAACCCGCGCTCCATCGGGTCCTCGATCGAAGAGCTGGGTCAAAGCCTCGCGATTGATCAAAGTGCGCCCGGCACCAGAGTACACGACCACCGGTTTGAGGTCCGGCGCGAAGCGTTGATAGATGCGGCCCACCGCCTCGGCCCGGTCCTTTGACGACGTCCGTGCCATCAGCAGGTGATCGAGCTTCAGCTCGTCCCGGTCATGTCGGAGTGTCGCGATGGCTTCTTCGGCAATCGCGATATCGCGGGCCTCCTCATCCCCGTATTCTTCGATCGTCTTAAGGTTTATAGGGCGGTAGTAGCCGGCTGCCTGGGCATCACCGAGCTTGTAGTTGAAGATGATCTTGCCATCGACGCGCTTGCCGTCGCGCCGGAATGGCGTTGCGGTGAATTGAAGAATTCGCTTGGCTTCGAAGTGTTCCCGCACACCTTGCCAAGTTCTGGCAGTAATGTGGTGAGCTTCATCCACAATGAGATCTGAGAATGCCTCCGCGAGACGGCGGACAACTTCGGCATTCGAGGCCTCGAGCACGTTCGGAAGGGCAACGATTACGTTTGCGTTCCGGATGATCGATTCCAGTTCGCCGATTGACTTGATACCGGTCGTGATGATCGCAACGCGGGGCTTGGCGAGATCGTGGTCGATGACCTGGGCCTCAGGCAGGACGCCGAGGCTGATGAATTTGGTGGCGATCTGGCTTCGCAGTGTATCGCTGGGAACGAGAACTAGGGTGCGTTCAAGCCGTCGGTAGACGAGCGTTGCCAGCATGGTTTCTGTTTTGCCGGTGCCGGTCGGAAGGACGACGGTGGCGGGTTCAAAGGTGGAGCCGACTGCAAAGTGGGCGGAGATCGCATGCAACGCGCCTATCTGTGGGGTGCGCAGACCCGGAAGGTCATGCTCCTCGTCCTCGGTCCGAAAATCGAACCTGTTGATCCATGACTGCAAGACCTTTTCTGGCGTGTCCGCGTAGGTCGCCAATTCACCCTGGGAATCCCATTGGATTTCAAAAGTTTCAGGAAGGTTGCCAGGGTCGTCGACTTTTGGTGCCACGACCACGGGCAGTGGCGTGGTTATTCGGCGCGCGCCCTTTCGACGAAGGAGAATCTCGCGGTACGGAGGAGACAGTTCCGTAGTAATGAGATCATGCCCCTTGATCTGCGAAGGGGAGATTTGCGCTTTGGTAGATGAGCCGCCAAAGACCCGTTGCACGATGCGGTTGCCGCCAACCTTCAGACTGCGATCTGGAAGCGCTGGAAAAGCAAGAGGGCCATGCCAGGTCGCGAACAGGCTCATACCGCAGTCTCATACAGAGTTGATCGGGACTTGCCGTGCGAGTTCTCGTATCTAAGAGCAGCGGTCCTGGGCAGGCACATTATCGACAATATTTATGGTCCCTCTTGAGAGTGGTGAACAGAAAATTGACGTTCCATCTCGACCATTGGGCAGGAACCTAGCTACACTATTGAGATGCGCAATGAAATACTTTGGATGGACTGGACCTCGCCAATTCTAGACGATTCCCTTCGCATAGGGGAGGAGGAATCTCATTTCGCGATTCGTCACCGCACTTCCTTCATCAAGGATCCCAGTAAGTCATTCGAAGTTCGTTATTTTTTGACTGCCCGGGATTGCGCGTGACCGACAATGCCCGTCGGGTATCGAGCGGGATAGTTGTGCACGAGGATCAGCGCAGTCGCGTTGAGCTCGAGACCACGTTTGAAAACTTCCCGGGGATAGACCGGCACGTGATTGACCGTGCCGATGGAGAGGCACTCATCAGAGACGATACGGTTCTTCCGGTCGAGATAGAGGACATGAAACCGCTCCACTTCGCCGCGAATGGTCAGCGCGCAATAATCCAGCACTGCCTGCCAGGACGACAGGACCGGGTTCTGATTGAGGTGGCGCAGCAGGATCTGGCGCGCCTCATAGATGATGACTTGTTCCTCAGCCGAAAGTGGTGCGGACTGCGGCTCCACACCAAATGTCTTCAGATGTCCGGTCATGGTTACGTCTCCCGACGGGCAGCAGGCCCGATGCCAATGCTCTCAATCCGTCACGAGGCGAGGCGCCGCCCTCGTCCTTTGAGAGAGCGGCGCAGGATCGCAATACCGGACCGCCGGAAATCAGGGTTTCCGGGTTTCCTTGTCGGCGGATTTCCGTGTGAGTGCGGCATCGCCGCGGGCGCGGGCGCAAAGAATGCGCTCGGCCGCACGTATGCTGCCGGCCTCTCTTGCCGCCTCAGCCCAGACCGAGATCGGGAAATCCCCGGCAAAGAGCAGGTCCCGCTCGATCCCCATACCGAAGGGCAACTGGATGGACTCCATTTCCTCCAGCGAGAAACTGCCAAGTTCCGGACAGCCGAGATCGGCAAGGCCGAACAGGGTGTCGCCGTCCGGATCCAGTTCGGTCGCGAGCCAGACGCCTTCGCCGAGCGGATTGAAGAATTTCACGACCGGCACATTGTCGACGTCTCGCCGACGACCGTTGGCGAGCAGGCGAAGGCGCAGATCGGGTGTCAGGAGATTCATGCCGCCCTCCTGCCGATCATGTCGGCGCCGACGGTGGAGCTGTCGGGATCCGGAAGGAAGGACAGAAGCCAGTCGGCAGCCTTGCTCGCTTGACTGGCGGCACGGACGATTGCGCGGTTGTCCTCGCGCATCACCTCGAGCCAGGAGCCGATATAGTCGGCGTGCCGGACAGTCGGGGTGATGCCGAGCGAGGCGCAACAGAAGGCGGCATTGATCTCCGCGATCAACTCCTCGAAGGCATATCTCTTCGATCCAAAGGAACCGGTCATATCGCGGTTCAGACGGGACATATGGCCGCTGGCGTGGCCGAGCTCATGCAGGGCCGTACGGTGCCAGTCGATCGGCTCGAAATAGGCCTGCGGCGGCGGCACCTGCACATAGTCGTGCGCCGGGACATAGAAAGCCCGGTTTCCGCCGATGCGGAAGTCGATGCCGCTCGCCGCGATCAGGGCCTCGACGCGCGGTTCTATCAAACCCGTCGGCACCGGCGGCGCTGCGGTCGCCACATCCTCGGGCAGGTTCTCGCACTGGTCGGTGTTGAAGACGGTGAAGCGCTTCAGGAACGGGATCGCCTGTGCGTCCTCACCGGTTTCGGCGGCGCGGCGCTTTTCATCTTCGGGCACGAAGCGGTCAGTATAGACGACGGTGGTGCCGCGCTCGCCCTTGCGGACATTGCCGCCGAGCGAGAGCGCCTGGCGGAAGGTGAGCCAGCTCTGGCACGTAAAGCCGCGCTCGATCACCGTGCCCCATAGCAGCAGCACGTTGATCCCGGAATAGTTCCGGCCGGTCGAAGCATTCTTCGGCATGGCGACCGGCGCCTTCGCCGCGGCCGTGCCCCAGGGCTGGACCCAAGGCACTCGGCCCGCCTCCAGTTGGGCGATGATCTTGTCGGTGATCTCTGAATAAAGGTTGGTCCGGTCGCGCTTAGCAACGGCGTTTCGCTTGTGTCTGGACATCGCGGTTCTCCGCGACGGGCGCCAAGGGCCTCTCCCTCGGCTTCCAACCCGTCACGGCCAACCGGTCCGCACTCTCACTTTTATGGGGCCATCGAAGTCAAGAGGGCACGCAAAGGCTCCCACCGGCACGACAGCCGCGGTGATGACACTCGTGGATAAGATTTTGCACAGTCGCGGCAAGCTCGAATGAACCGCCAAGGCAAGGGCATGTTTTGCAAGAGCTTGTCACCAGCTCGACTTTTATCCGGTCCGGCTCTTCGGCCAACGCCGATGCCGCAACCCCAATCCCGTTTGCTGCGGGTGCTGCCCTTCGAGGGATGGGACCCTTCTCTACGAACGGCATGTCTCAGCCCAGTGAGAGTTCGGTCACACATCCACCCGGCATTCCCGGCGGTCGCGAGCCGCGCAGGAATTCGAAGCGTTCGCCGAGGCCGCTCAGGTCACAATGGCGCCACGCGGAACCATGCCTGTCGTCGCATAACGCCACAGGGCGATCAGCAGTTTGCGTGCGAGCGCCACCACCATGATCCGCCGCATTCGTCCCGTCGTGCCTTCGGTACGCTTGCGATACCATTGCGCCAGTTCGCTTTCGGGTTGCCAGAACAGCCAGCGCCAGCTCATCTGGATCATGTGAGCCCGCAGCATCGGCGGCCCCGCCTTGGTGATGCCCTGATCGCGCGACACCGATCCACTTGCCCACGGCGAGGGCGCAAGTCCGCTCCAGCCGCCGACCTCGCGACGGTTGCGGAAGTCGCGCCAGAACGCTTCCCGCGCCAGGATCGTGGCGTCATTCATCCCGATCCCCTTCAATCGGTTCAGCACCGCGATCATCTCTGCTTCCCGTTCCGGTTCCGCGGCAGTATCGGCCTGTTGGCCGCATTCTCGGACGACGGCATCGCGTTCGGCCTCCACATGCTCAATTTGCCGCATCACCAGCGCCAGACGCTCCAGCTCGCGCACGATCTCCCGCTTCAGGCAGGGGCCAAGGGGCCGGCCGTCACCTGTCACGATCGCGTCCAGGCGTGCGATCGCATCCGCGGCACGAGGATCGAAGTCCATGATCCCCTGTGTTTTCAACAGACCCTTGATGCGGTTTCCGTGCGCCGTCCTCTCCTTCACCAGACGCTGGCGCTCGCGCAGCCCGCGGCGCGCATCGTCCTGTTCCACGGTCGGCACGCGGACCTCGCTCAACACCTGCCGTTCGCCGCGCGACCAGGCCATCAGCGCGCGAACCATTGCCCGTGCATCGATCCGATCTGTCTTGGCACGTTTGGCGCGGCGGTCGACCAGCAGGCTGGCCGGATCGATCACCACAACACGGATGCCAAGCGCGACCAGGCGGCGGTAGAGCCAGAAGCCTTCGTATCCCGCTTCGTAGCAGACCACCACGGCCGGCGCGCCGACCCCTGCTGCGGTCAGCTTCGCCTGCGCCCGATCGATCAGCGTCAGAAGCGCATCCACGTCACCGCAGGTCAACGTGTGCAACGCGATCTTCTCCGCCAGCGGTGTGTGGACACCAATCACCCATTTCGATCGGCTCATCTCCACCGAAATGAAGATGTCGCCGGCATTCTTCTTATCCTGCGTCGGTATTGCTGCTTTACTCTCCTGGGGCATCGGCCTTTCTCCTGTCATGTCCAAAAGCCGAACCTTAGCAGGCGGCGCGACTCGCCCCATAGGATCTCTCGGGGCGTTGTGGGGTGTCCCCGCAGAAGGGGTCGGCCGTGACCACAGGCTCGGCCGCAGGGGAAGGCTTTCCCCTTCCCATCTTTGCCAGATCGCGATCCGTACAGTTCCAATCAGCGGGATGTTGACCTACAACTGGCCGAGATCCCGCTTGTGCGACCTCCATTGGGGCTGTGATGGCACAATGCGGATTGTGACCGTTTCAGACACCGCAAGAGGCCTGTCCGAATTCGTCTGCATTTTTCGGACAAGGATCCCTTCAAGCTATGTTGCAGGCTCGTTGATGGCAGCCGGTTGCAGTCGTGCACACAACATGCTAACAGTCATATTTGACGGCTAAATATGGAATGAACATCAAATATGGTGGTTAAGGTAAGTTCCTTGAACGCGCGGCGAGCCCTTCAGGCTCTGGGCGCGAACATCAAGACGGCCCGTTTGAAGCGGCGCATCTCCGTGCAGGGATTCGCTGAACGGGTCGGTGTGTCCGAGAGCACCATCAGCCGCCTCGAGAAGGGGGACGATGGCGTCAGCATCGGCACTCTGGCGATGGCCTGCCTCGTGCTCGGCGAGATCGGACGGATTTCGGACTTCCTCGATCCGGGATCCGACGACACCGGACTGCTTCTTGACAGAGAGGCACTGCCCAAGCGGATCGATCGGAAACGAGGCTCCAGGCCGACAGGGTCCGCAAAGGACGAAACCGCTCTTCCAAACGGCGACGATGATGAAGGGGTCGGCTTCTGATGCCTGAAGCGATCGTCGCCCTCGGCGAGAGTAAGCGTGTCGTTGGCCGTCTGCGGTTCGAGACCGACGGGCGGCGCCAGCATTCGCAATTCGAATACGCCGCCGAGTGGCTGGCGGCGCCCGACCGTTTCGCGCTCTCTCCGGGCCTGCCTCTGCGTGAGGGAAGCCATTACAGCGCGGGCCGCAGCGACAGGCGCTCGGCGCTGCCGGGATGCTTTGCCGATGCCGCGCCGGATTCCTGGGGTCGCGCGCTGATGACCAGAGCGCTGGGCGGCGGTCTCAGCGAGTTCGATTATCTGGTGTTGTCCGATGATCGTACGCGGCAGGGCGCGTTGCGGTTTCTCGGGGAAGACGCGGAGCCACTGTCCGATCTGACTCCGCCCATCCCGCGACTGGTCGAACTGGAACGATTGCGCGCGCTAGCGCAGCGGTTCGAGCGCGATCCCGGCGGCGCGGAGGCGGAAGCGCGCGACCTCGCCGGCGTGGCCGGGTCACTGGGCGGCGCCCGTCCGAAGGCCAATGTCGAGGGCGACGGACATCTCTGGATCGCCAAGTTCACCTCCGCCCAGGACACCAGACCCGTCGAGCGCGTCGAGGTGGCCGCGTTGAAACTTGCGGCCCGATGCGGATTGCGGGCCGCCGAGGTGAAGCTCGAACTGCGCGACAGCGACAGCCCGATCGCACTCATCCGACGGTTCGATCGCCGCGGCAATACACGCATCCCTTATATTTCGGCCCGCACCGCGCTAGATTGGGACAGTGACGAAGGCGGATTCTACACCGATATCGCTGACGTCATCCGGCAGATTTCGAGCAAGCCCGTCGACGATCTGCACGAACTCTGGCGGCGGATCGTCTTCACCATCCTCGTGTCCAACTCGGACGATCATCTGAAGAACCATGGTTTCATCTACGCCGGTGGGGATCGATGGCGGTTGTCACCGGCCTTTGACATCAACCCGTCCCCATCACGTCACAGAGTGCTGGAAACCGGCATCATCCAGGGCGGCTCATTCGACGCCTCCCTCGATATCGCACTGGAGGCATGCGGGTTCTTCGAACTGACGCCGGCTGAGGCTAGGCAGCAAGCATTTCAGATGGCCGAGACGATCGCGAACAACTGGAGACACGCCCTGCGCGATGAAGGCGCTTCATCCGATGACCTGCGAACTTATGCCGATGCATTTGAGCACACCGAATCGCGGAAAGCCTTGCGGTTAAACCTGTAAAACGTAGGTTGGCCGCCGCGGACGCTCGTGAATCGCCCAAGAGCCTCGAATTTCATCCGTCAGCCGGTCGAGAGCGATAGACCCGAAGGGCTCGCAATATGACCGATGTGAGTTGACCGTTTTTCGCGAGATTGGACATCATTTGATTTCAAAGGATTAGCCGATTCAGATTTCGTGAGACTGTTTCGGTTTCGTTGAGACTGAACTGTCACGTGATTCATATAAGGTG
>Ga0180016_100276_pt1 | contig 13660 bp, 13 predicted proteins | sample KR46_M_MetaG_FD_129673 | JGI IMG/M metagenome (GOLD analysis project Ga0180016, IMG submission 129673) | Groundwater microbial communities from the Olkiluoto Island deep subsurface site, Finland - KR46_M_MetaG | ecosystem: Environmental > Aquatic > Deep subsurface > Groundwater | place: Finland... | reverse complement strand
GTCCAAGCTCGGCCGGAGTCAGGTAAAGGATTTTATGCGCTCTCTCGGCGCGGAAGCGGTGGATGATAGACGGAACATAACCTCACCCAAAGACATGGCGCTCGTGATGGAGGCACTCGTTCTATTTGCGGACGAGTACCCCACGGAAGGCGGGTTGCTATTAGAATACATGCGGAGATCGACTTTCCGGGACGGCATTCCCAGTGCGGTCCCGCCTACCGTTCCCGTAGCCAATAAGATCGGCTTCTGGCCGGATAGCGGCACCTATAACGACGTGGCTTACGTGGAACATCTCCTCCGTCCTTATATCCTGGCGATTTATAGCGCGGGCACCCCGGGCAAAGAGGCCGCTTACCAACGCATCCGCCGGTTAACGAACATTGTCCATTCCTATCAGGATCATCCCGACCGGGTGGTGAACCTGATCTGGAACGGGGGAAGCCCAGTACCGGCCGAACAACCTGTACTTCGCCGGTCCGTCCAGGTAGAGGTTCCGATACGCGCCCTCTGCAGCGCCGTGCCCGAGTTGAATCTGCACTGGAATCCGGAAACACGCGAGATCACAATAAGCTCCACGCAGACCGGCAAAGCAACATCACTAGCGGTCAATGGTGATACAGGTTCGATTGTTAACGGCAGGTTCTACGCTCCCATGCGCCGGCTCCTGGAGAATCTCGGATACCTAGTGGAATGGTCGGCCAATGACTTCACAATCACAGTCACCGGACCGATAAACACCCCGCCGGATGGTGATCAGGACACAGCAGCTGATGTACAAGAACGCGAGGTGGATAGCCATAGCGCCCATAGCATTACCCGATAGCCTAAAGTAGGCATCCTTTTCCTTACACGTACCACCCTTGCAGGAGTTTCTTCACGCTGACAGAAGTAGTATCAAAAGCAAACCAGTAGGAATGCTGGGGGTCTGTCTATTGGGAAAGCGTTTGCTGCAAGGGTTAACACTGCCCCTAGGGGTTGTTCTCCTCTGGTGGGCCGCCACTGAAGCCGCTCTGGTCAACACCACCATTCTGCCCGGCCCGGGTGAGGTCTTCCTAGCCGTTGCCGACCTAGTCGGCGACGGGCGTCTCTGGGGACACCTGGACATCAGCCTGCGCCGGGTCATCGGCGGTTTTGCCCTGGCCCTTCTGTTTGGACTACCTGTGGGTCTCGCGGTCGGTTACTGTTCACGGGTACGTGAGTTCCTGGCCCCTTTCCTGCACTTCCTGCGGCAGATTCCACCGATTGCCTGGATTCCGGTGTTCATCCTATGGCTGGGCATAGATGAAATGTCCAAGCTGGCCGTCATCGCCTACGCCGCTTTCTTTCCGGTATTTTTGAACACGGCGGCCGGTGTGGGAAGCATCAGCCAAGGCTACCTGCAAATGGGACGAATGCTGGATTTCAAGTGGGTCGAGAGCTTCCGGCACATTATCTGGCCCGCGGCCCTGCCTTCGATCGTGGCCGGACTCCGTCTGGGAATGGGCAACAGCTGGCGGGCTCTGGTGGTGGCGGAGATGATTGCCGCCTCAAACGGTCTGGGATTCTTAATCGTGGACTCCCGGCAGCGAGTGGATACCCCTGAGATGTACGCCGGAATTCTGGTGATCGGCACGGTGGGTCTGATCCTGGATTATTTGCTCGTCGGTCTGGAAGCGAGGTTGCTGGTTTGGCAGGACAGGTAATGTTAATGGCACAGGAGACCGGCATGCGCTGGCAGGGAGTCACCGTGGACTATCCGCTGCGCCGCCTGCGCGCCGTTCAGGACATCAGCCTGGAGGTATCCGGCGGTGAAGTGCTGGCTGTGATGGGGCCGAGCGGTTGCGGCAAGAGCACTCTCCTCAAAACGGCGGCCGGATTGGTGATCCCCACGGAGGGAACCGTACAGTTGGGTGGAGATCCGCTCTCCGGCCCGTCGCGAAGGGTGGCCATGGTCTTCCAGGAAGCGGCCCTTTTCCCCTGGTTTACGGTGGAACGGAACGTCGTTCTGGCACTCCCCCGCACCATGCCCCTTGCCGAACGTGCTTCCCAGGTCTCCCGCCTTTTGGACACGGTCGGCCTCAGTGATTTCGCCCACGTCTTCCCCCGGGAGCTGTCCGGGGGCATGGCCAGGAGGGCTGCCCTGGCAACCGCGCTGGCCCGGGATCCGGTGGTACTCCTGCTGGACGAGCCGTTCAGCGGACTCGACGTGACGAGCCGCCGCCGGCTCGCGCGTGAACTGGCCGGGATTATCGCGGAGCGGGCTCTGACCACGGTTCTGGTAACCCACAGTGTGGACGAAGTCCTGATGTTGGCGGATCGGGTGGTAGTACTCACCGCGCGCCCCGGACGTGTCCGGGTGGATTTTCCGGTCGGGTTGCCTCACTCGCGCCGGGGAAATGAACCGGAACTGGACACCCTGCGCAACAGTCTGTATCGAATACTGGAAACGGAGGAATAAAAGCCATGCCAAGACGGATCCTGGTGGTCACGCTACTTATACTGGCTCTGCTCCTGGCCGTGTCGGCCTGCGGCAAACAGGAGACACCCCGGTCGGAACCGCTGGAAACCCTGCGCTTGACCTACAATCCCCTGCCCTTCAATCTGCCCTCGATGGTAATGCGGAGCGAGGGCCTGCTGGAGCAGCAGCTGGTCGAACGGGACTTGGAAGGGGTTACCGTAGAATATAAGACGTTCGAGGCCGGGTTTAATATGAGTGAGGCAATGGCCACCGGTCAGTTGGACATCGCCACAGTAACCGGCTTTACGTCGGCCGTAATGGCCAAGGCCGGTGGTCGCGACCTGAAAGTAGTGGCTGCCTACAGCCGCGCCCCCTCCGCGTTTGCCCTGGCCGTTCCCGCCGGTGACACGGCACTACCCGCGGATATCAGCGGCTGGAAAATCGCCCTGCCGATCGGCACCGAGGCCCACTACCTATTGGGTCGGATTCTGGACGAACAGGGACTTTCTTTCGAAGACGTGGAAATCGTAAATATGCTGGTGCCCGATGCCGCGGCGGCGCTACTCTCTGGGAACGTGGACGGCGCGGTGCTGGTGGAGCCGGTGCTCTCCCGCCTGGAAGCGGGCGACAAGATACGGGTTTACCGGGACGGTCAGGGACTGGTGTTGGGGATGACCGTTACCGCCGTATGGGGCGGGTTCCTGGCCGACCATCCTGGTGCCGTGGCGGCCTACCTGGCCGCAGTGGATGACAGTCTCGCCCTTATCAAGGCAAACCAAGAGGAAACACTGGCCTTGGCCGTGCAGGAAACGGGACTGCCCCAGCCCGTAGTGGCAAAGCTGATGCAGAAATACAACTTCAGCCCGGTGATCGATGAAGATGCTATCGAAGCGATGGAAGACCAGATCGACTTTCTCTTCGAGGCGGGTTTGATCAAGGAGCGGATCAACCTGGGAGACCTGCTGAGCCTGGGTCCGTTCAGCTAGAAAGGCTTTGGGCTTCTAAGAGGAATCAGGTGGCCGGAGGTAGCCGAGTGGCACTCCGGCCACTTCGGCACTGTGGGCGTCGAGCGCAAACATGTCCGTCCGATCCACATCACGGATGGCAGTCTTTCCAACCGTCCGTCCCCGAATAAACACAAAAAAAAGAGGCTGGTCTGCACCTTCCTCTCTCAGTAACCGATTTAACACTACTCCCCGGGACTATCTTCCGCATCCAGAAGCCGGTACACAAATTCCACCGGCACCCCACACTTCCGGGCGAACTTCAGCGTGTTCGGCAGGCTCGGGAACTTGGCTCCCTTCTCGTACATCAGATACTGCCCGGGATTTACCCCGAGCATCTTCTGGCTAAACTCGGACTGATTGAATCCCAGGATCTTTCGGATTTCCCGCCAGTGAATCGACACCGGAACCCGCTCCTTGGGTGCCATAGCATAGACGCCCCCCTGTCGCGCGGTTTCGCCCTGATTGAAGAAGTTACCCGTAAGGCGCTCCGCATCCTCAAAGATCGAGAGCGTACTGTACCCATTCTCCTCTTCAAGAAAGAAATGCTCGATCAGGTACGGGCGGATTTCGGTAATATTCAGCCGGATCAGCCTGATCCTCGGATACACATCGTTTTCTTGGGGAAGGTCCATCAGCTGTGTATGGTTGGCCAGATCCCGTCGCGCCCGGCCCAGTACAAACTCCGGCCCCAGGCCGCTGGCATCACACCAGGCGCGATTCACGAATACGATCCGGTCGTTGGCGTCAGAAAGAATCATTGCGAAAGGCAGGTAATCGAACAACCGCAGTGCCTGCTCCTTGTTTTCAAAGTGTCCTACTTCCCTAAAGGTGACCACGATAGTTCGGTCACCCGCCATCTTAATGGACAGATTAAGCAGTACGTCACGCCCGTCAAAACGGGCTCGTGACACCTGATCCTTCAATTCTATAGTTTCGGTATTCAAAAACTGCTCCACAAGATGCGCCGTCTCTGGGAGATCCGGCACCTGATAAATGTTCCGACCCAGAACCTGTTCCCGGCGCACTCTCGTGATCCGTTCCGCCGCTTTGTTCCAGAGTATTACCGTCAAGGCGTCGTTGAGGAGAATCACGCCGACTTCCATCTTTTCATAGTCGGCAATGGCCTTCTGCGCTACCCGGTCAAAGTCACGCTGTTTCAACAGTAACTGCTGCTGCAGGGCCAGTTTGTTGGTGTGAGCCTCAATACCTTTGGCCATCGCCCTCAGGATTGTCACCAGATGACTTACCGCGAAGTCATTCGGTACCGTAACGGCGATAGCACCCTTCACCTCGCCCACCAAACCCAGAATCGGTGCGCCGAAGCTGGTCCAGTCATTGAACATCTCATTGTAGTGCTCCGCTCCGCTGACGACCACCGGCTTTGCGGTAACCAGTGCGGTGCCCAGACCATTGTTACCGACATTCATCTCCGAATGCAGGGCACCCTTAATAAAGTACTTTTCCCCTGCATCCGGCGCGGTCTGGCTGTCCGTCCGAACGTTGAGGATGTAGCCGTCCTCATCGGCGATGCTGATCACAAAGACCGGAACCAAGTTGCCTACCAAGTCTCCGAGGATGTCAAAGAACGGTTTTGCAGCCTCGTAAAGATCCACCCGCTGCAAGATGCGCTGACGGAGTTCCTCCAGGGAGAGAACCACCGGATTCAGCACTCCGCTGCGTGTGCCGCCGCCCTTCCGGACACGACGCCACGCCTGCACCACTGTGGGATCAACCATGAAGAGTTCTGACTCTTCCCCATTGATGACCAGTTCACGAGCCTTTGATAACAGTTCCTGGTCACGCTCCACGGGAAAGACACGGGAAACCATCAGGCTGTTCTTGTGTACACCAGGGAGGCCTCGAAGACTGGAGAGCATCGGCATCGCGTCAAAACCCTTGGCCCTTACCTTCAGGCGTACTTCATAGAATGCGTCCAAATATACCCCCCGTTCCCAAACAAGGCTTTTCGTTATCAATAGTATAAACCACTATGTCTTTCTAACACGTTTTTATGGGAGACGTCAAGAAAAGATTCCAAGTTGTGCTATTAATGGTGCCAACGAATAACAGTAGCCCGCCGGTGGCCGGACATGGCTTAATTTCCCTTTCCGATTCCCGAAATCAATTAGGATCGTAAGATGCTTAGTGTCTGGTCAATTAAAGAGAATCACGTGTTATAATGACGTGGGAGGCGTTGTCGATTTGGCTCGAAGAATGATCGAATCCTCGCTGTACCTTCTTCTAATTTGTGTTGCCTGGCTGGTGGTGGTATTTCCGGCCGGTCTCACCGAATCCTTCCTGAAGCAGGTTCTGGGAGACAACCTGGCATTGGTTGGTCACACCGTCACCGGTCTGGCCGCCTTGGTGACAGTGCTGCTGTTCACCCACCTCTTTGCACGACGTACATTTAATATGGGTCTCAGTGAAATGGGCCTTGGGTTTACCGGCAGGACTTGGTTGCTCCTTGGAACCGGTACGGCAATCGGTACGGCGGGACTGACCGTAGTGTTTCTGGCCGGCCTCGCCTTCGGCCATCTGGTGGTAGTCGGTATCGATTTCTGGTCTGTACTAAACCGTGTGCTTGTGCTGTGTGTCATAGTGGCGGTGACAGAGGAAGTTATCTTCCGCGGCTATCTCCTGCAATCACTCGGTCGCGTTTTCAGTGATCCGCTCGCTGTGTTATTGGCATCTCTGATTTATGTAGTGCCGTATTTCGGTGTGTTCTCGGTTTCGCCCGCACAACCGATACTGTTTTACCTAGGCTTATTTGCCTTTGGATTAGTCCTCGCAACAGCCTACTACATCTCTCAAAGCCTCTGGCTGCCGATTGGTATTCACTTTTCATGGAACCTGACCGAACATCTCCTTGGGTTTACCGGACGAACCGGTGAAACCGCAGTTCTGCTGGTCACCAGGGTGGATGGATCGGCTTGGCTGGTTGGATCGTTAGGCACGCAAGGCAGTGTGTTCGGTTATCTTGGGATCGGTCTAATGTTCATCCTTCTCTTCGCCCTAAGGCATAAGCTGAAAGCGCCCCCGTTGCGAGCCCGTATTTCCTCCATACGCTAGGGGGGACTATGTTACCGGCTACATAAGAACCGGAGCATTCAGGGGGGGTGTAGAAGTGACCACGGAAATCGACTACCCGTCCTTCAGCATTATGAGCCTGGAGGCGTTCTTGAAACAGACCGTGCTATCTGACCCTGAACAGGTAGACTTCATCTATCTTGTCGAGATTGTCGGCCTGTCCGAAAAGAATGCCGACCTCCTGCTCTCGGGGCTACTGAGCCTGGGTTTCGTTAATCCTGACGGTGAGTTCACCCTCGACGGAAAACTGGCCGTTAGCGACGACACACGCCCCTCCGCCTTCGGGAGCGCCCTCGCCCGGGTCTATGCGGAGATGCTCGAGGTACTGCTTATCGATGAAGAGTTTAACCTGGACCAAGTGCATCGCTTTCTGGACGACCGCACGGACCTAAAGCTAAGCGGCCGTCAGAGGGTGGCTGCCGTCTTCAAACACTTCCTCCTCAACAGCGACCGTGAAGACCTGAAGGGCCGGTTCAGCCAAAAGAAATGCTTCGCCACCTAGTCCCCCAATTACCCACTCCTCGACAGGGCGTCGGTACGTAGCTGATGCGCCGCTGTGAACAGAGCCGGGTAGGTCAGAAAGGCCAATACTATCGCGCAGATAGCCGAGACGGCCGTCAACGAGAACATTATCAGAAGCTGCCAGCGGACCGCTACCTCCGGGCTGACTCCGGCGATAATCAACCCCGTCATCATCCCCGGCAGTTGTACCAGTCCAACCGTCTTCAAATTATCAATAATCGGGATCGTCCCGGCTCGCACCGTTTTGCGCAGGACAGGCAGAACTGCTTGGCGTGCCGTTGCCCCCAGAGACAGGGCCACCATTATCTGCTGCCGACTGGCCTCCATCTCGGACTGCAACCGGTTAAGCAGAAGACCGGCCACAACCATCGCGTTCCCAACCACCATCCCGCTGATCGGGATTACGTATTGTGGTGTCGGGGGGATGATATCCAAACCCAGCATTACCAGCATGGCCATCACCTCGGTTACGGTGATCGCGGCCAGCACCCGCCAGAACACCCCGGGAATCCGACTTCCCCGCCGGGCGGCATTCTGGGCCGCGACAAGGATCATTACCATCACCATCAACACAATGAACGGCCATTCCCGCAGTTCGAAAACCACGAGCAGAACATAACCGACCAGGGTCAGCTGTAGGGCCGCCCTGACCGTTCCAATCAGCAAATCCCGTTCCAGACCCAGGCGCTGCCAGAGGGAAAGCAGAATGGTAAGCCCGATGAAAACCAGAGTTAACAGCAAAGCCGTAATGCTCATCGTGCTTCACCCCTCTCCAGTCTCGATTTTAGGTATTCCCGGGCGGCCGGGTGCCGGGGCTGGCTAAGGACCTCCATCGTAGAGCCCGATTCCACCAGTCGACCGGAATCGAACACCCAAGTCTCCCCGTCAAGGCGTAGCGCCTGAGACAGATCGTGGGTCACCCAAATACAGGTCAGCCCCTTTTCACGCTGTAGCCCGACGACCAACTCCTCGATCATCCGCGACGCGTTCTCGTCCAGGGCTGACGTTGGTTCATCAAGCAGCAGTACCGCCGGGTAATTTGCAAGCACCCGGGCCAGGGCCACCCGCTGCTGCTGTCCCCCTGACAGTTCACGGGCGTCGCGGTCGGCAAGGGACGGATCCAACCCCACGCGCCCCAACAGGGCTTCCGGATCGCTATCCCGCTCCTCCCCTACCAGGCGCGGGCCGTAAAGGACGTTCTCCCGGACCGAACCGGAGAGCATTACCGGCTGTTGGAAGACCATCCCTACCTGCCGTCGGAGGTCGAGAACGTTCCATTCCCGCAGATCCCGACCGAGGTATGTAATCCGGCCCGAATCCGGTTCTTCCAGGCGGTTTAACAACAGCATCAGCGTACTTTTTCCTGAGCCGGAGGGCCCGACGACCGTTACGATCCTTCCGGCTTCCACCGAGGCCGAGACGCCTTCCAAGACGTTGACCCGGTTCTTGCCGTCAAATCTCGATTTCCAGAGATCATCCAGTAAGAACAAGGGTTCTTGTTCCGGAACCGGCAACAGATTACTATTGGTCATCGTCTAGCACCTCCCTCACCAGTTCGCGGATCTTTGTGCGGGCTTCGGCCAGCAACTCCATGCCCTGCGGTGTCAAGAAGTAGTACTTGCGTAGCCTCCCGTCAACCAGCCGCTCCTCCCAGTACAGGTAGCCGGCCTTCTCCAGCCCGTGCAGGGCCGGGTAGACCGTTCCCGGACTCAGGTGGTATCCGTGCCGGGCCAATTCCCGGATGATCCCCGCCCCGTAAATCCCTTCCGCTCCGGCGTGGTGCAGGATGTGAATCCGCACAAACCCCAGGAAGAAGTCCTGCCACAATCATATCGCCCCCCGATATCGGATACCGATACCATACCGTATACCCGAAGAACCCGTCAACCGACTAATCGACCAGCCACCCGGAGCATAGCGCGGTCGGAAGCCCAGCACTCAGGGTGAGTGCTGGGCAAACCCTGTGCTGTCGGATCAATAGAGGAGTTAGCAGAACTCGCCCCCGGAAGGAGAAAGAGGGATAGCGGGTAGAATATAGAAAGGCTTAGCTTTTGGAAAGGAAGGGTGTCCGAATGCAGACAGTGGCGGTGGCGATGAGCGGAGGGGTGGACAGTTCCACCACGGCTCTCATCTTAAAGGAGAAGGGTTACCGGGTTTTCGGGCTGACCATGCCGACCGGTTCGTCGGCTGTTCAAGAGGCCCGTCGGGTGGCTGATTTCCTGGGCATTGAACACATCGTTGCCGACCTGGGTGACATCTTCCAAAGCCGGGTCGTGGAGTACTTCTGCCGTGCTTACCTGGCGGGGCAAACACCGAACCCCTGCATCTCCTGCAACCGATACGTTAAATACGGAGCGCTCTTTGACTATGCCCTGGCCCAGGGTGCCGACTTCTTCGCCACCGGGCATTACGCCCGGGTGCACCGGGATCAGGAACAGGACCGACAGCTGTTACTGCGTGCTGTAAACCGCAAAAAGGACCAGAGCTACGTCCTGTACCATCTGAGCCAAGAACGCCTCCGGCACTTGCTGTTGCCCCTGGGTGAGGTGCCGACCAAGGACGATGTCCGCCGGATGGCTGAAGCCGCAGGGTTACCCTACTTAAAGAAGGAAAGCCAGGAGATCTGTTTCGTTCCCGGGGATGACTATCGAGCGTTCCTCACCAGCCGGTACGGTCAAGAAATAAGGCCTGGATCCTTTGTGGATACTGAGGGGAAGGTTCTGGGGCAACACCAGGGCTTGCCCTTATACACCATCGGGCAACGCAAAGGCCTCGGTATAGCCTTAGGCAGCCCCGCCTACGTCGTATCCCTTGACCCATCCTCAAATTCCGTGGTCCTCGGCCAAGAATCGGACTTGATGTCCGCCGGCCTGTCCGCCGCAGAAACACACTTTATGATGCAGGAGTTTGCCCGAACCGATGCTGCACTGGAGGTCCAAATCCGGTACAACGCCCGGGCCGTACCGGCGCGCCTGGTGAGTGTGGAAGGGGACAAGGCTCGCGTGGTCTTTGACCGGCCCCAACGGGCCGTGACACCGGGACAGGCCGCGGTATTCTACCATGGCGATTTCGTGGTTGGAGGCGGTATTATTACGGCCGGAATGCCGGTCAACCGCGGCTCAGCGTTACGGTCACCTTGTCCGGTTCGTGTATAATGTCGGTGATGCCAAAGGCCTTAAAACTCTGACCGAGGGAAAAGGAAAGGCTTCCTTCCCGGCTTAGAACCGGCAGCAGCTCGGCCTTGATCGCCGTTCCGTTGATGGTCAGGGACTGCGGGCTGAAGTTGACCGTGCTCCCGTCATGGGTGGGCACCAGCCTGCCGGACAGGGTGAACTCCGCCTTCTGTGCCGCATTTGTGCCGTTGATCAAGATGGCGTCCCGTACCAGAGACACCGACAGTTTGTCACCGGGTTTCTGATTAGCCGATCGAATCGCTTTGTTCACGGAGGCATCGCTAACCTCAAGCCGCACCTTAAGTCCCTCAAACCGGATCCGATCCGGCTTCAGTTCACTGACCAGAAGGTGGCTGAGCTGTTTCAGAACACCCTGAAGCGGAGCAAGTGAGACCTGCCACTCGTCCTCCATCCTGATCATCCGGTCTGCCATTTCCGCAGACTGTTTGCGAATCTCATTCAGGAAGGCTACCCGCTTCGCCTTCGTTTGCTCAATGTCTCTCATCTGTGCGGCGATTAGACGCTCCTCAGTCTGGGCCTCACCGTAGAGGCTCCCCAACTGGGCCAGACTCTCCCTAATCTCCGCGTTTAACCGGCGTACCTCGTGAACCAGTTTGGCTTCGTGCACCATCAGTACCTGGAGCATCTCAATCCGGCTGATAAGCTCCCCAAAACTCCGGGTGTTGAGTAGCAGCTCCAGATAGGACCAGCGGCCGTTCTCGTAATTATACCGCAGCCAGACGGCCAGCCTCGCCCGCGCATCCCTCAGGCGTTCCTCTGAATGGGCCAGTTCCACCTGTTCCGAGCGAATCCTCCCTCGGATCTCGGCCAAGTTCTCCTCCTGGGCCTCTCGAACTTGGCGCAGTCGCATAAGCTCCAGGTTAATGTCTAGGAGCTCGGCAACCAACGCCTCCTCCTGAGCGGTCGATTCCTGGGCAGAGACCGCACCGGCCGGCACCGTATAGACCGAGTTCGGCATCAGGAGGACCAGAATACCCACCAAAAGGCAGGCACAGAGTCTTATTGGCATATCTAATAATCTCCACACGTTATGGGCAGCTTGCCTATCTTACATTATATTCCAAAACGCAAGCACAATCTAGGCGGGGGGGGCACATTTAATCCGTTGAGGCAGGCTGTAGATGTTCATCCGCCGACCGCGTGCAAAACCAACCATAGTCACCCCAAGGCGGACAGCTGCTTCGACCGCGTATACCGTAGGAGCCGATTTGGACACCAGAATGGGGATCCGCATCCGTGCGGCCTTAAGCACCGCTTCCGACGAAAGCCGACCGCTGGAAAGGACGATGGCCCCAGACAGGTCCAGACCGCGGCGTAAACCGTTCCCCAACACCTTGTCCACTGCATTGTGACGGCCAATATCCTCAAAGAAGGCGACGATTTCATCCTGGATCACCAGCGCGGCCGCGTGTGTCCCTCCTGTGGCCCGGAAGGTCAGCGCCATCTTCTGAAACTCAGCCGTTAGCCGGATCAGCCGCTCGGCTTCGATCGCAGTCTTTCCGGTAACCGACGGGATGCCGGCGATGTCCCTTACATTCGCGGCGGAACCCCCAGCACAACCCGAGGTGATGGTCGGCTTGTACAAAATCCTCTCCGCCGCCCCGGAGTCGAAACCACTCCTGGTCTGAATCGAGGCCGTTTGCGTGGCCATATCGATTTTCAGGGAACTGAGATCGTCAAAGGATCTGATCACGCCCTCCGCAGCCAAAAAACCAACCACCAGGTTGTCCAGACTGTCCGGACTGCAGAGCAGGGTGGCCAGTTCCCAACCGTCTAGAACCACCGTCAGGGGAAACTCTTCCACAATCCGGTCTGTGGTCTGACGGCAACATTCCCCGTCCCATTTCACGATTTCCCATTCCCGATGCAAGATCGTACCACCATCCCGTAGCTTGTTTTGGCGGGCGCTGGCGCCCGGAACCGATTCTTGCTTCGATTCTACAGTGCTCCGGCAAAAAAAGCGACCCCCGTTTCCGGGAGCCGCTCTCAGTTTCCGCAACGATTCAGTCTCTTTAGTCTATTCCCACTCCACGACCGCAACGGTGTTCGATTCAGGATAGAACTGGACATCTGTATCCAGAGCCTCACTGATGAAACGCAGTGGTACCAATACCCGCTTATTCACGATTAGAGCCGAAGTATCAAGGGTAACCCTCTCGCCGTCGATCACGGCCTCCAGCGCTCCCACCTTCAGTACCACCATCTTGCTTCCCTGGACAAAGATTACGGTCTGGCTGCCCTCGTTCCAGTCAACATTGCTGCCTAGGCTCTCCGCCAGCTTGCGCAGCGGTACCATGGTCCGGTTGTTGACCAGGGTCGGCGGTACATCAAAGGACACTTCCTCACCCCTGATGAAGACCTTCAGTCCCTTGTTACCGTTTATCCGGAATTGTTCACTAAGGGCTTCGGCGGTTTCTGTGTCTCTCGGGTTCAGGGCAAAGGCGTCACGCAGAAGCGCCTCTGCAGATTCACTGTCCAACTTCTTCAGGGCCACACCCAGCTTCCGGAATGCCCAAGCCTGCTCTTTCCGCTCTTTTATCTCGGTCCTGATCTTAGCCTGAGTCCGGTACAACTTTGCCAGAAGCGCGTCCTGCAGCTCTTCCTCAGCAATAATCTTTTCGATTGCTTCTTCGTCTTCCGTCAGTTCTTCGACCGCGTAGACCTCATCGACCACACTGCGGGCCTCTATCAAACCCTTCAGCACTTCCTGAGCACGGGGGCTGGCTCCGTTGCGCATCACGTTCGCGTAGGCTCTTTCCAAACCGCGCAGACTGGGGTGCCCGTTCGCCCATTTCGGCTTCAACTCGGTGTTTCCTTCTTCGTCCTGATCTTCATCTTCGTCTTCCTCTTGGTCCTCATCAACCGCCGGCGTTTGGTCGTTCTGCACCGCCTTCTTAGCATGTCCCGGCGAAACCGCCTCGGCAGGAGCCGCGAAGGCGAAACCGAACAGGCATGCGGTCACAAAGAGAAAGACGGTCACCATCGCCAATAGCCATAGTTTGTTAAACTTCAAACAACTGCACCTCCTAATTGTGTGTTTTGGGAAACCGTAGGCTACCAAAAAAACAAATCACCCCCATCTTTTGATTCTCTACCTAACATGTTCGCGGTACAGGCCATTTTTTGGGGGTGCAGGGGAATTATTTCCTGAGACATTTAGCAATTCGTGATGCCGATCAGTGGGAATTCGGTTTGTCTGTCCGGTTGTCCGTTTGCGGTTTGGCCGTTTTCTGCCCAGCACTCAGGCTGAGTGCTGGGCGGTCCTCGAGACCGGGTGGTGTACCATCCTCGAGACCGGGTGGTGTACCATCCTTGAGACCGGGTGGTGTACCATCCTTGAGACCGGGTGGTGTACCATCCTTGAGACCGGGTGGTGTACCATCCTTGAGACCGGGTGGTGTACCATCCTTGAG
>Ga0180016_100272_pt1 | contig 13787 bp, 13 predicted proteins | sample KR46_M_MetaG_FD_129673 | JGI IMG/M metagenome (GOLD analysis project Ga0180016, IMG submission 129673) | Groundwater microbial communities from the Olkiluoto Island deep subsurface site, Finland - KR46_M_MetaG | ecosystem: Environmental > Aquatic > Deep subsurface > Groundwater | place: Finland... | reverse complement strand
TAACCACTCTCAAAAGTGACACCAATCCCTGCATCCAACCCATCGGAGCCCCATGTCTTCCACCTACCAGGACTCACCCCCCAGCCAGGGCTGGAATTTTGATAATACCTTCCTCGACCTGCCTGATTCGCTCTATGTGCGCCAAAAGCCCGTTCCCGTGAAACAACCCGCGATTGCCGTCTTGAACCGGACGTTGGCTCAGGCCCTGGGGCTAAACGCCGACAGCCTGGACGGGCCGCACGGAGCCGACATTTTCGCAGGCAACCGCCTGCCCCAAGGAGCGGACCCCATCGCCCAGGCCTACGCTGGGCACCAGTTCGGGCATTTCACCATGCTCGGTGACGGACGCGCCATACTGCTTGGCGAGCACGTCGCGCCTGATGGCAGTCGTTTCGACATCCAGCTCAAGGGCTCCGGCCGGACACCCTTCTCGCGCCGGGGCGACGGTCGCGCGGCCCTGGGGCCGATGCTGCGTGAGTACATCATCAGCGAAGCCATGCACGCCCTGGACATCCCGACCACACGCAGCCTCGCGGTGGCGACAACGGGCGAACCCGTGCACCGCGAAACCACACTCGCGGGTGCCATCCTGACCCGGGTGGCGGGCAGCCACATCCGCGTGGGCACCTTCGAGTACCTGGCGGCGCACGGCAACACCGAAGACCTGCGCGCCCTGGCCATGTACACGGTCCATCGCCATTACCCGGAACTGGCCGAAGCCGAAAACCCCTTCCGCGAACTGCTCGGCGCGGTCATGGAGAGACAGGTGCGTCTGGTGACCAAATGGCTGCACGTCGGCTTCATCCACGGAGTCATGAACACCGACAACGTATCCCTGTGCGGAGAGAGCATCGACTACGGGCCGTGCGCGTTCATGGACGCCTACAACCCGGCCACCGTTTTCAGCTCCATCGACCGTGACGGCCGCTACGCTTACGGCAACCAGCCGTCCATCACCCAGTGGAACCTGACCCGCCTGGCCGAAACACTGCTCCCGCTGCTGCACGAAAATGGGGATAAGGCCACGGAACTGGCTCAGGACATTCTGGAAAAATTTCCTGGACTGTTCAGACTGCATTGGATCGAGGGCATGCGGACCAAGCTCGGTCTGTTCACGGAGGAGGAAGGGGACGCGGCCCTGGCGCAGGACCTACTCAAACTCATGCAGGAAAACGACGCGGACTTCACCCTGACCCTGCGCGGTCTGTCCGAGAAAAAATCCGACCGCCCATTTTTCCGCGAAGCGGACTTCATGGGCTGGCGTACCCGGTGGGAAGCGCGCCTTTCGCGGCAAGCCCAGACTTTCGAAGAGTCGTGCGCCCTCATGCGTACGCACAATCCGGCGGTCATCGCGCGCAACCACCAAGTAGAGAAAGCTCTCCGGGCTGCGACCGCAGATAATGATCTCCAGCCGACGCACCGCCTCCTGGCGGCCTTGGCCAGCCCTTTCGAGGATCGCCCCGAACACGCGGCCTACCGTGAGCCCGGCCCGGTTGATTCCGGCTACCAGACCTTTTGCGGCACCTGAGACAATGCGCAAATAAAAATGGCAGCAAAAAAAACCTAAATTCAGCCGCGACCGAGCAGATGACGAATCCTTTCCAGCATGGCCATGCTGTCGCAGGGCTTCTGGAACACGTCCTCCGGGCGCAGCCCAAGCTCCCCGATATCCACATAGAGCTGAAAATCCGTTGATCCCGTGTGCAGCACATGCCTGCGGCACAAGCCCTGCTCACGGACCACGCGAATGAACTCGACTCCGTTCATGGCCGGCAGGCGGATATCGACGATGCAAAGGTCCGCCGGTTCCAGCCGTAGCTCCTGCAACGCCAGTTCAGCGGAATGGGCCGCGCGGACGTGGAAGTCGTCAAAATCCTCCAGAAAACAGGACAGGGAATCGCGGATATGTTCCTCGTCGTCGATGATCATGAGTTTTGAATGCACTCCTCCCCCTTGCTCTGCGTGCTTAAAAGAACCGGCAGCTCGATGATGAACCGCGTGCCCCGGCCCGGATGGGACTCCAACAGCATCTGTCCGTCGTGGCTGCGGGTAATTATGAAATAGGACACGGACAGGCCGAGCCCCGTCCCCACTCCGGGAGGCTTGGTCGTGAAGAACGGCTCAAAGGCCCGCCGCTGCACCTCGGGCGGCATGCCTGGGCCATTGTCCTCCACCTCTACCACAACGCGCTCCCCTTTGGTTTTCATACGTATCACAATGCGTGGCTCCATGATCTCCGGCTGGGCCAGAGCCATGGCCTGGGCCGCGTTGCGCAGCAGGTTCAAAAAAACCTGTTCCATCTCGGTCTCGTTGCAACTGACGGAAGGAAAATTGCTATCGCACTCCCAGATAAGCTCTATTTTCTTGAAATCGAAGTTTTTATTCAGGTCGTAATCATTGCCCGCCAGATGCAGGGCCCGTTCGATGATGCCCCGCAGATCGCAAATTGCACGCTTCGACTCGCTGCGGCGGCTGAAATCGAGCATGTGGCGGATGATATCCGCAGCACGCACAGCGGCATCCTGAATATTCCTGACGAAATCGTGAATCCTGCGCTGCCGCATGTACAAATCCAGCAGGTTCATATCGAGGCCTATCTTTTTCGCCACCTCGATATTTTTGGGAAAATCCGGCCTGGTCCGCTGCATGAGATTCTGGGTGCTGACCATGATGATGCCCAGAGGGTTGTTGATCTCGTGGGCCACGCCGGCCGCGATGCCGCCGACGGAAATCATTTTTTCGCTCTGGATCATGAGCTCCTGCATGCGCTTGAATTCGGTCACGTCTCGCAGCACGGCGATGACGCACTCCTCGTCGCCGATGTTGAGCAACTGGCTTGAAAGCACGCAGGGTATGGCTCTGCCGTCCTTGCACCCCAGGGAAAAATCAATATTCTCGATCTGTCCCGTGGTCTGCATGCGCCGCCGGACAACCTCGCGCATGGACGGATTGGCGTAAAGGCCAAGTGCCAGCGCGGTCCGGCCCACGGCCTCAAGGCGGGTAAATCCCGTCAAACGGCTGAAGGCCTCGTTAACGTCGATGATCCGCCCTTCGGACATGTTCATGAGCATGATCACATCCGGCGAAAGCCTGAAAAGACGCGAGAATTTTTCCTCGGACTGCCGCAACCGCTCCTCGGCCTGCTTGCGCTCGGTGATGTCGATACCGATGCCGGTAAGATAAAAACTTCCGTCGATGACCAGGGACACGCCGCTGAAGTAGAACGGGAGGGCTCTGCCGTCTTTGGTCAATATTTCGGCCTCCACCGAGGCCGAGCCCCGACTGACCACCCTTTTTACCGCCGCCGCGACGTTGGAGGCATGGGGCTCCCGGCCGCCGAACCAATCAAGGATGTCACGCCCGCGTATCTCTTCGCCCGTGTAGCCCATCAGTTCCTCATGGGCCTTGTTCCAACGCACGAGCCGTCCCTCACTGTCGTAAAGATACAAGAGTCCGGGCACGCTCTCAAAGATGGCCTGGGTCAGCATCCGCTCCTGGGCCAGATCCCGCTCGATCTGCTTGCGTTCGTTGACGTCTTCGACCACGCCGTTCAAAAAGGCCGGGCGCCCCGCCGCATCCTGCTGAATGGACGCGGTCAGGACACCATCGAAGCGCGACCCGTCCTTGCGAATAAATTCGACTTCTATGCTCACGGACCCGACCGAAGATGAGAGCCGCCGCAACAACTCCCCTCGCACGGCCGCGTCGGCATAGACGGAATCGACCCTAAGCCCTCTGCCCAAGAACTCATCGCGGGACAGATATCCGAACATGCGCCCCAAGGCCGGATTACCCTCCACCAGTTCCCCGTCCAGTGTGGAGCGAAAAATACCCACCGGAGAGTGGTCGAAAATCGCCCGGTATTTCTCCTCGCTCTCCGCCAGAGCGCTCACGTGACGTTCTATGGTCCGGCCCATGCCCAAAAAAGCTTGCACCAGCGGCTCAAACTCGACGTAGTCCACATCCGGGTCCGCCTGGGTGTAGTCTCCGCGTCCGTATGCCGCGACCAGGGAGTCCAGGGCCGCGAAAGGCTTGTGCAGAAAATGGCGCAAGATCCGCTTGGCCAGAAAATACTGGGCCAGGATGACAAGCAGGGCTATGCCGCCGCCAGCAAGCCCGATACCCCACAGGGTTCTTTGCCGGGGCGAATCTTCAAGGCCCAGACGGATGGAGCCGATGAACTGCCCTTCATGGACGACCTCTACCTCGCGGGTGATGAAAAGCGTGCGGCCAGTGTCGTACGCGAACCATTCCTCCCCCCGTGAGTCCCTTAGCTCAAGCAAGCCCACATTGGTGTCCATGCTCGTGGCCTTGGCAACTGCCGCCGCACTTTCCCGATCCAGCGCCCAGAGCGGCGTCTTTAGAGCCTGGGCAAGAAAATCGATGGTGCTCTCGGCCCGCATCTCCATCTGGGTCGCCACCCTCAAAGAGAGAGTAATGAAGACCAGTCCCGAAACGGCGAGAATCACGACCGTGCTCAAAAGGCCCAGAGAAAGGGAGAGACGCTTGGAGAGGGATTTTCTGGGAAAAGCATTGCCCATGGAGAGATCCAATCCTTCCGGGAAAAAACAGGTTGCCGTACAGAGCCACTTATCCAGCTGATTTCTTTTACCACAGAGCGACTCATCTTTCGAGAAAAAAAATAGCCCTTGCCATTTCCTGCCCGACCAGACCCTCATTCCAAAAAGCTACCCGGTTCAAGGCGCATACGCCCATGGCGAAGGATATCCGGCCTTGTCATTTGCGGATCAAGCGGGTAAGGAGTCATGTCTTTAAACAAAACCACTGAAAGAAGGTATCCGTTTTATATGGCCAAGGAAGAGTCTATCGAAGTTGAAGGTGTCGTCGAGGAAGCCATGCCCAATGCCATGTTTCTGGTTCGCCTGGAAAATGGTCATCAGGTGCTCGGACATATCTCCGGAAAGATGCGCAAGTTCTACATCCGCATCCTGCCCGGCGATCGGGTCAAGCTGGAACTGTCCCCCTACGACCTGACCCGCGGCAGAATCACCTACCGCTTCAAGTAATCCCCCCTGCCGACAATTTCCGGCACGCGCTTTAAAGGCACGTGCCGTTTTTTATTGCCGGACCGATCCGGGTAAATATTCTTGTCATCATCAGGGCCCTACCGTACCCATGAGCGCATGTCGGAAATCGATCTTCACACCCACTCCACCGCATCCGACGGCACGCTGAATCCGTCGGAACTCGTGGCCGCCGCTGTCGCGGCTGGTCTAAAAGCCATGGCTCTGACCGACCACGACACAGTCCGGGGGCTGCCCGAAGCCTGCGCCGCCGGACGCGCGTTGGGCCTGGAAGTCATCGGGGGCTGCGAACTGAGCGTCGAGTTCGAGCACGGCAGCATGCACCTGCTGGGCCTCTGGTTGCCACAGCAACCCGCACGCCTGAAAGCCACCCTCGATCACCTGAGCGGCCTGCGCAAAACGCGCAACGAAAGCATCATCGCCAACCTGAACTCATACGGGGTGGACATTTCCTACTCCGAACTCGAAGGGATTACCGACGGCGGCTCCATCGGCCGACCCCATTTTGCGCAACTGCTGGTGGAAAAGGGTCTGGCCATCAATTTCCAGGACGCCTTCCTGAACTGGTTGCGCCCCGGGACCAAAGGCTACGCGCCCAAGGAAAAGCTCTCTCCACGCCAGGCTATCGAACTTCTGAAGGATGAAGGGGCCACGGTCATCCTGGCCCACCCCTGCACCCTGAAGGTCGAAAAGGACGAACTGCTGAACGTGCTGCGCGAGCTTAAAGACTTCGGCCTGGACGGCGTGGAGGTCTTCTACTCCATGCACACCCAGGCCCAGACCAATTTCTACGCGGACCTGTGCCGCAAGTTTGACCTGCTGATGAGCGCGGGCTCGGATTTCCACGGCGACAACAAGCCGGGCATCGCCCTGGGCCGGGGCAAGGGCGGACTGCGACCATCCTACGACCTGGTGCGGCGCATGAAGGAAGCGCGCCTGCGACAGGGCCTCCACCAACCAGACTGCTCCTGACCCATGACAACATTGCCCGAACTTCTCGTCCCGGCGGGCGACCCGGACAAACTCGCCACGGCCCTGGCCTACGGGGCTGACGCCGTGTACCTCGGCGGCCAGGCCTTGAGCCTGCGCGCGGCGACCGGCGGTTTTTCCTTCCCCGAACTGCGCGACGCCGTGAAGCTGGCCCACACCAAAAACGCCAAGGTCTACTTCGCCCTGAACCTTCTGGCCCGGGAGGAGCACCTGCCCGGCGTGGAAGGCTATCTGGAGGAACTTGCGGGTATAAACGTGGACGGACTGATCATCGCCGACCCCGGAATCATGGCCATGGCTCTAAAGCGCGTCCCGCACATTCCGGTCCACGTCTCGACCCAGGCGAGCACCTCCAACTCCGCCACGGCGATGTTCTGGCGCGACCTGGGCGCACGCCGCGTCAACGTAGCCCGCGAACTGGGGGCCTCCCGCATTCGGGCCATGGTGGAGAAGGTCCCGAACCTTGAGTTCGAGGTCTTCGTGCACGGCGCCATGTGCATGGCCGTGTCAGGGCGCTGCCTGCTCTCCTCGCACCTGAACAAGCGCTCGGGCAACCTGGGCCAGTGCACGCATCCCTGCCGCTTCGACTACAAGGTTACGGCCGTGCGGCTGGAGGAGCGCCTGCGCCCTGGCGAGGACACCTGGGAAGTCCGGTGCGACGGGGACTTCAGCCAGGTCATGGCCGCCGAAGATCTTTGCCTGATCAAGTACCTGAACTGGTTTTGCCGCGTCGGCATCACGAGCCTCAAGATCGAGGGGCGCATGAAAACGCCCTCCTACCTGGCCCAGGTCACGGACGTATACCGCACGGCCTTAAACGACCTCGCCGCCGGGGCGTTCAGGCCAGGACTCTACCTTGAGGAACTGCAGCAACTGGCCACCCGCCCCCTGTCTTCGGCCTTCTTCACCCCCGCACCCGTGACCCTGCGCCCGGCCCTGTCCAGATCGCTGACCAAAAACATCGTCGGCAGATTGGCGGAACCCGCCGGAGACGGCCGCTGGGTCATGGACGTCAAGCACCGCTTCGAATCCCATGCTCCCCTTGAGATTCTGCTCCCCGGCCTGAGTCGCCCGGTACTCGGCGCGGAAGACTACGGAGTGGAAAACGCCCAAGGGGAGCGCTTGGCCACGGTTCACGGCGGAATGCGGGTGGTGCTGCGCTGCGCTCACCCAGGCCTGACGCCGGGCATGTTCCTGCGCGCCCATCATCCCGGCGTCTACAACAACAAGGAAAGCTGACCCATGCAGGAAACAGGTATGCGCATCTGGGTCGACGCCGACGCCTGCCCCAGGGTCATCAAGGACATCCTCTACCGCGCGGCCGAGCGGCGCAAAATCCGCCTGATTCTGGTGGCCAACTCCCGCTTTGAGGTCCCGAAGTCGGAATTCATCGAGTTCATGCGGGTCGGCGCGGGCTTCGACAAGGCCGATCTGGCCATTGTCGAACAGGCTCGTGACGGAGATCTGGTCATCACCACCGACATCCCCCTGGCCGCCGGAGTCATCGAAAAAGGCGGGCTGGGCTTAAGTCCACGGGGCGAACTGTTCAATCCGGACAATATCCGCAGCCGTCTGACCATGCGCGATTTTATGGACGAGATGCGCGGCAGCGGGGTCATGACCGGGGGACCGGCTGCACTGAGCGCCAGGGACAGACAGGAGTTCGCCAATCAGCTGGACCGGTTGCTGACGGGGCGGGGATACTGACGGTGACGCGGATGGTGGTGATGGACGAAATGAACGGTATGGACCAGATGGACCGACCGAGCCTGAGTCGCGCTTATTCTTCGCCCAGGAGGTAGCGCAGTTGGGCCACAGAGCGGCCCGTGCGTCTGGCCAGGTCCTGCAGGGCTTCGAATTCGGGGCGCGAGTAGCGCTGCCCATCGATTTGAGTTTCCTTGGCGCGCACCTCGCCCCAGGGCGTTGGGCGCACTGCGGCGGCGCGGGGCAGCACGACGCGGGTCGTCTCGGTGATGCGCAGGCCAAGGGTCATGGTCTGGGCAAAGGTCAGATCGCGGATGCGCTCCAGATCCCCCGGCCTGCACAGGATCTGCAAGAGGCCTCCGGGCCGGTTCTTTTTCATCACTCCGGGCAGAAAAAGCACATCCAGCGCCCCGGCATCAAGCAACACCCCGAAAACCCCTCCGATCTCCTCTCCGGTGAGATGATCGACGTTGGTCTCAAGCACGACAATCCGCTCCGCCCCCGGCCCATCTCCTTCCATAAGCAGCACGCGCAGGCCGTTGACCGTGGGCAGCTCCATGTTCCCCAGCCCCAGACCGCACCGGCCAAGCCGCCCGGACGGACCCAGCGTGAACTCGTTCACCATGCGGTCCAGCAGCAAGGCACCAGTGGGCGTGATAAGCTCTCCCTCGAATTGCGTCGGGTACACGGGCTTGCCTTGCAAGAGAGCCAGTGTCGCCGGGGCGGGCAGGGGCAGAAGCCCGTGGGCGCACTGCACCGTGCCCGAAAACCACGGCAGGCTGGAACAGGTCACGCGGGTCACGCCCAGCGTTTCCAGAGCCCAGAAGGCTCCGACCACATCAACCAGGGTGTCCACGGCCCCGACCTCATGAAAATGCACATGCTCCAGGGCGCAGCCATGCACCCCCGCCTCCACTTCGGCCAGTCGCCCGAAGGCATCCTCGGAACGTGAGCGCACTCTTTCAGAAAAAGGCAGGGCCCGTACTATTTCAGTCAGGTCGGCCAGATGGCGCAGGGGCTGGGCATCGGACGCGGCGACTTCCAAACGCTTGCCGCTGATCCCCTTGTCCGTGACGTCACGGGCCGTGATTTCGACATGAACCCCGGCCCGGGCAAAGCCCGCCTGGAGATGTGAAAAATCCACTCCCAGGTCGGCCACGGCCGCCAGGAACATGTCACCGGCGATCCCGGCTGGACAATCAAGATGCAACTCGGGCATGTCTTCCTCACAATTTCAGTACGTTTACAGCCAAGGATATGACATGAAAATCGCCGCAGTTCAAATGTCCGGATTTCCAGGGGATGTCTGGGGCAACCTGGACAAGGTCCGGACCCACGTCCGGGCCGAGGCCACGGCATCCTGCCGCCTGCTGCTTTTTCCGGAAATCTCGGACCTGGGTTACGACATGCAGGCCATCGCACTAGGCGGTCGCGACTGGTGGCCGCGCGTCAGAGACGAACTGTCCGGCCTCGCCCGCGAGCACGACATCTGCCTGGTCTGCGGCGTGTGCCTGCCCGGGCCGCAGGGGCTCTCCAACGCGCTGGTGGCCTTCGGGCCCGGCGGCGACATCCTGGCCACATATCGCAAGATCCATCTCTTCGCGGCAGGCGATGCCAACGAAACCGAAGTCTTCAGTCCCGGCACACAGATCGTCTGCTTCGACTTCGAGGCCGTCCGCTTCGGGCTGTCCGTATGCTATGATCTGCGCTTTCCCGAACTGTACAGGGCGCAGGTCTTGAGCGGCTGCCAGACCCTGCTCGTGGCTTCGGCCTGGCCCAAAAGGCGCATCGATGTCTGGAAAACCCTGTGCGCGGCCCGCGCGATCGAAAACCAGTGCTGCCTGCTGGGGGCCAACCGGGTCGGCGACCAGGGGTCCTTCCCCTTCGGCGGACATTCCCTCTTCGTCAAGCCTGCGGGCGAAATGACCCTGACCGACGGGATCAGTGAGGGATTGACCAGCGGGGTCGTCGACCTGGACGATATCGCAGCCGTGCGCCGCGCCATCCCGGCCCTGGCTCATCGTCGTCCGGAAATCTACGCCGAAGCTCTGGGCAATTCGGTAGAGAGCCTTTGACGGAATGTTCAAAAGATATTATTCCCTGAATAACTTACATGCATTTTGGACTGTCACGACAAGTAACGAATACTCATCAAAGGCGACATACCGCCTCCAAGGAGAAATAGCATGATTATCAAGGACTGGATGACCAAGGACGTTATCACGGTGGACCCGGAAACCTCCATGATGCGCGCGGCCAAGCTGATGAAGGAAAAGGGTATCCGCCGCCTGCCCGTGGTTGATGACAAGGGCAAGGTCCTCGGCATGCTCAGCGACCGCGACGTGAAGGAAGCCTCGCCCTCCAAGGCCACCACCCTGGACGTGCATGAGCTCTACTACCTGCTCTCCGAGATCAAGGTCAAAAACATCATGACCCCGAACCCTCTCACCATCCGCGAGTCGGACACGGTGGTGAAGTGCGCGGCCATCATGCACGACAAGAAAATTTCCGGACTGCCGGTCTTGAACGACAAGGACGAACTGGTCGGCATCATGACCCAGAACGAGGTCTACAGCGTACTCCTGAGCATCACCGGCGTCTACCACGGCGGCATTCAGATCGGCCTCAAGCTCACCGACGAGCGCGGCAGTCTGAAGGAAGTGCTTGACTGTGTCCGCGGACACAAAGCCCGGATCATCTCCGTTCTCACCTCCTACGACAAGGTGGAAAAGGGCTTCCGGCAGGTCTTCTTACGCATCATGGATATGGAGAAGTCTGCATTGAACGAACTGCAGAAGGAATTGACCGACAAGTACAACCTGACCTTCTGGGTCCGGGACAACCTCAACTAAATCGGCTCGCCGTTGAACCGGGGCCCGTGGACGAGTTCACGGGCTTTGTCCATTTCGGCGTAAGCATCCAGGCAGGAGCATCCATGGAAGAGCATTACCCCATCAAGGACACCTTCATCGAAATCACCAGCACCCTGCAGGCCGCCCTCGACACGGACTATGTCGTCGGTCTGCTTGTCGCCACAGCCCTCATTTCCTTCATTATCGGGCGCATGACCAAATAGGGCTACTCCCTTTTTGATCCAGATTTTTCCGAATTCCCGCCATTTGTGCGGGAATTCTTTTTTCCGGACTCCGCGTTGCAGCCCAGGCGTGAACAAAAGGACAGCGCGGCGTCGGACAGGCGTGTCCCGTCTCCCTGTCCCTCGTGCAGGATGAGCGGCGCAAGCACTGCAAGCCCGGGACCGCCGTTTTTTAGTCCGCGCACAAGCACCAGTCTGGCCGTGGTGTCCGGACGCTGGTGCACGAACAGCACCTCCTTGGGCTGAAGCTTTGCGGCGCGCAAGAGGTCCAGCAGCTCATCCACCCGCTCGGCAAGGTGAATAAAAAAGCAACTTTTGCGGTTGCGCAGCAGATACGCGGCGGCGCGGACAAAATCCGCAAGAGCGGCCCGGCTCTCGAACCGCGCCAGGGTCCTGGCCCGGTCCGGACAGGTCCGGCCGCGACCTGGATCGCGGTACGGAGGGTTGCACAGCACAAGATCCATGCTTTCGGGCTCAAGGCCCGTTGGCCCGCACGCGTCGGCCAGAAGCAGGGCAAAGCGATCCGCAAAGCCCAGGCGACGCACATTCTCGCGCGCATGGAGCAGCATGTCCGGGTTCAGGTCCAGGCCAATGCCAAAAAAATCGGGGTGGTCAAGGGCCAAACCGAGCCCCACCACCCCGCATCCAGTTCCAAGATCCAGAACCCGGCCGCGTACCCGCTCCCGCCCGGCAAAGGCGGCCAGCAGCAGCGCGTCCATGGAAAAACGAAAACCCGAGTCCGGCTGGGAGAGCCCGCGCGGAAAATCCCATCGGGCCTGGTCCACGGCCACAGACGTCATCTCACTTCAGTACGGAGCGCAGCCGCTCCATGGCTTCCTGGACATTGGCCAGGCTGTTGAAGGCCGAAATGCGGATGTAGCCCTCACCGCAGGTCCCGAACCCCGCACCCGGGGTGCAGACCACGGCGGCCTTGCTGAGGAGCATGTCGAAGAAATCCCACGAGCCCATCTTGCCGTCGATCCAGACATAGGGCGAATTCTCTCCGCCCACGCAGTCAAAACCAAGGGCCGTCATTTCCTCGCGGATGATGGCGGCATTTTTCAGATAGCGATCGACAAGCGCCGTGGCCTGAGCCCTGCCCGCGGGCGAATACACTGCCGCGGCCGCCTTCTGCACCGGGTAGGACACGCCGTTGAACTTGGTGGTATGGCGGCGGTTCCACATGGCGTGCAGGCTGTGCTCATTACCCTGAGAGTCGTAGGCCATGCAGGCCTTGGGCACCACGGTGAAGGCCAGTCGCGTGCCCGTGAATCCGGCGGTCTTGGACAGGGATCTGAACTCGATGGCCACCTCACGCGCGCCTTCGATCTCGTAGATGGATCTTGGCAACTCGGGGTCGCGGATGAACGCTTCGTAGGCGGCGTCGAAGAGAATGAGCGCCTTGTTCTGCCGGGCGTAATCCACCCATTTTTTAAGCTGGGGCTTGGTGATGGTCGCGCCGGTGGGATTGTTGGGATAGCACAGATAGATCAGATCCACGGGCTGACTGGGCAGATCGGGGATGAAACCGTTGTCCCTGGTCCCATCGAGGTAGACGAGCCCTTCGTAACGGCCTTCCAGATTGGCACCGGTACGGCCGGCCATGACGTTGGTGTCGACATAGACCGGGTAGACCGGATCAGGAATGGCGATGCGGATATCCCCGGCGAAAAGCTCCTGGATGTTGCCCGTGTCGCACTTGGCCCCGTCGCTGACAAAGATCTCGTCTGCACTGATGTCCGCGCCGCGAGACTGGAAGTCCTCCCTGGCGATGAGTTCACGCAGAAAGTCATAACCCTGCTCCGGGCCATAGCCGCGAAAGGTGCCCGCGTCGGCCATCTCGTCTACGCCCTGATGAAAGGCGGCAACGACAGTTTCAGGCAAAGGCTCGGTCACGTCGCCGATGCCCAGGCGGATGACCTTCTTGTCGGGGTTTGCCTGCTGGAAAGCGTTCACGCGCCGGGCGATGTCGGCGAAAAGATAGGAGGCCTTGAGCTTGAGGTAGTTTTCATTGATGCGGATCATATGTGGTCCTCACTGGTTTTTTCTGTGTTAGGTGGAAGCGTTAAGCCTAACGTCAAAGAGCGCGCAGTTCAAGTCAGGCCCTTTAGCGCCATAACCGCCGCCCCAGCACGTCGGCGAAAAGCCGCGCCTGGCTTACGTTCAAGAGCAACCCCGCCCACATGTACAGGGCTATCCAGACGGGGATGAAGAGCAGGCAGACGGGCCCCAGGCGGGTGCTCATCCAGCACCCGGCAAGCATGACCAGGCTCAGGGCAAAAGAGACGGCCACGTCGCGGTTGACCCTGAACCAGGTTCCGCAATGCCGACGCAGGAAAAAACCCAGCAGCACGACGTTAACCCAGGCCGATACGGACGAGGCCAGAGCCAGTCCCACATGCCCCAAAAACTGCATGCCCGTGTAACCGGCAACCACAAAAACGCACAGGCTGACCAGGGCCACGCGCACCGGGGTCTTGGTGTCGCCCAGCGCGTAGTAGGCCGAGGCCAGGGAACGCACGCTGGAAAAGGCGGGCAGACCGACTACATAGCCCAAAAGCGCCATGGCCGTGCCATGCACGGCGATCTCGGAAAACGCCCCGCGTCCGAAAAGCATGTCCACCAGCGGCAAGGACAGCCCGGCCAGGCCGGCGGCGGCGGGCAGGGTGACGAAGAGGGTCAGGCCCAGAGAGGTGGCCAGGGTGTCCTTGAACTCGGTGCGATTTTCCGGCGCGGCCAGGAGGGCAAGGGATGGCAGGGTGGCCACGCCCACGGCCACGCCGAAGACCCCCAGGGGAAACTGGAAGAGCCGGTCCGCGTAGTAAAGGTATGATACGGAGCCCTCGGGCAGAAAAGAGGCCATGCCCGTGCCGATGAGGATATTGATCTGATACACGGCCGAACCGAGGATGGTCGGCAGCATGAGGACGCCGATGCGCCGTACGCCCGGTCCC
>Ga0180016_100270_pt1 | contig 14041 bp, 9 predicted proteins | sample KR46_M_MetaG_FD_129673 | JGI IMG/M metagenome (GOLD analysis project Ga0180016, IMG submission 129673) | Groundwater microbial communities from the Olkiluoto Island deep subsurface site, Finland - KR46_M_MetaG | ecosystem: Environmental > Aquatic > Deep subsurface > Groundwater | place: Finland... | reverse complement strand
TAACGAGTCGGTATTGGCTCTTAAAGGTTTGTAGGGTAGTAGCACGTACCCATCAATATCTTGCCCACCGAATTCAGCCATTACCGATTTGACGAACGTGGTGTCGACCTTCCCGGCTCCGCGCCCATACATGTAGTGGCGGTGGCTGGACCACAGGTAGCCTGAGGGATCCGAGCAGAAACCGGCCTCCACCGGGTTCATGTGGATATACTTAACCAAAGATAAAAGGTATGCGTCATCCTCGACAAGAATGGCTTTGTATCGCCCCTGAAAAAGATGCCCGACCCTTTCGTGCTTCCTGTTGAAGGCTTGGGTGTAGGTTTGTTGCAAAACGTGCATTAACGAGGAGACCGGGATAGTATCTACCTGGAGCAACAAGTGGATGTGGTTTGGTAGAAGGGCGTGCGCATGAACGGTTACAGAACTTCTGGTGGCGTATTCGTCAAGAAGGTATAGATAAAGATAGTAGTCGGACTCCTGCAGGAAAATATCTTGCTTATTATTGCCTCGAGCAAGAACGTGGTAAAATGCCTCATCGACGTGTGTCCGTGGCAGTCGCGACACAAGAATCACCTCCAGATCTGCCATCAATGACCAATTCTCTAATAATAATTGTAATCCTTCAAACAGCCTAAATAAGTCTCGATCCTAGGCTAAGATTGGAGAAATTAAAAAAATTAAAGCCTCGACCCCATGTGGTAATCCTGGATGCAATGTAATAAACTTTAGCTGCAACCCCCCATATTGGAAAAGAAATTAAAAAAATTAAAGCCTCGACCCCTTTGGACCCCCTGGAGGTTGACTATGGAATTTCTGGATTTGGTTCGTCAAACGGTAAAACGGTACCGGATGTTTCGTGAGGGTGGCTCGGTTTTGGTGGCGGTTTCGGGTGGTCCTGATTCGACCGCTTTGTTGGATGTTCTGTTCCGGCTGGCACCGGAACTGCGGTTGTCCCTCACGGTCGCCCATCTGAACCACAAGTTCAGAGGACAGGAAGCCGACGACGATGCTCTGCACGTGCACAACATGGCGGCCCGGTACGGCCTCCCGTATGTGGGCGAAACAGAGGATGTACCGGCTTACCGCCAGGAACAAGGTCTTTCCGCTCAGGTTGCGGCACGTGACATCCGCTACCGGTTTCTTGAGGAGACCGCCCGCGAGATTGGGGCCCAAGCGGTGGCCCTCGGGCATAACGCGGACGACCAGGCCGAGACCATTATTCTCAACTTCCTGCGCGGAACCGGACTGGCGGGCTTAGGCGGCATTCCTCCGGTTCGGGATCGCTACGTTCGCCCGCTGATTGATATGAGAAGGGTGGATATCGAGGGCTACTGCCGGCGAGAGGGTCTGATCACCCGGCAGGACAGTTCCAACCTTAAGCCGGTATACACCCGGAATCGCCTGCGCCACCAGCTGATGCCTTTACTGGAGAAGGAGTATAACCCGGCCCTGGTGACGGTGTTGCTTAGGCTCGGAGAGATCGCTCGGTCGGAGAACCAGTATCTGGACGACGAGGCGGCGACCGCCCTGGATCTGGTTCGGGAACCTGTAAAAGCGGATGGGAGCATCGCTCTGAATCTAGATACACTTAGAGACGTGCCTCCGGTGATCTGCCGGCGGGTGCTCAGACAGACCTGGCAGCTTGTTGCCGGGCCGGTCGCCACCGACTACAGGCACATCGAGCGCCTGTACAGCCTGCTTCAAACTCCGTCCGGAGGGCAGCTGGTGGAACTTCCGGGCGGCATTACCGCAGAGAAGATGCACCGAACCCTCCGTTTCAGAACGGCGGTCGGCTCAACAGACAACGCCCCTTATTCTGTTAAATTGGAGATCCCCGGTGAGACCGTGGTTCCGAATTGCCCCTGGTCGATCCGGGCGGTGATCTGGGAGGGTGAGATTGACTTGGAGGACGTCCGCCGGAGCGAGGATCGTTCCAAGGTATATGTCGACTATGATTGCTTGGAATCGCCGCTTGAGCTTCGCAACCGCCGACAGGGGGACATCTTTGAACCGTTTGGGCTGGGCGGAACGGTGAAGCTTAAGAAATACTTTAACGACCTGGGTCTGGCCCGTGATCAGCGGGACGATGTGCCGCTGGTGGTTGACAGCCGGGGCCGGATTATCTGGGTGGTGGGCCTGCGACCCGCCGACTTCTGCCGGATTACCAGTCTGACCAGACGTGCCCTGTACCTCCAAGTCGTGGGACAGCCTCCAGAATGGGCCTGAGATGTCGCTCGTGGGGGGTTGGGTTGTTTGAATCCATTATTAAAGTATGATAAAATACCTCTGTTGTGGGCCAACTAGTTAATGTCCGGAGAGGAGTGGCCTGGTTGCACAAGATCGCAAAGAATCTGAGCATCTACCTGCTGATCGTGCTGGTGATCCTGGTGTTGCTCCGGTTTATGTCCCCGGACGGTGCCGATGTGGAGAACCTGAATTACTCGCAGTTCTTCTCAGCCGTCGAGCAGGGACAGGTACAGAGGGTTTTGGTTAAGACCGATAACGACACAAACCTGATCACGGGAAAATTCCGTGACGGACGTGATTTTCAGACTAAAGGTCCGGCCAATGATCCGGATCTGATTAAACTGCTGCGTGACCGGAAGATTCAGCACGAGCAGGAAGTCCCGCCGCGTCCGAGCTGGTTTGCGACGATGGCTTTTTCATTCCTGCCGATCTTGTTGATCGTGGGCCTGTTCTTCTTCCTGATGCAGCAGAGCCAGGGCGGCGGGAACCGGGTGATGTCGTTCGGCAAGAGCCGGGCCAAACTGCAAACCGACGACAGGCAGAAGGTCACTTTTGCTGATGTGGCGGGAATTGATGAGGTTAAGGAGGAAGTCGAGGAACTGGTTGACTTCCTGAAAGACCCGAGTAAGTTTAACGAAATCGGGGCACGCATCCCCAAGGGTGTGCTGCTGTTCGGTCCTCCCGGAACCGGTAAAACACTGTTGGCCCGTGCCGTGGCCGGAGAGGCCGAGGTGCCCTTTTACACCATCAGCGGCTCGGACTTCGTGGAGATGTTCGTCGGCGTGGGCGCATCCCGGGTTCGAGACCTGTTTGAGACCGCCAAGAAGAACGCCCCCTGCATCGTTTTCATCGACGAAATTGATGCGGTGGGCCGCCAACGCGGTGCCGGTTTGGGCGGTGGGCATGACGAGCGGGAACAGACCCTGAACCAGCTCCTGGTGGAGATGGACGGTTTTAGCCCGAATGAGGCGGTAATCATTATTGCCGCCACCAACAGACCGGACATCCTGGACCCGGCGCTCTTGCGCCCGGGCCGTTTTGACCGGCAGGTCATCGTCAGCTTGCCGGACATCAACGGACGTCGCCAGATTCTGGCGGTGCATTCGGCAAACAAGCCGTTGGATGACGATGTGGATCTGGACGTGTTAGCCCGCCGGACCCCGGGATTCTCCGGTGCCGATCTGGCTAACCTAGTTAACGAAGGAGCACTCCTGTCCGCCCGTTCCGATAAGAAACGCATCGGAATGAAGGATCTGGAGAATGCTATTGAACGGGTGATCGCCGGTCCGGAAAGGAAGTCTCGCGTGATCAGCGACTACGAAAAGAGGATGGTCAGCTATCACGAGGCCGGTCACGCTCTGGTCAGTTACTTCCTGCCGAACAGTGACTCGGTGCACAAGATTTCGATTATCCCGCGGGGACGGACAGGCGGTTACACGCTCCTGTTGCCTAAGGAAGAACGCTATTATATGACCAAGTCTCGGTTGCTGGACCAGATCACGATGCTCCTGGGTGGCCGGGTGGCCGAGGCGCTGGTGCTCAAGGAGATCAGTACAGGCGCTCAAAATGACCTGGAGCGGGCGACCGAAACCGCGCGGAAGATGATTATGGAATACGGTATGAGTGATGAACTAGGTCCGTTAACCTTGGGTCGTAAGCAGGAAGCCGTATTTCTAGGCCGTGACATTGCGCGCGACCGTAACTACTCGGAAGAAATCGCTTATGCGATTGACCGGGAAGTAAGGAAAATCGTAGACGAGAGCTATCACCGGGCCGAACAGATCCTGACCGATAATAAGGAAGGCCTGGAGCTGGTGGCCGAGACTCTGTTTGATCAGGAGACTATTGAAGGCAAGAAGTTTGAGGATCTGATGCGGCAGGCGACCGGTGAAGGTGAGGCCCCGGTGCCCGCGGATCAAGAATCCATAGAGGCCTGATCCAATCGGTTGCAGTTTCGCAAATGATATGCACTTAAAACGGGCGGGGGTAATTACCCCGCCCGTGGTGTAATATAAGGAGGTTCAAAATTTTGGAACGTACTTTTGCAATGGTTAAGCCCGACGGTGTCCAGCGTGGGCTGACTGGCCAAATTATCTCCCGGTTCGAAACCCGAGGATATAAGCTGGTCGGTCTGAAGCTGATGCAGATCAGCCGGGAGCTGGCCGAGACCCACTATAGCGAACACAAGGGCAAGGGCTTTTTTGAGCCGCTGGTTTCCTACATCATTTCCGGCCCCGTAGTGGCGATGGTGCTGGAAGGCAAGGATGTTATCCAGGGTGCCCGTGATATGATGGGCGCCACCAACCCGGCCAAGGCGGCTCCCGGTACGATCCGGGCCACCTATGGTATCGATGTGGGACGGAATATCATCCACGGTTCCGACTCCGTGGCTAGCGCCGAGCGGGAGATCGGCCTGTTCTTCGCTCCGGGAGAACTGACGGACTATAGTCGGGACGTTGATCGTTGGCTTTACGAGTAGTACCTTAACCCGCTGCTATGATCTTGACAGTGATTATTCATAGGAGGCAGTAGACATGGTTGTACCCAGCGACCTTGAGATCGCTCAAGCCCACCGGCTCACTCCCATCTTGGAGATCGCCCGGAACATCGGTTTGGAAGAAGAAGAAATCGAACTCTACGGGCGCTTCAAGGCCAAAATCGCGCTATCAGTCTTGGAACGGCTGCGAGATCGGCCGGAAGGTAAGCTGATCGATGTCACCGCGATCACGCCCACTCCCCTTGGTGAGGGAAAGACGCTTACCACTATCGGTTTGACGCAGGGTTTAGGTCGTCTCGGGAAGCAGGCCATTTGTACCATCCGGCAACCCTCGATGGGGCCGGTGTTCGGTATCAAGGGCGGTGCTGCTGGAGGCGGCTACAGCCAGGTGGTACCCATGGAGGATTTGAACCTGCATTTCACCGGTGACATCCACGCGGTCACCCTCGCCCACAACCTGCTTGCCGCGATGATCGATGCCTCCCTGCTGCACGGTAATCCGCACGATCTAGATCCACTTTCGATCAACTGGCCCCGCGTCATTGACGTTAACGATAGGGTTCTCCGGCAGATTGTAGTCGGGCTGGGCGGTCGCGCTAACGGCATTCCCCGGGAAACCCGCTTTGACGTGGCCGTTGCTTCTGAAGTGATGGCTGTGCTGGCCCTGACCAGTGGAATGACAGACCTGCGCCGCCGCCTGGGGCGGATGGTGGTAGGGTATAACGGCAAAGGTCGGCCGGTTACGGCGGAAGATATCCAGGGTGCCGGAGCCATGGCCGCGATACTGAAAGATGCCATCAAGCCCAACCTGATCCAGACTCTTGAAGGTCAACCGTGCATCGTGCACGCCGGGCCGTTTGCGAACATTGCGCACGGCCAGTCTTCTGTGCTGGCTGACCGGATGGCCTTAAAGCTGGCTGATTATGTAGTCACCGAAAGCGGATTCGGGGCCGACCTGGGAATGCAGAAATTTATGGACATCAAATGCCGGCAGGCAAATCTCCGTCCGAACTGTGTGGTGGTGACCTGCACGATCAGGGCTCTGAAGATGCACGGCGGCGTGGGCCACATTGCTCCCGGGCGTCCGCTCCCGGAGGAAATCCTCCGGGAAAACGTGACGGCTGTCGAGACAGGCTGCCGAAACCTGGCCCACATGATTAAGATCGCCCATTACTACGGAGTACCGGTTGTCGTGGCGATCAACCGATTCACCACCGATACCGACGCGGAAATCGAAACCGTACGCCGGATCGCGGTTCAGGCCGGTGCTCGTACGGCATATCCCAGTACTGCCCACGCGGACGGCGGAGCCGGAACGACGGATCTGGCGCGGGCTGTGGTGCAAGCCTGTGCTGAAGAAACCGATTTTCGCTTCCTGTATCCGGATGATCTGCGGATTCGGGAGAAAATTGAAATTATGACAACCCGGGTATATAATGCAAGTGCGGTGAGCTTTAGCCCCCTTGCGGAGAAGAAGATCGAACAGTTTGAGGCATTGGGATGGGGTCGGCTACCGATTTGTATGGCGAAGACCCATCTCTCCGTCTCGCACGACCCAACGCTGAAGAATGTACCTGACGGGTACGTCTTTCCGATCCGGGACATCCGACCGTCAATCGGTGCCGGCTTCCTATGTCCGCTGGCCGGGACAATGCTGACAATGCCGGGATTGCCGTCACGACCGGCGGCGCACCAGATCGATGTAGATGAGAAGGGCCGCATCACAGGCCTCTTCTAAACGAGGGGTACCCCGTCCGTCTGCCCTGAGGTAAGGTTTCGAGCAACACCACACTATCGGTGTGGTGGTAATCATATGTATTTTGCCAGACTAACTAGGTATTAAGGGTATTCTCAGCGAAAACAGATGACGGGAAACGGCGACGGGAGTGAGCTGATCCTGGTAATCCCCGTCGCCCTCCCTGAGACCAGTTTCTAATAGATGCGCGGTGTGATATGGTCATCGGTGATGGCCGGATCACCTTCCTGTACAAACGTTTTGCAGGCTGTGGCCATGCAGGTATCGGCAGGAGTCGGAGTGGCGTTTTCGGCCTGCATCGCGTCGTAAGTATCAGGGGCGTCATTAGCCATGCTATCCGATACCACCAGAATGCTGGAGGCCCGACATTTGTTTCCTTCAGCCCAGTAGTGACAGTTGTTAACGGAACACATAACAGCCATTGTAGCGTCCTCCTTTCTCTATGTCTTAGCTTGCGAATTACAGGGCAAATTATGTGTCTGACCTAGTGTGAGCCAGTTTACACCATGGATCCAAGGTTGATGCGGTTATTGACGTATGCCCTTTTGAGTTCTTATAATATGCAGAGGTGATGTGAACAACATGGGAAGACCGCCAAAATGCAGACGAGTGGAGTTTCTTCCGCAGTGTACCTTTTTCAAACCGGCCGGCATTCCACTATGGAGCTTGGAAGAGGTCGCACTGACGGTGGAAGATGTGGAAGCACTCCGGCTGAAGGATCAGGAAGGTCTGGAGCAGGAGAAGTGCGCCGAGCGAATGGGCATTTCCCGCCCTACCTTCCAAAGAATCTTGACCGGAGCACGCCAGAAGGTGACCCAAGCTCTGGTGGAGGGCAAGGCGATCCGCGTAGAAGGTGGGAACTACGAGTACGTTTCCCGTCGCCTGCGTTGTGGTCAGTGCCGTGCGGAGTGGGATTCACAACCCACCGATCCGGCTGAGCCGCCTTGCCCAAAGTGCGGCGGTGAGGAGATTGCCCGGATGCCCCACCGCCGATGCCATTCCCGGCTCAAAGGTAAACCCGAAGGCTCACCGGACAAGTCCTAGCACCGTGACCACAGTTTCAGAGACGAGAAAACATTAAGTTTATTGAAAGAAGGGGATTCGCAGTGGGAAGCGATAACGGCAAATCCCGGGAGACTTCTTGTGCCACGGCCAAGGACGGCAAGTGTCCCAGCAGCAGTACTTGCGGTCAGCCGGAGGCGTCCAGTTGCGGCCATGCCGCCAACGACCAGAGAGGACCGGACCTGTTGCCGGTTAATGACTATTCAGAGATCGGCCGTGTGGTGGCTGTAGCCAGTGGTAAGGGCGGTGTGGGCAAGTCTTCGGTCACCGCGCTTTTAGCCGTGGCCCTCGCCCGTCGCGGGCAGCGTGTCGGGATTTTGGATGCGGACCTTACCGGCCCGAGCATTCCTAAGATGTTTGGTCTTTCCGGGAGGCCTGGAGTGATCGGACAAGCCCTGGCACCTGTAGAAACTGCAGGCCTGGGGATCAGAGTAATGTCCATCAACCTAATGCTGGAGAATGAGAATGAGCCGGTGATCTGGCGCGGTCCGGTTATCGGCGGTGTGATCAAGCAGTTTTGGAGCGATGTGGCCTGGGGCAAGTTGGACTATCTGCTGATCGACCTTCCCCCCGGAACCGGCGACGCTCCACTGACCGTACTGCAGTCCATTCCGGTTCATGGAGTGGTAATGGTGTCCTCTCCGCAGGCCCTAGCCGGGATGGTGGTCAGAAAAGCGATCAGAATGATCAGCATAATGAACGTACCGATTGCCGGCTTGGTGGAGAACATGAGCTACGCCACCTGTCCCAAGTGTAATGAGCACTATGAATTGTTCGGTCCTTCAAGGGCTGAAGAGATCAGTGCCGAAACCGGCCTGACCGTGCTGGGCAAGCTGCCCTTGGATCCGACGGTAGCGGCCTTAGCGGATCAGGGTGAGATCGAAAAGTATGAGACCGATCATCTCATAAACCTGGTCGCTCGCTTTGATGACAGAATGAACGAACTTCCGAAAAAGGCCTAGGATAGCTGCATAGGACGGCCTCGATACCCGGCGTCAAAGAAAATAATTGACAATGAACCAGGAGTGACATTATACTGAGGACAAGTTACAGAATATTCTATAGGATTCTCCCTGGGCTGGCAGAATTGCCTGCCCCGGGTTTTGTTTCTCAGTTCGTAGTTAGTTAACAAAGGATTAATAAGTATCAAGGGGGGATGCGCACACACGCAAGAGATCTGAAAAGCGACTGAAGTTATTGATTTTCTTGGCTCGGCTTTATGCCGAGACGCCAAATGGGAGGACGGGTGTTAAACGGTATGCCAAATAAAATCGGATCTGTAATGGTAGTTGGTGGCGGTATCGCCGGTGTGCAGGCTTCTCTGGACTTGGCTGAAGCCGGGTATTATGTGTATCTTGTTGAGCGTTCATCGGCCATCGGCGGCACGATGGCGGCGCTGGATAAAACCTTCCCCACCAACGACTGCTCCATGTGTATTCTTTCCCCGAAGCTGGTCGAGTGTGGCCGGCACCCGAACATTGAGATCGTCACCCTGGCCAGCCTGGTTGATCTGCAGGGTGAGCCCGGAAGCTTCAAAGCGACCCTGATTCAGGCTCCCCGGTACGTCGACGGTGACAAGTGTGTGGCCTGCGGCGACTGCGAGGCGAAATGTCCGGTAAAGATTTCCGATGAGTTTAATGAAGGTCTCGCTATCAAGCGGATCATCAGCAACAAGTACGCTCAGGCGGTACCCAACACCTTCGTGATTACCCATCCCGAGAAGTGCCTCTACCTCACTAAGGGCGTGGAGACCGGCAAAGAGGTCTGCAAACTCTGCGTGAAGGCCTGTAACAAGGACGCCATCGACTTAGACGACAAGGAAAAGACCTTGAACCTCGACATCGGTGCGGTCATTCTGGCCCCCGGTTTTGACGAGTTTGATCCGACCAGTCTCAAGTCCCTTGGTTACGGTGTACACAAGAACGTCGTTACCAGTATCGAATTTGAGCGCATCCTGAGCGCTTCCGGCCCGTTCAGCGGTCATCTGGTACGGCCTTCGGACCACACCGAACCGAAGAAGGTCGCTTGGATCCAGTGTGTGGGTTCGCGTGACCGGAAGATCGGGTGCGGTTTCTGTTCATCGGTATGCTGTACTTACGCGATCAAGGAAGCTATGATCGCCAAGGAGCACAGCGACACGCCGCTTGACACCGCGATCTTCTTCATGGATATGCGGACTTACGGCAAGGGCTTTGAGGCTTACTACAACCGGGCTAAGGATGAGACGGGAATCCGCTTCATCCGGTCACGGATCTTTGAAATCGGTCCCGGCACCGCAGAGGATTCTCTTAGAATCCGTTACAGCAATGAAGACGGCGCAATCACTGTCGAAGACTTCGACATGGTCGTGCTTTCAGTCGGCATGCAGCCGTCCAAGAGTGCGGTTGAGATGGCCGGCAAGATCGGTGTCAAGCTGAACAAGTACAATTTCGCCGACACCACCAACTTCACTCCGATCGAAACCTCGCGTCCGGGCGTTTTCGTCTGCGGCTCGTTCCAGAGCCCGATGGACATTCCGACCTCTGTGATGCAGGCCAGTGCGGCGGCGGCCGGTGCCGGAACCCTGCTTGCCGAAGCTCGTGGCACAGCGTTGCCGGCGGCTAAGGACGCTACCCCGGAGATCGACGTTGCCAACGACGAGGCGCGGGTCGGGGTGTTTGTCTGCAACTGTGGTATCAACATCGGTTCGACGGTCGATGTGCCTTCCGTACGCGATTTCGCGGCCGGTTTGCCGAACGTGGTGTACGCCGAGGAGAACCTGTACACCTGTTCTTCGGATTCTCAGGAGAAGATCAAGGATGCCATTAAGGCGCACAAGCTGAACCGGGTCGTGGTTTCGGCCTGTACCCCACGGACGCACGAGCCGCTTTTCCGGGCGACCTGCGCCGAAGCTGGCTTGAACCCGTACCTATTTGAATTTGGTAACATCCGTGAGCAGTGCTCCTGGGTGCATATGAAAGACAAGGAAGCGGCAACTCAGAAGGCCAAGGAGATCACCTCCCGCGCTGTGGCGAAAGCCCGCCTGCTGGAGTCGCTCCAAACGGTAACCATCGGCGTGAACAAGAACGCGCTGGTCATCGGCGGCGGTATTGCCGGAATGAACTCCGCACTCGAATTAGCCAACCAGGGCTTTGAGGTCAGCCTCGTTGAGAAATCTGACGTTCTGGGCGGTATGGCCCGGCGGATTCACCTTACCCTGGAAGGGATGGACGTGACGTCCTACCTGAAGGGCCTTGTCAATGCAGTGAATGCTAACGCTAAGATCAAGGTTTACACCAGCGCCAAGGTGAAGGACGCCTCTGGCTACGTCGGCAACTTCATCACCGTGATCAGTGCCGGGGGCCAAGATGTGGAGATCAACCACGGTGCCGTGATCATTGCGATCGGCGGTAGCGAACTAAAGCAGACTGAGTATCTCTACGGCCAGGACAGCCGCGTTATGACCGGCCTGGAACTGGAAGACGAACTGGTCAAGGGTTCGGACCGGGCGAAAAACGCCAAGAACATCGTGATGATCAACTGCGTAGGTTCCCGCGAACCGGATCGTGTCTACTGCAGCCGCATCTGCTGCAGCGAGTCGGTGAAAAACGCGCTTAAGGCTAAGGAACTAAATCCCGAAGCCAGCGTGTACGTACTCTATCGCGATATGCGCACTTACGGCTTCAAGGAAGACTTCTACGAGGATGCCCGGGGCAAGGGTGTGATGTTCCTGCGCTACGACTTGGCGAACAAGCCGCTGGTCCGGGACGTCAACGGTAAGCTGCTGGTTACCGTTATGGATCCGATCCTCAAGGAGACCTTCACGATTGATGCCGACCTGATTGGGCTGGCTGTGGCTACAGTAGCACCGGAAGACTCCAAGGAAATGGCCCAACTCTACAAGGTCTGTGGCGACTACGACGGCGGCTTCTTCCTGGAAGCGCATATGAAGCTACGTCCGGTGGACTTCCCGAACGACGGCGTGTTTGTGGCGGGTCTGGCTCACGGACCGAAGTTCATCGAAGAGACCATTGCCCAGGCCCAGGCTGCAGCGGCTCGTGTGGCGACCATCCTGACCAAGGATATGCTGGTCGGTGGCGGTGCGGTGGCCGTGGTCAATGCGCAGAAGTGTTCGGGCTGCCATATTTGCATTACCCTGTGTCCTTACAATGCGATCTCGTTCCTCGATGAGGAAAAGGTGTCCAGCGTCAACGAGGTGCTCTGTAAGGGTTGCGGCACCTGCGTAGCGGCGTGCCCGTCGAAAGCGATCCAGGCTATGGGCTTCAAGGACGAGCAGATCTTTGCCGAGATCGAAGCGTTCTTGGCCTAGCTAAGCGTAATACGCCATCCCGGATCGCCCGATGCGATCCGGGACCGGTTTCAAATTCAGGTTGGTGGAGGGATATCTTATATGGAAGCCAAGAATTTAAACGAGGTAAGGGATCCCAAATTCAGGGATGAGATAGTCGAAAAGATGTGCTTTCACGACGACAAGATGAAGTTCAATTTGAACTACTGTCTGTCCTGCGGCACCTGTGCGGCTGGGTGTTATTTCACGGAACTAGTCGACAATCACGATCCGCGCAAGTTTATGCGCAAGATCGCCCTGGGCCTGAAGGACGAGGTCTTAAAAGATCCGTTCGTATGGCTCTGCAACATGTGTGGCCGTTGCACGATGAACTGCCCCGGGAACATCCCGCTGTCGAACGTTGTACGGACGGTGCGCGGCCAGTTCGGGCTGACAGCTCCGGGTAGGTTGCAGGAAGTGGCTGAGACCCACATGGAAACCGGTAACCAGATGTCGGTTTCCGAGGAAGACTTCCTGGACACCATTGACTGGATGCAGGAGGAACTGCAAGAAGAGTTCGGCGACCCGAACTTCAAGATTCCGGTCGATGTCGTGGGCGCGGAAATCCTCTTTATTCCGCATCCCCGTGAGATTAAGTACTATCCCGAGGACATTAAGAGCTGGACCAAGGTCTTTGTGAACGCCAAGGAGAGCTGGACGATCAGCTCGAAGGCGTTTGATGTTACCAACTTCGGTCTCTTCAACGGCCGTGACGACGAGGCGCGCAAGATCATGGACTTCACCGTCAATGAAGCAAATCGCCTCGGCGTGAAGCGGATTGTGATGACCGAGTGTGGTCATGGCTTCTGGGCCTTTGAGTGGGGTAAAAAGGTCTGGTACGAGCCGGGTGAGGTGACCTACAAGTTCGAGCATATGGTGGACTATATGGCTGACATCCTGAAAAAGGGTAAGGTCAAGGTCGACAAGAGCAAGAACCCGTACACCGTCACCATCCATGACCCGTGCAACACCGTACGTAAGGGCGGTCTGATTGAAGAGGGCCGCTACATCCTGGAGCAGGTGGCCGAGAACTTCGTGGACATGTGGCCGAACCGTGAGTACAACATCTGTTGCGGCGGCGGCGGCGGAGCCATGCCGATGGGCGACCCGGTCAAGGAAGCGCGTATGAAGAAGGGTAAGCTGAAGGCCGACCAGATGATGGCCACTGGTGCCGAGATCTGCTGCGCTCCCTGCCACAACTGCTATGACCAGCTAAACGACATCAACAAGGAATACAAGCTGGGCATGAAGATCAAGCATTTGCACCACTTGCTGGCAAACGCCCTGATCTGGGAAGAAGGTACCGGTCCGAAGCCCGAAGAGTAAACCGGTAACCAAGTAAGCTACTCAAAACCGTGAAGGCCACCGGCCTTCACGGTTTTTTCCTGTGCGCCCCCCGCCCTTGAAGGAAAACGGGGACATCCTCCCTTTCTCCTAGATAGCCTTGTAATGTAGCCCCTAGAAGAGTAGAATCACGCTAACGTGTCGGAATTCGGAGGCGCTTCAGATGAACCAGGAAATGAACCAGGGAAAGAACCAGGGAAAGAACCAGGGAAAGAACCAGGGAAAGAACCACCTAGCGTTCCTGTTACTGTTTTTAACCCCTATGTTCTGGGGCGGCGCCTTTGTGGCGGCGAAGTACGTGGTGCCGGAATTACATCCGGTCGTGGCGGCTAGTGTCCGCTTTCTGCTATCCTTCCTAGTTCTGTTTCCGGTATTGATGATTTGGGAGGGTCCTAAGTCTCTTCCTGCGCTGCGGGATGTGCCTCTGCTGATGTTCCTGGGCCTGACCGGTATCTTCACCTACAATGTTCTATTCTTTTATGGCCTTCAGACCTCTCAGGCGGCTGACGGGGCATTGGTGGTAGCGTCCAGCCCGGTATTTACAGCCATCATCGCGGCCATCTGGCTAAAAGAACGATTCTGCCTGGGTCAAATGGCCGGGTTTGCACTCTGCATCCTTGGAGTGGTGACCATCATCGCCAAGGGTTCGCCTCAGGTTCTGCTGAACCGAGAGTACAACCCGGGTGATTTGCTGCTGGTCGGATGTGCGATATCATGGGCTCTATACTCCGTAGCCGGAAAGCTGGTAATGCAGCGGATGTCCCCGCTGGCCTCCACCACCTATGCAGTGGGTTTTGGGGCTGTATTC
>Ga0180016_100269_pt1 | contig 14065 bp, 6 predicted proteins | sample KR46_M_MetaG_FD_129673 | JGI IMG/M metagenome (GOLD analysis project Ga0180016, IMG submission 129673) | Groundwater microbial communities from the Olkiluoto Island deep subsurface site, Finland - KR46_M_MetaG | ecosystem: Environmental > Aquatic > Deep subsurface > Groundwater | place: Finland... | reverse complement strand
CTCCGCCTGCTTTAAAAGCCCGATGATCTGCTCTTCCGTGAACCTGCTCTTTCTCATCTTCGTGATCTCCTTTGCCGGAGTCACAAACTTATAGCTGGGATACCAAACGGGGGGAAGGTCACCTGTACCAAAAAATGCTTGATGTGCAGCCTTCAGAGATCAGAGTCATGGAACTACATCACCGCTGGGCATCATGTTCAGAGAACGGTGCTCTCAATTTCCATTGGAAGTGTATGATGGCCCCGATCACGATAATCGACTACATCGTCGTCCACGAACTTGCCCACCTCATTCAGCCACGCCACACAGATGCCTTCTGGAATGTAGTGGATAAGATTCTTCCGGATTATCGAGAACGTAAGGAGTGGCTTAAGCAACATGGTGCGGAGATGGATTTGTAAGTTGGGCTAGAGGCACACCCATGTCTATCTCTACATCAAAGAAAAGACCCGGCCAAGCCGAGCCTTTTGGGGACGTAGATAATTGGTGTCGGGGTATTAAAGGTGGGGAATTAAGGGGGCATCTCCCTAATTTCTGAATAGTTAGGGAGGCCTTTAGGTGATGGTCAGGCCGCCAGCTGCGTTGATTTCGGTGTATTGGGCGGTCTCGTCGACATTGCATTCATCCTTGGAGGACCAGGAAAAGAAGGGTCATCCGGCTAAAGCGTACTTCGCTTCATGAATGCCCATGATTCTGAGCTTGAAGAATTCCAGATCGCGGTAGCCGTAGGCTTGACGCTTGAGCGTTTTGATCTTGTTGTTCGTTCCTTCCATTGGCCCCGATGAGATGGGGTGGTCGTACCAGGCGAGGATGCCGGAGCGATATGCTGCCATGGTTTTGCCCATCTGCATCAATGGGCCAATTCCTGACTCCATTGCCCGTTCTATCCAGCCTTGCAGAAAGCCTTCTGCTGCCATCTTGTCTGCCTGGTTCCATATCTGCCGCAGATCCTCCTTGAGGTAGTAGGACTTGGCCAGCGGCTCGTTCATCCGCAACGCCTCCTCAAGCCGACCATCCTCGCCCCGCTCCTTGTTCAGGTTCTCCGGGTTCTTCAGCAGAATCCACCGGCTACCCTTGAGCACGTTCCTGGCCAGCGTGCAGCTTAGCTCTTGGTAGAGTTTGCGCCGGACCTCAGTGAGTTTGTCGTTCATCAGCTTGACCACATGGAAATGGTCAAAAACCAAGGGCACCCCAGGCAGGTTCTCCAACACCGATCCGATGTAGGCAGTACTCATATCCGTTGCCACAGCACGGATTTTGATCCGTGAACGCTTCAGTCGTGCCCAAAACGGAATCAGCGCATCGGCTCCCTTACCGTCTCCAACGAACACGACAGCACCGCTTTGCAGGTCCATGACCAGGCTCAGGTACTTGTGCCCCTTGCGGACGCTGATCTCGTCGATGGCGATGTACTTGAGCCTGGATAGTCGCGGTCTACCGAAGCGAACTTGCAGATGGCGTTTGAGGATGTCCTTGACCCCATCCCAGCCAATGCCAAGCAGATTTGAGACATCAAGCATCGTCATCACCTTGCTCAAGGCCAACGCAAAACGCTCGAAAGCTCTGGTGTACCAGCGTCTGGGCTCGGCTATCTTGATGTCGATTCGACGAACACAGCCACAGGCTCTGCATTCCACCCGAGGAACTTCGATGGCAAGCCATACTGGCTTGAAACCGATGGGAACCGTTCGTAGCCATCGCTCCGACTGGCCCCGTCGAAGGACATCGCGACTCCCGCAGCAAGAGCAAATAACCATCTTGGGCTTTGGCCGGACAGAAAAAATCAAACTCCCGGCGACATACGACTGCCGGATGTAGTCATAGCCTTGCAGTCCGAAGGCATGGTACAGAAGACTCGTGGACATGGCGGTTCATCCTCCCGATTTTCATTGGTGTGATAATCGGTTGGACGCCATGTCCCTTCATTTTGTCAAAAGTACGCTTCACCCGGATGAACCTTTGTTCTGATACAGCCTAGACTGTAAGCCCGAGCTGGTAGTCTCCATGATTTCTGACTTTATTCCCTTAGCAGCCAAATCTACTTCCTCAAGATTTTCAGGCAGCTTATCGCCATCTCCATACACAGCCTTGCTTGCCTCTGCATACGGTTTGGCTTCAGCCTTCTGCTCTTCCGTCAAATCCGGAGCTTTGATCTGATCCGCAAGTTCAGCCACAATGGCACTCAAGGCTCCCTGCATGGGATCGCCGCCTGCAATGGCTGAGCCAGCTGCGCCGGTTGCGCCGGTGAGGATGAGATTGACCGTATCGTTCAACTGATTGGAGGTTATCTCACCTTTTGCGTAGCTTGCAAAGGTGGAACCCAGAGCAGTGCGGAAGGATTGCTCAAGGTCTTCGCCGCCGACTATGGTGCTTGTAAGAGTTTTTACGGTTGTCTTTGCCATGATTTCGCCGGGAGCGCCCATTTTAGCAAAGTCACCGGCATAGGTACTGAGCGTCCCGGCCATGATCATGGTGGCAGCCAGGGAGCGCAGACCGTCGATGGAAGCAATGCCGGATAGGTTGTTGCCCAGATCGCCACCTGCGGCAGCATCGACAAGGCTGACAGATATCTGAGCACTGAGAGACGTAACCCCGGCAGAGATGGCTGTATACATCGCCATTTCCATGCTGCTGGCCAGGATCGCCCCATTGGAGCCAGCGACTGCGAGCGTCGAAACCCCGTTGATCGTAACAAATTCGAGTCCAGTCGCTGCCAAAGCCAAACCTGACGCCGCACCCGCCGTCACCGCAGACGCGATGAGAGCGATGATGAGCATCCCGCCCGCGCCGAGGCCACCGTCCGATTTATCCCATGAATCGTGGATTTCCTGAACTGCCACCCAGTCAACATCGTCACGCTCAAGGAGGTCTTCCATCCATTTGAGGCCTTCGACGTTGGAGAGCAGTTCGGCGTCCTTGCGGACATCGCCGGTGGATTCCTTGAACTCCACGATCACGCCTTCGGGCGTGGTTATTGTCAGCGCACCGCCAGACTCTATGAGCGTGTGGATGACGGTTTCGTCGATGGCACCGACATCACTGGACGACCATGTGAGGAAGCCCATATCGGTGTCCATTTTGCGCTCATATTTCTTGTCCTTGGTCACCAGCATGGCGACCTTGCCTTCCTCGGCAATGATCTCCGTGGTATCGCCGGACTTGATGCGTGCGGACTGGAGGACGACGTCATTTTTGGCGTTGAGAACCACCTTCTCTCCCGCCTCGATTTCCGGGCGAACATTGGTGGTCGTGCTGCTCTCATCAAGAGTCATGGATTTTGCACCCATGAAGCCAGTGCTCGTAGATTCATATTTGGCGTAATTCTCAATCTGATTCGGTGCGACCTGAATGTCTCCCTCAGCTTTGAGGGTGACATTTTGAGTCGCCTTGATCTGGCTGCCTTGGAGCAAAAGACTACCCGCGCCGCTCGCCCCGGCCTCTGCCGTGACCGAGCCACCGGACTTGATGGTGGAAGCAACATTCCGTTGTTCCTTCACATCGATGGTCGTGGATTTCTTGCCACCAAAGAAGCCACCACCGCCGCCGGAGTTGTGGGAATAGAAGTCGGTCTTGTCCGTAGCTGCCGTGACGGACACGTTGCCGCCCGCCTTAATATCAACGTTGCCGTCTGCTTCGATCTGGCTACCGTGGACCGCTACATCCTGGCCTGCTTCGACAGTCAAAGCACCGCCAGTATTGATGTCACTGCGACGGTTGGTCGTGGTGTCAGTGTGGCTGTTGTAGCCGGAGCCGGATGTCGCGCTCTGCGTCTTTGTTTCCACGGTGGAGATGGCGACGTTGCCACCAGCCTTGAGCGTGGCGTCACCGCCTGCGGTCACCTCTGCACCGAGGATGCCGATATCGCGGCCAGCCTCAATGGTGAGCCCGTTCGCGGCCTCGACTTTTCCGGCCATGGCGACCTGAGTGGCGGTGGTGTCCGTGTCCTTGAACTCGACCGTGTCAGAGGCGATCACGACATCATTGCCCGCCGTGAGCGCGACAGAATCACCCCTGATGAAGCCGCCCATGACGCGGACGGAATCCGTGGCAGTCAGCCCCACATTCTGCCCGGAGATCGTGCCCTGGCGGTTGAAGATGGTATCGGCATTGATCTCGATATCATTGGCCGCAACCATCAGCCCCTGGTTGAAGACCTCACCCGATGCCTCGATCAAGGTGTCCTTGCCAATGATGACCGAGCCGCCCTGCGCGATGCGGTTCAGACTGTTCGAACCGAGGTAGACCACCGGCACAAGCACTTCCTGGCCGTTCACCGTCTGCCGCTCAAACCAAACGATATCGGCACCGAGCGCCGCCACCTGCTCGGCGCTCAGGGCGAGGCCCACGCTCAGATTGAGATCAGTCCTGGCCTGGATGGCGTTATCCATGAGCGCGACCATCTGGGCCGTGTCTGTGGCGATGCCGTCCTCGAAAAATCTGCGCCCGGTCAGCTCAAGGATCTGATTGCGCACCAATTGGGTTTCATAAAAGGCATCGCCGAGTCGCTTGTTCGCCTCGTCATTGGGATTGAACCCCATGCGGGTCAGGGCGTAATCCGAGCCATAGAAAGTGTCCAGATTGGTGAGACTCGGATCTGTCTCAATGGCGTAGTTGTGCGCCGGATTCGTATTCTCCCGGAACAGACCGTTAACCGGGATGACAGAGGTCAGGGCGGTGACGTCCGTCACTTTCTGCTGCTGCGTGGCCGGATCTGGCGCGACGATGATGCCGTTACGCTCGGTCACGCCGTTAGCCACGGCCCCGGAAGAGATGGTGACCTTGTTGCCCGCGTCAATGGTGCCGTAGGCGTAGTCGATAGGCGTGAGATACACCTCGGTACCGCCGCCCGTGGGGATATAATTGGGCGACTCGTGACTGTGGAAAATACCGCGCCCGTACTTGATGGTCGTGCGCTCGTATATTCCGCTGCCCACGTTCTCAAACGTGTTGGCATTTATGGTAATGTCGCCTGTGGCGGTCGTTATATTGCTGACCGTGTTTTTTGCATCGCCCGCTTCGATGAGGATATTGTTCTGCGCCGCGATGGTGCCGCCTAGATCATGGCCTGTGGCGGTGTCGCGGGTTACGGTGGCACGAAGGGCAAACCCGTCAGTACGGCCTATGGTGCGACCGAAGTAAACATACCGAGGGTTGTTTGCGTATGATCTGATGCTGCTCAGTTGCCCCTTTTGCGAAGCGTTCAGATAGTTAGGATTAATTGCCAGCTCGGCATCTGTCTGGGCTATGGCTGCCTGAATCTCGGCGCGGGTGTAAGCATGTTTGTCCGCCGCCAGCCCAATGGCATCCATCTGCAGCGGATAAATGAACATAATGTTTCCGCCGATACCGCTTGCAGGAGTAGGACCGATATACTGATTAAAAAGCCGAGTTGCCTGACCGGCCTGATCGTTGTACCACCACATGCAGCCTTCATCCATCTTGAGAATGTCCGCACCCTCGACCAAGGTAAATTGCGAGTTGTTGTTATGAAAACTCGTTGCCCTGAACGTCAGGCTGCCGTCCAAGGATTCGATGGAGCCCGAATCATTTTGCAGCGTGCCCATTTTCAAGCCCGCTGTCGTGCCTTCAAGGGTCATGTCGTTCTTGGACAGGATAATACCGCGATTATTGAGCAGAGTGTTAGCAACACGAAGAGTGGCGGTATCGCTAGAGTAGATAGTGCCGGTGTTATTGATATTGGTGGCAGCGATGGCAACGGTGCTGTCGCCCGCGATGAGTGCCTGATTGTCCAGTGTCCCGGCATTAATCACGACATTGCCCGCGTTCACCTTGGGTGTATCTGCCGGATCGAGCTTGGCCACGGTCACGGTTTGGCCGGTCAGGGTCGCTGTACCAACCGCCTTGACCGTGCCGGAAACTTCCACACTGTCATTTGTGGATGTCAGGGCCAGGGTCTGCGCAGACGAGGCCGCATTCTTGATCTGAATCTTACCGTCCGCCGTCATCTCCAGATGTTCGGTGGCCTGGACAATACCCTGGATATTGACACCCACGCCCGCCTCGGTGCCGACGAGCGTGATGCGGCCCGCGTACATGCCGCCAAGGGCTGCGGAATCGATGGAGACGGTAGGCACGACAGAACCGTCCGGGACAAGCGGCGTGGTTGTGCCGGAAACAGGATTGTGACGGTTCTGACCGGTGATGATGTCCAGCCGTTTGGCATAGATGTCGGCATTGATCTGCGCCGCGCGGGTGACTAGCTCGAAGGCGTCGATGTTGTTGGTGTTGATGCCCGCACCCTCGACAAGGATGTCGCCGCCGCGAACGTCCAGACCCTGGAACGCGCCGCCGCTGAACTGGGGTGTTCCGGTGGTCAGCGTGGCCTTGGGTGTATTGATGAACCCGCCGCCGTTGATGGAAATGCCGTTGGGGTTGGCCAGAATATAGTTGGCTGACTGACCGAATATCTCGGTGTGGCCCTGAATGCTGGAACGCCCGCCGCCGGTCACCTCGTTAAGGATGGTACTCGCCGCACTGCCACCGAGATTGGCGTTGGGGGCCAAGACTCCGCCGAGCTGCGAGACGCCGGGATTGACGCTGTTGTTGAGGATGACGCCCTGTGAGGTGACATTGAAGTCGGTAAACATGTTGTGTGACATGCCGTTTTGCGGTGTCGCAATGTTGACCACGGGCACACCGTTAGGTGCCGCGTCCATGGTCGCCTGGTTCGCAGCCGGTGCACCGCCGTCCACTTGGATGCCAGCAGCATATACCATAGAAGGCGGGCACAAAATCAGCCCGATCATGAAGGCAATCAGCAGTTGTTTCAAAGATTCAAGCATGACAAACTCCCGCAACTAGAAAGAATATTTGATGGAAGAATAAAATTCGAGTTCACTCGTTTTCAGAAACGCTGGCGCATCCAGAGGGCGTGACACGGTAAAGTCCATAATCAGGCTACCGCCGGATGTACGGAAGCCAAGAGCAGCACCCTGGAGCGAGCCCTGCTCTTCTGCCTCTTTCGTGTCGCGGCGGATTGCCCCGAAATCATACCCGGCATAGAACTGCACCTGGCCCAACCACTGGGTTGTCGCTGGATATTTCGCCTTCACATCCGGCATGGTCAGAGCCAGCTCGTTACGCACATAGCCCCCGATGTCGCCGCTCAGGCTGTCGTCGTGAAATCCACGTACCGTGTAGCGGCTGCCGATACTGATGCGTTCGGAGCTGTAAAGCGTGTGTGGTGCCCATTGCCCAGAAAGCTGGGTGTTCCACGAAAAATTGGCTTGGCCCAGTTGAAAGGGCCGGAAGAAGCTGCCGTATGCGGTGAATTTGCTGAACTGAGCACGCGGCTCATCCCGCTCAGGATTTTTGTCACGCTTTGCGCCCAGGATGGGGATGCCATGGCTGTAGCCGATCTGGCCTGAAGCATACCCGCCGAGAATCCGGTGGCTGTGATTCAGGGACGCGCCAAGCGATGACAAGACCTGACTGGTGGAAGCCAACCGTGCGCCATTGAAATAGTTCTGCGTATCGCGAAGAACATGGGAAAGCGTCAGCGCGGTCTTGCTGTTGGCATCACGGTGAAGCACCCGATCGGCGGACAGGGTAGTCGTGGTCGTGTCCCCGTATGAGCTGTAATTGATACCGCCGCTTGAAACGGTGGTGCGGTAATCATAGTAACTGAGCGCACCGGAAAAGGTCCAATATCCCAGTGGTACGGAGTAAAACCCGTTGAAAGTGGCGCTCTTTTGATGTTCGCCTGTCAGCCACGCATCGGAGTCGGCGTTCATGTAGAGGTTGAGCAGGTCGTTCACCCCCACCAGATTGTCCTTGGAAAAGGAAAAGAGATATTGATTGCGTCCGGTGGAATCCTGACCGGAGTTGTCCATTCCAAAGGAGGCCCGCCATGTTTTAGACGGGGTATTGTCGACCACGATACAACTTGTGCCCGGTTTCGTGCCGGGGAGCAGTTCCATCTTCGCGTTATTGGAGGGGAGCCGGTTCATCTGATCCAGCCCCTGCTCGATATCGCGCAGGTTCAGGAAATCGCCGGTTATCAACGGGAATGCAGCCTTCAGTTCACGGATTCGTCCCTGACCGTCCTTGAACTCAATGCTTTCCACCCGTCCTTCGACAACCAGAATAACCAGTTTACCATTGGAAAAATCCTGTTCGGGAATGGCGGCTCTGGTGGTGACATATCCCTTGTCAATATACGCATTGGTAATGTCACGAATGAGATTGTTCGCATCGTTGAAGGTCAGGCATTGCCCGAGATACGGCGCTATGAGCTGGTTGATTTCCGCTCTGCTGAGGAGTGTGGCACCGGACAATTCAATGGAATGGGCCGTAAAGCAGGGTGCATCCGGCGCGGCTTTCGGCATTTCAGGAAGGCGTAAGTCCTCACCAGAGGGCGGCTTGTCCATTTCCTCCCTGTGCTGGCGTTCCAGGTCCAAACGCCGTTGTTCCTGCTGCTGCTGAATCTGGTTCTGTTGCCGAATGGCATCATCGACCGGTGCACCATGCCCCAAAACAGGTGTCAGTAGCAGAACAATAAATCCAAGAAAATAGGCAGATTTTTGAAGACGACTGAATGATCCCCCGACTGCTGAGACCACAGTCGGAGAAAGTATCCCTTTCCCATTCCCCACGTTAACCCCCTCGAAATACACACGGAAAAGGACTTCGCAAACCAACGTGCGATAGCAACAATCCGCAGGCTCTACACCAAAACATGCAAGAAGAGAGTTGGAGTTGTGACGATACTCCAATCGGTAACCCGGCTATCTCTTCTGAGATCCGTGGTTTTCCGTCTCCGCCTCACGACGAATTTGGCTTTAATAACAATCAGATATCATTTGGTTGAAGTTCCACCCCAGGAATCACCGCCAGATGAGTTGGAAGTCTATAACAAACAAAGCATAGATGAGCAAATAAATATTCATCATAGGCTTTTTCTCGAAATTTCTAACGAGTTCATCTATAATTTCTATAGTAAGACAATCTGAAGGAGAATTTAATCGGAAGGAATAGGCGTGAAGAGTACGTAGTTTAACCGTGTCAGTCTGCTGAAACGGTAATGGGATAGTAAGCTCTACTTAAAAACTTTATGGGGCTGTACCAGATAACTAGCCCATATGTTTCTTAACCAACTGTTTCAATTGTTTAAACTGACTTCGTGGATTACTGTTGTTAAAACGCCACTCACATTCCTTTAAAAATAGAGGAAAATGTTTGGCTGGGATACCATTAAATTTCCTCATATGGCGCTTGGCCTGGTTCCAAAAGTTCTCAATGCCATTGATGTGATTGTGGCTGTCTGCGAACAGTTTTGAGTGGTTGATCCTGAAGTGCTTGAACTCAGAAACATCCAATACGTTATAGCCACGCCAGCAGTCAGAGTACACGATGCTATCAGGTTGAACCTTTTCCTGAATAATTGGCAACAAGGTTTTGCTTTTGGCATCAGGAATCACCTGTGCGTATACCTTCCCGCCCCTTTTAAGAATTCCAAAAACGGGAACCTTGCCCGCTGTACCACGCCCTCTCTTGCCTTTTCGCCTGCCTCCAAAATAGCTTTCATCCACCTCGAATTCGCCAGAAAGTAACCCTTCATTATTGGTCTCTTCTGTGATGACTTCTCGGAGCCGATGAAAGTAATAAGCGGCAGTTTTAATATTCACACCAACCAGATTAGCAGCACAACGCGCTGTGGTACCAGCCACAAAATGCTCTATCAAGCGGAGCTGCTTTTCTTTCCCTAAACGGCTTTTTTTCATTGTCATAATGATAACCCAGAGGAGTTATCTGGTACAGCCCCAACTTTATTATTCAAAAAAGTAACCAAATTTGACAATAAAAACTGACGACTTAAAAACCATACTATTCAAATCTCCTTTTTTACCTCAAAAAGTTGGCTATTTTGACCTGTTCACTAAAAAACTTTATTATTCACCTACACCTATGAACATTGACCATGGTCAGGCCATGGAGATCAGTTCTCAACTTTATTACTCAATTTATATATAAGTGAAATCTGGACTTCATCTAGTTCTCGACTTTATTGTTTTTGAGGGGAAAAGGTTACCAGTAACTATGCGAGTTAGCGAGCGATACAGTTCTCAACTTTATTACTCACCGACAACCCGCAGACGACAAGTCCTGCAGTCCTCGGAATGGCAAGCGACACATGCGATGGAGTCAACCTTTCATCATTGCTGTAAAATTCCCCTTGTACGTGTTTTGCCGGACAGACGGACAGCCATGAATGGATTAAGTGGGGGCAATAGTATCCATGCGCAGAGAGGTCAGGGAAAACGAACCGATCTTTAGCGTATCCCAAGGGGGTCGTCATGCCTCTAACATACTCAGTTGGTTGTGCTTTTTTCATAGACGGGCTGTTCCGCTGTCCGCCCTGTTATCCCTTGGCTTGGAATAAAGGTGCAACGCAGACTGGGGGCTGTCCAAGCTCGAGAAAAAGGCTTTTCACGACGGACTAGAGTCGCTTCAACGGCATGGTAAGCGCACATTTTGGATCCGAAATATAAATAGAAAAATCAAAATAGTATCTGGAGCATTACATGTTTTTTTCCCAAGGATTGACTGACACCTTGTGCAGCGCAAGGCTTTCTTCGCCGCCTCGTGTTGCTCTGTTGTTTTGCGCCGTGTTTTCGCTTGGATTCATTCTCTTGCTGCCACAAAATGGCGTTGCCGCTTCCGTGACGTATGACGGGACTGACACCAATCCTGATGTGATAGGCAACCCCACGACCGAAGGCGGGGCTATAAGCATTGGTGGGTCAAGTATCGATGCGCATAAAGAGAACACTTTTTCATCAGACAATAGCGTGACCATCATTAGCGGGAGCGTCACTAAAGGAATATACGGTGGGTATTTTTTCGGAGAAACCACCGAGGGGGATGTGGCGTCCAGTCGCAACACAGTAACCATAGATCCTGGCGGTGCAACACCATATGCAGGAGGTATTAGTGTCCGTATATATGGAGGATATGCTGAATCTGAAAAGTCTTCGTCAATGACTGCCTCAGATAATACGGTGACGATCAACGGGGGGCAAGGGTATTCCGCATATGGCGGCTCGGCTAAGATCGAAAGTTACGGCAGTTACACCGCTACGGCCTCCGGCAATAGTGTCAACTTCAACGGAGGTTCCCTAGCTGACCTTGTCGGCGGGATAGCAATTTCTGCGCATGGCGGGTCAACACACGCTGCTGCCTCCGGCAATACCGTTGCTATCAGCGGCGGTACCGTTTCGCAAGTTTGGGGCGGGTATGCCGATGCAAACTCCGGCAGTGCAGACGCCAGAAACAATATTGTGACCATCAGCGGTGGCACTATCCTCTGGGATGTTAACGGCGGGCAGGCCTCTGGAGGAACCACCGGACAGGCCACACACAATACCGTGACCATCAGCGGTTCCCCGAATCTGACAGCCGCAAGCCTCTACGGGGGGAGTGCAAACTCTGAGGCTTTCAGCGGCAACACCTTGAATGTTAAAACCTCTGGGCTGACGGCGAAAGCGATTAGCAATTTTGAGCATCTTAACTTCTACCTGCCTTCCACATTGTCTGCGGACGATACCGTGCTGACAGTGACCGGCACGGCAGACCTGACAGGCAGCGGCGGGCGGTCTTCCATCGTTAATGTGGGCATTGACGGCAGTTCCTCACCCCTGCTGAAAGGCGACAGCATAACGCTCATCAACGCCGCGGCGTTGGTCACCAATGGCAGCCTCAACGCCGGGGCGAGCGGCACGGGCATGCAGGGCGTGACCCTGGTGTACAACTTTGACCTCACAGTCGAAAACAACAAGCTGTTGGCCAAGGTCTCCTCAACCGGGGCTGCAGTGAATGAACAGTCCAAGGCGCTTTCAGAGGGCTTTGTTTCCGGCCTGGGCATGGTCACGCAAGGTGCGGACGTGGCCGCCGGGCAGGGCATGGATTCTGCCGTTTCCGCGGCCAAGGCCGGGGTTGCCGGCGGCGCCGGTGCCCCTGCCGGATTTGGTGCGGTTTCCGGCGGTTCCATGCGGTATAATTCCGGCTCGCATGTAGATATCAACAGTGTCTCCCTGATGGCCGGTCTGGCCTGGGGAGCCGACAGTTCCCTCGGCCGTCTGACTGTCGGGCCGTTTGTCGAATTCGGCAGCGGCTCGTACAATACCTACAATTCCTTCAGCGCTGCCGCTTCGGTCAAGGGAGACGGCAGCACCCGCTATGTTGGCGGCGGTGTCCTTGGCCGTGTGGATCTAGCCAATGCCGGCCCCGGCAATTTCTATGTCGAAGCCTCGGGCCGGGCGGGTGGCCTGGAAAACGAATATGACTCGTACGATCTGCGCAATGCAGCCGGACGCAGCGCGGAATACGATTCGTCATCCACGTATTACGGTTGGCATTTGGGAACCGGATATGTCTGGAGCATGGCGGAGAATACCTCGCTTGACCTCTACGGCAAATACTTCTGGACGCGGCAGGAGGGCGACTCCGTCACGCTGTCTACCGGCGACAACATCAGTTTCAAGGATGTGGACTCCAGCCGTGTGCGTCTCGGCTCGCGCTTCAGCCACGCGGTGAGTGAGTATATCACTCCCTACATTGGCGCGGCCTATGAGCATGAGTTTGACGGCATGGCCCGCGCCACCACCAACGGGCTTGACATGGCTGTTCCATCCATGAGGGGCGACACCGGCACCTGTGAGCTGGGGCTTGTGTCCGCACCGTGGGCATCGGTGCCATTGTCCCTGGACCTCGGCGTACAGGGGTATGTGGGCAAACGCGAGGGCGTGACCGGCAGCTTGAAGTTAACCTATGAATTCTAGCCGCAGGAAGGCTCTGCGGCCCAGAAGAAGCCCTGCGCCTGTACAGTGTGAAGTGACCCGTCGGTGAAGCTGATTTTCGATATTCACAATGAGCGCGCAGGCCAATTGAAGCTGCTTGACGCTTTTTTGATGCGAACAGCCCGAGTCGGGGACTTGATGCTTGCTGTCTTCAGTTAACAACTTTACTGTTCGCCGACAATGTTTGTGGGAGAACAATAAAGTTGTTAACAAAAGCCGCTTCTGGTCGCTATAAACGCAGCAAACCAGAAGCGGCTTTTCTGTCAACCGCAACCGGGTGGAGCTGGCCCCGGCCTACGGCATCGTGCCCACGTCCCTGACCTCCAGTCCGTACCGTCTGGCACTCAGGTGCGGCACCTCAGGCGGTGTGGCCAGCCTGGACAACGCCCTGAGCGATGTCGCGCCCTTTGGACTCTCTCAAGCGAAGGCGGAGCAGATCGTGGAGGAGATGCTGACGACATGCCGGGAGTGGCCCCAACACTTTGCCGATTGCGGGATTCAAGAACAAGAAACGGAGGAGTAGTAGAGGCGGTTCAGGCTGATTTCCTCCTGACTCCACCCCTCGCCTGGAGATCCTGGCATGGATTTGACTATTCTGAGTTTCAACTCAGGCCAAATGAAACTGCTTCGCGCTTTTTGATGCAAAAAGCCCGAGTCAGGGACTTGAGGCTTGCCGTCTCCAGCGAACAACTTTATTGTGCGCTGTGGATTGTCAAACCAGACTGAACACCGAGCTCAGACCACCTGTAAGCACACTCGTCGACAGGGCAGCATGACGGCATGTCTTCCTGATCCGCCCGCCGCATGAAGACAACCCGGCAACGGCCCCTGAACCAAGTCCGATTGGTGTCCAAACAAACGCAAGGCAATACACAATGGATATCCTCGTCATCTGTCTGGTGAGTCTCGCCGTGTCCGGGTTGACGCTCTTTTCCGGCTTCGGCCTTGGAACCGTGCTCATGCCGGTCATGGCCGTCTTCTTCCCCATCGAAACCGCCGTGGCCATGACCGCCGTGGTTCACCTCGCCAACAACGCCTTCAAGCTGCTCCTGTTCGGCAGGCAGGCCGACTACCGGGTTGTTCTCCGCTTCGGGATTCCGGCCTTTTTCGCCAGCCTCGCCGGAGCGTGGCTGCTGATCCATGTCGCCGGGCTGCCCAGCCTGTTTCGATACGAATTGTTCGGAGCCGACTTCGAGGTCTCTCCGATCAAGCTGCTGATCGGCCTGCTCATCCTCTTCTTCGCCTGT
>Ga0180016_100266_pt1 | contig 14305 bp, 10 predicted proteins | sample KR46_M_MetaG_FD_129673 | JGI IMG/M metagenome (GOLD analysis project Ga0180016, IMG submission 129673) | Groundwater microbial communities from the Olkiluoto Island deep subsurface site, Finland - KR46_M_MetaG | ecosystem: Environmental > Aquatic > Deep subsurface > Groundwater | place: Finland... | reverse complement strand
CTACGTGCTCTTCCCGAACATGACGGTGTTCCAGAACATCGCTTTTGGCCTCAAAGCCCGGGGGCTGTCCAAGGCCGCCATCCGCGACAAGGTCGCGCCCCTGCTTAACTATTTTCACCTTGAGGACCGGGCCGAGGCCTATCCGGCCCAGCTCTCGGGCGGGCAGAAGCAGCGCGTGGCCATCGCCCGGGCCATGATCCTTGAGCCATCGCTGCTCCTCCTCGACGAGCCCTTCGCCAACCTCGACCGCAACCTGAAAATGGAGACGGCCCTTTTTATCCGCTCCACCCAGCGCACCTTCGGCATCACCACGATCTGCGTGACCCACGACCTGCAGGAGGCCCTGGCCATGTCCGACCACATCGGGGTCATGCTCGGAGGCAAGCTGCGGCAGTTCGCCCCGCCGCTGGAGGTCTACCGAAGTCCCGTAGACATGGAGACGGCCCGCTTTCTGGGGCCGGTGAACACCATCACTGCGCCTCTGGCCCGGCTTCTGGGCCTTGAGATCTGTCGGCTTCGGCCCGAGGCCCTGCGCATGGAACCGGACCCGGAAGGCCCCGGCATCATCATCGCCTCGCATTTCGCCGGGCACTACATGTCCTACACCGTCCGCATCCTGGACCAGGATCTCGCGGTCTACGCTCTGGAACCTTGGGCGCAGCCCGGGGACAGGGTGCGCATCCACATTTCAAACCAGTATCCGCCCATTTTTGGCGGTTCCTTCACGGAGGATTCATGCGTGTGACATTTTTTCTTTCCCTCCTCTTCCTGGCCCTCACCGCCGGATGTTCCGATGCTCCACAGGAGGAGTCCGTGCTCCAGCAGGACTACGCGAGCCTGGAAAAGGCCGCGCGCGGCACGGAGGTGCGCTGGCACATGTGGGGCGGCAGCGCCCAGATCAACCAGTGGGTCGACACCTATGTGGCCGGAGAAATGAAGCGCCTGTACGACATAAACGTGGTGCGCGTGCCCATGGACGCGCCGGTCTTCGTCAACAAGCTCTTGACCGAAAAAGCGGCGAACAAGAACACAGGGACCATGGACCTACTGTGGATCAACGGCGAAAACTTCAAGAACTCCATGCAGGCCGGGGTACTTTTCGGGCCCTTCACGGACAGGCTGCCGAACTTCGCGGCCTGGTACGACCCGCAAAAAGCGGCCCATGATTTCGGCTACCCCGTAGACGGCTTCGAGGCACCTTACGGCCGCGCCCAATTCGTCTTCGAGTTTGACACGGCGCGCACCGCAACTCCTCCCGCCGACATGGCCGAACTTGCGGAGTGGATAAAGGCCAATCCGGGGCGCTTCACCTATCCTCAGCCCCCGGACTTCACCGGCTCGGCCTTCCTGCGCCAGATCTTCTACGCCACCACCGGTGGCCACGAGCAGTACATGGACGGCATCAACCCCGAACTCTACGCCAAAAACGCCCCGCAGACATTTGCCTGGCTGAGCGACATCAAGCCCTACCTGTGGCAGGAAGGTCGGACCTACCCCAAGGATGCGGCGGCGCTGGACACCCTCTTCGCGCGCGGCGAGATCGACATGGGCATGTCCTATCATCCGGCCCACGCGCAGATGAAGATCCTGGAAAAGACCTATCCCGATACGGTGCGGACCTTTGTCCTGGCCGAGGGGGCCATCTTCAACACCCATTTCACGGCCATCCCCTTCAATGCCCCGAACAAGGCTGGGGCCATGGTGCTGGCTAATTTCCTGATGAGCCCCGAAGCCCAGCTCTCCAAGTTCAGACCCGAAAACTGGGGCGACCTGCACGCCCTTGAGGTGCAAAAACTTGACGTAGCCCAGCGCGAGGCCTTTGACGCAGTGGATCTGGGAGAGGCCACCCTGGACGCGGGAACCCTGTCGGCGGTCGCTGTGCCGGAAATCCCGTCGGAATACCTGGAACTCCTTGAGCGGGACTGGGACAAATTCATTCTCGGACACTAAATGCGGCGCAATGTCATTCTGGGCCTCGCGCCCCTGCTGCTGCCCTACTGCGCTCTGTTCTGCGCGGGATTAACCCTGACCCTGGCCCAGAGCATGGGCCTTTTCCTGCCGCTGGGGCCAGGGGAAGCCACTTTGGAGTACTATCAGGCCCTGACCCGGGATCAAGGCTTGGGACTATCCCTGCGCCTGTCCCTGTTCGTCGCCTTTTTCTCGGCGGCCGGCTCGGTCCTGGGCGGCACCGTCCTGGCACTGGCCCTGTGGCGCATGCCTCCCGGCCTGCGCAGGGTGGGCGTGGTCTCCAAGATCGGTCTCATCCTGCCCCATGTGGCGGTGGCGTTCCTGGTCCTGCTGATGCTCAGCCAGACAGGCCTCGTGTCCTCGGCCCTTTTTCAGCTTGGCCTCATCTCTACGCCGGAGGAATTCCCGAACATCTTGCACACGGGCAGCGGCCTGGGCATGATCCTGGCCTTTCTGCTCAAGGGCGTGCCCTTTGCCCTGCTGTTGATCGGAGCCGTACTCTTCGGCTTTGACATCCGGCTGATTCAGACCGCGCGCATGCTCGGGGCCGGGCCCTTGCGCACCTTCTGGTCCGTGACCCTGCCGCGCCTGCTGCCGGCCATGCACAGCGCCTTCATCATCCTCTTCCTGTACGCCTTTGGCTCCTTTGACATCCCATTTGTACTCGGGGAATCGCACCCCGGCATGCTCTCCATCCGGGTCTTCGACATCTTCTTCCACCGGGACCTCAGCCAGCGTCCCCAGGCCATGGCCATACTGACGGTCATGTTCGTCTTTGCCGCCGTCTTCGCCATGCTCTACAATCGCTTCGCGGCCTATATGGACGCTTGGAGGCGCAAGCTATGAGACACGCACCGACCATGCTGGTTCTGGCCTTCTTGTTCCTGCTGCCGGTGCTCGTGCTGATCCTGCAGGCCGGAGCGCCGGGGTGGCGCTACCCGGAACTGTGGCCCGAGCTTGGCTTGGACGGGGTCCGCTTTCTCGCCACCAGGCCCGGCCCGTTCCTGACGGCACTTACCGGGTCGCTGGGCTATTCCCTGGCCACGGTGGTCCTGACCCTCTCTATGACCATCCTGCCCGCCAAGGCCCTGGCTTACTCGTCCTTTCGCGGCAAGACTCTGCTCGAAGGACTGCTCCTGCTCCCGGCCCTGGTTCCGGCCATGACCTTCTCCATGGGTCTGCATTTCATCTTCATCAAGATCGGCCTGGCCGACACCGCGCCCGGCGTGATTCTGGTCCTGTCGATGATCAGCTACCCGTACATGCTACGCGCCCTGACCACGGGCTACACCCTCATGGGCCGCGAGTACGAAATCTGCGCCCGAAATCTGGGCGCGTCGAAATGGCGTGTATTCCTGGAAGTTGAGCTGCCGCAACTCCTCCCGGCCATGGCGGCGGGCGGAAGCGTGGTCTTTCTGGTGGCGTTTTCCGAATATTTCCTGGTCTTTCTCATCGGAGGCGGAAGCGTCGCGTCCTTCACGGGCTATCTCTTCCCGCTCATCACCTCCTCCAACCGGGGCCTCGGGGCACTGGTCACCCTGGTCTTCCTGGCCGTGCCCATCGCACTCTTCATCGTGCTGGAACTGGGACTGTACCGGTACCACCGCAAGCGGCGGATGCGGTAGGCGGTTTGCAGCCTTCCCGTTTAATTCAATGATGGAGATAGGATTCTCAGACAAGGAGGCTGAGATAATGATTTCAGGAGGCCTGCAGCACATTTCGGAGGTAATTATACTTCATTTTAAAATTGAATTATAATTCCAAGATGGTGTGATTAGATTAAGGCCACCAAAAAACAAGGATCTGCGCCAGACGAAACAGCTCACCGAACTACTCATGAATGATGACGAGGACTGACTGCTCAAGGCTTACAAGGACAACAAGGGTCGGGGAACCAAATAGAATACGTATTTCAAATAAAGGTTAGGGCACTGAGCAATACGGAGATTAAAGCAAGTCTTGCCGAAATCTGTGATGAATATTGGGATTATTCGATCTGTAATCGTCGTGCTATGTGGCGGAATCAGCTGAACGTTTAAGAGAGAGTCACAAAACCCAACCTCTTTTTCCTACTCTCTCACACCGTGTCCATATATAGGTGGCCTTCTGACTTCTTTAAAGCCCTAAATCTCGCCGCTTCACTTCAGAGTCCTCCCGTATCGCGTTTTTCTCATATGACTCGGCGATAGTTCGGAGTACACCTGAAATTCGAGGCCATTGCTTTCCGACTCTTTCAGCGCATTTATTAAAGCTGGCCGCCAGTTTCCTTTCCTGGGCACCGCCTTCATTCATGGAACGTGAAACAACTCCTCGTCCATAGCGGATGCTACTGTAAAAACTCTCGTCCATATCTCGAGAGTTAAGTCCCTCTAGAATACGGCATATCTCAGCCGGTGGCCAAGTCTCTCCCGTAGGTTCTGGACCAACAAACCTTCCCAACAAGCCTCCTAGTGCATAATCACAGGAGCTGAAATACCCCCTATCCTTTGCAAGCTGGCGGACATCGGCAATCCATCCAGAGAGTGTGTCAATGTCAATTTTCCCATTATCGTCAGTTCCCGGAGGGTTAGCCCATGTTGACAAGAATCTGGAGGCATTGACTGCGACTCGGGTTTCTTGATCCGAGAGCTTCTTCTGTTCTTCCGCGTCGTCTGGACGATACGCCATAGCAAGAAAATCAATGAATAAATTAGGTGACTTTGCCAAGGTCGTATGAAGGGCAAGGTTTAGTGGTTCGCCTTGGTCAAACGCAGGGATGTAGCGCCACTCCAAGAGACCAACCGTCATTTCAGAGAGATCTTTTCGATTTTTTAATTCTTTGAACGCCTTGTCTATATAGTAGGATTGCATGTGGGCAAGTCGCGCCTTAGCTTGATCCTGATGTCTGAGGATGCACTCAAGAATCTGGACTAACACTCCGGAAGGGAGAAACTTTCCATATTGTGCAATTGCTTTAAGTGCTATAGCCGCATTTCCGTACTGGAGATATGAAATAAAGGCGTAAAGAATATCCTCTTCTTCGGAATCTCTTAAGTTTGGGTATGCTTTATTCCAGTAATCTGTTTGCACTTCTTCAGGAAATTCTTCCAGCAAATCCCAGACAAATATATTAGTTGGAGCTTGGCGAAATAAGGCCTTCATGGAAGATATATTCCACTGTTCGTCAATAGACTTTTGTGCTAATCGCGCGAAATTTTTATTTTCCAGCGGATAAATTTTTTTACGAATATATCCTGTGGCAAAAGCATATTTTGCAGATTCTTCATGCTCGTTCAGCAAAGAACACATTGCATCTTCTATGTTTTCTTTTTCTTCTATCAAACGTAAGCTAAAGCCGATACTACTTGGCTCTTCAACTATAAATGATGCTTCGATTAACCCCTGAAATCCAAAACGTGTAAAAATATCAAGAACGGCGCTCTCCCTCTCAGTCTGTACACGTACACCATGTTGATCATCGCTGATGTCTCCCCCATCAAAGAATTCAGGATACCCAAACACAAAGAGCCAAGCATGTTTATATAGGCCATCTGGTTCTATTTGATGAAAAATTGTTTCGATGTATTTGAGTTCCTCATCAGGAAGAGCCCATTCGGCGTCTGGAAACGACCTATGGTGTTCAAGGAGGTTACGAAGTTCCTTGACTATTTCAAGGCACGCCGCTTGGTTTTGCTTAATGTCAGGAATGCACCGTTGAAATTTTTCCCGTGTTATTTCTCTGCTATGGGGAGAAAGATCTGGATACTTCTGCCATAGTTTGTTCCAATAAGATGGAGCAACAGCGATTTTTTCAAGGATGAGGTGGACAATGGAATCCCATTCCTGTCCCAGCAAATAGAGGGAGTAGGTTCTGGGGCATGGTGCGATATCTTCACGGAATGTTGGACGGGGGTTGTCCGTCCAACTGGCGAAGTTATCGGGAAGTAATTGGATGACGACCTTCCAGAATGCTTCGGGCTCTCGATCGTGCAGCATCCGCAATGTTTCGATTCGTTGTTCCTGAGTCGTTGTGGATTGGGGTGCGATGGGCAAAAGAATCGATTGAAGGCTGTTTCCGGGTCGATTGCTCATTTGCCCACCGGGGTCCAAGCGTGACAACTGGGCAAGCGCCAAAGCAACTCGCCCGAAGTGTTCCGGAAACCATGCCAGTGTTTCCAGTGCCCAAAGCAAATTGGTATGTGTGGACGCTCCCATGAATCCTACTTCGGTGAACATTTTCATGACGGGAGGATCGTCTTGGGCCAGAGAATGTCCCAGGGCCGCCAGAAATTGTAAGGGAGATGCTTCGGCTAGATCTGGGAGGCAGCGGGCTAAAGATGCCCAACGGACGCCATTGGCATCATAAAGTAAGTATTGGACAAGACTGCGTGCGCGGCTTTGCAAGAAAATAGTTTGATCTGGTGCGTCGTCGCGCCGGATTGTTCCCATTCTGTTGATGCTATGGGCTAAGCCTTCAATCAAGCGGTCAGAATACGGGCGTTGTTTGTTGTACAGAGCCGCGTACCAACGTTTGTCGGGTTCGAGTTCATATTTGGGATGGTCCATCCCGAGAACAGTCTGGACGGCGTGTTCAAAGCGGTCCAGGTCCGGCCCCGTCAGGAACCGCGCGAGCATGGTCCAAGCATCCTCGGTCGAGATGAGTTTCCATAAACTGCCCACACAAGTGAAGGGAGAATCAGAAACATTGCGCCAACGCGCCCACACTGTGCTGAGTTCCTCATATGGGCGGCCGCCTAGTTCGGCGAGTACCTGCCGGTCATGTTTGTTGTGTTCATCCCATTTGTTGGCCAGCAAAGCAGGAATTAGGAGTGGTCCATTATCCGGCAAAGCCCATTCCGGAGATAATAGCATCCCGGATGGTGCTAAACGACGCCTAAGGATGGAAAAACTACGACCAGTACTGTCGGCCAACTTTTTGCATTGGTCTTCCCCTAGTCCCATCACTTTCAGCTGGTTAATGAACGGTTCGCGTGCTGGACGGTCAAGTTTGAGGTATTGCCCCCCGTCAGGTGCATCGTTCCCAACGCAAAGTAGTATATGATGTCCATACCGCGCCAAGGAGGAGGCGATACCTATCTCCGCTTGCAGGGCCACCACAATATGAGGCCTCTTAGTTGGAGCAAACTGCCGCAAGAAGTCTTGGGAGCTAGAGATAAATGTACGTGCTTCAGCAACTTGCTGTTGGTCGTCTGGCAGGTTTTGGACAAAGGCTGCAAAGAAAGCGACACTTTCATCCGGCGACAAAGACTTAAGAGTAAGAATCGAAGGGGCAGCCTCAATCCATTTGCCCAATTCGCGCGTTTCATTTTCTCGTCCCGCCAATATTAGGGGGGGCGTGAGAACGGGGTCCGTCACACCGCTCCATTCTTCCCACCAGTCGTTCAAAGAAATCGCGTCCGGGGGGGCGAATCCAAGTTCTTTGGCCCACCAAGCGCCAACCGCTGGCGACGACTCAAGCCAAAGCTCTAAATCCTCGGCGTCATAGGCCCTCACATCGCGCCATGGTCCCTTTTGTCGTTTGGCTTCTTCCCACTCCTGTTTCTTAAGCCATCTGCGCGGGGTGACAAACATGAAGGTCGTTTCAGTAGGGGTGATACCGACGCCCGGTTGATCTTTGCGATTGCCAAAGTCTTCGTTGGCTTTTTGATTAATGTTTCGGTTAGTCCCAAACTCCCAAACAGACACACCTTTTGGGATAAATTCGTTGGCTTCATCATCTCTCGCCTCCACAATACCGTCCCAGCCAGAGCGATAGACGCTGTCATGAACTGGTATCTGTGGAGGTCGCAGAGTCGTACAGGAAGCCATGATCAAACGGCGGATCAGGTGCGGCAACTGCCCTTGGCTCTGTCTTGTGTCCGCCCATCTGTTCAATTGGGTTGCGGTAGTCCATCTCATGACGATTACATACAGTCCGCTTAATAAAGATAGCAATGGGCAGATAGTAGGCGGTGATAGCCATTTTGCTGGTTGCCACGGTTGCTGGAAAGGGCGCCGCCCTCAACTCACAATCAAAATTTTTTTAATAATAACATTATATTAAAAGAACAAGCTCTTCCTTCAACCTAGCCTGGAATCGGATAAGCACACTCCTGGACAAGATATAAGTACCGATCCCGAACATAAGTGCGATGGACAGCAGTATTTCACCCCAGAGGAACCTGAGTAAAAATATTGTCATGTTTCTGAGTACATTGATTTAACCACGCCTAGAAATGCGTAGGTCGTCCTCGGTTCTTCTTTTCGCCCGCCGCCTTTGCCACTTGCCATAGTCCCAATTTGGGACTATTTCGTTTTTATGAGAATAATCGCTCTGTCCACATTGAAAAGTTTTTGGGAATCCCCGACCTATGCGGATGCCAAAGAACCGTTGCTGGCCTGGTACAGGCTTGTTTTCAAGGCTGACTGGGCATCCCCAACGGATATCAAGGCTGATTTGCGAAGCGCCAGCATTTTACGGGATGGAAGAGTGATTTTCAACATTGCCGGGAACAAATACCGATTGGTGGTTTGGATAAATTACCCTTACCGGGTTGTTTACATCCGCTTTGTCGGGACACATGTTCATTATGACGCCATTGACCCGCAAACGATATGAGGTGACTTATGAATATAAAGCCTATTCACAATGAAGATGATTACAGAGCAACCCTGCGCCAGATTGAAACTTTCATGAACGCGCAAGAGAATACGCCCGAAGGCGATCTGCTCGATATTCTTGTAATTCTTGTGGAAGCCTATGAACGTAAAGCGTATCCGATGAGCTTGCCTGACCCTGTGGAGGCCATCAAATTCTATATGGAACAAAACGAAATGACGCCCAAGGACTTAGAACCGGTAATCGGGCGCATGAATCGTGTCTATGAAGTGCTGAACCATACGCGCCCCCTTACCCTGAAAATGATACGCAACCTTCATGGTCAGTTCGGTATTCCGGCGGAAAGCTTGATTAAGGAGCCGACTCGGCATCGGAATACCTCAGCATAATCCAGTTTCGCACCAAACAACGACTCACCCGTTATCTTGTCTGAAAAGAGTCAAGCAGGTCAACATCGCAGATCAAGTCCGGCCTCGGAAGATGGGTTGGCCACTTTCCAAATTGCCGTCAACAAACCCGCCAGTTCTCATTTTCATGAGAAAGTCAGATAACATACTCATAATTATTAGAAAAACAGAAAAACTCGACTTAAATATACTCTTTTTCACTCTATTTTGTGACAAGTGTTGACGTTTCTGGCGCAATTCAGATAGCTCTTATCTATAAATTACCGCAACAGTCATCGGTTTTTGCAATAACAGCAGTGAGCACTTGTTCACAAAGGAGAGAAAATGGACACAAATGATTTGAAAAAAGTTCTGGCTGGCTGCTGCCTTGCGGCACTCTTGGCCAGTGCCTCGGCAGGTGCGGTCAACGCAGTGGCTTCCGGGAGCGGCTGAGGTGGGAGTTCAAAGCCCGCTGCCGGTGGCAGCGAGGGAAATGAAACGGACGGAAATTCCACAAAACCTGCTCCCGGTGGAAGCGGCTGAGGTGGTGGAGCAAAAACCGGTGCCGGGAGCACCGATACACCCCAAAAGCAGTAAAAACGTATCGCTCAGGGAATAAGGGGGAGTTGCATGGCTCCCCCTTTGCCATGTATACATGTATTGATGAAATCCAGAAAATCCTGTTAGTCCAGAAACTCTTATGACACTTTTCGCAGGAAAAGACCATGAATCAAGCGGAGCTGCATACGATTTATCCAGTGACAGCATCATTTCTCGATGCAAAAACACTCTTAAATGTTGAGACGTCTCTCAAAAATAGTGCAAAAACGCTCCTCAAGGCTGTAGAAGATATTTCCCAAAAAAGCTTGGCCCCTTTTTTTCTGCCGGACATCTGCGCATTGGAAATTGCAATGGAGAAGGTTGCGTCAAAGACGGTTGTCCCGCCTGGACCTACCGAGAGCATTATTGTGAATCCGAGCCTTGAGTTATGTGTGCTGGCTTCTTCGGGATGTGTTGACGTGATTCACAGAATCGACACAAAGATATGTCCAGTTCCGGGTCAAGAAATGATTCTGGTGTGGAAAAATAGCGGCATGCAAAAAGTTACTGTTGCAGTAGCAAAGCCTGAAGATCTCGCCGCAATCAAAATTATTACAGACGGGTTGGACCCCGCGAGCGCAGAAACCGAAGCGAACGTTACGCCCGGCCTGGTCGACATTCTTCTCAGAAGAGCCTTGGACAAAGGCATCCTCCTTTCTCCCGCATCACTCATACGACGTAAGCGCCGGGATTTTTCCGACAGTCTTTCAATCCCAGAACAACATCTCAGTGCGGAAGTCTTCACCCTGCAGTGGCATATCACCCAGGACTGCGACCTGTTTTGTCGTCATTGCTACGACCGGAGCGCCCGATCGAATATGGCCGTGGACAAGGCTATGGATGTGATCGATAATTTCCATTCTTTTTGCCGGGATCGGCACGTTCGCGGGCAGATAAGTTTTTCCGGAGGAAATCCCCTGCTCTACCCCGGATTTCTGGAAGTCTACGAACGGGCAGCCCGGAAAGGTTTCACCCTGGCCATCCTCGGCAATCCAACCACCAGGGAAATGATGGACTCGATCTTGAAAATCGCCCGGCCGGAATACTTTCAGGTCAGCCTGGAAGGATTGCCCGAACACAACGATTCCATCCGTGGCCATGGGCATTTCCAGCGGGTCATGAACTTTCTTGAGGTATTGAGGGCTGTCGATATCCAAGGGCAGATCATGCTTACCCTGACGCGGGATAATATGAACCAGGTACTGCCCTTGGCCGAAATATTGGAAGGCAAAGTCTGGGGCCTGGCCTTCAACCGGCTCTCCCCGGTGGGAAGAGGCGCTGCTCTTGCCCTGCCCGATCCCGCTGAATTTCAACACTTTGCGGCAAGGTATTGCGAGTCCGCCTCACGGCTTGGTGTCCTGTCTTTCAAGGACAACATGCTCAATGCCCAGTTGGCCGCCAAAGGAGAAGCACTCTTCGGGGGCTGCACCGGATTCGGCTGTGGCGCAGCCTTCAATTTCATGGCCTTGCTCCCGGACGGGGAAGTGCATGCCTGCCGAAAACTCCCTTCACTTATCGGAAACATTTCAACCGCATCTCTTGGCGAAATTTACGATGGGCAAGCAGCCGTCAGGTACCGCACCCGAAGCGAAGCCTGCCGGGAATGCTCCATCGTGGCGACATGTGGCGGTTGTCTGGCGGTAGTTTCAGGACTTGGATTGGACATCGCCAAGGATCGCGACCCATTTTGCCCGGGACCAATCCTCCAGCCTCCCGCCAAGTCGGCCTCTTGAATCACTTGCTTCGTGAATGGAAAAAGGGGACGCGTCCACTCTTCAACAAAGCAGGGCAGAGGGTCAAAGAGCAGATCCGCAAACCCACAACGGGACCGACATAAGACAAAAGGGACTTCAGCGTGAAACTAAAAATCCCCTTGCTTCCTGATGTCTGAACCCATTGGGATCGCCCCATGGCCCGGGCTGTTCGCAGAGCGCGCCGCATTTCATACGACTCTGCGCATGCCGGATTGAAACCGCCGGAGGCTCATGCTTGCCGCGGCTTGGCCTCTTGGTCCCAAAGATCCCGGAACAAGATTATTTTTTGATGTCCGTCGGGCAGACGTTATCCTTGAGACAATAGCTTTCCACAAATCGTCCGACCTGAACGCCCATGTGAATGCATTTTCTCCCGGCCAGGCAGTCCTCGACATCCTTCTTGTCCAGATGGGTTTCAAGGGAGTGGTCGCCGTGCGTGAATTCTACCAGCCAGGCTTCAGTCTTTTCGTCGTAATGACACGATGTCTGGACACCGTTCTTCTCGATCTCCGGGTACATTTCCCTGATTTTCGCCAAAAGCTCGCTCGCTTTAACCTGCATTGTCGCCTCCGTAATTTTAGTGTCCGAATATTCGATAGAGTCAAAAGTCATATTCACATCTGTCAGACTTTGGGCGAAAAAACAATTGCGAACCAAATTTGTTGTTCGACAAAGGCCGAGCCTGAAAAAAACTGCATCCGGGGACGCAAATTCCAGGTTACTTAACGTTCCTGTCCAGTACGCAGATCGTCTTGTCCTTGGGATCGAAGACCTCGTCCAGGATGGCGTCCACATGGCCGCGCTGGCGAGTGAAGATTTTGGCGCAGCATTCTTCCAGCGCCGCACGCGCCTTGGAATCCAAAGGCAGGTCCGGGAATGCGGGCAAATCGTAATCCTTAAAATCGATCGGAGCGTAAGCCATATCCTGGTCCAGGGTCCAGGTCTGTCCTCCGCCGCCGGTCACGGACTCTTTAAGCATCTGAGTCTGGTCCATGCGTTTGGCAAAACCCAGGGATTCGGAAGGGCGATTGGATTCATTGACGGCCGTGACGCGCTCGTTGATCCTCTCGCAGAGCCTGCGCAACTGGTTCTGGTTGATAGTGATCATGACCCGGCCCGGGTGAAGCGGATCTGTGTAGGGGGTGCCGTGCATGTAGGCTTCGATCAGGCGCGCCAGGGGTTCGTAGATCTCCCACACCGTCTTGGCGAAAAGCCCCTTGCGGGTGAAACTGCGCGGCCGCCGAAATTGCAGGCTGCACGTTTGCAGGGAATAGAGGGATGGCTCATCCAGGGTAACACCCAGGCTGTCGAAGAAGAGGCGCGTGGAGGGCTCGGAGCCAAGCAGGCAGTTCAGGCCAGCGAACCAGGATCGGATCTCTTCGGCCTGGGGCACGAGCCGAGCAGCCTGGGACTCAAAAAAAGCGATCTCTTCATCCAGAGCCGTCCTGGCTCCGAAAAAAGTGTCCGCCGCCTCGCGCAGACCTTCTTCCACCAAGGCGTTGCCCCATTCGTCCAAAACTCCCATGCAGCCTCCCTGTCGATACGGATTTACACCGACTCTATCCGGGCCGCTAGTCCCTGACAAGAGCGCATCGGATCTTTGATTGACAGGCTTCCGGGCTGGTTATACTAGTTTGTGAAATTTTTTACAGGAGGTCTACGCCTTGAATATTCTGATTTTCGGACCCAATGGCAGTGGCAAGGGAACCCAGGGTTCCCTGGCGAAGAAGAAGTACGATCTGGATCACATCGAGTCCGGCGCTATTTTCCGCAAGCACATCGGCGGTGGCACTGAACTTGGCATGAAGGCCAAGGCCTTCATCGACCGTGGCGAACTCGTCCCCGACGACATCACCATCCCCATGGTTCTCGACGTGCTGCAGAGCTCCAGCCCCAATGGCTGGCTGCTGGACGGATTCCCCCGCTCCATCGTGCAGGCCCAGAAGTTGTGGGAAGCCCTGCAGGCCGACGGCGTAAAGCTGGACTTCGTCATTGAAATCCTCCTGCCCCGCGAAGTGGCCAAGAACCGCATCATGGGCCGCCGCCTCTGTAAGAACGACAACAACCACCCCAACAACATCTTCATCGATGCCATCAAGCCAGACGGCGACGTATGCCGCGTCTGCGGCGGCGAACTGACCGCCCGCGCCGATGACCAGGATGAGGACGCCATCGACAAGCGCCACAACATCTACTACGACGCCACCACCGGCACTCTGGCGGCTTCCTACTACTACAAGAACCTGTCCAAAGAGTTCGGCTTCAAGTACATTGAACTCGACGGTGAAGGTTCCATCGAAGACATCCGCGCCACCCTTATGGCCCAGCTGTAGGCCCGGCGTTCATCCCAGGAACATCAAGGCGGGGGCAGCCCCGCCTTTTTCATTTATCATGACGCTTCAGATCGGCAGAATCGACTACCTCAACATGTGGCATGTTTTCCACCTCCTGGCAGACATCTGCCCGGAAGGCGGAGATTTCCACTACGTGCCCGGCCACCCCAGCAGGCTGAACCACCTCCTGGCCACCGGAGAACTGGATATCTCGCCATCGTCCTCGTTTGAGTACCTTCTGCGCGCCGAAGGTTATGAACTCCTCCCCGGAGCCTCCATCAGCGCCCGAGAGGAAGTGCAGAGCGTCCTCTTCCTTTCTCCGGTCCCTGTGGCCGAACTGCCCGCATGGTTGTCCCGCAACCCCGGACCGATCTGCCTGACCGGCGCGTCGGCCACGTCCACGGCCCTGCTCAAAGTGCTGTGGAGCCAAAAATGGGGCCTGCCCGAACCACGCTGGGAAAATGTCGAGCCGGGCGCAGGTTTGTCCACGGGCCGACCGTTCCTTGAGATCGGCAACCTCGCCCTGCGCCATTTCGTGCATCCGCCCAAAGGTTATCACAGTGTCGATCTGGCCACCGAGTGGTCATCCTGGACCGGACTGCCTTTCGTTTTCGCGGTCTGGATCGTGCGCCGAAATCTGCCCGCGGCCACCCGCGAACTTTTGGG
>Ga0180016_100264_pt1 | contig 14605 bp, 15 predicted proteins | sample KR46_M_MetaG_FD_129673 | JGI IMG/M metagenome (GOLD analysis project Ga0180016, IMG submission 129673) | Groundwater microbial communities from the Olkiluoto Island deep subsurface site, Finland - KR46_M_MetaG | ecosystem: Environmental > Aquatic > Deep subsurface > Groundwater | place: Finland... | reverse complement strand
GGCCGTGGTCTCGGCCATCGTCTCGGCTCTAGACCCGCAGCGTGCGGCTGCAGAACTCCAAACCATCATTCATGCAGCCAAGGAGCTTCCATGAACCAGCGTACATATCACCGGGTACTGACCATCGCCGGATCCGATTCAGGTGGCGGGGCCGGCATCCAGGCCGACCTCAAGACCATCGCGGCCCACGGCTGCTACGGGGCGAGCGTCATCACTGCCCTGACCGCCCAGAACACCCTTGGCGTGACCGGCATCCACGCCGTACCGGTGGACTTCGTGGCCGCGCAGATGGACGCGGTGCTCGGCGATATCGGAGCCGACGCGGTCAAGATCGGGATGCTCTTCTCCCCGGAACTGATCCGCACCGTGGCCCAGGGCCTGATCAGGCACGGGGTCAAGGCCATTGTCCTCGACCCGGTCATGGTCGCCCAGAGTGGGGACAAACTTTTGCAGGATGAAGCCATCGAGGCCTTAAAAAGCGAGCTTATCCCCCTGGCCACGCTCATTACGCCGAACCTTCCAGAAGCATCGGTGCTGCTGAACCGAGAGATCGCCACCCAGGAAGCGGCCATGCAGGCGCTGACGGAACTAGCGGCCATGGGCCCGGGGAATGTACTGGTCAAGGGCGGGCATCTGGAATCGGGCGACAGCGACGACACACTTTACCTCGGCCCAGAGGGCCGCATCGTGACCCTGCCGGGCGTGCGCATCCCGACCCGCAACAACCACGGCACGGGCTGTACCCTGTCTTCGGCCATCGCCTCTAACCTGGCCAGGGGTGAGGATGTGGAGTCAGCAGTGCGCCACGCCAAGGAGTACATCAGCGGAGCCATCCGGGCGGGTGCCGCGTACGCCATCGGCCAGGGACACGGACCGGTGCACCATTTCTACCGGTTCTTCGAGTAGCCGTGGACCTCTCCACCATACAGGCCGCCCCGGACATCGTGCTTGAGGGCATCAATCTGGATTTCGCTGGCCAGCCGCTGCTTACGGACCTGACCTTAAGACTTCCGGGCGGCAGGACGACCTGCATCCTGGGACCCAGCGGATGCGGCAAGTCAACGCTGCTGAAACTCATGGCCGGTGCGCCGTCCCTCGATTTTTCGGGCACGATCCGCTTTGATCCACAAGTTGCGTCACCGGGACAGGTGGCCTGGATGAGCCAGAATGACCTGCTTCTGCCCTGGTTCACGCTGCTGGACAACGTCCTGCTTGGAGCGCGGCTTCGGGGCTCCCTCTCGCACGAAAAGCACGCCAAGGCCCTGGCCCTGATCAGCGAGGCGGGTCTGACCGGCTACGAGGACAAGCTGCCCTCCGCCCTGTCCGGGGGCATGCGCCAGCGCGGGGCGCTTCTGCGCACGCTCATGGAGGAGCGGCCGGTCATCCTCATGGACGAACCCTTCTCCGCCCTCGACGCCCTGACCCGCGTACGCCTGCAGAACCTGGCCGCGCGCCTGACCGCAGGCGCGACGGTGGTGCTGGTCACCCACGATCCCATGGAGGCGTTGCGCCTGGGGCACAGAGTCATCGTGCTTGGCGGAACTCCGGTGCGAGTGCTCCAGACCATCGAGCCCTCCGGACTTCCTCCACGCGAAGCCGGAAGCCCGGAAGTGAGCAACCTGTACCCGGAACTCCTCAGAGAGCTCATGAACGGGGAGGTGGCATGAACATCCTGCGCCCCCTGATCCTGACGGCAGGCTTTCTTTTCCTGTGGCAACTCCTGGTCACCCTGACCGGAGCTCCGCCCTACATCCTGCCCGGCCCGCTGCCCGTCGGCCACGCCCTGGTCGACAAATTTCCTGTGCTGCTCTCCCATCTGGGCACGACGCTGGCCGAAATTCTGCTGGGCCTGGCCCTGGGCACGGTCCTCGGCACAAGCGCGGCCCTGGTCATGATCCTCTCGCCGCTGCTGAAACGCTGGATGCTGCCTGTGCTGGTAGTCAGTCAGGCCATCCCGGTCTTCGCCCTGGCCCCGATCCTGGTCCTGTGGCTCGGCTACGGCATGGCTTCCAAGGTGGCCATGGCGGTGCTGATCATCTTTTTCCCGGTGGCGTCGTCCTTTTATTCGGGCATGCAGCGCACCGAACCCGACCTGCTGGAACTGGCCCGCATCATGGGCGCGGGGCCCCTGGCCGTGCTGCGCACCATCGTCATCCCCTCGGCCCTGCCCGCCTTCGCCTCGGGCCTGCGCGTAGCCACGGCCGTGGCACCCATCGGGGCCATTGTCGGGGAGTGGGTCGGCTCAAGCGCGGGCCTGGGTTTCTACATGCTGCACGCCAACGCGCGCATGCAGATCGACGTCATGTTCGCGGCCCTGACCGTCCTGGCGGTCACGTCCCTGACGCTCTATTTCATAGTGGACCGGCTGCTGGACAGGCTGGTTTACTGGCAGCCGAGGCAGGGAATCCAATGACATCTTGTCTTCAGCATTACAGTCCGCGATCGAACCGGACCGCGGCCGCACTGCCGCAAACCTTTTTCTCATTCGGCTTTCAAAGGCTGGAGAACCATGGATTGCCACGTCGAAGACTCCTCGCAATGACGGGTTGCCAAGGCATCATTGCGACCATGGTGCGGACGTGTCGGGCTTGCGTGGAATTTCATTCCCGCTCTCCGGCCGACCGGGACACCAGCCCAGCGGTCCGGTTTGGTCCGGGCCGGGGTCGGCAACTGTCTGACTGAGCCAGGCATCGTTTGTTTTCCCGTCGCCTCCCGCCCGAAGCGCTGCTTTATCTTCGGCAGCAACGACGGGAAAACATTACGAGGCCGGTGAAGGAGTTTTGGCGGCCCCGGCCCGGATCAAACCGGCACGCGGCCGTGCTGATACAAACCATTTTTCCATTATTCAAACTATAAGGTTAACCACATGAAAAAAATCGCCCTCTTCCTCGCAACCCTGCTCCTCTTCGCCACCCAGGCCCAGGCCCAGAAGCTGACCGTCCTTCTGGACTGGTTCGTCAATCCCGACCACGCTCCCCTTTACGTGGCCCTGGAAAAAGGCTTTTTCAAAAACCACGGCCTGGACGTCGAACTCATCGCCCCCTCCAACCCCAACGACCCGCCCAAGCTCGTGGCCGCGGGCAAGGCCGACATCGCCGTATCCTACCAGCATCAGCACCAGATGCAGGTCGCCGAAGGACTGCCGCTGACCCGCATCGCCACCCTCGTGGCCACACCGCTCAATTCGCTGGTGGTGCTCGCAGACGGCCCCATCAAGTCCATCGCGGACCTCAAGGGCAAGACCATCGGCTATTCCGTGGGCGGCTTCGAAACCGTACTTCTTAAAGTAATGCTTAAAAAAGAAGGTCTGACCCTGGACGACGTGAAGCTGATCAACGTCAATTTTTCTCTGTCACCGTCTCTGTTCACGGGCCAGACCGACGCGGTCATCGGCGCATTCCGCAACTTCGAACTGAATCAGATGGACATCGAAGGCCGCCCCGGCCGTGCGTTTTTCGTGGAGGAACACGGGGTGCCTGCCTATGACGAGCTGATCCTCGTCGCCGCCTCAAGCAACCTCTCGGACCCGAGACTGCGCGCATTCGTCGATGCTCTGGAAGAAGGGGTGCAGTATCTTGTCAACCATCCTGACGAGAGCTGGAAGCTCTTCGTCTCCGGCGACCGTGCCAGCCTCGATGACGAACTGAACCGCCGCGCCTGGAAGGACACCCTGCCCCGCTTTGCCCTGCGCCCCGGCGCGCTCGATAAAAAGCGCTACACCCGTTTTGCCCAGTTTCTGGTGAACGAAAAGATCATCTCCTCCGTGCCCGAACTTGAAAAATGGGCCGTGGAACTGCCCTGATCCAAACTTACCCCGCAAAACAAAGCCGGGCGGCTGCAATCACGCAACCGCCCGGCTTTTTTGTCATCGCTCCGCAATTAGGCTACTCTGCGTTCCCCGGAAAAGAAAACCCCAGCCAGCATGACCGCGCCGAAGATGGACAGATAGGCCACCACAGCCATGCCATGGGAAAAGCAGGCCGCGAACATCATGAACAGACTCCCAAAAATGGCCAGGGCGGGCATGACGTAGCGCTTGAAAACAGACAGGTCCGCCTCCTTTTTCATAAACACCGCGAAAATGGGAATGTAGAGCGCGTAGATGGTGACAATGGGCAGCTCGGAGGAATCAAAGCAGAAGAACCCGAACCACGGCGTGGTGAGGTTGGCCCCGTAGAAATAGACCAGCCAGAACGCACAGAGCAGAAGGCCGAGCACGGCGGAATTGGTGGGCATGTTGGTGACGGTGTCGACCTGGCTGTACATGACCGGGCGCGGCCCCTGGTTTCTCGCGGCGATGGAGTAGATCCCCCGCGTACACCCGAGCATCAGCCCGTTCAAGGTGCCCAGGCAGGAGATGATGACGAAGACGAAGATGAGCGTTCCGCCGGCGCTTGAAAACACGGTTTCAAAGGCCAGCTTGGCGCCCTCCTGGCCCCCTTCCATCAGGGTCTGGTTGGTGACCGCCCCTGCCAGGCCGACATAATACAGGATATAGACGACCATGACCGTGAAGGTGCCGGCCATGAGCGCAAGGGGCAGGTTCCTCTTGGAATCCTTGAGTTCGGCGTTGATGCTCGTGGCGATGATCCAGCCCTCGTAGGCAAAAGAGGTCGCGACCACGGCGGTGAACACGGCGATGAGCGGATCGACCTCCGTGACCACGGTGGTGAAGTTCTGCACGATCATGCCGCTGTTCATTCCGAAGACCGAGCCGACCAGGGCCATGAGAAGGAGCGGGATGAGCTTGACCACAGTGGTGGTGACCTGGAATTTCCCGGCCAGGACCGGGGACAGGGCATTCAGCGCATAGCTCGCGACCAGGTAGAACCCGGCGATGGTCATGCACTCCCCGCCGGTGATGTCCCAGCCGAAGAGCACGGCCGTGTAGCGGGCCGAAACCCAAGCCAGGACCGAGGTCAGGGTCGGGTAGTAGATCATGGCCATGAACCAGCCGACATAATAGCCGTACGTGCCGCCCATGGCGGCCTCGGCGTAGTCCACGATGCCGTTCACACGCTCGTACTTGGTGGCCATGAGCGAGAAGGTGTAGGCGCAGGAGATCATGATAAACCCGCCGATGACCCAGGCCAGAATCCCCAGCGGCAGGTTGCCGCCGGTGGCGGTGAGAATTTTCTCCGCCTTGAAGAAGACGCCGCTGCCGATGACGATGCCCACCACCATGGCGATAGCGGTAAAAAGACCGTATTTTTTGTTCAACTCCACGCCCATCTGCCTGTTCTCCTTATCGCTTCAGAATCACCACATTAAAAAAAATATATTATCGAGGAAATATTCTTCCAATGCCACGTAAACAAACTTCGGAAACATCACGACATGTCCACGCTTCAAGCCAATACTGGAATCACTGCGCGTCGTGCTTTGAGGAAATGACTTTCAAAATCTTACATCAATTCACCATGCAAAAGATGCAGAGGGGCCGTACTCGATGAAGAAGGTATTGTAAACGAGGAGAAGGCAAACGACGCTGCCCACCCGATGATAATCAGTCACGGCAAAAAGTTGTCATCCCTTTGAAGAACGGAAATCAAAATTTCTAATTATCTGAATAGAAAAAAAATTTCACCAGACGGCATGTCCCTCCTATCCGGGCCGGGCAAACGTTGGCGGAAATGGCACTCAGTCTATTGTGCGACTTTTACAGTGGCGTCCTGAAAGAGTGATGCTGGATGCGATCGCCTTAAAACTTAGCACGTTCTTTGCTAAATGTGGTGGAGAGGTAAAGATTTCTCACCGGATGGCCGATCAGATTGAAATCAGGCACCTTTTCAAAGGAGCAGCATCATGAATGTACATGCCTCGGGCAATCAGCATGCCCAACAGGCCTGGATGAACACTAGGCCCAAGCACGCCGAAGCGCGCACTGCCGCAGAGGAGGGAATTGCACGCACAAAGGAAGCCGCAGGTCCCGGAGAGGCAATTGACGCAGAAGGCTCGAAGGGAGTTATCCGCCTCTTGCAGGCGGGACATTTCAACGGCGTCGCGGACGTGCGCCTGCGCATCAACTTCCACGACCAACTCCAACAAGGGGCAGCCCAGGACGCCGCAAGAACGTTTGAAGGTGCGGTTCCAGGACTGCTTGACGATCTTGCCGAAGAAGCGAGTCTTCTCGGAGAACAGTATGGCCTGTCCTCGCAGGGAAAGGATCTGGCCGATTCTTTCGCGGAGGAAATCCAGCTCCTGCTTGAAGGAGCCAAGACGGCGCAGACACCTTTGTCCACAACCCTGACAGACATAAAATCCAAATTCTCCACCTTCCTTGAGTCGCTGGAGGGAGCGTTTGCCGGTTTGCCATCTCCCATCGTGGAAGAGTTAAATCCTGACGAGGAAGAGATTGCCGAGCTTCTGGAAGATGGCGATGCGTCCAATCAAGATGAACAGACCCCGCAGCAGGCGGCTGCGGCAATGAACGAAGATGAGACTGAGGAGGCAGAAGGAGGACTTGACCAGCCCGACGGCCCGACTGCTTTCAAAGCCGCCCTGCAGGAGCTGGAAACATGGTTCAGTCAAAGCCTGGCCTCGCTGCAAAGCGATGCCGCTGCCGCACAGCAGTTGCCGCCGCTGAGCGAACCACGGGGCAACGGCGCGGCGTACTCGAAGTTTCTGGAAATATACAGGAATCTGAATTCAGGGTCCGAGGCTGGTGGCACGTCTGTTGAGAGCGACGCGGCCAAGCTTGACGCTCAAGTTTAAACCAGCCCGGTGCTCATCACATGACCTGGGGCGCAGGCGCGTCTTTCTTGATGCGCTGGCGCCCCTTTTCAATTTTCGATTTTGCGGAAACACTCCGGACGTTCCAGTGCGGAACAAGCGGCCCGAACTTTTATGGACGCTTCAATTCATCGCCTCGCGGTGAATGTAAGACAACATATTGGCATTGTGAAAAAATCCGCGTAAGGTTGCTGAGTAAACATCGTTGATGTCGGCTGGCCGGGAAGAGGCTCCAGGCCGGACCCCTGACAGAAATTATCACAACTCCCACATTCGGAGCGTCTGATGTCAGAAAACAGAAAGTTCAACAGAAGCGCCAGCCTGCAACGTTGCGCCGTCGTGTCCCCGTCTCTGGCCACTCCCTGCCCGGCCAGGATCATCAATCAAAGCCCGGACGGACTCCTGCTGGAGCTTGATTGCGAGGTCACCGTGGACGATGTACCCGTGAACATCTATCTGGCCGACGAGATCAGGGGGACCATCGACTACGACAGCCAGAGCTTCCTGACAGGCTTCATCCGCTGGTGCAAAAAGGACACGGATGGCTGGGCGGGCTTCTATCAGGCAGGTGTTCAGCTTGTCACCACAGCCCCCCGCAAAGACTGGAGATGAACTCCCCGGGACTTTCCGGGGCGACCATCCATCATCCATCCGCCAGCCCCGCTTTAGGGGCTGCGCGCATCCCGCCATCGTAGCGTTCGCCCCTTGATTTCGCCGACTTCGCACGGGCCGCCGACAGTAGCGCACGGCAGGGCTGGGCACGGGCCCGAGGTGGGAAATCCTTGCCGGGTCAGACCCGGATCGAGGTCACTCCCCGACTCCCAGCCTGCAGTCGCGACAGGATGCCAAGCACCCGTTCATCCTGAGCGACGGCGGAAGTCTCGCCTCGCTCGCTATGCCTGGCCATGCGAGCCTGGAATTCCGCCATCCAGTCCACCCGCCCCGAGCCATCGGCGGCGGTCAGCAGGTTCGAGGATCCCGCGAAGCTGGGGTCAGAGCTCATGGTCGCGTGGTCGCTCAGGCTGATGAGGCCCTGATCGTAAAGCATGGCCGAGATCTTGGCCAAGTCTTCCTTGGTCATGGAATTCACGTCGACTTGCCTGCCGATCTGATGCCACGGGGATTCCTGCGCCGACACGGCAGTCGTGGCGGGCCCGGCGGACTCCGCTGAAGGGCGTCTGGCTGCGTCGGCTAAAGATCCGATGATCGAAAATGCGGTTTTGGCGATGCCCAGGGCAGCCAGGGGTGCGATACTCATCTGATACCTCCGGAAAAATCTTCCTGCACACTCACCTTTGTGCAGGGAGCGTTCCACCGGATGCAAAATGCCCTCTTTCACTGGAAAACTCCCGAGAGCGGCATAAAGAGTTTTGCTTGCCTGCCCCGCAGGCCGGGAGTAGGCCAAGCCCGCAACCCATCATAAAACACCATGACAATACCAGCCCCCGTCAAAATACGCGCCCTGCTCATCCTGGCCCTGCTCGCGGCCTTTCCGCCCCTGTCCACGGACATGTATCTGCCGGCCCTGCCCGGCATGGCCGCGAACTGGCAGACCACGGAAGCGGTCATCAACCTGACCCTGGTCGGCTTCTTCGTCAGCTTCAGTCTGGCCCTGCTCTTCTACGGCCCCCTCTCGGATCGCTACGGCCGCAAACCCGTGCTCCTGGGCGGCATCTCCATCTATGTGCTGGCCTGCCTGGCCTGCGCCCAGGCGGGGAGCCCTACGGCCCTGATCGTGGGCCGCGTGCTGCAGGGCATTGGCGCGGCCTCGGCCTCGACCCTGTCCCTGGCCATGACCAAGGACTATTTCGTGGGCGCGGAACGGGAAAAAGCCCTGGCGCACATGGCTGTCATCGTCTCCCTGGCTCCCATGCTCGCGCCGGTGCTCGGCGGACTCATGCTCGCCTTCTCCCACTGGTCGGCCATCTTTTACACCCAGTCGCTCCTTGGCGTGATCGCCCTGTGCGGGGTATGGAGACTCAGAGAACCCGCCCCGGCCACAACGCGCACCCTCGGCCAGGTCATGGGCAGCTACCTCAGGCTGATGTGCAACCTGCGCTTCATGACCCTGTGTACCCTCATCGCACTTGGGATGACGCCGCTTTTCTGCTTCATCGGCGGGTCGTCCTTCATATTCGTGACCTATTTCGGCCTTACCGAGCAGGAGTACAGCTACTTCTTCGCCTTCAATTCCGCAGCGCTGATGCTCGGATTCTGGATCTGCGGCCGATTGCTGAAACGCATTCCCGGCTTTCGCATCATCCTCTTCGGCTATGCCGGGATTCTGGTCAGCTCCACGGTTCTGTTCTTCTGTTCCGATCTTGGCCCCTGGGGCATGGCCCTGCCCATGGCCGGTCTGACCTTAAGCCTTGGCATGTCGCGCCCCCCGAGCAGCAACTTCCTGCTGGAACAGGTCAAGAACGACGCGGGCTCGGCCGCCTCGCTGATCATGTTCACCTATTTCGTGGGCGGTGCCACAGCCATGTGGTTCATCGCCCTGTCCTGGGACAACAAGATAACGACCCTGGCCCTGGTGGGCATGGCCACGAGCGCACTGGTGCTGATGCTGTTGCCGAGACTGGGCCGAGCGCAGCAAGAGTGATGATTTAAGTTAATGCGGGGCTGTTGAGATGCTCAGAGATGGTCTTCAGCGGTTATTCATTGGCCTGATCCGCCAGAAACTGCCGCCCCTTTTCGGTCAGACGGTATTTCTGCAAGCGGCTGCTGGGTTTGGCGGGGAGGGTCATTTCAATCAGGCCACCGTCCAGCGCGGGCCTGAGATACCGCTCGCGGAACGATTTGCGATCACGCAGCCCTAAGGCGGACTGCAGGACTTCGCGGCTCATCTCCGCTCGCATCGCCGCAAGGAGTTCGCCGACCTGGGGGGTGACCTGGGGGGTGACTTGGGGGGTGACGGTGGACAAGGTCTCCAGAATCATCTGCAGCATGAAGGTCACAAACGGAGCGGAATCGGCCTGACCGGAGCTCTCCTGCAAGGCCTGATAATAATTTTGCTGGTGGTCGAAAACGAGGCTTTCCACCGGCATATCCGCGAACAGCGGATTCCAGTGCGCCAGAATCAGGCTCTGCCACAGACGCCCCATACGGCCGTTACCGTCGGCAAAGGGGTGAATGAACTCGAACTCATAATGAAAGACCGAAGCGGCGATGAGCGGATGGACATCTGTCGCCGCCAGCCAGCTAAACAGATCGCCCATGAGCTGCGGAACCCGACCCGCCGGAGGCGCCATGTGAACCACCCGCTGACCCGCCATCACCCCCACGCCGCCACTCCTGTACCTGCCCGCTTCGTCGATCAGACCAGACATCAGGATACGATGCGCTTCGAGCACGTCCGTTTCGCATGCCGGACGCCAGGTTCCAAAAAAATCATACGCAGCCAGCGCGTTTTTCACCTCCTGCACCTCGCGGGGCGGAGCAATGACCCGCTGGCCATCCAGGATCGCAGTGATCTGCGCTTCACTCAGTGTATTACCCTCAATGGCAAGGGAGCCGTGAATGGTGCGGACGCGGTTGATGCGCCGCAGTCGCAACGCGCCAGCCTGCTGCGTGAGCGCGGTCAGCCGCCCGACAACCTCGCTGATCCCGGCGACCAGATTCAGAATCTGCGGAGTAATCGTAAAGGGCGGCCGGTATTTCATTGCCTATCCTCTTGATCTTGGACGCACTGACGCGGTAACTCGAAAAAGGTGAACACTTGTGATTGCTGTACAAATCTGTCTTCGCAACAATCGGAGATGATGGCATCCAGGTTGTAGAACTTGCGGGTACGTTCCACCCGCCGGGCCCCTTCGGTTTGAACTTGTAAGAACTCCTTACAGGTTGCCGCCTCATGCAATTCATCGTCCGCATACACCTTTTTCAGGTGCATGGTGATATTCTGGGGCTTCACCTGAAACAGTTCCGCCATCTGCGCCTGGGTCAGCCAGACGGTGTCGCCTTCCAGAGTCACTTGAACAGGGTTGGGAGCGTCCGGGTCTTCGTAGATGATGATCTCGCTCATGGCCGCGCCACTCCAAAGGCCTGGGCCAAGACGGGCGTTGCTGCCGAAAGCGGCGGACAGTTTGTCGTAGGCCTCCTCGCGCAGTTCGTCACGATCGCAGAGGAAGAGAGCAGGTTTGCTTTGCGCCAACGTCCTTTTGGGCCGGTCGGTTCCACTGGGGGGGTGTTTCCATCTTGATGCGCTGGTGATCGGTGTATCCCTTGTCACGCAGCACGGGGTCGATTAGGAAAAAGCGGGTTTCCTGCTCATTGTAGCTCATCTGTCGCCACACCTCCTGAACCGTTCAATATCGGCAGCGGTGCCTTTCCCAAAGTTGAGCAATGCCCTATAGCATGACAATCCTCAAACCCGACACGCAGCTTTTACCTAAACAATCCTGACTGTCTCGGGATCAGTTTGACCATGGTCGAACACTCCGCAAGCAGTCGATTCATCACTCCACAGAACACCCACGCAACACGGTTGATCGTAATTAAAAACAACCAATAACCTATATTACCCCTCATACACTGCGCAAGCTATTATTTAATAAGGATTTTACCGTACATCCTAAGTACCCCCTGAGCACTGCCACAGATCAGCATGAAACTCCGCAACCTTCTGAACAAAAACAAAAGAACCCGCCAAAGACTTTTTCGTCTTTGGCGGGTTCGTAAGTGCAGATGGTGGGCCAACAAGGAATCGAACCTTGAACCTGCTGATTAAGAGTCAGATGCTCTACCAATTGAGCTATTGGCCCGTCAGGTCGGAATATGCGAAGCATGTCAATAGATTAGACATGAAAACGAGTTTCGCGCCGACAACGAAGAGGCTTCTACGGTTTTCCCCGATGTGCGTCAAGGGGCAAATTAGTGAATAGTGAATGGTGAATGGTGAATGGTGAATGAAGAAAAAAGAGGGACGAGGCAGCGCAACCATTCAAAATAAAAGTGATTTCTTTTCACGGCCAGCTGTTCGGATTCCAGGTTCCCCCAGAACAACCTCCGCCCTGCCTTTGTCCAATCACCGTTCACCATTCACTGTTCACCAGAAATCAAAGCAGGTACTTGACTCCTTCGCAATCCGACAAGGCCCGGCTCAGGGCGTCAAGCTGCTCCCGGTTCTCGATGCACATGCGCACGGTGTACGTCACGTACGAACCGTTGCGGGAAACGTTGCTGGCGCACGGAGTTTCGACAAAACCATGGGCGTTTATCACCCCGCAAATGGCCGCGAAAGCCTCGTCAGTCCGCGTGGCGATTATTTTGTATTCCCAGTGCAGGGGAAATTCGAGTTCCGGCTTGTTCATCGGGGCTCCTTGTTGACGGAAGTGTGCGGGGCGGCTAGTCCAAGGACCAGCGTCCGTGACGGACTCCATGGCCCAAGCTTTTTCGGACAGTCAACCCCAAATTTCCACAGGGCGAGGTGCGGATGGAATCCATCCGGGAACTTTATCGCATTGGCGCAGGTCCTTCCAGCAGCCACACCATGGGGCCAAAGCTCGCCGCAGAGCAGTTTCGGACCCGTGCACACGGGGCGGCATCGTATCAGGTAGTCCTGTACGAGAGCCTGGCCGCCACCGGCAAGGGGCATCTGACCGACAAGGCCCTCCGCGAAGCCCTCTCGCCCTACCCGGTGGAGATCGTCTGGGCCCAGGACCGGCAAAGGCCGGAGCACCCCAACGCCATGGATTTCAGCGCCCTGGACGAGAGCGGGAAGATCCTCGACACCTGGACCGTGTTCAGTATCGGCGGCGGTGCCCTGCGCGACCGGGAGTCGACCTTCGCCACGCCGGAAGTCTATCCCCTGCGCAGCCTCACGGAAATCATGGACCTCTGCGCCGAGGAAGGCATCACCTACTGGGAGTTCGTTTCCCGCCACGAAGGCGATGACATCTGGATGTTTTTCGAAGGGATCTGGACAGCCATGCAGGACTGCATGGAACGCGGCCTGAACACCGAAGGAGTGCTGCCCGGCAGCCTGTGCCTTGCCCGCAAGGCCAGTTCCTACCATCAGAAGACCCTGCTTGGCGGAGCGGAGATGCGCCGCACGGGCCTGCTGGCAGCCTACGCACTGGCGGTGTCCGAGGAGAACGCCTCCGGCGGGACCGTGGTCACGGCCCCGACCTGCGGTGCCAGCGGGGTGCTGCCCTCGGTGCTGCGCTACCTGGGGGAAACCATGGGTTTGCGGCCCAGGGCCATTCTGCAGGCGCTGGCCACGGCCGGGCTCATTGGCCTGATCATCAAGAACAACGCGTCCATCTCCGGGGCCGAGGTCGGGTGCCAGGGTGAGGTCGGCTCGGCCTGCGCCATGGCCGCGGCGGCCGCCGCCCAGCTTATGGGCGGCACCATCCGCCAGATCGAGTACGCTGCCGAGATGGGGCTTGAACATCACCTGGGCCTGACCTGCGACCCCGTGGGCGGGCTGGTCCAGATACCCTGCATCGAACGCAACGCCATGGCCGCCTCCAAGGCCGTGAGCATCGCGCACATGGCGCTTTTATCCGACGGCTCCCACCGCATCCCCTTTGACGAAGTGGTGCGAGTCATGAAAGAGACAGGACACGACCTGCCCAGCCTCTACCGGGAAACCTCCCACGGAGGCCTGGCCAAGGCATATGGCGAACGCAAGGAAAAACGAGGATCCGCATGAAGAGAGACGAAGAAGATTTCGACGAACTGCCTGCCGCCAGGGAAGCTGACGAACCGACCACCCGTGGCAAGGAGCTGAAACTCTTCACGATGTGTCTGAAAAATTCATAAAGAAGATTTTTCAGCACATGGTTGCGACCCGTTTCGCCTCCTGGAAGGAACTGGCTATCCACGACCAGGACGGCCTGGCCTATCCTATCTACAATTACGTTCTCGACGCCGCCGATCCCCGGCTGCGGCAGACCTACACCGGATTCGGTCTGGAAATAGACGGGGGAACGCTTTTGGCGGACCTGTCCGTCTCCGCCATCCTGGAAGAGGAAGGCTCCATTGGCCTTGAATTCTACTTGTACGAGACCACGTCCATCGTGCCCTATGTGTGCGAGGATTTCGAAGCCGTGGAAAACGAGCGGCCGGACATATCCCATTTCCGCAAAATCAACCACGTCGATTTCGAGACGCTCTACGACGAATTAAAGAGCAGCAACATCTTCGATGACATCTATTACGAGCTTAACAAATCCATCCTGCTCATCGAGCTTTCCGAGCGCGAAACCCTGGCGCAGATGAAGAAGAGCAGCCTGAAGATCATTTCCGGCATCTTTGCGCGCGCCAAGTCCATCTCCAACCTGAACACCATCACCAACACCGACATCAAGGAATTCAAGCTGGATTTCGAGATCGAAGGGCGCAAATTCTCCCTCGTGGTCTTGAACGGCCACGACGCCGATAACCTGCCCGTCTACTCTTCCGTGCTGACCATGCCCGAGTACAAATCCGTGGCGCAGTACGTGGACCTGGACACCCTGTACGAGAAACTCCTCAAAGTGATGCGTGCCAAAAACATCGCCGATCCTGAAGCGGGCCTTCTTGAAGCGCTGAAGCCCCACGACCGTGCAGCACAAAACGCAGTGGCAACAGCACTCGGTCAATGACCAGTCGCTGCATGAACTGGCGCATCCTTGACCGGAGTCATTAAAACGCTATACATTAAATACATGTCTCGCTTCCCATGCGTGGCAGAAATAAACCCGTGATTTCAAATTGCAACCCAGGAGCCTCTTATGCGCAATAACAAAACGATGCTCATTCTTTGCATTTTCCTCATCGCAAGCACAGGCTTGCTGACATCTTGCGCTTCCAGCCGCTCGGGACAGGTCTATTCCCGTGATCAGGCCCGCCAAGAGATGCGCGTCAACTACGGCACCGTGCGCGACGT
>Ga0180016_100262_pt1 | contig 14622 bp, 15 predicted proteins | sample KR46_M_MetaG_FD_129673 | JGI IMG/M metagenome (GOLD analysis project Ga0180016, IMG submission 129673) | Groundwater microbial communities from the Olkiluoto Island deep subsurface site, Finland - KR46_M_MetaG | ecosystem: Environmental > Aquatic > Deep subsurface > Groundwater | place: Finland... | reverse complement strand
TCCCGATTGTATTTCCCGCGGTTCGTTTTCGTCCACATCGCTTCCATGTCCTCGTCGAATCAAATCAACGGCATGGAATCACAAGCGATTCATATCATTCAACTTCTTTGTGGACCGACACTTTGAAGGCCATCATCACATCAGCTTATCAAGCCACTGTGAAGTGCCACTGCCACCATCTGCATCCGATTGGCCACATGCAACTTGCGCTTCACCACTGCGATGTAGGAATTAATCGTTTGCTCGGACAGGCCAAGGATAATGGCCCCTCGCCCCGATCATTGCGGATGACGTCCCGCTCAAATCGAGTGAACTGGGTGCCGATGATTTCAGCAAATGCTTCACAGTCGGATCGCCTTGTTCAATGACGCTGCATGCACCAGTTTCGAACCAGTCATCGGGAAAATTATGCAGGGAATGAACACCCTGAAGATTGAACCCGCTATTATTGTCTGGAAGTTCGGCAAGTCCGAAATACTTACAGCCATGGCTGCAGGCCAGTGAACTGAACAATCCATAGAAATCAATACGATTGACCGCGGGGTCGGGTTCGGATTCGAAGTGAAAATGAGCTTCAGGCATCGCCAAATCTCTCTTTTGAATCCAGCAGCTATTATTCCTATATCGACACCCAGTATCGTAATCGTCGTGGATCAACTCCTCCATCCTTCAAAACAGAGACATCATCGATGTTTTCGGAAGGGCGGGCCATTCCATAATCAACAGCCTGTGCACGGAAATGGTTGCATTAGGCGATCCCATTCGCCTTGGCGATGAAATCCGACAAATGCGGCACATAATCTTCGGGGCCGTCGCCGCCGTTGGCCATCGCGAGGGCGAAAGCGTTCTTGACGGCGCTAGACATGGTGGTCGTCACCGTGACGGCGTTGGCCATTGATTCGACATAGCGCATGTCCTTGTAGGCATTGCCGAGCGTGAATTTGTGCGCTTCGCGGTTGCCCTCCAGCGCATAGCCCATGAAGGTCTGGTAGAAGCCGCAATCCATCCGCCCGCCGCGGATCACCTTGTCGAATTCGGCAATCGGTATCCCGACCTTGCGCGACAGTGCCAGGGCTTCGGAATACAAGGCTGCATAGCCCAGCGAGATAAAGTTGTTGAGCAGCTTCATCCGGTGTCCATCGCCGATGCCGCCGATATGCACGATCTTGGCGGCCCAGGTGGCGATCACCGGCTCAATCCGGGCAAACACCGCATCGTCGGCGCCGACCATGCAATCAAGCGTGCCCTCCCAGGCTTCCTTGGGTGTGCGGCTTAGCGGGGCATCGGCGAAGTCGACGCCAATTTCGGCCAGCTCAGCGGCAATGCGCTGCGTGACGGTGGGGTCGCTAGTCGAGCAATCGACAATCACACTGCCTTTGGCCAGACCGGGCTTCAACGCGGCAACCGCAGCTGCAACCTCGGGTGATCCGGTCAGGCATAGAAAGATAAGGGTGCATGAGCTTGCCATTTCCTCCATTGATTTCGCCTCGGTCGCACCGCGCGCCACCAAATCTTCTACAGGGGCGCGGTTGCGATGGGCGATCACCGTCAGGGGGTAGCCCTTTTCAACGATGTTCTTGGCCATGCCCTGACCCATCAGGCCAATGCCGATAAAACCAACATTTTCATTCGCTTGCGTCATATTTTGTCTCCGAAATGGGTGTCAGGAAAGGCTAAAGCGGGCACGCAGGTCCGCCACTTGTTCCGGCGTCAGCGGGCGCAGGGCATGGTTTTGCAGCATCAGGAACAGCTTGGCGGTTTCTTCGAGCTCTTCCGTGGCATATTGGGCATTGGCAAGCGAGGTGCCGGCCACCACAGGGCCATGATTTGCCAACAATACCGCGTGATGCTTGCTCGCCAAGGCTTTTACGGCATGCGCCAGATCGAGATCACCGGGGGCGAAATATGGCACCAAGGGCAAGCGGCCCACGCGCATGACGTAATAGGCGGTCAGTGCAGGCAGTACATCGTCGGGATCAATATCGCGCAAAACGCTGACGGCGGTGGCGTAGCTGGAATGCAGATGCACCACCGCTGCCGCATCGGCCCGCTCGCCATACATCGAGAAATGCAAGAACGCCTCTTTGGTGGGTTTATCCCCCGAAACCAGCCGCCCCGTGGCATCGAACAGCGACAGGCGCGTAGGTTCCAGCGCCCCCATCGACGCGTTGGTCGGCGTCATTAGCCAGCCACCATCCGACAGCCGGACCGAGATATTTCCGCTGGACCCGGCGGTAAGGCCGCGGTCGAACAGCGAGGCGCCGACGCGGCAAATTTCATCACGGGTGCGGTTTATTTCAGACATCTGCATGCTCCGTTTCAAGCAAGGACCATGCTTTAAGAAAGAAATCTGGTGTGCCGAAGTTACCCGATTTCAGCGCGAGGGCAAGATCGGGCGTGCCAAGGCTGCGGGTCCAAGGCACGCCGGGGTCAATTTCGGGGCCGATTTCCAGCATAGTTACGCCAAGCGACGCCACAACCGCGCCAGAAGTTTCGCCCCCCGCGATCAAAAAACGGGTAAACTTTTCGTCGCGCAGTCGGCGCGCGACATCGGCAAGAACGCTTTCTACCAGCGCCCCCGATTCATGTTGACCCAGACGGCCTTGGATGGCCTGCAATGTTTCGGGTGTGGTGCTGGAATAAATCACCGGCGGCGTCGACGCGGCCTGCTGCACGGCCCATTCGGCCACATCTGCAGCCCGTTGCCGCCCGTCGGCCAAGGCTGCTACGTCGAGGGCGAGGGACGGCAGACCCGCTGCCTGTGCTGCCGCAATCTGCCCGCGCGTTGCCACCGAACAGGATCCCGCCAAAATGACCGACCGACCCGGTTGTGCCTGCATGCGCGGCTGTGGGGCGCGTGCGGTCACCCGCCCGGCCTTGACGAAATTTGCCGCTAACCCCATTCCGATACCCGAACCACCGGTGACCAGCCTCATGTCGGCGCAGGCTGCCCCGATGGTGTGCAGATCAGCATTTTTCAGCGTATCCACAATCAAGATACGACGTCCCGCCGCGCAATGGGCGGTGATTGCGGCGCGAATCGCGGCTTCGCCCTGCCAAATAGTGGCAATATCCACAAGTCCGACTGGCAGCGCTGTCTGCCGACCCAGCACCCGCACAAGATTGGCGTCATGCATCGGATTCAGAGGGTGATCTTTCAATGGACTTTCGGACAAAAGATCATTGCCGACGAACAAGTGTCCTTTGTAGGTAGTGCGTCCAGCGGCAGGAAAAGACGGGCAGGCGATGGTGATATCTGTCCCAGTCAGCCCCATCAGTGCCTCAGTCACTTGGCCGATGTTCCCCGCATCGGTCGAATCAAAGGTTGAGCAATATTTGAATAAAAGCTGCTCTGCCCCGGCTGCCAGTAGGGCCCTTGCAGCCGAAAGTGACATGTCCACCGCCTCGGGTGCTGCGATCGAGCGTGATTTCAGGGCGATGACAACGGCATCGGCGATCGGAAAATCTTGGCCAGGAGCTGGAGTCCCCATGACTTGAACCGTGCGCAATCCTTCGCGCGACAGCATCAAACATAGGTCAGTGGCCCCGGTAATATCATCTGCAATTGCGCCAACCAGCACGATCGTTTTTCCTTTTTCCTGGCACAGAGGGCACGCCTTACCGCCACTCTGAATGCGATGACCAGAGTTTGCCCGGTCCGATGGTTTGAAACGGCAAATTGGCGTTAAAAAATCCCGTATGTTGTCATTCGTTCGACTTGCATTTCGGTTCTATCATGCGTTAACGATGTAAATGACAACGCTATCATTCCAGTGTTATCAACAAAAGGTCAAGACCCTACCCATCGGCACAATCGCCAAAACCACATCAAACCGAGGTTTCTGACATGAACAGCAAATACGGCCGGAAAGCCTGCATAATCGGCTTGGGTTCGATGGGCTTCGGCATGGCAACAACGTTGTTACGCGACGGATTCGATGTGGTGGGCTGTGATTTGAACGCCGATGCGATGGCACGCTTTGTCGCCGAGGGGGGGCATGTTGCCGATAGCCCGAAAGCCGCGGCATCGGGCGCAGATGTCATTCTGTGTGTGGTGGTGAACGCCGCGCAGACCGCAGCGGTACTGTTTGGCGCCGGTGGGGCTGCTTCCGCAATGGCCAAGGGCGGGGTGATCCTGTCGTGTGCCACCATGCCGCCAGAGGCGGCCCGTGATTTTGCTGTGCAGAGTGAAGGGCTTGGATTGCTTTACATCGACGCGCCCATCAGCGGCGGTGCTGTCAGATCTGCAGCGGGGGATCTCACGATCATGGCTTCGGGCGCGCCAGAGGCATTCGCACATGCGCGACCGGTTCTCGATTCCATTGCCGGTAAGGTATACGAATTGGGCGACAAGGCAGGGATAGGGGCCGCCTTCAAGATCGTGAACCAGCTTTTGGCAGGCGTGCATATCGCCGCCGCCTGCGAGGCAATCACTTTTGCCAAAGCTATGGATCTGGACATTGCCAAGGTCTACGAGGTGATAACTGCGTCGGCTGGTAATTCATGGATGTTTGAGAACCGAGTGCCGCATATTCTCGATGGCAATTATTCGCCCCGAAGCGCAGTTGATATATTCACCAAGGACCTTGGCATCGTCTCCGATATCGGGCGCGACCTCAAATTTCCGACCCCCATTGCATCGATGGCGTTGCAGTTGTTCGTGATGACTGCCGCCGCTGGCATGGGGCGCGACGACGATGCGTCAGTCGCGCGCATGATAGCCGGGCTTGCGGGGCTCGACCTGCCTGGAATGGAGGACTGAACTATGTCGCGTTTCGCTGCAAACCTGTCGATGATGTTCAACGAGGTCGGTTTCATGGATCGGTTTTCGGCGGCGGCAAAAGCAGGGTTTGACGCTGTGGAATACCTGTTCCCCTATGCGTTCGATGCGGGTCAGATAGCGGAGGCACTTCAACGCGATGGGCTGACCCAAGCGTTGTTCAACCTTCCGCCTGGCGATTGGGATGGGGGCGAACGCGGTTTGGCTGCGCTGCCGGATCGCCAGAAGGACTTTCGCGAATCGGTGAAGATCGCGCTGTCCTATGCGGCGGTTACGGGTGTTGGTCGCGTGCATATGATGAGCGGTCTGGCGGATCGGACTGACCGGGTCGCACAAAAGGCCTATTGTGATTCGCTGGAATTTCTGTGTGACGCGGCCGGGGTTTCGGGGCTGGATGTGCTGATCGAGCCGATCAACAGTCGTGACATGCCAGGCTATTTTCTAAATGATTTCAATTATGCAGCGGATCTGATCGCAAGCATTGATCTTCCAAATCTGAAGTTGCAGTTTGATATCTACCACCGCCAAATCATCCATGGTGATGTACTGATGGGTCTGCGCCAGATGATGCCAATTATCGGCCATGTACAGATTGCCGCGGTTCCGCTGCGCAATGAACCAGGTACGGGCGAACTGGATGATTTTCGCATTCTACGCGAGATGGATGCCTTGGGATACACCGGCTACGTGGGCTGTGAGTATCGCCCCGCTGGAGATACCGTCACCGGGCTTGACTGGATGAGCCGCTTGCCCAGCAAAGGCTGACGCGCCCGGCGCGTCGGCGGGCGCGTCGCCTTTCATTCCACCGCGAAATCCTTGTGCAACGCCAGATCGGCTTCGCCAAACCGCGCACTCGCAAAGTTGCGCTGGTGCCAATAGGGGTAGATCAGGGGAATACTGCTGACCTCTGTCAGACGCTTGCGTTCGTCATCGTTCAGCCTCAGTTCAACGGCGGCAAAGTTGTCGCGGAACTGCGCCTCGTTGCGCCCGCCGATCACAAGTGAACTGACACCGGGACGATCAAGCAACCAGGCCAAGGCGATCTGCGCGGCGGAAACACCACGCGTATCACCGATATCCACCAGAACATCGACAATGTTCCACAGCTTTTCAGCGTCGCGGATCGGCGGTTCTGTCCAGCCCGCAAACTGGCGCGATCCTTCGGGGGCGGCTTGCCCGCGCCGGTGTTTGCCCGTCAAAAGGCCCGCCGCAAGCGGGCTCCACACCAGAACCCCAAGCCCCTGATCCACAGAAATCGGCAGAAGTTCGTATTCCGCCTCGCGGGCTTCTAGCGTGTAGTGGATCTGTTGGGTCACAAAGCGTGGACGGCGGTCGCGGTCAGCAACAGCCAGCGATTTCATGATGTGCCAGCCGGAATAGTTAGAGCAGCCGACGTAGCGCACCTTGCCCTGCTGCACCAATGTGTCAAGGGCGGCCATCTTTTCCTCGACCGGGGTCGTGCCGTCCCACTCGTGCATATAGTAGATGTCGATGTGATCTGTGCGCAGCCGCTTCAGGCTGCGTTCGCATTCGCGGATCAAGTGGAAGCGCGATACGCCTTCATCATTCGGCCCCGTGCCGATCCGCATTCGGGCCTTGGACGAGATCAGCACATCTTCGCGCCGTCCGTCCAAAACCTCGCCCAGGATTTCCTCCGACAGGCCGTTTGAATACATGTTTGATGTGTCAAACAGGTTCACGCCGGCCTCAATGCACAGGTCCACCAGCTTGCGGGCATCAGCCACACCTTGCTGGCCAACCATCGCAAACGGCCCCGTGCCACCAAAGGTAAACGTTCCCATCGTCAGAACGGACACCTTCAGGCCGGATCGGCCAAGTGTTCTGAATTCCATAATTTTCTCCATATTTGCTATTGGTTGGCTTGCAGGGCTTGGCGCAGATGTTTCATCCCGAGCTCGGGGCTGGTCAGCACGGGCAGGGATCCCAGCGCATCCTTCACCTCAGCCGACGCACGCGCCATCGACGCCTGTGCCAACACGATCACATCAACCTTCGGGGCGAGATCACGAAGGCTTTGCGCAACCATCAGGTCATGCCCCGCCGTGTCACCTTGCGACAGCTTCCCGAACGCGCCCTCGGAAAGCGAGCTGGTAATTGTGCAGTCGCGCCCCTGTTGTGCCGCAGTGCGCAGAATGAGGTCGGATGTCGGATCAAGCGTGGTGCGCAGCGTTGCCAAGATACCGATTTGTTTGCCCATGCCAACGGCAGTCAACGCCATCCCTTCATCTATACGAAACAGCGGAACCGGGCAAAGCGCACGCGCAGCCTCTACGGCCGGGCCCAAGGACGAACAGGTGACAACAACAGCATCCGCTCCAGCATCCACCGCGGACCAAACCATTCCCGTCAGGCGCCGTATGGTCATTAGCGAAAGACTGCCATCGCGGATCGTTGCGCGCAAAAGGCTTTCGTCCAGCATGTTGAACGTCTCCCAGTCTGGCAATTCCTGTTTGGCCAAGGGCTCAAACACCGGAATCAGCCCGGAAACGGTGTGAATCATCGCCAATACTTTGTGCGGGTTGGGGGGCGATTTCGGCATGGCGATCTTCCCTTGGGGCTTTCCATGCACCGAGGTGCGGGAGCTCTGTTTGGCTGCTCTCCATGGCAGCGCTGCCAGTTTGCGTAGGTTGGGCGTGTTTTACAACAGGAAAATCCGCACCTCGTTGTAAAAGGGCAAAAATTCATCTCTTCGCGCCGAAAATGTAAAAATATTGCCCTTCGTTTTGAAAATGATAGTTGACATAGTCGGTGAATGGATCGAGAAATGGCAGCGCTGTCACAATTCACAGCAAAAACCGTCTCAAGGTTTGCTGTGGCAAGCCAGGTTGTGATGGCCAAGCGCAGAGAAAGACACGCACTGCCGCGGCAATGTGGTGAAATGGTCCGTTAGGGCTGCAAGACGATCAGGGGGGAGCCTGTATGCCCGTGTCCGGAAACAAGACGGCGCCATCGGAAAAGCCAGCATCGCAATTCTGGCATAGTGCAGCGCAACTGCGCCATGTGCGCGAGGTGAACGTGCTGGTTGCCTTGATCATCGTTGGCGCGCTGATCAGCTTGTTTACGCCGTATTTCCTGACCACGAACAACCTGATGGGCGTGTCCCGGGCATTTTCGCTGACGGCGATCATGAGTATTGGCATGGTGATGGTGATCATCACCGGGGGCATCGACCTTTCCGTGGGGTCGGCCATGGGGCTTGCCGGCTTGGTAACGGCGCTGTGTTTTGATGCGGGTTTCTCATCGGCCATCAGCGTCAGTGCGGGTATCGGCGTGGGGATGGTCTTTGGGGTTACTAACGGCCTGCTGATTACGGCCATCGGCCTGCCACCGTTCATCGCCACTCTTGGTACGCTCAGCATAGGGCGTGGGCTAATGTACATGATCACCCATGGCGTTCCTGTTACACCCGACACGCCCGAGAGTTTTTCGGTGCTGGGGCAGGGTTACCTCGGCCCGGTTCCGGTTCCGGTGGTGATTATGCTGGTGTTGATGGTGGTCTTCGCCCTGATCATGACGCGCACACGCTTTGGTCGGCACGTATATGCCACGGGCGGCAACGAGCATGCAGCCCGGCTTAGTGGTGTGAAAACCGATCGTGTCAAGCTCGCGGTCTACACTCTGTCGTCCACCATCGCAGCTTTGGCTGGAATCATCGGGTTTTCACGCTACCTTTCGGCAGAGCCCGCTTCGGGGTTCGGCTCTGAACTTGATGTGATCGCGGCGGCGGCGATTGGCGGAGCCAGCCTTGCAGGCGGCGTCGGCAGTGTGACGGGGGCCGTAGTTGGTGCCGCACTGGTGGGTGTCATAGCCAATGGCATCGTGCTTTTGAACATCAATACCTATGCCCAACAGGCCATCACCGGCGGGGTCATTCTGATCGCCGTCAGCCTGGATGTGATTCGCAACAAACTGAAGGGAGGGAGCGGCTAAAGCGAAAGAAAGCTCTATTTGCCCGACGGCAAGACGAAGACAAATCAAACGGTCCCGAACTGGAAAAGCTCGGGCGAGGAGGAGAAAAAGATGCGTACCCTTACTAAAATCGCAAGCGCAGCGATGGTTTCCATTGCAATGGTGACGGGAACAGTGGCATTCGCTCAGGACATCACCATTGCCGTGGTGCCGAAAGTGGCCGTGCCGTTCTTTGACGATTGCAACACCGGCGCACAGGAAGCAGCCACCGCTTTGGGCGTGAAGTACCAGTGGGTTGTGCCGCAAAACACCCAAGGTGCGACCCAGGTCAAGATCGTCGAAGACCTAATCTCTCGCAACGTCTCCGGCATCGCTATTTCGGTCAATGAACCCAAATCGGTCGAAGGCATCATCAAGCAGGCGATGGACGCTGGCATCAAGGTTGTCACTTTTGACAGCGACAGTGCCAATAGCGGCCGCAGCCTTTACATCGGCACGATCAACAAGCAGGCCGGTGTGACCATGGGCAATTCCATGGCCGAAGCACTGGGCGGAAAGGGCAAAATTGCCATCGTAACCGGGCAGCTTGGCGCATCGAACCTGAATGAGCGCATCGACGGCGTGAAAGAGGCACTTGCCGCTTTCCCTGATATCGAAATCGTGGCTACCGAAGGCACTGAGGACGATCTGGCCAAAGCCGTTTCGGTGACCGAGGCCCTGCTGCGCGGCAACCCGGATCTGTCGGGCATCTTCGGCATGAGCCAGGTTGGCGGCCCGGCTGTCGCCAAGGTTCTGGCGCAGAAGGAATTCGCTGATCGAAAAGGCGTGATCAAGGTCTTCGCGTTCGACGATCTGCCCGACACAATTCAGGGCGTGAAAGACGGCTACATTAACGGCATCATGGTACAGCGTCCTGTAACCATGGGCAGACTAGCCGTGGAAAGCCTTGTTGCGCAGATTAAAGGCGAAGCTGGTGAGCTGGCCGATATCGACACCGGCGTAACCGTGGTGAATGCTGATAACATTGGCGATTACACCAAGTGATCTGACATCGGAGGCGGGACCAAAGCGTGGCCCCGCCTCCATCTTTTCTGACCCAAGAGGCCGAGATGAAACCCTTTCTTGAAATGCACGGCATCTCCAAGACCTTCCCTGGCGTCAAAGCATTGAACCGGGTGGATCTGCAACTGCGGCTTGGTGAAGTGCATGTGCTGGCTGGCGAAAATGGCGCCGGCAAAAGCACACTGATGAAGATCATGACCGGGGTTTACCGATCCGATGCGGGCGGTGTGATTAAGGTCGAGGGGCAAGATACGGTAATCAAGGATCCGGTTCATGCCCAGTCTTTAGGGATCAGCATCATTTATCAGGAACTTGCGGTGGTCAACAATATGACTGTCGCCGAAAACATCTACCTCGCGCGCGAACCGTTGGGGACGATGGGCCTGATCGACACGCGCAAGATGAAGGCCGACGCAAAGGCCGTGCTGGCCGAGCTGGACATGAACCTTGATCCGGGCACCTGCGTAGGATCGCTCAGCATTGGGCAAAAGCAGATGGTCGAGATTGCACGCGCGATCTCCTATCGCTCTAAGCTCATCATTATGGATGAGCCGACCGCCTCGCTTAGCCATCACGAGGCCACTACACTGATGCGCATGGTGAAAAAGCTGGCAGCGCAGAATATCGGCATTGTCTATATCTCGCACCGCATGGATGAAATTTTTGAAATTGCCGACCAGGTGACGGTGCTGCGCGACGGGGAAACCGTCGACAGCCGTCCGATTGCCGAAATGACGCGCGAACTGTTGGTGCGTAAAATGGTGGACCGCGAGCTGTCGCAGTTGTTCGGTGAACACAAATCGCACAGCACTGATCAGGTGCTGATGTCGGTGCGCAGTCTGGGGTTAAAGCGCTCGACCGCGCAGGGCGCACGCGTCTCCGACGTGTCTTTCGATCTGCACAAGGGCGAGGTTCTGGGCTTCTTTGGTCTTGTCGGGGCAGGGCGCACCGAAGTGATGGAGATGATCTTTGGCAGCCGCTCTTACGTGGGCGAAATTCAGATCGACGGCAAATCGACCCATATCCGCAGTCCCTCCGATGCGATTGATCTAGGCATCGGCTTTGTCACCGAAGACCGAAAGGAATTGGGTCTGGTGCTGGGCATGAGCGTACGCGAAAACTTCAGCCTGACTCACCTGTCCGACTATTGCACATTGGACGTGGTGAACCGCAAACGCGAAACCAGCGCCTGTGAGGGTTATGTTCGATCGCTGGGCATCAAAACGCCGTCTCCGGAGCAAAAAATCCTGAACCTGTCGGGAGGGAACCAGCAAAAGGTGGTGATTGCGAAATGGGTGGCGCGCCGCCCCCGCATACTGATTGTCGACGAACCGACGCGCGGCATTGATATTGGGGCCAAGGCCGAGGTGCATGCGTTGCTGAACAGGTTGGCCGAAGAAGGGATCTCGATCATCGTGGTCTCGTCTGATTTGCCCGAGATCCTGGCTGTAAGCGACCGGGTAGTCGTGCTGAAAGAAGGCAAGATCAGCGATATTCTCGCCCGCGCTGACGCTACACAGGAACGGGTAATGCTGGCCGCAACAGGCTGATCCCCTTACGAATTGAATTGAAACGGAGACTGATCATGACAAAACGCATCATCTTTACCGGCGGAACAGGCAAAGCCGGTCGCCATGCGGTGCCGCACCTGCTTGCTAAAGGCTATTCTATCCTCAACGTCGATCTGAAGCCATTCGACCATCCGGGCGTAAATACGCTGATCACCGACATCACCGACTCCGGACAGGTCTTCAATGCGTTGTCGATGCATTTCGGCTTTGAAGGCTATAACGATGGTGCGCCGCCAAAAGCCCCAGATGCCGTGGTGCATTTCGCCGCCGTACCTCGCGTGATGATTAATCCCGACAACACCACCTTTGCTGACAATACCGTTGGCACCTACAACGTCATCGAGGCGGCGATGAAACTGGGTGTGCGCAAGGTCATCGTCGCCAGTTCCGAAACCACTTATGGCGTCTGCTTTGCCGAAGGAGACAAGGATTACCATTCCTTCCCGCTGGAAGAAGACTATGACAGCGACCCGATGGACAGCTATGGCTTGTCAAAGGTCGTGAACGAGAAAACCGCCCGGGCCTTTGCCCTGCGTTACGGCGCCGATATCTATGCCCTGCGCATCGGCAACGTCATCGAGCCACATGAATACACTAATTTCCCCGGCTATCTCGATGCCCCGATGAGCCGCAAGCGTAACGCCTGGAGCTATATCGATGCCCGCGACCTTGGGGAAATCGTGCATCTTTGCCTGCAAAAAGATGGCCTTGGCTATCAGGTGTTCAACGCGGTGAATGACACCATCACCGCCGATATGCCCACCGCAGAGTTTCTGGCAAAGTATTGCCCGAACACGCCAATAACCCGTGCGATGGGCGAACATGAGGCGCCGCTTTCCAACCGAAAAATCCGTGAAGTGCTGGGGTTCAAAGAGGCGCATCCTTGGCGTAATTATGTAAAGCGTTGAAATGCCAAGCCAAGGGGCGACCCCTGCGCCGCCCCTTGGCCTATAAATCGATGTACAACGCCGCCTTGGGCATGGCATCACACCTCTGCACTCGGCGTATTGTCGCCTGTTGCGCAGAAGGGAGACTGCATTGATCAAGACTAAGCAGCGCCTGCCCGGCAAGAAAAGCAAGGTTACCCTGCGAGAGGTTGCCCTCCGTGCCGAAGTTAGTGAATCCACCGTGTCGCGGATCATGCGCAATCAGGAGCTGGTGGCAGAAGCCACGCGCGACAAGGTTATGGGAGCCGTGCGCGCGCTTGGTTATGTGCCGAACCGCATTGCCGGGTCACTGGCCTCGCTGGATTCGTGTCTGGTGGGCGTGGTAATCCCGTCGCTGTCGAACATCGTTTTTCCCGAAGTGCTGCAAGGCATCAATACCGGACTGAAAACCTCAAACTATCAGGCGGTCATCAGCATTAGCGACTATGATATCGATCGCGAGGAAGCGCTGGTTCGGGGCATTCTGGCCTGGCAACCCGCCGCCATCCTGATCACCGGGTTTGATCATACGGTCGCCAGTCGCCGCATGCTTGATCAAAGCGGCGTGCGCGTGGTCGAAATGATGGATATCGACAGCGCCCCGATCGACATCGCCGTCGGCATGTCGCACCGCAAGGCTGGAATAGCTACAGGTCGCCACCTGATATCGCTCGGATACCGCCGGTTTGCCTATGTTGGACATGATTGGACCGCCGACCGTCGCGCAAGATTGCGCTATGACGGTCTGTGCGAGGCGCTGGCCGAGGCGGGACTTTCGATCATGGCCCATGCCATTTCCGACGGACCAAGTTCGGTGGGCACCGGGCGCGAGCAAACGGCGCAGCTTTGCGCCAAATCACGGGTCGACGTGGCGGTTTACTCCAACGACGATATGGCGGTGGGCGGCGTGTTTCATTGCCTTGCGGCCGGGATTAGCGTTCCGGGCGATCTGGCGATCTTTGGCTTCAACGGTTTAGATATCGGGCGTGAACTGCCACAGCCGCTGTCTACGATGCGATCCAACCGCTTCCTGATAGGCCAAAAGGCCATCGAAGCCATCCTGCAAACCCCCGAACGCCCGGAATCCCAGACGATCATCGACACCGGGTTCGAAATTTTTGCAGGTGCGACCGCCTGACCCAAACCCAAAGGAGCCTCCTATGCACGCCGCCCTTGCCAAAAATTCTGTCGCTGTGGTCACCGGCGCGGCATCCGGTATCGGCCTTGCTGCCGCGCATTATTTTGCGCGGGTGGGCTTGCGGGTTTGTCTGGCTGATCTTGGAGGCGATCGATTGGATGCGGCGCTGGCATCCCTGCTGGCCGATGGGGCCGCGCCGGGTGATGTGATCACATCGCCGACCGATGTGGGCGACAAAGCGCAGCTGCAGGCCTTGGCTGATCATGTGTTCAAGACTTTCGGTGTCGTGAATGTCTTGATGAACAACGCGGGTATGCAGCCCGGAAGTTCGATTTTCGATGCCGAAGCCAACTGGAACCGAATTCTTGACGTTAATATGTTCGGTATCATCCGCGGCAGTCAGATCTTTGCCCCCCGGATGGTCGCCGCCGGCCAACCGGGGCTGATTATCAATACTGGATCAAAGCAGGGCATCACCACCCCACCTGGCGATCCTGCCTACAATGTCTCGAAAGCCGGGGTGAAGGTGTTCACCGAGGCGCTGCAACACGCGCTTCGCAGCATGCCCGATGCCAAGGTTGAGGCTCGTCTGTTCATCCCCGGCTTTGTCTTCACCCCGCTCACCGCCCACGGCCGCACCGAAAAACCCGCAGGAGCATGGACCCCCGAAGAAACCGTCGACTTCCTGTTCCAGGCCGTAAACCGTGGCGACTTCTACATCCTTTGCCCCGACAACGAGGTTGACCGTCAGACCGACGCGAAACGCATTCTTTGGGCCGCCGGTGACATTGCCGAAAACCGCCCGCCCCTGTCACGTTGGCACCCCAATTATGGTGATGCGTTCAAGGAATGGCTGAAAACCTAATCCTCTGCCCGATCTCCCCTTTTCAAGGATACACCGTGACCAATGCCCACAAGGTTGCCGTTATTCCCGGCGACGGTATCGGAATCGAAGTTATCGAGTCTGGGTTGCAATTGTTTGCTTCACTCGCGGACTTTCACGGTGGCTTTCAACTGGATGTCACCCGGCTTGATTGGGGCTCGGATCGTTACGGGCGCACTGGCGCGCTGATGCATCCGGATGGAGCAAACCGGCGTTGTCACGTTAACCGGCTTGCAGTTGGCAGGGTTTCCGGTTGGACGTAGATTTCGGCGATGCAGACACCAGATATCAGTTTCAAGCGTCACCGTTTTCCGCCGCAAATCGTCGCTCAC